>Ga0070699_100003032_pt1 | contig 14905 bp, 9 predicted proteins | sample KBSK1503metaG_FD_65473 | JGI IMG/M metagenome (GOLD analysis project Ga0070699, IMG submission 65473) | Corn, switchgrass and miscanthus rhizosphere microbial communities from Kellogg Biological Station, Michigan, USA - KBS K1-50-3 metaG | ecosystem: Host-associated > Plants > Roots >...
TCGTCCCGCGATCACTACCGTCGCACCTTCACGAATCATTCGTCCCGTCGTGGCATCGGCGAGGAGACGGTCAATGGCCTCGATGATGTTCGTGATGTCCTGCGCCGCACGCGACGCTTCGACGAAGTGGTAGCCCTCATCCGGAAAATCGAGTGACGCCTCGAGACGCGCGATCAAGTCGAACAGCACGGCGTCGATCGCCGTGATGCGCGCCGTGAGCGTCCCTTCGAGTTGATCGAACGCAATCCGCGCCTGGAGCGGTGTCGCGGCGTCAATGAGATCGGCAACGGCTTCCGACTGAATGAGGTCACGCTTGCCGTTCAGAAACGCGCGCAGCGTGAATTCGCCCGGCTCGGCGAGTCGCGCGCCGGCGGCGAGTGCGCTTTTGAGGACCGCCTGCAGCACCACGGGACTCCCATGCGTCGTGATTTCGACAACGTGGTCGCCGGTGTAGGAATGAGGTGCGGCAAAGAGCGTCGCGACCACTTCATCGAGCACACCAGTCCTCGACATCTCACCGCGTACGCGCGTGAACGTGGCGTGGCGCGGCTGAAGGGGTTCGTGGCACTCGAGCATCGCGGCGGCAATCTCGCGCGTGCGCGGGCCGCTGATCCTCACGATCCCGAGGGCGGCGCGACCCGCGGGAGTCGCTATCGCAACGATCGTGTCGTCGGTGGCGAACATTGGTTGGTGGTTGTCACCAACGACGAGCTATCTCTTTGCCGAGATAATGACCGTTTTCATGAACGCGTCGCCGATGCTCTCGGAGCTCGCCGTCGGATCTTCCGCGATCGCCAGGTGAACGATGCGGCGTTCGTACGGATTGAGGGGCCCCATTTCCTGCGGAATGCCGCTCGTTCGCGCCTTCTCCGCCATGTACGTGGCCATCTGCCGAAGCTCCGCGTCCTTCTCCTTACGGAACCCGTTGCAGTCGATGACGATGCGGTTGTCGTCGCCGAGCTGCCTGCGAAACGCCGTGGCGACGATATGCTGAAGCGCCTGGAGTCCTTCCCCGCCGTGGCGCACGAGCACGCCGCCATCTTCGCCTTCGAGGTTGATGCGCGTCCCTTCCGGCGTCTCCTCGACGTTCACGGTAAGTGTCGCGCCCATGGCGTTCACGACATTCTGGACGAATCCGGCAATCTGCATCATCAAAGACATAGGCCTATGAGTGCTTCTCGGCGCCCGCGGTGCGGCCGGCGCCCGCATTCTTGAGACGTTTTTCGGCGGCCGGTCTGACCGTTGGCACGACCGGCGGACCAATGAGCCAGTTGGTGAAGTACTGCTGGCCGATCGCCCAGAGGTTGCTGACGAACCAGTAGAGCACCGTACCCGCGGCGGTCGTCAGGAAGATGAAGCCGAACATGATCGGCATGAACATCATCATCTTCTGTTGCGTCGGATCCATCGCCGCGGGGGTGAGCTTCTGCTGCCACACCATCGTCACCACAACGAGGATCGGAATCACGTAGTACGGATCCGGCAGCGAGAGATCCTTGACCCACCAGCCGAATTCCGCGCCGCGCAACTCGATCGCCTGGCCGAGCAGCGCGTAGAACGCAAACAGCACGGGCAGTGTCAGGAGGATCGGGATGCATCCGCTCGCGGGGTTCACGCCCTTCTCCCGATACAGGTTCATGACCTCGGTGTTCATTTTCTGGCGCGCGGGGTCGGTGACCTTGAGGTTGGCGTAGCGGTCCTGGATCGCCTTGAGCTGCGGCTGCAGCGCCTGCATGCGGCGCATCGATACGACGCTCTTGTGACGAAGCGGAAAGATCACGATGTTGATGAGGACCGTGAGCAGAATGATCGACCAGCCGTAGTTCCCGACGTACCCGTGAATCCATTTCAACGCCCCGAGCAGCGGCACGGCGAGCCACCCGAACATTCCGAAGTTGACCGCGCGCACCAGCTCGGCATCAATCGATTTGAGCAGATCGAATTGCTTTGGCCCAACGAAGAAGCGGGCGTTCATCGGCGACTGCGGAAAACGCACAGCCTGCGAGATGAATTGCCGCTGGGTGTTCTCCGGACCGTGAACGACGACCGGGCGGTACTCCACTCGCGACTGGCCCGGATTGATGACCGCGGCCATGAAATACAGATCCTCAACGCCCGCAAACCGGAACTGTCCCTCCTGCACCGGTTGCTCACCGATCTTCGCGAGCGCCACTCTCTCGACCTTGCCCGCGCGATGAAGAATCGCGACCGGTGGGATGACGGTGTTCCCGCTGAAGAAGCCACCGCCGCCTGTCGACGCCGCAACATCCCCGAGCCCCGGCCCGAAGACAACCGTCGGGTTCATCGATCGATCGCCGTTCGTTGCGCTCGCGGAGAATGCAACGATGTAGTTGCTCGGATCGAATCGGAATTCCTTGCGGACGTGAATGCCCGACGCGTCCTGGTACTCGAACGCCACCGTGGCAGGCATGCGCGTCGCGTCGACGTGCCCCCCTGAGTCGCCGCTCACACGGTAGATTGCCTGGTTCAGCCTCTCCCCCGCCTGCTCCTCGTCCACGCGAAGCGCAAATGGGAGCTGCTCGGTCGGTGGAAGTCCGCTCGGAATCAGATCGACCGGGTGGCCCTGGCGATCGCGGTAATCCTTCAATCGCCAGTGCACGAGCCGGCCCCCGCGATTCGTGAGAACGGCCTGCACGGTGGCGGTGTCAACCGTGATCTCCCGCTCCGATGGTTCATACACGAGCGCCTGCGGTTCCGGTATCGCCGAAGGAGCCGTCGCCGCCACCTGACCCTTGGACGGCGCGGGAGCGTTCTCTGCGGCCGCCGGCACGGGTGTCTGGGCTGTCGTTGCCGTTGCTTGTTTGGCTGCCGTTGCCGGTGGCGTGGCACGGACAAACAGCGCCTGGTACGCGTACAGCACCAGGAAAGACAGAATGATTGCGATGAAGACCCTGCGTTCCATTATTAAATTTTCACGGACGTGGTACGGGATCGAAGCCGTGGCTGCCGAGCGGATGGCAGCGCGCAAGGCGTCGTGCGCCAAGCCACATCCCTTTGACGGCCCCGTGGACGTGGATGGCTTCGCTCATGTAGTCGGCGCACGAGGGATAAAAGCGGCAGGATCCGGCAAACAGCGGCGAAATAAGGATCTTATAGACTCGAAGCAGTCCCAGAACGAGCGCCGACACCGGGCCGACGTGCGTCGCGTCGGGCGGGCTCACGATGACGGGCGAGGAGAGCGGTGTAATCGGCTTCGAGTGTAGCGAACGGTGCATCGAGCATTTCCCGACGCGGCACGATGACGATGTCGAGGCCGCCAATGTTCTTTCGTCGCCTGAAGAGCTCACGAGCCCGACGCTTCGCCCGGTTGCGCTCGACGGCCGAACCAAGTTTCCGGGTCGCCGCCACGCCAAATCGCGGCGTCGCGGTCCCGTTGGGCATGACGAACACCGTCATGAGCCGGCCGTGGATCTTGACCCCGGCACTGTAAATCCGCTCGAACTCCGGCCGGTGGCGAATCCGCTCCCGCGCCGCCAGACCCTGATCTTCCATGGGGGCACCCGAGGGGCCTCCCTACCGCTCGTCGGCAACGGTCAGGCGCTTACGACCCTTCGCACGGCGCCGCTTCAGCACGATTCGGCCGTTTTTCGTCGCCATTCGTATTCTGAAGCCATGCGTCTTCTTGCGGCGACGCGTATTGGGCTGGTAGGTGCGCTTCCCCTTCATGATGTCCTGAGCGCAGCCCGGATCAAAGATCCGGAGGCACTAAATGTGAGCGCCAGAGGAGTCCGGCGGAACTGTCAATACTAGTCGTCGCTCGAACAGAGTGTCAACGCGGGATCTCGCATCAATGCCCTGTGCTACAGTCCCGGATTCGATTTGATCCCTGCCGGTTTGGTTTGCAGGGAGACGCTTCGGTTTGTTCCCCAAGATTTCCACAACTGTGGAAAACACTGTGGAAAACGTGGGGCCTCGGCCAGGCTGAGGTAGCCGGGCCGCGATTTTGCGCCACTTTCTGCACGGCGAAGCGCGGGGAGGGCCGATTTTCTGCCCTCGCGCGGGGACACAGCCGCGCGGAACGCGGGTTTCCGGGCGGCCGACAAGGCGAAAGTCCCGTTCTCAGCGGTTTTTCGGGTGGTATTTGAAATGGATACCAGTATTTGGGACCAGATCCTCGCCCGGATCGAAACGAAAGTTAACCGTCACAGCTTCTCCACCTGGTTCAAGCCCACGTCGTTCGTCGCCGACGGGGGAAACACGATCACCGTTCGAGTCCCCAATCCCCTTTTCAAGGATTGGCTGACGAAGCACTACTCCGTCGTGCTGACGGAAGCGCTGGCGGAGGTTCGCCGTGCGGGAACCTCCCTGGTCTTCATTGCGGAGCCAGGTCCGCCCACGGCGCCACATCCCGAGCCGCTGGCCGTTGTGGAGGAAATCGTCGAAGTGGCGGCCGCCGAAAGCAGTAGCCCTGCGGGACTGAACCCCCGCTACACGTTCGACACGTTCATCGTCGGACCCTCGAACCAGTTCGCGCATGCCGCCTGTCGCGCGGTCGCAGAAGCGCCGTCGCGCTCGTACAACCCGCTCTTCATTTACGGCGGGGTGGGTCTCGGCAAGACGCACCTGATGCACGCGGTCGGACAATACGTTCTGCATCACGACGGGGGTTTGAAGCTCACGTACATCTCATCCGAGCGTTTCATGAACGAGATGATTAACGCGGTCCGGTACGATCGCATCCTCGATTTCCGCGAGCGGTACCGCAGCGTGGACGTGCTGCTCGTCGATGACATCCAGTTCGTGTCGGGGAAGGAAGGTACACAGACCGAGTTCTTTCACACGTTCAACGCGCTCTACGACGCGCAGAAACAGATCGTGCTGAGCAGCGATCGTCCGCCGCATGAGATCCCGGCGCTCGAGGAGCGCCTTCGATCGCGGTTTGAATGGGGATTGATTGCAGATATCCAGTCGCCCGATCTCGAGACGAAGGTGGCGATTCTCAAGCGCAAAGCCGAAGCGGAAGCCGTTCCGCTGCCGGACAACGTTGCGATGTATATCGCCGGACGCATCAAGTCGAACATCCGGGAACTGGAAGGATCGCTCATCCGATTGATCGCGTTTGCGTCGTTGACGGGGCGTGAGATCTCGCTCGAACTCACACAAGAGGTGCTCAAGAACGTCCTCGAGCAGGAAGAAAAGGCGGTCACGATCGAGTCGATTCAAAAACACATTTCCGAGTACTATCAGCTCAAAGTCTTCGAGCTGAAGTCGCGAAACAACTCGAAATCAATCGCGATGCCGCGTCAGATCGCCATGTATCTCTGCAAGACGCTGACTCATGCCTCGTTGCCGGAAATCGGCCGCAGTTTTGGGGGAAAGCACCATTCGACGGTCATCCATTCGATCAAGAAAGTCGAAGATCTTCGGAAGCGGGACGGAGATTTCAACAGCCTGATCACCAACTTTCTGGAGTCTTTCCGGTAGATGCGCGGGCGTCCACAGCCGGATTGAACGGCCGCCTGTGCATGATTTCAGACGGGCAGATCCGCACAGAAACCGCGCACTTTTCCTGTCCCGAAATCACAGAAATGTGCACACCCTAAATTATTGGCAGTCAAGGATTAAACGTCACGAGTCCTGTTTTGCACAGCACCTTCTTTTCTGTATAATTCTTTATCTCCTTCAGATCCTCTAGATCAGAGTTAAGAACAACCTGACTGAGGCTCCGTTAACGGCGGACACTCCGCTCCGAGGTCACCGTACGCCTATGGAACTCGTGGTCAGAAAAAACGAGCTTCTGCGAGAACTGCAACTTTTCCAGGGCATCGTTGAACGCAAGAACACGATTCCCATTCTCGCGAACGTGCTGATCGAAGCCAAGGGCAACGAGGTCCGTATGCTCGCGACCGATCTCGAAGTCGCGCTGCGCAGCAAATGTGCGGCGTCGGTGGCAAAGGGCGGATCGCTGACCCTGCCGGCGAAGAAGCTGTACGAGATCGTCAAGGCGTTCGCCGAAACCGACGTGAGGATTGAAGAGGACAAGAACGGCGTGAAGGTCTCCGCCGACAAATTCGACTCGCGCATGCAGACACTCCCGCGCGAAGACTTTCCGACGCTGCCTGAAGCGACCGGGGTGGCGCGGGCTTCCCTGCCGCGCGAGGCGCTGCGCGAGATGGTCGCCAAAACACAGTTCGCGATCACTGGCGAGGACACCCGGTATTTTCTGAACGGCGCGCTCTTCGTGCTGCGCACCGATTCGATGAGCCTCGTGGCGACCGACGGCCATCGTCTCGCGCTCGTCACCGTGAAGCGCGAAGGCGCCGACCCGGCGATCAAGCCAGGCGAAGAAGTGAAAGTGATACTGCCGAAGAAGACGCTCCTCGAACTCGGCAAGCTCCTCTCGGAGGCGGACGGCGACATCACCTACGAGCGCGGCGAAAATCACCTGTTCTTCGAGGTGGGAGGCCGCATGCTGATTTCGCGGATGATCGACGGGCAGTTTCCGGCGTATGAGCGCGTCATCCCGAAGGGCAACGACAAAGATATCGAATTCGAGCGTGAGCGCCTGACCAATGCCGTGAAACGCGTTGCCCTGCTCTCGAACGAGCGGTCACGTGCGGTGAAATTCGAGATCGACAAGGGCAAGGTTGAAGTGACGTCGAGCAGTTCCGAGTTCGGCGAGGCGCGTGAGCAACTGGCCGTCGACTACCAGGGCAACGCGCTTGCGATCTCGTTCAACGCACAGTACGTCCTGGATTTCCTGAACGTGGTCGAAACCGACGTCGTTGCTCTCTCCCTCAAGGACGAAGTCAGCCAGGCCGTGATGACGCCCGTCGGCGCGCAGGGGTACGACTACACCTACGTGATCATGCCGATGCGAATCTGACCACACCTGAAGGACACGCGTGTCACATTCCGATCAACAGCAGACCGACCAGACCGAAGCGCTCCTCACTCCCGACACTCCGGCATCCCCGGGCCCGAATGGGAACGGAACCTCGGTCGACGACTACGGCGCCGACAAGATCAAGGTTCTCGAGGGGCTCGAGGCGGTGCGGAAGCGGCCCGCCATGTACATCGGGTCGACCGGCGCGCCAGGACTGCATCACCTCGTCTACGAGGTCGTCGACAACTCGATTGACGAAGCGCTGGCCGGTTACTGCGATCAGATCAACGTCACCATTCACATCGACAACTCGGTCACGGTCGTGGACAACGGCCGCGGCATTCCCGTGGATCGTCACGAAAGCGGCAAGTCGGCCGCCGAGGTCGTCCTCACGGTGCTGCACGCCGGCGGCAAGTTTGACAACGACAGCTACAAGGTCTCCGGAGGCCTGCACGGCGTCGGTATCTCGGTCGTCAACGCGCTTTCGGAGCGGCTCGATCTCGAGATCTGGCGCAACGGCCAGGTTTACCAGCAGAGCTACGAGCGCGGGACGCCGATTCGCGATCTGGAAGCGACCGGCACGACACAACGACGCGGCACCAAGGTCACGTTCAAGCCCGACACGCAGGTTTTCGAGACCATTGAGTACAGCTTCGACACGCTCGCGCAGCGCCTCCGCGAGCTCGCGTTCCTCAACGGCGGCATTCTCGTCACGATCGACGATGAGCGCGACGGCAAGAGCCACAAGTTCCAGTACGACGGCGGCATCGTGTCGTTCGTCGAGCACCTGAACAAGAACAAGGCGATCGTCAACGACAAGCCAATCTTCATGAAGGGCAACAAGGACGGCATCGACGCCGAGATTGCCCTGCAGTGGAATGACGGCTACTCGGAGCTGATCTTCACCTTCGCGAACAACATCAACACGCACGAAGGGGGCACGCACCTGTCGGGGTTCCGGTCGGCGCTGACGCGCACGATCAACGCCTACGCCGCCAAGAGCAACATGGCGAAGGACCTCAAGGACGCCAGCATCAGCGGCGACGACATCCGCGAAGGGCTGACCGGCGTCGTCAGCGTGAAGATTCCGCAGCCGCAGTTCGAAGGCCAGACGAAGACGAAACTCGGCAACACCGAGGTCAAGGGGATCGTCGAGACGATCGTCAACGACAAGCTGGGTCAGTACCTGGAAGAAAACCCGGTCGTGGCCAAGCGCGTGATCGGCAAGTCCGTGGATGCAGCGCGTGCCCGCGAGGCCGCGCGCAAGGCGCGCGATCTCGTGCGCCGCAAGGGCGCGCTCGACGGCAGCGGCCTTCCAGGCAAGCTGGCCGACTGTCAGGAGCGGGATCCCGCGCAGTGCGAGATCTACATCGTCGAAGGCGAGTCCGCAGGGGGCTCGGCGAAGCAGGGGCGGGATCGGCGCTTCCAGGCGATTCTGCCGATCAAAGGCAAGATTCTCAACGTCGAGAAGGCGCGTTTCGACAAGATGATTGGCAGCGACGAGATCCGAACCATGATCACGGCGCTCGGCTGCGGCATCGGGACGGAGGACTTCGACATCGAGAAGCTCCGCTACCACCGCATCATCATCATGACGGACGCCGACGTGGACGGATCGCACATCCGCACGCTGCTGCTCACGTTCTTCTATCGCCAGATGCCTCAGCTCGTCGACCGCGGCCACATTTACATCGCGCAGCCGCCGCTCTTCCGCGCGAAGCGCGGCCGCACCGAGACCTACATCAAGGACGAGCGCGAGCTCGAGACCTTCCTCATCAAGCGCGCGGTCGAATCGCGTGTGGCGCGGCTGGCCGATGGCCGCGAGATGTTCGGCGATACGCTCGAGCGATACCTGCAGCGCATGATGTCGTATCGCAAGCTGCTGCAGCAGGTCACGCGCCGCGGCAATCCGCCGGAGATCGTCACCGCGCTTCTCGAAGTCGACGCTCGCGACAAGTCGTTCTTCGAGCAGCGCGAGAGGCTCGATGTCATCGCGGCGCGAATGACCACGCCGACGCGGACGGTGTCGGTGAGCCGCGACGACGAGCACAACGCGTTCGAGCTGACGATCGAGGATCGATCGCAGGGGTATCCGCGGCGATACACGCTCGGCGTCGATTTCATCGGGTCGGGCGAGTACCGCACGCTTCACGCGGCGTATCGCGAGATCGAGGACATCAGGTTTCCGGTGGTGATCAAGGCCAGCGAGTCAGCGGTGGCTGAGGAGGCGGTCGAGGAGCCGGACACCGCCGCCGCGGATGACACGGGTATCGGCGGCGCACCTGTTGACGAGGCGACGAGGCTGGCCGCGGAGCCGAAAACGCCCGCGTCCGCCGCGCCGCGCGGACGCAAGGAGCCGGACACGACCCTTGCCTCGGTCGATGACTTCGTCGAGTACTTCATCGCCGCCGGCAAGAAAGGGGTTGCCGTCAACCGCTACAAGGGCCTTGGCGAAATGAACCCGGACACGCTCTGGATGACGACGATGGATCCGGAGAACCGGACACTGATGCAGGTGCGCGCGGAAGACCATGCTGAAGCCGATCAGATGTTCACGACGCTGATGGGCGACCAGGTGGAGCCGCGCCGCAAGTTCATCGAGGACCACGCACTCGAAGTGAGCAACCTCGACGTCTAGAGATTCATGACCTCACCGACCCCGCAGAACAAGATTCCGGTCAACATCGAAGACGAGATGAAGCGCTCGTACATGGATTACGCCATGAGCGTAATCATTGGACGAGCGCTGCCCGACGTTCGCGACGGGCTCAAGCCTGCGCATCGCCGCGTGCTGTACGGCATGAAGACGATGGGGCTCTCCGCCACGCGGGGCTACCGGAAGTGCGCCAAGATCGTCGGCGAGGTCATGGGGAACTTCCATCCTCACGGCGATGCGTCGATCTACGACACGCTGGTGCGGATGGCCCAGGATTTCAACATGCGCTCGCCCCTGGTTGACGGCCAGGGGAATTTCGGTTCGATCGACGGCGATCCGCCGGCCGCCATGCGGTACACCGAGGCGCGCCTGAAGGCCATCGGCGACGAGATGATGACGGATCTCGACAAAGAGACCGTCGACTTCATTCCGAACTACGACGAGACGACCGAGGAGCCGAGCGTCCTCCCGGCGCCGTTCCCGAACCTGCTCGTGAACGGATCGGCGGGCATCGCCGTCGGCATGGCGACGAACATCCCGCCTCACAACATGGGCGAGGTGATCGAGGCGGCCATCTGGACGATCGAGAGCGCGCAGTCCGACGCGCCGCCGACGCTCTCGGAGAAACAGCGCAAACTGCTCGAGCTCGTGCCCGGGCCCGACTTCCCCACCGGCGGCTACATCATCGGCCGCCACGGGATTCAACAGGCGTACCTCACCGGCCGCGGCACCGTCATCATGCGTGCGAAGACGGAGATCGAGGTCTCGAAGAAGGGCGACCGCTCGTCGATCGTCATCACGGAGATTCCGTACCAGGTCAACAAGGCGCGGCTGATCGAGCGCATTGCCGACCTGGTGCGCGAGAAAACCATCGAAGGCATCTCCGACATCCGCGACGAATCCGATCGCGACGGCATGCGCATCGTCATCGACCTGAAACGCGGCGAGGTCGGCGACGTCATTCTGAACAATCTCTACAAGCACACGGCGCTGCAGAGCAGCTTCGGCATCATCATGCTGGCCATCATCGGCGGCCGGCCGAAGGTGCTCTCGCTCGTCGAGTTCATCGACAACTTCGTCGAGTTCCGACGTGAAGTCGTCCGGCGCCGCACGGAATTCGAGCTGCGAAAGGCGGAGGCGCGACGGCACATCCTCGACGGACTCAAGATTGCGCTCGATCACATCGACGCGGTCATCGCGCTGATCCGCGCGGCGAAGAACCCCGGCGAGGCTCGCGAAGGCCTCATGACGCAGTTCAGCCTGTCGCACATCCAGGCACAGGCGATCCTCGATATGCAGCTGCAGCGCCTCACCGGCCTGGAGCGCCAGAAGATTCTCGACGAGCTCGCGGAGCTGCTGAAACTGATCGAGCGTCTCCTTGCCATTCTGTCGAGCGACAAGCTGGTGATGGAGATCATCGTCAGCGAGCTGCGCCGGGTACAGGAGAAGTACGGCGACGTACGGCGCACGGAGATCCTTGCGGAAGAAGGCGAGTTCCGGATTGAGGACCTGATTGCCGAGGAAGACATGGCGATCACGGTCAGCAACACCGGGTACATCAAGCGGACCGCCATCACCAACTACCGGAACCAGCACCGTGGCGGCAAGGGGCGCATCGGGATGCGGACCCGCGAAGAGGACTTCGTGTCGCATCTCTTCGTGGCGTCGACGCACGCCTACATCATGATTTTCTCCGACCGCGGCCGCGCGTACTGGCTGAAGGTCCACGAGATTCCGGACGTCGGTCCCGACGGACGCGGCAAGGCGATCGCCAACCTCGTGTCGATGGAAGAAGGCGAGCGCATCGCCGCGCTCCTTGCCGTCAAGGAATTCGAGGACGACAAGTTCATCGTCATGGGCACGCGTAACGGCGTGATCAAGAAGACCGAGCTGAGTGCGTTCAGCAATCCGCGCGCGGGCGGCATCATCGCGATGGGCGTTGAAGAAGGTGACGCGGTCATTGCCGCGAACGTGTCCGACGGCAAGGGAGAGATCTTCATCGGTACGCGCGACGGGATGGCGATTCGGTTTCCCGAGGCCGATGTCCGCTCGATGGGACGCTCGGCGTACGGGGTCCGCGGGATCTCCCTTCGCGAAGGTGACGCCGTGGTCGCGATGGAAGTGCTGGTCCCGGGCGGGACCATCCTCTCGGTGACCGAGCAGGGCTACGGCAAGCGCACGGAGCTCGAGGAGTACCGCGTGCAGTCGCGCGGCGGCATCGGCATCATCAACATCCAGACGTCCGACCGGAACGGAAAGGTCATCGGCATTGCACAGGTGTCTGATGACGACGAGCTGATGCTGATTACGCAGCAGGGCAAGATCCTGCGGATGGCCTCGAAGGGTATCCGCACAATCGGGCGTGCCACCCAGGGCGTCCGCCTCATTGATATCGAAGGCGACGACCGCGCGGTGTCGATCGCGCGCCTTGCCGAGAAGGACGAAGAGGAGTAGGCTCCCTCACGTTCGCAACACTCGAGGAGGCTCCGATGTCACGCTCCACGATCCGCCGAGCGATTCTGCTGGTGCCCGTGATCCTTGGTTCTTGCCTTTTCGAGTTTGCCTGCAGCTCGCCGCCCATCGAGCAGACGCTGCTCACGACGTTCTTCCGTGCCGCGCGCGTCCGCGACAACACGGCGCTCGCCAGCATCTCCGCCGTCAGCTTCGATCCGCGCACCGAAGGCTCCGTGCAGGACTTCACGATCGACAACATCGGCGCCCAGCAGCGCCGAACCCTGCAGGTTCAACAGTTCATGGACGACGAAGCCAAAGTGCGGGAAGAGCAGGTCGAGTTTACGAAGAAGATGCGCGACTTCTACCAGAGCAACTCCATTGCGATCGATCGCGCGGTCAAGGCCGACCAGGCGAAGCAGTCGGTGCAAGGCAAGGACGCGGCGCTGCTGGCCGAATGGAAGAAATGGGATACCGACAGCCGTGACTTCGAGCGGAAGGTCTCCCAGGCACGGCAGAAAGCCAGCAAGGAGCGCGCAACCGCGGTGGCGAGCCTCCGGAGTGACGACCTGGCCGGGATGACCGTCGACATCATTACCGAACCGGTGACCGTCACCGCACAGGTCCAGCCACCCGGTGGGGGACAGCCCACGCCGCGAACCATGGTGTTCACCCTTCAGCGTGCATCGGGCAAGAAGGGCGATCAGGCGACGGAGGGACGCTGGATCATCATGTCGATCCAGCCGCAGGGCGCGTCAGCCCCCACGAGCTGACAGGGCGCGGCGGCGCCGCGAAGGCGAACACGGCAGCGCTCGCCGACCTGGCGGCGCGCCGCTGCTCCAACCAGACTAGACGACCATTTCCAGCTTCGCGTACTTCGCGCGGAGCGTCTTCCGCCCCACCGTGTTGAACCGCACCTGGAGCTTGATGTCATCGTCAAGCTGCTCGACAGACAGGACCGTGCCGACGCCGAACTGCGGGTGCCGTACGCGCGCTCCTGGACGAAGGCCTGACGCGATGGACTGATCCTCGTCGGCATACGAGTATGCCGGCTCCTCCTTGACGCGCCCCCGATAGCCTCCCCCCCTTGGGTACGGATTCGCCCGGAATTGCGAGAACGAAGTCTGCGGCGACAGGAACGTCGACGGCACCTCCTCGACAAGCTGCGCCGGGATTTCATCGATGAATCGGGAGGGTTCGGTGGACTGATATTCCCCGAAGACCCGCCTGCGCGCGGCCGACGTGAGGACCAGTCGCCGCTGGGCGCGGGTGATGCCCACATAGCACAGCCTCCGCTCTTCTTCGAGCTCCGCCTCGTCGTCGGCGGATCGCGAATGCGGAAACAGGCCTTCTTCGAGGCCGGCGATTGTCACAATCGGGAATTCGAGTCCCTTCGCGCTGTGCATCGTCATCATCAGGACGCGGGCATCGCGGGAGCCGGCTTCCTCGTCGACGTCCGAAAGCAGGGAGAGCTGATCGACGAACCCGCCGAGCGACGGTTCGGGATTTCTCGTTTCGTATTCACGCGCGGCGGAAACGAGCTCCGCCAGGTTTTCAATGCGACTCTCGGCCTCCTCGCTGCGCTCCTCGCGCAGGTCCTGGAGATAACCGCTTTGGTCGAGCACCTTGGCAAGCGCGATCGACACCGACTCGCGGGCAGCCATCTCGGTCATCGTGACAATCAAATCGCGAAACGCCGCCAGCGATGCGACGGCACGCGGCGCGAGCAACCGCGTGTCAACTGCGTGCACCAGCCTGACCCACAGGGAATCGTTCACCGCAACCGGCTGGAGTCCGGCCAGGAGCGGCGGCGTGTCGGCATCTGTCGGCAGATCCAGCGCCTCGAGTGATTCCATGACGCCTTTGCCGATGCCCCTTGCGGGAACGTTAATCACCCGGCGAAGGCTGACGTTGTCGTGCGGGCTCAACACCAGCTTCAGATATGCGAGCGTGTCCTTGATTTCCTTGCGCTCGTAAAAACGAACGCCGCCGATGATCTTGTAGGCGATGCCCGCGCGCCGCAGCGCGTCCTCCAGCGTCCGCGATTGGGCGTTGGTGCGGTACAGCACCGCGACGGTGTTTGTCACATCGTCCCGAAGCGACGTTCGCGCGGTGCGTGCGATGAATTCGGCCTCGTCCAGGTCGTCCCCGGCGCGGTAGTACAGAATCTTCGCGCCGCCCGCGCGCTCCGTGTAGAGCCGTTTGTCCTTGCGATTGCGATTCTGCGAGATGACGGCTGAGGCCGCATCAAGGATGACCTGCGTGGAACGGTAGTTTCGCTCGAGGCGCACGATGTGCGCCTCCGGAAAATCATGCTCGAAGTCGAGAATGTTGCGGAGGTCGGCGCCGCGCCATTTGTAGATCGACTGGTCGGGGTCGCCAACCACGCAGAGATTCCGATGCTTCCCCGCCAGTCGCTGAATGAGGAGGTACTGCGGCCGGTTGGTGTCCTGATACTCGTCGACCATCAGGAACCGGAACTTGTTGCTGTAGCGTTCGCGGACGGTTTCGGCCTTTTCGAACAGCTCCACGGTCTTCAGCAGGAGGTCGTCGAAGTCGAGCGCATTCGCGTCCCGAAGCGCCTTCACGTACAGCGCGTACAGCTTGCCGATCTGCTCGTCGCGTGGGTTCCAGGACGTCGACGTGAAGACCTCTGGCCCTTCCATCCGGTTCTTGGCGTGGCTGATTCGTGACAGTGCGAGTCTCGGCTGCACGGCGCTGTCGTCGGCCCCAATCTGCCGAAGCGCCTGCTTCATGACGGTGAGCTGGTCGGTCGAGTCGTAAATGACGAAATCGCGCGACAGGCCGATGTGGGGCGCCTCGCGTCGCAGCAGCCGGGCACACAGCGCGTGAAACGTCGAGATCCACATCTTCCGGCAATCGACCCCCAGCAGCGTCTCAACGCGCGTCCGCATTTCCTCCGCGGCCTTGTTGGTGAACGTGACCGCGAG
>Ga0070699_100003033_pt1 | contig 14904 bp, 13 predicted proteins | sample KBSK1503metaG_FD_65473 | JGI IMG/M metagenome (GOLD analysis project Ga0070699, IMG submission 65473) | Corn, switchgrass and miscanthus rhizosphere microbial communities from Kellogg Biological Station, Michigan, USA - KBS K1-50-3 metaG | ecosystem: Host-associated > Plants > Roots >...
GGCCCTCGCCCTGCTCGTCGTGATGGTCTACATCGTTCGGCGCAAGGGACGGCGGGCGACTACGGCTTCCGGACGGTCTGCGTGAGGTCGACGATGAGGGGCCGGGCGCGGGCAGTGTCGCGCGGGCGGCGGGGGGCGGGCGAAGGCCGTGGGCCCGTCGTCTTCATGTAGAGGAGGCCGCCCCCGATCGCGACGACGAGTACGGCCAGCAGCCACGGCTGCAGCACGCCTACACTCTCAGGCGGCGGGCCACCGCCCGGGTTATCAGCTCCACGAGCTTGCGGGCGTGGATCGCCTCGGGATCGCGCGCGGGGTTGTATTCCGCGACCTCGAGCGCCACCACCCGCGGTGAGGCCACCAGGGCCGTCACCAGGTCGGAGACCTCGGCCAGGGAGAGCGCAGGGCCGGGGGTCGTCACGTCATGGGCCGGCATCTCCGCCGGATCGATGGCGTCGACGTCGAGGTGGACGACCACCGGCCCGTCGCCGTTCTCCACCCCCTCGAGGGCCAGCGCGGTGGTCACCCGCATGCCCAGCTTGCTTGCCGCGGACGCGGGAAGCGCGAGGCCCAGCTCGCCGAGAGGTGCGCGCTCGCCCGGATCGAGCTCGCGGAAGCCGACGAGCGCCACGTGGGCCGGCTGGACGGCGGGCGTAGGACCGAGGGCGGCGAGGGCCGCCGGATCGCCGCGTCCGAGGGCGAGGGCCAGGGCCATCCCGTGCAGGTATCCCGACGGCGTCGTCTCCGGCGTGTTGAGGTCGGCGTTGGCGTCGATGAACACGAGGCCCACGGCCTGGTCGAGCGCCTTGCCGGCGCCCGCCGCGGCCGCCGCCGCCAGCGTGCAGTCTCCGCCGAGAACGACGGTGAAGCCCTCGGCCAGGGCGCGGGTCATCTCGTCGGCGGTCGCGCGCAGGGCGCAGGCCACGACTTCCGCGTTGCGGGCGCGAGGATGATCGGGGTCTTCGCGGTAGGGGAAGAGCGAGAGGTCGGAGAGGTTCACGACGGTGGCGCCCTGCTTCTTCAGCGCCGGGAGCAGCCCGGCCGCGCGCAGGGCGAACGGCGCGCGCTCCACCCCCGGCCCGTGCGCGCCGGCCGCGGTCGGCACGCCGAACACCGCGACCTTGTGGCCCGCCATCCCGGCAGTATAGACTCCCCTTCTGCGCCAGTAGCATGAATCTCAAGCTGTCCTTCTCCCCGCTCGCCCAGAATCCCCTCGACCTCCTGGTCGTCGTCCTCGACCCCGACCAGACCCTGCACCGCCTGGACGATCCCACGATCGACGCGCACCTGCAGCGCGCCCGGGCGGGCTTCGCCGAGAAGACCCTCAAGCGCGAGTACTTTGCGACCCTCCCCGAGGGCGCCAACCCCAAGGCGCTCGTGGCGTACTGGAGCCCGAGCCTCAAGAGCTGGAACCTGTGGGAGAACGTGAAGACGTTCACCGCCCGCGCCCTCCGCCTCGCCCGCGACTGCCGGTACGCACGGGTCGGCATCGCGATCAACGCCGCCGAGGCCGCCCCGCTGGTGGGCAAGGTCGTGGAGGGGGCGGTGATCGGGGCGTACACGTTCGACCGCTACAAGCAGGAGAAGGACGAGTTCCTGCAGCGGGACCTGCAGCTCGTGCTCCTCGTCCACCCCGACCACCAGGCCGATGCCGAGGCGCGCAAGGCGCGCTATGCATGGGTCTCGGAGAACGTCAACCGCGCCCGCGACCTCATCAACGAGCCCGGCTCGGTGGTGACGCCGGAGTACCTCGCCGATCGGGCCGGGGAGATCGCGAAGGAGGTGGATCTCGAGGTGGAGATCCTCGATCCGGCGGGGTTGAAGGCCCGCGGCTACGAGGGCTGCCTCCGCGTCGGGTCGGGCAGCGCGCATCCGCCGCGCATGGCCATCCTCCGGCACCGGCCCGCGCGCTCCTCGGCCGACACGCTGGCGCTGGTCGGCAAAGGCATCACCTTCGACTCCGGCGGCATCAGCCTGAAGCCGGGCGACAAGATGTGGGAGATGAAGGGCGATATGGCGGGGGCGGCGGCGGTGCTGCTCGCGATGCGCGCGGTGGGCAAGATCCGGCCCGACGTGAAGGTGGTGGGGATCCTCTGCTGCGCGGAGAACTTCCCCGACGCCAACGCTCAGCGCCCGGGGGACATCTTCACCGCGAAGAACGGCAAGTCGATCATGGTCGACAACACCGACGCCGAGGGCCGCCTCGTGCTCACCGACGGCTTCGCCCGCGCGGGAGAGGAAGGCGCCACCCACCTCGTCGACATCGCGACCCTCACCGGCGCCTGCGTGCGCGCCCTGGGGCCGAGTGTCGCCGGCATCATGGGCAACGACCGCGAGCTCGTGCAGCGGGTGATCCGCTCGGGCGAGAACCACGGGGAGGCCTTCTGGGAGCTGCCGCTCGTCGAGGAGTACCGCGAGTCGCTCAAGACGCCCTACGCCGACATCAACAACATCGCGTCGGCGGGCCTCGCCGGGGCGATCACCGCGGGTCTGTTCCTGCGCGAGTTCGTGCCCGGTTCGACGGCCTGGGCCCACCTCGACATCGCGGGGCCGATGTTCCGGGACAAGGAGTGGAAGTACTACGAGGCCGGCGCGCTGGGCTTCGGGGTGAAGACGCTCGTGGACCTCTGCGAGCGATTCCGCGAAGAACGGACCGCCTAGCTTCTCCGCGTCCTCTCCGTTCGTGCTCCGCGTCCTCTGCTCTGAAAGGAAACGCTGGCCTGGCTATTCGTGGCGGAGGGCGTCCATGGGGGCGAGGCGGGCGGCCAGCCAGGCCGGGTACGAGCCGAAGCCGACGCCGACGGCGATCGCGGTCAGGAGAGCCAGCGTCAGCATCAACGGCGAGAGCGCGGTCGGCCAGCCGGCCAGCTGCTGGATGAGCGCGGCGCCCACCGTCCCCAGCAGCGCCCCCAGCACGCCCCCGGCGGCAGTGAGCAGCGACGACTCGGCGAGGAACTGCGCCGCGACGTCGCGTTGCGTGGCCCCGAGCGCGCGGCGGATCCCCACCTCACGGGTGCGCTCGGCGACGCTCGCCAGCATGATGTTCATGATGCCGATGCCGCCGACGAGGAGGCTGATCGCGGCGATGGCGCCCGTCACCACGTTGAAGATCCTCTGCGTGCGCTCGCGCGCGCGCAGGATCTCCCGCGGCACCACGACGTCGAAGGGCGCCCCCCCGCCCGCGCGCTCCACCAGGGCCTTGGCCGCCTCCGCCGCCGCCGTCACCTGGCGCGGATCGTCCACCCGCATCACGATCTCGTCGACGCCGTCGGGGCGCGGGTCGGCGCCGCGGTCGAGAGCGGGCAGGGGCACGAAGACGGCGCGGTTGACGTCGCGCGTGCGGATGGCGGTGGTGCGCCCCCGCGCGGACGAGCGGCCCTGCAGCACGCCCACGACCTGGAACCAGTCGCCCCCGAGGAGGATCCGCTCGCCGCACGCGGGACCGAAAGGGAAGAGCGCGGAGGCGACCGAGGCTCCCAGCACCGCCACGCGCTTCCGGTCCCGCAGGTCGAGGGGGGCCAGGAACCGCCCGGCCGCGATCCCCAGCCGCGCGGCGAGGAGGTAGTCGGGGGTCGTCCCCACCGCCACCGCATCCGCGCGCCGGCCGCCGGCCTCGGCGGAGAGCTCCGCTTCCCGGACGGGGGCGGTGGCCACGACGTGGGGAACCACGCGGGCGAGAGACTCCGCGTCTCTCAGCCGGAGCGCGCCCGGACCGGGCGCGGGCGCCGAGGCCGAGCGCCGGGCACGCAGCGTCACGCTGTCCATCCCCAGCGCGCCGAGCTGCTCCAGCGCCTCCCGCCGCGCGCCCTCCCCCACCGACGACATCGCCACCACCGCGGCCACGCCGAAGACCACGCCGAGGATCGACAGCGTGGAGCGCAGCTTGTGGAGGAGCAGGCCCCGCAGGCCGAGCCGGAAGAGCGCCCGGTGCTTCATGCGATCCGGCCATCGCGCAGGCGGACGACACGCTGGGCCCGCGAGGCGAGCGCTTCGTTGTGGGTCACGACCACCACCGTGCGACCCTCGCGGTGCAGTCCCCACAGCACGTCCGCGACCTCGTCCCCGGTGGCCGAGTCGAGGTTGCCGGTGGGCTCGTCGGCGAGGAGCACCTGCGGCTCGGTGACGAGGGCGCGGGCGATCGCCGCGCGCTGGGCCTCGCCGCCCGACAGCTCGGAGGGACGATGGGTCGAGCGGTGGTCGAGACCGACCTTCTCCAGGCAGGCCTGCACCCGGGAGCGCCACTCGCGCTCCGGCACGTCGCCGTAGAGGAGCGGCGTCTCCACGTTCTCCTCCACCGTGAGCTGCGGGATCAGGTGGAAGGATTGGAAGACGAAGCCGATGCGCCGGTTGCGCAGCGCGGACAGCTCCGCGTCGTCGAGGCTCGAGACCTCCCGGCCGTCGAGGAGGTACTGGCCGCGGGTGGGCCGGTCCAGGCAGCCGAGGATGCCGAGCAGCGTCGATTTGCCCGAGCCCGACGGGCCCATCACCGCCACCGACTCGCCGGCCGCGATCGAAAGGCTCACCTCCCGCAGCGCGGCGACCTCGACCGTGCCCCGCGGGTAGGCCTTGCCGACGCTCCTCAGCTCGACGAGGGCGGGCACCTCAGCGGGCGGAGCCGGCGACGAGGCGCCACATGCCGTCGCGCCGCTCGAAGCGCAGCGTCTCCTCCACCGGCGCCGGCGGCGCGCCCCGGCCGCCGACGATCACGTCCGTGCGCAGCACCGGGACGACCACCGAGCCTCGGCTGGGGATCACGTCGAGCACCCGCAGGTCGGTGGCCACGTTGATCGCTCCGCGGAAGGGAGCCAGCAGCCGCTCGCGCTCGGCGCCGGTGAGGTCGGGCCGGGCGCGGGCGAGCAGCAGCGGGTCCTGCGATTCCAGCGCGCGGGCGTAGGCGGCCAGGGTCGTCTCCACGGCCTCCCGGACTTCCGGATCGGCGGCCGCGAGCGGGCCGACGGGCGGGGGCGTCGCCGAGGGCGCGGTCACGCGCGGAGCGGCCGACGCGGCCGCCCGCGCCGCGGCGGGAACGGCCCGGTTCGGCGGGCGGGCCGTGAGCACGATGAACAGCCCGATCACCACCGCGGCGGAGGCGAGCACGAGGAGCAGGGGGGTGCCCCGGCGCGTCGGTCGCTGCGCAATCTCGGCCGGCGGCGAGGCGGCCGCGCTGGTGAGCGGCCGCCGCGGCTCGTGGGACCGGGGCGGTGACGCGACCGGCGGCGGGGGTACGGCGATCGGATGGGGGCGCGGCGCCGGCGGGCGCGCAGTGTTGGGAGCGCGCGGGGCGGGCGGCAACGGCGCCGCCGCGCGCGCCGGCGCCACCGGCGACGCCGGCGGCGTGCGGGGAGCCATGGTTCCCGTCGGAGCCCGTGCCGGGATCGCGGGCGGCGGCGGCACGGGTGTGCGCGCCAGCCAGGCGCGCCGCACCTCCTGGACCGCGGCCTGTGCGCGGGCGTGGTCGGGATCCTGGCGCAGCAGCGAGCGCAGCGAGGCGAGGCTTTCTTCGAGCCGGCCCTCCTTCAGCTTGTCGAGGGCCGCGCGCACCTGCATGTTGCCCGCCCGCCGGCGCGCCCCGGCTCGATCCTGCTCGCCGAGCGCGTGCTCGGTCTCGCGAAGCAGCGCGAGCAGGTCGGGGTCGTCGGGGGCCAGACGCAAGCCGCGCCGCAGGGCGAGCATGGCCTTGCGGTCCCAGCCGGCGCGGCGCGCCGATCGCGCCGCCTCGGCCGCGCGCCGGGCCTGGCCCTGAGCCATCCGCGCCAGCTCCTGCTCCGCTTGCGCCTCGGCGTCGCCTCGCGCGAGCCGGCGCCCCTTCAGCCGCGCGAAGAGCGCGAGGGCCCCCGGGTGGCCGGGCATCCGCTTCAACACCGAGAGCACCAGCTTCTCCGCGCCTCCGGAATCGCCGGCGTCGAGGAGCGCCTGTGCCTCCTTGAGCCGCTCCTCCTGCCGTCCCCGCCGCCGTTGCCGGGCGAGGAGCCGGCGCGCGCGGTCCACGACCGCCTTTGCCTCCAGGCTGTCGGGCCGCACCGCGAGGGCCCGCGCGGCCAGCTCCGTGGCCTTGTCGGGCTGGGCGCGGGCGAGGCACTCCTCCGCGACGAGAAGCAGCTGCGCCGGGGTGGGCTGATCGCTGGCGGCGGGCAAGGGCGAGAAGGGGTTGGGGCTCACGGACGGCCGGCTCGACGTCGACGGCGGGCAGTACAGGCACTCGCCCACCGATGCAGGGATCGGCTGCCCGCAGGAGGGACACGTGAGGGCGAGGTTGGACAAGGGCCGGCGCCTATGGTGATGTCAGCGACCCGAAGTCCGTGGGAGGGGCCCCGGGGTCCCGCAGCGCGACTCGATCCCCTTCGCGCAGACCCCGGTCGATCACGACGAAATCCTGGTTGGACGGTCCGGTCACCACGTCCTGGGCCTGGAGACGGCCGCGGCGGACGACGTAGCAGACGCTGCGGCCCTCCCTCTCGAACACCGCCTGCAGTGGCACGAAGAGCGCGCGCGGCCGCTCCTCGACCTCGATCTCCACCTGGGCCGTCATCCCGGGTCGCAGCCGCGGCTCGGACCCGTCGATCTGGATCGTCACCCCGAAGAACTTCGCTCCGCGGCGCTCCTTCTCTTCCTGGGCGAGCGTCCCGACCAGCGTCACGATGCCGGTGAGCTTCAGGTCCGGGTACGCCTGCACGCGCACCTTCACGCCCTGGTTGCGCTCGACCTTGTGGATGTCGGTCTCCCGGACGCGCGTCTCCACGACCATCTTCGAGATGTCGGGGAGGATGAGCAGGGGCTGGTTCGCCCACACCTGGTCGCCCACCTGCGGCTTGCGCTGCTCGGAGCCGAAGAAGACCTCACGATAGACCACGATGCCCGCCACGTCGGCGCGCACCTCGGTGCGGGCGAGCTGCTGCTGCGACAGGGCCAGCTTGCTCGCCGCCTCCTGGATCCGGCTGTCGGCGGCGGCGATCGCGGCCTGCTTCTGCTGCACGCGATAGGCGGCCGCCGACTCCAGCTGGCGCAGGCTCTCCTTCGTGAGCGTGGCGTCCGAGCGGGCCTGCGACAGCTCGAGGGGCCGGCCGAAGTGGACCAGGGAATCGCGCCGGCGCTGGGCGAGGGTCAGGTCGTCGCGGGCCCGAGCCACTGCCTGCTCGGCACGCTCCAGCTCCTGTTTCGTGATGAATCCCTCCGAAAGCAGCGGCTTCAGGTCCTCGAGCGCTCCGATGGCCTTCTGCAGCTCCCGCTCCGCGTTGGCCACCGCCGCCGCCGCCTCCTCTTCGCGCAGCCTCCCCTTGCCTTCCTGCACGTCCTTCAGCTCGAGGTCGCTCCGCTCCACCTTCTGGCGGGCGGTCGCCAGGTCCTCCTGGTTCTGGATCACCTGGAGCTTGAGGTCCTCGCGCGCCTTCGCGAGGTCGGCCTGGGCCTGGGCGAGCTGAGCCTGGCTGCGGCGGATCTCCTCCTCGAACGGCGCCGCGTCGAACAGGATCAGGAGATCGCCCTTCTGCACCAGCTTGCCCTCGGGAGCGAGCGCCACGATCTTCGCCTGGTTGCTCTGGATGGCGGAGGCGTAGGTCACCGAGCGCAGGGCCTGGAGCGTCCCTGCCTCCACGATGGAGACGCGGAACACGCCGCCCCGGACCTCGGCCGTCGACACTCCCGGCGGGTCTCCGCCCGTCAGGAGGAGCGCCGGGAGGAGCGCGACCGCCGCCAGCGCGACCGCGGCGACGGCCACCCGCCGGGGGCGCCGCCGGGCCGCCGCGGCCACCGTGCGCAGGTTCTCCCGCGTCCACGCGTCTCGACGCAGCCAGCTCCGGGCCTCCGCCGCCACCGATCGCGCCGCGCCCACCGCGCGCAGCCGCGCCTGGAGGAGGACGCGCACGAAGCGCTCCCCGCCGAGGACGCCCGGGAAGGTGCTCACTTGAACTCCGTGTCGACGTCGAGGCCGCCGGTGACGCGCATCAGCTCGATGCGGGCGACCTGGTAGCTCGTGAGAAGGTTCACGAGGGCGCTGCGGGCGAGCACCAGGCTGCCCTCGGCGTCGACGACGTCGAAGTTCGAGGCGAGGCCGCGCTGGTAGCGCAGGGTGGCCAGGCGCCGCTGCTGCTCGGCCACCTCCACCCCCTTCTTCTGGAGGTCCACGCTCTTGCGGATGCGCTCCAGCTCGCGCAGCGCCGCCCGCACTTCACCCTCCACCTGCAGCTCCTGCTGGCGGACGCCCCGGGTGCGCGCCGCGACCTCGATCTCGGCCACCGCCTTGGTCGCCCGCTCGCCGGAGCGCTCGACCGGGTACGACGCGCTGAAGTACACGTCGACCCTGCGATCGGACGTGAGGGCGTTGGTGAAGGTCGTGCCGAGCCCGCCCTGGGTGAAGCCGAGGTTGAGGTCGAGCTGGGGGAGGAGGTTCTGCCGGGCGAGTGACACCGACCGCTGCGCGTCGTCGATCTGGTCGCGGCCCTCTTGCAGCTCCAGCCGACGGGACCGGGCCCGGTCGAGAAGAGCGTCCAGCGGCTCCGTTTCCCCGGTGAGCTCTTCGCGCAGGTCCACCGCCTGAGGCTCGAGCGGCTCCGTGGGCGAGAGGCCGAGCAGGACGCGGAACTGCTCGAGGGCGGTCTCGAGCGCGGCCTGCGAGCGGACCATCGCGTCCTGGGCCTGCGAGGCCTGCAGCTCGGCGCGGAAGACGTCGAGCTTGCTCACCAGCCCCACCGCCAGCCGCGCCTCGGAGGCCTTGAGCAGGCTCTCGCTGCGCTTGAGGCTCTGGCCCGACACCGCGAGGAGCTGACGCTGCTGCACGATCTGGTAGAAGCTGCGGGCCACGTCCACCGCGAGCCTTTGGCGGCTCAGCTCGTACGCCCTCTCCTGCGCCTGCTGCGCCCGCCGGCTGTTGCGGAGGGCGTAGTGGGCGGCGTTGGGACCGAACCCGCGCAGGAGCGGCTGGCGCAGCACGAACTGCATGCCGGTGGAGCGGGTCACGGCGAGGTCCGTCCCCGGCAGCGAGCGCATGAGCGCCGACGCGCTCAGCGAGCCGCCCGTCCACGGCAGGCGCTGGGAAGCCTCCAGCCCGAAGCTCGACTCCCCGGAGGCTCGCGAGTAGCTCGGGATCAGCTGCGGATAGAACTGGGCGCGGGCGGTCGAGTAGTTGATGCGCGCGGACTGGACGCTGTCGGCCGAGCTGAGCAGCCCGTAGTTCTTCTGGAGGGCGACTCCCACCGCCTGGGCCAGGCTCACCGTGGGCACTCCCGGGGCAGGACCCACCACCTCCTCCGCAACCGCCGCGGGCTCGTCCTCGGAGGGAGGAGGCTCCTGCGCCCCGGCACTCGTCAGGAGGAGACTCAGCGTGCCCGCCGACACGGCGACCCGCCAGATCCCCACGGGAGCCACAGATTATGCACTGCCGAGAGGCGCCGTCAAATCACGCCTCGAGCGTGTTAATCTCGGTTTCTCCTCATCCAGAGAGAGGTTCAACGCCATGAACATCTTCCGGCGCCTCGGCGCCGCCTTCTTCTTGATGCTTCCCGGCTTTCTGGCGGCGGCGGAGAAGCCGCGGATCGAGGTCCAGGAGCTGACCCTCCCCAACGGCATGCGGTTCCTCCTCTTCGAGCGCCACGAGTCGCCCACGGTGGCCGCGGGCTGGCTCGCCCACGTCGGCTCGGTGAACGAGCGAGAGGGCGTCACCGGCATCAGCCACCTCTTCGAGCACATGATGTTCAAGGGGACGAAGACGATCGGCACCAAGGACATCGAGACCGACCTGCGCATCATCGACGAGCAGGAGAAGGTCCAGGAGGAGATGCGCCGGGAGATGGACCTCATGCGCGCGAAGCGGCGGCGGGGCGAGATCGACGATCTCCAGAAGCCCGAGAGCTGGACCCCGCGCTACCGCGAGCTGCAGAAGCGCTTCGACGAGCTGGTGGCGCAGCAGCGGCAGATCATCATCAAGGACCAGATGGACCAGATCTACACGAAGAACGGCGGGGAGAACCTCAACGCGGGGACGACGGAGGACCTCACGCTCTACTTCATCCGCCTGCCCAGCAACCGCCTCGAGCTGTGGGCGTGGCTGGAGTCGGACCGGCTGCTGAACCCCGTGTTCCGCGAGTTCTACTCCGAGCGCGACGTGGTGTTCGAGGAGCGCCGGATGCGCACCGAGTCGACGCCGCTCGGCAAGTACGACGAGGCCTTCAACGCCCTCTTCTGGGAGGCCCACCCCTACAAGTGGCCGGTGGTGGGCTGGCCCTCGGACATTCCCAGCATCAGCAAGGCGGACGCCGACGACTACTTCGGCACCTACTACGCCCCCAACAACCTCACCGGCGTCATGGTCGGGGACTTCAAGCTCGCCGAGCTGCGCCCGCTGCTCGAGCGCTACTTCGGCCGCATTCCCCGCGGGCGGAAGGATCCGCCGCCGGTCGTCACGACGGAGCCGAAGCAGCTCGGCGAGAAGCGCTACCGCGCCGAGGCCGAGACCTCGCCCACGGTCAGGGTCTGGTGGCACGGTCTGCCGTTCGCCCACAAGGACCGCACCGCCCTCGACCTCCTCTCCGACGTGCTCTCGGGCCGCACCGGCCGGCTCTACAAGGGCCTGGTCGTGGGCAAGCAGATCGCCAACGACGTGTCGGCGTCGGTGGACCTCAAGAAGTACGACGGCAGCTTCCAGGTCGAGTGCGTGGTGAAGGACGGGAAGGACCCGGCGACGGCGGAGGCCGCGCTCTTCGAGGAGATCGACAAGCTGCGCAACGAGCCGGTGGGAGCCGAAGAGCTGCAGAAGGTCAAGAACCAGGGCAAGGCCAACGCCTACCGCCGCCTGTCCTCCCCGTTCTCCATCGCCATCCAGCTCATGTTCTACGAGGGGCTCGGCGACTGGCGCTACATCAACACCTACGCCGACGAGGTCGAGCGCGCGACCGCCGCCGACCTGCAGCGGGTGGCGAAGGAGCACCTCACGCCCGAGAACCGCACGGTGGGCGTCTTCCTCCGCAAGGAGGGCGCGCCGCCGGAGGACCCGGAGGTGGCCGCGCTTCCTCCCGAGGCGCAGGCGATGGTGAAGCAGAACCTGCAGCGGATCCTGGCCGAGACCGACCCCGCCAAGCTACGCGAGGGCCTCGCCCGCATGCAGGCCGCGGCCGGCCAGGCCCCGCCGGAGATGAAGGCCGCCGTGGAGCTGATCGTGAGGCGCGCCCAGGAGCGCCTGGCCGCCCTCGAGAGCGGAAAGAAGTGACCATGAGAGCCCATCGCGCCTTGCTCGCCGCCGTCCTCTGGGCCGGGCCCGCGGCGTCCGCCCTCGCCCAGCCGATCCCGGACAACCCGGAGAGGCTCTCCTTCAAGCCGATCGATTTCACTCCGCCGCGCGCCCGCGACGACCGCGCGCCGCTGAAGAACGGCATGGTCGCCTACGTCGCCGAGGACCGCACCCTGCCCCTCGTCAACATCTCGATCCTCGTGCGCACGGGGAGCCATCTCGAGCCGGCGGGGAAGGAGGGCCTCGCCGCGCTCACCGGGAGCATGATCCGCCGTGGGGGCACCCGGAGCCTCACCGCCGAGCAGCTCGACGAGAAGCTGGACTTCCTGGCCGCCCAGGCGTCGAGCGGCATCGGCGACACGCAGGGCTCGGCCGGCCTCAACTGCCTGGCCGACAACCTCGACGAGTCGCTGCGGATCTTCGTCGAGATGCTCCGGGAGCCGCGCTTCCAGGAGGACCGGCTCGCGCTGGCCAAGGAGCAGACGCTCCAGGAGATGAAGAAGCGCAACGACGACTCGGCCGACATCGAGCGCCGGGAGTGGAGCGTGCTCCTCTACGGCGAGAGCCAGTTCACGAACCGCTTCCCCACCGCCGCGTCGATCTCGTCGATCACGCGGGACGACCTCGTCGACTTCCATCGGAAGTGGTTCCACCCCGGGAGCATGATCGCCGCGGTGTCGGGCGCGTTCGACCGGCCGGAGATGGTCCGCCGGCTGGAGGCCGCCTTTGCGGGCTGGCCGGGAGCCAGGCCCGTCGTGCCCCCCGTGCCCTCGGAGATCGCGACCGCCGCTCCGGGGCTGTATCGGATCCAGAAGGACGTCAACCAGGGCCGGGTCTCCATCGGCCTCCCCTCCGTGAAGCGCGACGACCCCGACATCTACGCGCTCGAGGTGATGAACGAGATCCTCGGCGGCAGCGGGTTCACCTCGCGCATCACGAAGACCGTCCGCTCCAACGAGGGCCTCGCCTATTCGGCGGGATCGGGCATCCGCTTCGGCATCTACTACCCCGGAGTCTTCCGCGCCGCCTTCCAGTCCAAGAGCCGGACGGTGACGTACGCCCTGCAGCTCGTGCTCGACGAGATCCGGAAGATCCGGGAGGGCCCGGTGAGCGAGGAGGAGCTGGACACGATCAAGAAGAACCTGATCGAGACGCTGCCCAGCACGTTCGCCTCGAAGGCGCAGACGGTGGGGATCTTCGCCTCCGACGAGTTCACCGGGCGCGACCCGTCCTACTGGCAGCGCTACCGCGAGCGGATCGCCGCCGTCACCGCCGCCGACGTGCAGCGGGTGGCGCAGAAGTACCTCGAGCCCTCGAAGTTCGTCGTCCTCGTGGTGGGGGACCAGAAGGAGATCGACATCGGCGACGGCAAGCACGCGGTGAAGCTCGAGGACCTGGCTCCGCAGCACCGGGTGAAGGTGCTGCCGCTGCGCGACCCGCTCACGATGAAGATGCCCTAGGAGCGGTCAGCTCTTCTTGAATGCGCCCACGAATTCCTTGAGCATCAGGGGATTGTTGCTCTTGATCTTTCCGGTCATGAAGTCCGTCATGCCGGGCGTGTGCTTCCCGCTCCACACGTCGAGGAACATCTGCTTCGAGGACTTGAAGAAGCAATCCGCGTCCTGGGCCGGCTTTCCCACCCTCACCACGCACTTGTCCTTGTCGAGCGAGACCGTCCACTTCTCGTCCTCGTCGAGCGAGAAGTAGAACGTCCGCGGCTCCTTGACCGCGCCCTTCTGGAACTTCTTGGGCAGGCCCTGGAAGATGGCGCCGATCTCTGACATGGGGGCCATGCTAGCAGGGGCACGCCGAGGCTACAATCCGCGGCCAGCGGAAGGAGGCCCGTGATGACGTGTGCGAAGTGCGGCCAGGCCCTCGCCCCCGGCGCGCGGTTCTGCCCGGCCTGCGGCACGCCCTCGGCGGCGCCCGCGGGCGGCCGGCCGAGGGAGTTCCACGTGGTGGGCGACGTCATGCAGGCGGTCGTGGTGCCGCTCGCCGACGGCCAGGAGATGCAGGCCGAGCCGGGCGCCCTCCTCTACATGGCGGGGGGCGTCGACATGGAGAGCCGCATGAGCGGCGGGCTGTTCGGCGGCGAGGGCTTCATCCTCGAGAAGCTCACCGGCGCCGGCAGCGTCTTCATCCACGCGGGCGGCAACCTGATCGAGTTCGACCTGCTGCCGGGCCAGTCGATGCGCGTGGACACCGGCTGCATCGTGGCCTTCGAGGAGACCGTGGCCTACGACATCCAGTTCGTGGGCGGGTTCAAGAACGCGTTGTTCGGGGGAGAGGGGCTCTTCCTCGCCACCCTCACCGGGCCGGGCCAGGCCATCCTGCAGACGCTGCCGTTCTCCCGCCTCGTGGGGCGCATCCTGGGTCTCACCAAGGAGGGCACGGGCGGCGTGTCCGGAGTCGGAGGCACGCTCCGCGACATCGGCAACATCCTGGGCGGGGATTGAGGGGTAAGCAACGAGCCAGAGCAGCGAGCGGCGGATTCACTCCGCCGCGAGCGACTTGGGGGGGAGCGCGAATGCGCGCGGGGGGGTGCTGTCGTGTTTCGTACCCCCCCGAGTTTCCTAAACGCTCGTCGTTGGCAGTTTTTGAATGAAGTCTTCCACCAGCTTCCGCTGGGCCTCCGGGGTGAGCGAGGAGACCACGATCTTCTTGGCCGCCTCGATGGCCAGATCCGCGACCTGCGCCCGGATCTCCTGAAGCGCGATCCGCTTCTCCCGCTCGATCTGCTCCCTGGCCTTCTGGAGCAGGTGCTCGGAGTCGGCTCGCGCCTGGGCCATCAGCTCGGTGCGCATCTGCTGCGCCTCGGCGATGGCCTGCTTGATCAGCTCCTCGCGCTCGCGACGCGCTTGCGCCAGCGCCTCCTTGTGCTGCGCGAGCAGGACCTGGGCCTCGCCGTGCGCCTTCTGGGCCCCCTCGAGGGCGTCGCGGATGTTCTTCTCCCGCTCCTCGATCGCCCGCAGCAGGGGACCCCAGCCGAACTTCGCGAGCACGGCCGCGAAGAGGGCGAAGAGGATGATCGTCCAGATCGTGAGGCCGAGGTTGACGTCGGCGAGGCCGCCGCCGCCACCCTCGGCGGACGCGGCGGCGACGAGAGACCGGAGCGCGGCGGCCATGGAGCCTACTTGAGGAGGACGAGGAGCATGGCCACGATGAGCGCGAAGAAGGTCACGCCCTCGATGAGCCCGGCGGCCACGATCATGGCGCCTCGGATGTCGCCGGCGGCGTTGGGCTGGCGGGCGATCCCCTCCATGGCCGCGGCGGCGAGGCGGCCGATTCCGGCGGCGCCCCCGATGATGGTGAGGCCGGCGCCGATGCCGGCGGCGAAGTACGCAAGGGCCTGGGCGTTCATTGGGCTCTCCTCTTGAAAGTGTTTCTGGTCGTCATCGTCCTCAGTGCGCAGGATGAGCGAACATGCCGATGAAGATCGCGGTGAGCAGCGTGAAGATGTAGGCCTGGATGAGGGCGACCAGCAGCTCGAGCAGCATGATGAACAGGGCCAGCGCGAGCGACACGGGAATCACCGCGACGCCGAACACGCCGCGGATGGCGGCCATCAGCGGGATCAGCATCAGGAGCACGGTGATGACCATGTGGCCGGCCAGCATGTTGGCGAACAGCCGGACCATCAGGGCGAACGGCTTGGTGAACATCCCCAGGATCTCGACCGGGATCATGAT
>Ga0070699_100003035_pt1 | contig 14892 bp, 10 predicted proteins | sample KBSK1503metaG_FD_65473 | JGI IMG/M metagenome (GOLD analysis project Ga0070699, IMG submission 65473) | Corn, switchgrass and miscanthus rhizosphere microbial communities from Kellogg Biological Station, Michigan, USA - KBS K1-50-3 metaG | ecosystem: Host-associated > Plants > Roots >...
TGGCAACGCTCGGACCGGTGCATGGGTATGCCATTGCCGCGCGACTCGAGCAAGTGTCACACGGCGCGATACATCTCAACATGGGCACGCTCTATCCAGGACTCATGCGTCTGGAACAACGCGGGCTCGTGCGCGGCAAATGGGGAGTGACGGAGAACAACCGGAAGGCGCGGTTTTATGCGATCACCGCCGCCGGACGCCGCCAGCTTGCGTCCGAGAAGGCCGACTGGGAGCGCACGGCGTCCATCATGCACTCGCTCCTGAACGAGGCGCAATGACGCCCCGCGAATGGGCTCATCGGCTGTGGGGCACGCTCCGCCGAGCGCGGACCGATCGTGATCTCGAAGACGAGCTGAGAGCCCATCTCGAGCTGGCCCGCTGACGAAGAACGGCGCCGGGGGAATTCGGATAGTAGCGCTGTGCGAACAGCGAGACTTCGCGTCGGAGGCGTCGCGCAAGCCATGGAGGCGCAACGGGACCAACGCGGCCTCACCTGGCTCGAGGACCTCGCGCGCGACTTTCGCTTCGCGTGCCGCACGCTCCGCAAGGCGCCGGGGTTCACCGTCGTCGCCGTGCTCACCCTCGCCCTCGGCATCGGCGCGAACAGCGCGATGTTCAGCGTCATCAATGCGGTGCTGTTGCGGCCGCTGCCGTTTCCGTCGCCGGAGCGCCTTACCGCTGTCGCCAGTATCGACCTGCGCGCCACCGCCGGCGCGTCCGGCTCGGCGTCGTGGCCCGATTACTTCGACTGGCGATCGGCCGCGCGCGCCTTCGAGCATTTGTCCGCCTATCGGGAAACCGGGTTCACGCTCGTGGACGGCGGCCGTGCGTTCCACATCCCGGGTGCCGTCGTGACGTCCGACCTGTTGTCGACGCTCGGCGTGAAGCCGGTGCTCGGCCGCGACTTCCTCGGCGACGAGGAGCGCGCCAGCGCCGACGTCGCACTGATCAGCGATTCGATCTGGCGGTCACAGTTCGCGGCGGCGCCGGACGTCGTCGGCCGTGCCATCACGCTCAACGCGCGACGCTTCACGATTGTCGGCGTGATGCCGCCAGGGTTTCATTTTCCGGTCAGCGTGCCGGCGGCCGAGATCTGGATCACGAACGCCGAGGACGCGCGGGTCGACAATCCCGCCGACACCCCGATGACGGCGGAGCGCGGGGCGCACTTCATCAGAGTGATCGGCCGGCTACGCCCCACGGCGTCAGTCGCATCCGCGCAGGCGGAGCTCGACGTGATCTGCGCGGCCCTTGCGCGCGCCCATCCGGACGAGAGCGGTCATCGGGGCGTACGCGTCACACCGGAGCTCGATCGGCTGGTCGGCGACGCGAGGCAATCGCTGCTCGTGCTGCTGGCCGCGGTGGGCTGCGTACTGCTGATCGCGTGCGTGAACCTCGCCAACCTACTCCTCGCGCGCGGCGCGGGCCGCGGGCGAGAGATGGCGCTGCGGACGGCGCTCGGGGCATCAGCGCGGCGGATCGTTCGCCAGCTCCTCACCGAGAGTCTCGTGCTCGCGGCGCTCGGCACCGGATGCGGTCTGGCGCTTGCGTACGGATCGATCGCGCTGCTGGTGCGTCTTGCGCCGGTGACGGTGCGAGGACTCGATCAGGTGACCATCGACGGCCCGGTAGTCGTGTTCACCGCGGTCATCGGCGGCGTCAGCGCCCTGATCTTCGGCCTCATTCCGGCGTTTCAGACGGCGCGAACGGACCCCGCGATCGGCGCAGCCGCGACAGCGCGCGCAACCCAGGGTCGCGGGCAGCGACGCCTTCGCGGCGCGCTCGTGATCGCGGAAACGGCTATTGGCGTCGTCCTGCTGGTAGGCGCGGGGCTTCTGCTGCGCAGTTTCGATCGCCTGCTTCGTACGGCGCCTGGTTTCGAACCGCAGCACCTTGTCACCGCCACCTTCAGGCTCCCGGACAGCCGGTACCCGTATCGGAAGCAGATCGTCTTTTAACGACGATATGCTGTCGGAGCTGCGCGCGCTGCCTGGGGTCGAGGGGGCCGCGGCAACGGCGCCGCTGCCGCTAAGCGGCTCACGCTACTCGATCAGCTTTCAGCAGTCCGGCGTTCAACGGCCGCCGTCAGAGCGCCTCAGCGCCGACTTCGGGATGGTGAGCCCCGGCTACTTCCGGACGCTCCACGTTCCGCTCGTCCGCGGGCGCGATTTTTCGGGGGCTGATGGCGACGCGGCGCCGCGGGTGGTCATCGTCAACGAGCGCTTCGCGCGCCAGTATTTCGGAGACGCCGATCCGATCGGACAGCGCATCAAGCCCGGGCTCTCGACGACGGAGAAGGAGACGCCGTGGCGTCAGATCGTCGGCGTCGTTGGCGACATCAGGCAACGCACGCTCAGCGAGGAGAGCCGGCCGGCCTATTTCGTTCCGTACGCGCAAGGCTTGATCTCGCCGCTCTATCTCGTGGTCCGCACGAACAACGCCACGGGGATCGTCGAGGACGTCCGAAGGACGCTTGCACGAAAGGACCCGGAGCTAGCGCTGCACGACGTGAAGACGATGGAAGAGTATGTGGCGACTTCGGTAGCGACGCCGAGATTCCAGACGCTGCTGCTCGCGCTGTTCGCAGTCGTCGGACTCGCGCTAACGGCCATCGGTCTGTACGGCGTCATGGCGTACGGCGTCGCGCAGCGCACGCGCGAGTTCGGGATTCGGTTGGCGCTCGGCGCGCGGCCCGGTGAGGTGCTTGGACTTGTGCTGCGCGGCGGCCTGACGCTTGTCGCCGCAGGACTGATCGTCGGAGTCGTCGGTGGCGCACTGGCGACGCGATTACTGGGGAGCGGAGTCTATGGTGTCGATCCGCTAGATCCGCCGACGTTCGCGGGTGTCTCGGCGATGCTGGTCGCGGTCGCCGTGATGGCTTCGTACGTCCCTGCGCGCCGCGCGACTCGTGTCGATCCGATCGCCGCCTTGCGCGCCGAGTGACCTTCACCTGCGACTATCCTCCGCACAAAGATCGGCGTGCGTTCATTCCGCTCGGAGCGCGGCGCTCGCATCTACGCGCGACGCTCTGAACGCTGGTAACGAACTGGCGAGGAACCCGATCGTGGCCAGTACGCCCGCCGCTCCAACAAGCGTCATCGGATCGCGCGGCGACAGGCCAAAGAGCAGGCTGCCCGCGCCGGATGCCATCGCGACAGCGAGTACTCCTCCGAGTACCAGGCCGACGACCAACAGAATGGCGATCTCTCTGAGAATGAGACGGACGACTCGCATCCGCCCTGAGCCGAGTGCCAACCGAATCGCGATTTCGTGACGCCGACGCGCGACGAGGTATGAGATCACGCCGTAGACGCCGATCGCGGCGAGCAACGCCGCCAACACGCCAAAGCTGCCTGCGAGCCAGGCCAGAATGCGCTCGCGAGCGAGGCCATCTCGAACCTGCGTGTCGAATACACTGAAGCCCATCGTCATATTCGGGTGCAATTCTCCGACCGCCCGTTTCACGGCCGCCATGACCGTCGGCGGCGGGGCCGACGATCGGATGACGATGCCGGGCCAGGGCCGCGGGCTTGGATGTTGGGCAATCGGCACGAATGTGATCGGCGGGATTGGTTCGCGCAACGCCGAGTACTTCGTGTCGCTCACGACGCCGATGACCTCGTACAGGGTTGAAGGAAAGCGAGGCTCTGCAACGGTCCGCACGGTGGCGCCGATCGGGTTTGCCAATCCGAGATAGCGCCGGGCGAACGTCTCATTAACGACCGCGACCCGTCGCGACGTGGCGGTGTCACCCTCGTCGAAATCACGGCCAGCCCTGAGTCGCATGCCGATGGTGTTGAAGTATTGTGGACTGACATACGTGAACTTCGATGAGCCCCTCTCCGGAGTGCTCGACCCGGGCAGTTCGATGCCCTGCGTCCAGCTGCTGCCGTTCAGCGGGAATTGGGTCGTGATTGCCGCAGCGTCCACCTGAGAGACTGATCGAATACGTTCGAGGAGCTCCGACTGTGCCGCCAACACGCGCTCCGGCGAAGGACGATCGGAGAAGTCGGCAAACATGGCGAACGTGACGCCGTCACGTCTCAAGCCCGTATCGAGCGTGATCAGATTCCTGAAGCTGCGCACAAAAAGCGCCGCACTGAACAGCAGAACCAGCGAGATGGCGACTTGTGCCGTGACGAGACAGCGCTGCATGAGGCGCCGGTCTCGATTGGAGGTCAGTCCGCGTCCTTCGGTCTTCATCGCAACGCCGGGGTCCGTGCGCGACGCGCGAAACGCCGGGACAAGTCCAAAGAGCACACACGTCATCAGACCGGCGCCACAGGCAAAGCCGAGAACCGGCCAGCCGGCGCGCAATTCGAGATCGAGCGGATTGCTGGTCGTCGCCAACAGTGCAACCAGGCCCCGGCTCAGCGGAGATGCGAGCACGACGCCAAGCCCAGCCCCACATAGCGCCAGGACAATGCTTTCTGTCAGAAGTTGTGAGACGACACGAGCGCGAGAAGCTCCGATGGCCAGGCGCACGCCGATCTCGTGTTCCCGAGCACTGGCGCGCGCCAGGAGCAGATTCATGAGATTGGTGCACGCGATGAGCAGCACGAGACCAGTCATTCCAAGGAGGAGCCAGAGTGCGCCAGCGTAGGTGGTTCGCAACGAACTGACGCCATTCGAGGCGGGTAGCGCAGTTAGTCGGAACCGACGGTACCGCTCGATGCTGCTCGGTTGGCGATCCACGGGAGCGGTGGCTTCGAAGATGCCGCGGCTCAGCGCGTCGACGTGTTCTGCCGCACGGGTGACTGTCCACCCATCGCGCAGCCGGCCCATCGCACTCAACCAAAAGTAGTCTCGCCGGTCCGTGGGACTGCCAAATATGGCGGCAGCGCACGCGGGCACGGCGATGTCGAATCGCTTGCCGACCTCCAGGCCAAAGAATTCCGGCGCTGTGACGCCAACGATCGGAACAGGGCGATTGAGAATGGTCAGCGTGCGACCAATCACCGACGGGTCGCCGCCGAACTGTGCGCGCCAGAATGCGTCGTTGAGGACGACGGTCGGCGAGCAGCCGCGCTGATCGTCTGCGGGACCGAAAAGGCGACCGACTTCGGGCATCACTCCTAAGGTCGGGAACGCGTCTCTGCTTACCCACAAGCCGGCCACTCGACGCGCGTTGGGGCCGGAGCCGACCGGAAATGGCGTCGTGCCCCACGCAAAGACGCCCGAGAACGCCCTCTGCTGATCGCGGATCTGTTCCCAGATTGGAAATGTGAGCTGAGAGTTCTCGTTTTCCGAGACGCCCCACCCTCCATTGCCGCCCGCGATGCGCACTTCAGTCAGTTCCTCCGGGCGAGGGACTGGCAGGCTACGCAGTCGAACCGCCTCGATCAGTTGAAAAATCGCGGTGTTCGCGCCGATGCCGAGCGCCAGCGACAGAATAGCCACGAGCGTGAATCCCGGATGCGCTCGCAGCATGCGTGCGGCATATCGAATGTCGCGCACGGCATGGTCAATCAACGTCACACCGCGAGTGTCGCGACATGCATCCTTTTGCTGGTCCAGTCCGCCAATCGCGATCACGGCCCGGCGACGTGCCTCCTCGGACGTCACGCCGCCGGAGACTTGCGCCTCGATATGCTGTTCGAGGCGGAAGCGCAGCTCATCGTCGAGTTCAGCCTCGACGCGCTTGGACGCAAGAAGTGATCGGCATCGGAGCACGAACTTGGTGATCCAGCGGCGCATGTCACACCTCTTTCAGTCTGACAATCGCGGAGATCGCGGCTGCGAGGCGTTCCCAGTTGGCGGTTTCACGTTCCAACTGCTTACGGCCCGCCCGCGTCAATTCGTAGAACTTCGCACGGCGACCCAACTCGCTGGTCTTCCACTCTGCCTTGATCCAACCCTCCTGCTCTAACTTGTGTAGCGCGGGGTACAGGGAACCATCGCTGACTTGCAGTTCCTCGCTCGACATCTGTTGGAGTCGCTGGCTCACAGCCCACCCGTGCAGTGGCTCGAGCGCAAGTATTTTCAGCAGAAGCAGATCCAGCGTTCCCTGAACGAGATCAGATGGCTTACTCATCGCATTGTCCTCGGTTACCGATGACAACGATACCACTCTTAGACGCGGCCGATGTTTGAAAGGGTTGCGGCTGGAAAGAGCCGTAGATCCTGAGAGCGGCAGCGGCTTTTACTCTTGTGGCACATTCAGCACGGAACGGACGCTCCGGATCGGCCTTTCGGCCCGAATGGTGGGCGCACCTGGTGAGCGCACTTCGCGTTGACCCGATAAACATTGATGAGCTGACTATCCTCCCCAAAAGATCGAGGATTGGCGAGAGGCCGGGCGCGTCGACGTCGATCGCAGCCCTCCCTGCCAAGATAGGTGAGACACTTTCCGCTTCGGAAATTAGTGCTGAGGGCGGGGAGGTGTCAGGACGTTGATGACCAAGATCCGGTCGATGCTGGCCAACCAGTCGAGTGTGGGAGAGCCGGAGCGGAGAGGCGACGAGCGGAGCGAGGCGCGTCGTAGCGGAGGGTCTTCCACACTCGAGCGCGCGATCGCGTCGGTCCCACCCGACCCGGAAGTGTGGACCTACTTCTATCTCTATGTGATTCTCGACATCTTCAGCCGTTACGTCGTCGGCTGGATGGTCGCGCCGCGCGAGAGTGCGGCCCTGGCCGAACGCCTGATCCGAGAGACGTGCGCGAAGCAGGCATCGCCCCGGGGCAGCTGACGCTTCATGCGGACCGCGGCTCGTCGATGCAGAGCAAGCCGGTGGCGCTGCTGCTCGCGGATCTCGGGGTCACCAACACGCATAGCCGTCCGCACGTCTCCAACGACAATCCGTTTTCCGAAGCGCAATTCAAAACGCTGAAGTATTGTCCGCAGTTTCCGGCGCGGTTCGGATCGATCGAGGACGGCCGGGCATCTGGCCAGGGGTTCTTCCGCTGGTACAATAAGGAGCACCACCACACCGGGCTCGGCTTCCTGACACCGGCCGTCGTCCACTACGGCGCGGCGGCTGTGGTGCGCGAGCGGCGGCAGCACGTGCTCGCGGCGGCGTACGCGGCGCATCCCGAACGCTTCGTCAACGGACGGCCGCACTCGGCCGATCTGCCACAGGCCGTGTGGATCAATCCGCGCGCGAAGAGACCGACCGCTCAGGACGCCCCAGGTTCAACGATCGTCACCTCGGACGACCTGAGGATCGACCGGATTTCCGACTCGTTCGATCAGACGAGATCCCTGATCATCGCACCCGGCGCGACTCCAAGTACTGCGCCCTCCGTGTCTCAATGTGATTGATAGGTGGCAGTCGAATCCTCGGAGAACAGTTAATGAGAGCGTTGGGTTCACGCCAATTTGCGATGCTCACGCTGGGGATGAGTCTGCCTCTCCTATTCAGCTTTCAACTGAAAACACCACCAGCCTTTTTGCAGGGTCCGCCGTTCATACTGATCTGGACATGGGCTGTTGTTAGCGCGATTACAGTCCCCTTTCTCACGGGGTTGGAAATTATCGCTTGCGTGTTTCACTTTCGTCGCTGGAACCAGGGCGAGACGAAGGTGGCGATGCCATTCCATGCAACGGCTCTCGTAGTCGCGATCGTTGCCGAACTCGTATTCATGTCAGCGAGAAGAAGCGGAGCTTGATGGAGGCGAACGGATCGATGGAGAAGCGTCAGTTCCGTTGGGACAGCCTGGAACCACCACCGTGGGCTCGACTTCCTGACCCCGGCCGTCCTCGGCCGGGCTCCTGATCATCCGCGGTGACTCTCATTACCTAACTCTCAGTGTCTCAATGTCATTGACAGGTTCCGTAGTCGCTAGCGTTCATCGGAAGTGTCTCGGTGTGCACTGATCGGGTGAGCGCTAACGCAGGTGCCGAGACACTTTCGATAACGAGACTTGAAGGAAGCCGCTGGCGAAGAAGCCGGGCGCGGTGCGGCTATGGAACTAGTTGTGAGCAGCTTTTAGAATCAACCACTTACAAAACCCGGATATGCGAATGACGCGAGCGATCGAAGCATGGGCTGTCCAAGTATTTCACGCGTAGCGGCCGCCACGCCAGCGGCTTCGTTCCAGTCGCGCAGTGTCTACCGATTCGGCAGCCTGGCGTCGTGTAGCCGCCTACCCGCCAGCGAACATCTGCTAATCTAAGCAACTGAACAGTACGTGGTTTCGCCGAACCGCGTCGACCGAGATACGCGTGCATTGCATGGCTGTCTGACCCGCATCATTGCAGTAGGATCGCCGCAAGTGTCAGACGAGTTCGTCACGTGTCCGTTTTGTGGCGAGCAGTTGGAGATCTACGTCGAGCCTGACGTCAACGGCAGCTTCGTTCAGGACTGCGAGGTCTGCTGCAATCCATGGCGCGTCCACGTGTCTGGTCGAGACGAAGATCGGGCTGTCCATGTGAGACGCGCAGACGGATCGGAATGATGATCACTCTTGCCGAAGGCGGTCGCGTTGGCCGTTGTAAGCCCGCGGTAAACACCCCGGCGTCTAGTCAGGACCTTGCCGGACTTCGGGGACTGGCGGCTGCCCGACGGCTTCGTGTGCCGATCGGCATGCAACTCAATCGCCCCTCCCACGAATCACTGTCGTGCCGCAGACGTCACGCGCGTGATCTCGTCGAAGAAATTTGAAGACCAGAACAACCGTATCCTGCTTCGTTTGGACCTGTTTGAGCCGCGGTCGCGAGCGTAACGCGATCACCATCGGGCGCCGCCAGCCTGGCAATCGCAGGCCGGATGGAACCCGCTAAACGTACGCAGCCGATGTGTGCGGTCGGAGTTTAGTCGAAACGGAGCGCGGCAACGGGATCGACGCGCGCCGCGTTCCACGCCGGCACGATAGACGCCGCGATGGTGACAATCGCCAGCAACACCGCGCTTGCCGTCAACGTCAGTGGATCGGTCAATTGATGGCCGAGCGTCGCCGTTTGGCCCCCGCCCGCGGCGATCAGCCGCTCGAATCCGAACACGCATCCGATTCCGGCGCCAGTACCGAGCAGCAGATGCAGGACTGCGCGGCCGGCGACCAGACCCACCAACCGCGCCCGGCGCGCACCGAGCGCGACGCGAATGCCGATCTCGCGCGTCCGCTCTAACACCGCATGCGCGATCACTGCATACAGACCAATCGTGGCGAGCGCGATCGCCGCGAACGCAATTCCGTAGAGCAGCACGTTCGACACGCGCGCGTTCCATTGCGACACATCGAGTGCGTCGTTCATGGGCATCGTACGATACAACGGCAGCTCGCGATCGAGCGCGCGCGCGGCCTCGCGGACGAGCGGCGCAATCGGACGCGAATCCGGCAGCGATCGCACGAACATGACCGCCGACACGGGCGGCGCCCCACTGAGCGGCAGGTAGACGATCGGATCGGCGTCGGCGCTTGTCGCCCGCTGCCTGATCGTCGGTGCGACACCGACGATGGTCAGCGATGCGGCCTCGCTTGGGGGCACGTTCGGATCGGGCAGGCGGAAGCGACGTCCGATAGGATCGCCGGCAGGGAAAAACAGGTCCACAAACCGCTGATTCACGATCGCGGATTCGTATCCTGGCAAACCGTCTCGATCGTCGAAGTCGCGACCGCGCGCGAGCGGCGCACCGACCGCTGCGAAATATTGTGGACTAATGGTCACCGTCCACACCGTCGGCGGCGCTTCATTCGAACGCAGGGTGCGGCCGTCGATCGCGAGGGTTCTCGGCGCCGCACCGCCGAGCGGCAATGTCGTCGCCATCGCGACCGTCGACACGTTCGGAATATTGGCGATCCGCTCTTGGAGCACTCGGTAGAACGATCGCCGCGCGTCGGCGGAACGGTACCGATCCGCGGGCAACGTCACCCACGTCGTCAGCACGTTCGCTGGATTGACGACGAAGAACTTGCGGCCGTTCTCGCGGACGCTTCGGACGCCGAGCGTCAGTCCTGCCAGCATCACCATCGTCAAACCGCATTCGACCGTGAGGCAGATCGTGGTCCAGCGTTGCCCCCGCATGGTCGCGAAACCCGTTCGGCTGCCGGATTTGATCACGCTCGACACATCGGTGCGCGCGAGGTGCAGAGCAGGCGCGAATCCAAACAGCAGCACTGTTGCAGCAGACATCGCGATCAGGAATCCAAGTCCGCGCACGTCTAGCGCGAACGTCACCCAGTATGCAAGCGTGTTGTCGGGAATGATGCTGTTGATGGCGCGCAGCCCGAGAGCTGACAGCGTGGCGCCTGCCCCGCCTCCGAGCGCCGCCAGGAGCGCGCTCTCGACGAGCAGCTGCCGCGCGATTCGTCCGCGAGAGGCGCCAAGCGACGCGCGAACGGCGATTTCGTGTCCGCGACGCGCGGCTCGCATCAGCAAGAGCGCGGCCGCGTTCGCGCAGGCGATGAGCAACACGACGCAGCCGACGCCGGCAAACGCGATCCAGACGCTGTCGGTCAGCCGTCCGTTGTAGCGATCGTTGATTCGCATCGCGGTCAGCGTCATGCCGGCGTTCGTCGCGGGATATGTGCGCGACAACCGATCGGCTTCGGCGGCGAGCGCCGTCCGGATCTCGGTCAGCGTTCCGCGGCCACTCATCCGCGCGATGACGCTCAGCGATCGGGCGAGGCGACGTTCGGTCGTGATGCCCGGCATCGCCGAGAGCGGCAGCCACACATCAGTGACGTTCGGAAAACGAAATCGATCGCGCATAATTCCGACGATCGTCGTCGGCGTGCCGTTGATTCGAACCGCGCGGCCGACGAGTGATCGATCGCCGCCGTATCGCGATCGCCACACGCCGGCCGTGAGGATGGCGACCGGTGTCGCCCCGACACGGTCGTCGCCGCTCTCGAAATCGCGGCCTACCAGCGGTCGCTCCTGCAGCAGCTCGAACATCGGGGCCGACACGTACGTGACGAGGACGCGATCGGGCGCGCGGCCTTCGTCGCCGAGAACCGCCGGCGCGCTGGCAAAGGCGGCGACGCCACTCGCGTCGGTGAGCGTCTGCCGCACATCATCGAATTCGCGAAACGACAAAGTCACGTCGCGATCGTGCGAATCGCGCCCGCCCAGGAACAGGACGCGGTCGACGCCGGGGATCGGCAGGCCGCGAATGCAGACGGCGTCGATGAGCACGAGCTGCAGCATTGCGATGCCGATCCCGACCGCCAGCACGGTGACCGCGACGAGCGTGAATCCACGCTCCTTGACGAGCAACCGCGCCGCAAACCGCAGATCGTGGACGACGTCCTGCAGCCAAGGGGGGATCCAGACGTCGCGCGACCGGTTCTGCGCGAGCGCGCTGCTGCCGAATGCAGCGGGCGCGGTCATCGACCGATGGAATTCCATTTCCTCGGCGAGCTCCGCCTCGCGCTGTCGCAGCGTGACGATGTAACGGATTCGACGGAGAAACTCGGCGATCACGCTTCCGACCCCGCACGCAGCACCTTGTGGATCGCAACGATCAGCCGATCGAATTCCTGTCGTTCATTGCCGAGCTGCTTGCGACCGGCAGCGGTCAGCGTGTAAAAGCGGGCGCGGCGGTTATTCTCGGACGCGCCCCACTCGGCCTTGACCCAAGCTTTCTGCAGCAGCCGTTGCAAGGCCGGATATAACGAACTCTCACCGACCTGCAGCACGTCGTCTGACCACACACGTAAACGTTGGGCTATGCCATACCCGTGTTGTTGACCAGCAAGGAGCGTCTTGAGGATCAACAGCTCCAATGTGCCAGGCAGTAGGTCGATCGCATCGTCGTCTCTTCCCATCGTTTATCGATGGGAGCATCTCAGAATCAGCGCCTACTGTCAATCTGCGATCGTTCACCCCGCAACTTGGTTCCGAACAGAATCCGATTCTGCGGAGGAACTGCATCGACTCGTAGGGGTTTGGCAGGAAGACGAGGTGATGAAGGATGCTCACCGGCTCGTGTGAGTTCCAATCGGTGTTGATGTTGCCGCCGTGCTCGAGAAGAAAGTCAGCCACGTCGAAGTGACGGTTGATGACGGCGAAGGCGAGCGCCGTATCCAGGACATGCTATCCGGCGGGCGCGCCCCAGTAGAGGTCATCGTGCTCCCGTAGATGCGGGCTCGTTCGGTGATAGTGATTTTCGAGATCGCAAAGCGTCGGCGCACCGGACGCGTCGAACCATTGCTTCACGCGCTCGAGATTCCCGACCCCGGCCGCGTGCGGTAGATCATCAGGTATCGGCCAGATCCGTGTCAGCAACGGGATGAGATCGGTTGTCTTGTAAATGAGCGCGAATGCGATCGCGTCCGACTGCGGCGGCGGCTGCCGGCGCAGGATCGCCGGATGGCGATCGAATAGGGCGCTGATGAATGGGACGCGATCGTTGCTCAGCGTAGCCTTGCTCATCAGATCGTTCTGCAGCCAGACATAGTCGTTGGCGAGGAGCCACGGCTCCCGTTGCAGCAGGTTCTCGAATGCGACGCGATCCCGAGCGTGAAATGAACGCACGAGGTGTCCGATCACAAATGCCTGCCATAGGCCGCCGGCTTTGCTGTGATCGAAGTCTAGCGATTGCCGTTCAATGAAGAACCTGACGAAGGATCGGCGGTCCGGCGTCCCGTCGATTCGTCGGCCAAGCTCGGGATCGATCGCAATCGCTCGCTCCAACAACGACGACGCGACGGCCTCATGCTCGAAGCGGCAGGCGCAGATGAACGCGTCGTTCAGCGTCGTCAGATCGTACGCGTTCTCCCCGAGAAGAGCGCGAACCGCATCGAGTTGGCCGAGGGCGACGCGAAACATCAATGTCCGCGGCAGCAGGCCCTTGCGCTCAAATATGTGCAGCAGGCCAACCGCACGTGACTGGAGAATGCCCTCGGACACTCGCGGCAAGACGACAGCGCCGACGTCGATCAGAACTTCAGCGCATGTTCCGCGCGTAAACCAGTGTTCGCGTTCCGGACCGAAGGCATCCCCGTAAGCGCCGGTGGCCATTCCCATCAGGCTCTGATGCCGCTCGTCGCCTCGCCACGAGAGCAGCGCCGGGTGTTCAGCGAGCAAGCGCTTGAGGACCGCGATGTCGTTGTCGTGAATGGCGCGATGTGCCTCTGCGAGGGCACACTCGAGATCGTTGCCGACGCACTTGGCGACTTCAGCGGTGAGGTCCCGCCATCCAGCGAAGCCGTACTCCCGCGCGACTGCGAGCTGAGCATCGCGTAGCGACACGGATCGGTCGCGCGCGATTTTCTTGGCCTGCTTACGAAGGGATTCGAGCGACGGACGCGGCGGGAGAGAGTGCGAAGCGGTCATTGCGACCTCCTTTCATCAATCGCCTGTGCCCCGCTGAAACCAGGCTGAAAGAAGGTGGATTTGCACTCGACTCACACCAAACAGGTGGGAATGTTCCCTTGCCGCGCGTGGGTGGCGCCCTGTCAGCGCGCTCCCAGCAGTATCAAGGGAGCGCCGCTTCGGTGTCAACAGGGCAAAGCTGGAGTGGGCGGTCACCAAAGATAATGAGCAGTCGCCATGTGTTTAACGAAAACAGTCTTGGGCGCGTCGGCAGCCCGTCGGCGTCTCGCACCACTCAATCTGATACGAGCCGAGGCGAATCGCTCCTGTTCCCGACGGCATCGGTCGCCGTGACGGTGAACGTGTACAAGCCTGTGGTGACCGTATCCAATGGGTCACCTGAAGGAAGATCGCAGACGCACAATCTGCGCTTGATCCGATTTCGTGGACATCTTTTGAAAGGCGGCTACGATGTCCACACCGATGGCAGACACTCCGAAGAAGAGCCGGCGCCCGCGCCGGCGGTTTGACGACGATTTCAAGGCGCAAGCGGTCCGCCTGGTGCTCGACGACGGCAAGAGCGTGCGCGCCGTGGCTCGCGATCTCGACTTGACGGAGACAGCCCTGCGCGAATGGGTCCGTCGCGCCCGCGCCGATCGCACGCACGGGCGCACCGGCCTCACGACCGCTGAGCGCGAGGAGCTCGCGCGCTTGCGGAAAGAGAATCGCGAGCTGCGCACCGAGCGAGAAATCCTAAAAAAAGCCGCGGCCTTCTTCGCGAAACACCAGTCGTGAAATTTGCCTGGATCGCCGCGGAGAAGGCCTCTTTCAAAGTCAGTGAGTTGTCTCGTGCACTTGACGTCTCGTCCAGTGGGTACTACGCGTGGTGTCGCCGGCCGGAATCGGCTCGCGTACAGCGCGATCGGCAGCTGAAGGTACTGGTCCGCGCGTCCTTTGAAGCGAGCAAGCATCGGTACGGCAGCCCGCGGATTCACCGCGACTTGCTCGAGCAGGACGCGCGTGTCAGTCGCAAGCGCGTCATCCGACTGATGCAAGAGGACGGCCTCAAAGCGCGCGTCCGGAAGCGCTTTAAATGTACGACGATGAGCGATCACGACCAGCCGGTCGCAGCGAATCTGCTCGATCGGCAATTCACGGCGGGCACGCCAAATCGGCGCTGGGTCGGTGACACGACGGAGTTCGTCATCGGCGAGAGCGGCAAGCTGTATCTCGCGGCGATTCTCGATCTTTTCTCCCGATTCGTCGTCGGCTGGGCCGTCAGTGCGATCAACGACCGGCACCTCACGTTGAAGGCGCTGCAGATGGCGTTGAAGCGGCGGTGTCCCGACGTCGGCCTGCTACACCATTCCGACCAGGGCTGCACGTACGCGAGCGAGGACTACCAACGCGTGCTCGATGCGCACGGCATCACGTGCAGCATGAGTCGTCGCGGAGATTGCTATGACAACGCGGTGATGGAGGCGTTTTTCTCGTCGGTCAAAAGCGAGCTCGCCGATCGGTTCGACAGTTGTGGCCAAGCGAAGATGGAGTTGTTCGATTACATCGAGGTGTTCTATAACCAGCGGCGTCGACACTCGACGCTCGGTCAAATCAGTCCGGCAGAATTCGAAAAACGCGCGGGCGTACGGCGTGTGGATCCTGTGGAAAACTGCAAAGAACGCAGTTTCCCACAG
>Ga0070699_100003037_pt1 | contig 14887 bp, 13 predicted proteins | sample KBSK1503metaG_FD_65473 | JGI IMG/M metagenome (GOLD analysis project Ga0070699, IMG submission 65473) | Corn, switchgrass and miscanthus rhizosphere microbial communities from Kellogg Biological Station, Michigan, USA - KBS K1-50-3 metaG | ecosystem: Host-associated > Plants > Roots >...
AAAGAAGATTGGCATTGAAGAGAGTCAACTTCAATGTGGCGCGCACATGCCCGGCGATGTGGCCGAGTTGAAATCCATGATCGTGAACGACAGCCATCCGACTCCAAATTACAACAATTGTTCGGGCAAGCATACTGCGATGCTCGCGCATGCAAAGATGCGTGGACTCTCGCTCGAAAATTATCTGGACGTTAATCATCCCATTCAACAGGATATTCTCGCCTCTTTCGCCGAGATGTGTCTGTTTCCTGTTTCAGAAATCGAACTCGGCACCGACGGCTGTTCCGCGCCGAATTTTGCGGTCCCGTTGTTCAATGCCGCGTTGGGGTTTGCGCGTCTGTGCGATCCAGGCGAAGTGCCCTCGGCTCGTGCAGAGGCATGCCACAAGATCACCTCAGCGATGATGACACACCCTGAGATGGTTAGTGGTTATGGCGAGTTCGATGAGCAGTTAATGAAAGTTGGGGAGGGCAAAATTATCACTAAACGCGGCGCGGAGGGGTTTCAGATCGTCGGTATCATGCCTGGCGTGCTCCACCTGGATTCGCCCGGAATTGGCATCGCGCTCAAGGTTTCAGATGGGGATGCCTCACGCATGGCCGATGACCTCACCTTTCACAACCGCGTCCGCCCGGCTGTGACGCTTGAGATTCTGCGTCAGTTGGGTGCCCTGTCCTCACAGCAGGAGCAGGCCTTGGCTGACTTCGGACCCGTGAAGGAAATCCGGAATCATCGCGGGATAGTCACAGGTCAGTCACGTCCTGTTTTCGAGCTATAAGTACCCAAACCAGGCAGGGCTTGCAGGTCTGATACCTAAAAACCATGATTTGGATGAAGTGTTATCATCCTGTAAGCATCCATACACCTCAGCCTGTACCCATATCAATGAAAACGAAGTAAAATTCTCTCACTGTTGCCATGCCAAAACTTGACCTTGTCCTTATCGCGCTGGAGACTTCGACGACTTCAAAATTGATGGAACGTGCCCTGCGTGTGAAGTATGAAACAGCCATTGCCAATGACATCAGATCGTTAAACCGCCTTTTACAGGAAGTGACACCAGCCTTGTTGCTGGTGGGGGAAAAATTTGACGGGCAGGATGGGGTGCAAATTGCCGAGGAAGTCCTAGAGCGTTTTCCCACACTGCCTTTTATCATCTATACTGAAAAAGCCAAGCCCGAATTAATTAAGAGCATTTTACGTATTGGTATTACCAATTATCTGGCGCCGCCGCTCAAAACCGATGATATTGTGGATATGGTGGAAAATAGCCTCAAGCACGCCCATCGCATCGGTGACTGGCTGCGCCGTGAGGTCCGACGCACCACTTCGTCGTTGAAGAAGCGCGCCCAAATTTCGGAAGTGGAACGGGCGCGTTTGGAAGCGGTCTTCAACAGTATTCATGATAGCGTCATGATTTTTGATGAAGAAAATACGATCATCCTGATGAACCCGGCCATGTGCCGTATGTTTGGTTTGAGTGAAGAAGATGTGGTGGGCAGAGCTGTGCTGGATGTAATTAACAATGTGGATATGATCGAGTTGATCAAACAGCCGTACACGCAAAACGTGTTGCGGTTCCATGAGGTGAGTTTTCCGGATGGCCAGGCAGGGAACGCCCAACTTACGCCCATCCCTGAAGTAGGGTTTGCGCTCACCATGCACGATATTACGGATTTCAAGGAAATGGACCGCGTGCGCAGTGAACTGGTCCACACGGTTTCGCACGATCTGCGTTCACCGCTGACCTCGGTGATTGGCTACACTGAATTGATCGATCGGGCCGGATCACTGACCGACACCCAACGCGAATTTCTAAAACGGATTCAAGAAAGCGTTCAGCATATCACGTCCCTAATCAATGACCTGCTTGAATTGGGCAGCGTGGAAGCCGGGCTCGATACCCGCCGCGAATTTGTGCAAATGGACAGTGTTCTGAATTACACACTTGAGATGTTACAGGGTCAGATCAAGGCCAAGCATATCAAAGTCCAAATGGAAGTTTCACCCTTATTACCTGCCCTGCGCGCCAACCCGGTCCGTTTGCGGCAGGTGTTCGATAATGTGGTGGGCAATGCCATTAAGTATTCCAATGATCATGGCGAAGTATCTGTTTTGATGAGGGCCGAGCATGACCAGATCATCATTCAAGTAGTAGATAACGGACCCGGGATTCCGGCCAAGGATCAGGCACACATCTTCGATAAATTCTATCGCGCCAGTAATGTAAGTTCCAAATCGGGTTCAGGTTTAGGGCTGGCCATTGTCAAATCCATTGTGGAAGCCCATCAGGGCAGAGTGTGGGTGGAGTCGGCAGTAGGGAAAGGTACTTCCTTTTTTATCGTACTGCCCGTTGTAGCAGAGCCTGTGCCGGTTGTGAAAAAATAAAAAGCGCGGAGGTTTGCTCCGCATTACCAAGTTCTCCCTTAAGCCTCCGTCAACGCGCTCACGTTGCGGAGGCTTTCGCCAAAGGAGGAGACAGATGAATTTTGGGGAATGCCTGTGATCCGTCTCCGCTGTTCATCATAGCGCGTGAACATAAATTTCCATATGGTGGAATGTCACTGAAATCTTGTGATGATGTTCATCTAAAAAGCCACCCTGAATTACCCAGTTAAAATGGTGATCTATTGTCTTGGCAATTTGGAAAGAATGGAATTTCTTGGTTGTCTGCCAGGGGCCGGTGGATACGGGTCACCGCCGGCGCGCATGCTATCCAATTCGGTGGTGAACTTCATCCAATCCTTTACCAGAATCACCAGGTGCGGAGTTTTGTCCTTGAAAAAGAATCGCGAAAGGAATAAGCGCAGGAGCACGGGTGAAATGGGATAGCTCTTCAATTCGATGATCACGGCTGTCTGGCTGGCGAGAGGCGCAAAGATATCGCGTACCCAACCGGACATGCTCTTAGGTGGGAACAACAGCCGCATCTCAGTGGTCAATGTTTTGTGAATGCGCTTGTGTGAGATATTGAAACGCAAAAACGGCGTGACAAATTTTAAGTAAGTGGGAAAGGGCTGCACATAAGCGATGTGTCTGATGATCAGGAAGAAGATACCAATCAGAATCGCCACACCGCCAAGTGTCGCGAATAACATCCAACGCAGCGGCACGAACTGTCCAAGCTCTGTATACTGCCAGTAGGCGATGGCGAACAAACCCAATCCCATGGCAAACATGGGCGTCCACCAACGGTTGAGGAAATGCTTATAAACGATCAGCGGGAATTTTGTTCCTCCGCGCGCCATGCCTTATTCATCCTCATTGCTCATTGAAAGGGAGACACTCGAATCCTCCATAGAGGTATCCTGACCATTCAGTTGAACACTTAACTTTTGGATGGCCTGGGTGAGGTGCTCACCCCGCAAGCTGAAGGTGATATCGCCGCGCGTCTTTTCGATGATGCCGCGCGCCACATCGGTTTGGCGGCGCAGGCCGTTGGTGATGGCGTCGGGGTAATCCATGGTCACGAGTATGGAGTAGATCTCATCCATATAGCCAAGCAGGCGTTCGGCCTCTTGCGAGTAGCCATGCCGTAGGATATCCAAAGTACGGCGACGTAGTTCGCCGATCACTTCTGCCAGGCCGTTGAGATAGGTCGCTTCTTCGACGCGCAGGTCTTCGGGAGTCTGAAGCGCCTGATTTTGAATCAGGGCACAGGTCACATTGGCTTCGACGAATTCCTTGAGGGAATCCTGGGTATAACCCGCATAGTAGAGATCAGGGTAACTCGTCAAGTCGCTGGTTAATTTATCTGCCAGGGTACGCGCTTCGGCCAGTTGGGTTTCCATCGCTTCCTTGTCATCGCGATGCACAGCACGGATGGCAAGCGAGCAGGCGCGCGTCAACTGGCGGGCCTGGGCAAGCGCCTGATCGCGCTTGGCGTTACGGACATCAAATTTTTGTCGAATCTGATCGGCAATCTTTTCAAGTTTATGCATACAGATTGTTCTACACTTTCAGAGACTACTCTTTGGGATGTTCAGGCGGTTGAAATGGACGGAACAGATTGTCAGCAAGGTTGGATGGAATGGTAATCTCGCCCAAATTGGTTTCGTAACGTGCCAGATTTTCAGTCAGTGCCCGCAATAACAATTTGGCACTGAGGGGACTCATAAGAATACGAGCGCGGATGGCAGCCTTGTTCTCACCAGGCAGGATCTGGGCAAAGTCGATCACAAAATCAGCAGGGGAATGGGCGATCCGCGCCAGGTTGCTATAAACAGTTTCCAGGTCTTGTGGCACTTCCATTTGAGGACTCGGTGTGGGTTGAGGAATGGTCATGGTTTTATCGTATCGATATAGAAACAAACAGGTCTAACAGGCCAAAGACACAGACTTGTTAGACCTGTTGCAAAAAAGTCTAGAACGGAATGTCATCTTCGGGTGGAATTTCGGCCGCGTCCATGCCGGCATGCATCGGCATGCCGCCACCTTCACCTTCGCCCCGGTTGGAGAGGAAGCGAACGGTGGATGCATTGACTTCAAAGGATGATCCGGCAGAGCCATCTTGTTTTGTCCACACGCGCGGCCCGCCGGTGGCTTTATCAGGTGTGAGACGGCCCTCTACGAGAACCTTCATACCTTTCTTGACATACTGGTTGCAAACCTCAGCCTGTTTGCCCCAGGTGGTAACGCGAAACCAGATGGTCTCCTTCACCTGTTCACCGTTGCCGGTGGTGTATTGACGGTTGGATGCAACCGAAAAAGATGTGACGGCCTGGCCTGAAGGCGTATAGCGCATTTCAGGGTCCTTGCCGACGTTGCCGACGATGATAAGCGTGTGGTACATGGGGAAGATCTCCTTGAGTCTAGGTACCCGCCGTATTGCCCGGCGGGGGAAAATGTGAATGAATCTATTTTACTCCATCCTGTATTGTTCACATAGAGATGAGTATAAAATCGATCATGTCATTTACATTTTGTTACATAAGTTTGTGGAATGCGAATAACAAATTGACAGTTCCACCGCGCTGCTTACGAACAATGAACTGTTTAGGAAATTTGAAAATTATCTATACTTCAGTCCGATCTTTTTATGTAATTAGAACTTGGCTCAAAAATACCATGTCACTCTCCCGAAAGGACACCGGGATGGTGTGAGGGAGCTGTTGTTGCGACCGACACTTGCACCGCACTGCGTTTGGTGCAGTGCAGGTGAGAGTCTCTTAGTTGACGGTAGAGATTCTTCGCTTCGCTCACATCGTCCCAATGTCCTTGGGGAGAATGACATGCGAAGGGCTCAAGGTGATATTGTGAGATGAATTATAGTAATTGAGTACTATCACAGTGGGGAACATTCGCACCTTGCACCTCGTCACTCCCCTGCACAACATTGGAGGTGCAAGATGAAGATTACAACGAACACAATTCTTATCCTTTTTGGCATCATTGGTCTTGCCATGGTGGCTTGTCTGCCAGTGGCCATGTTGGCGGGTCCGTTATTTCAGCCAACCCCCACGACAATGGATCCGTTTGCGACAGCCCAAGCCGAGGTGACGTTAACCGCGATTGCCCTGACTCAGAACGCGCCTACACCGACGTTTATCCCTGCGACTGCGACTCCGATTCCAGCGACGAATACGCCTCTCCCTACAGCGACGGCTGTTTCTTACTGCGATTGGGTTACCTTCCTCAAGGATGTGACCATCCCCGATGGGACTGAATTTGCCCAGGGTGAAACGTTTACCAAGACCTGGCGTTTGAAGAACCGCGGCACCTGCACATGGACAACGGATTACATGCTGGTCTTCACCAGCGGTGACTCTATGGGCGGCACAACAGCAGTCCGTTTGCCGGGGAATGTAGCTCCAGGCCAGACCGTGGACGTTTCGATCCCGTTCACGGCTCCTATCCGGAACGGCCATTTCATCGGCTATTGGATGTTGCGTAATCCCTCGGGTCTGTTGTTCGGATACGGTGAAGCTGCCAATAAGGCTTTCTATGTAGATATCAACGTGGAGGAGCCTCTACCGCATGGCGTTGTGACAGGCAACTTCTATTACCCCAGTGAGTTCAACCCGTCACTGGTGCTCTATTTCGAAGATGCCCTCACGGGCGATGTCATTCAATTCTCGATCCCCGAGAACAGCCCAACCTATAGTGTGTTGCTTCCCAATGGAACCTACTATGCCTATGCTTGGGCGCCCAACTACAATTTGCAGGGTGCGTACGTGAACGACTATCTCACGATGAAACCTTTGGTCGTGAGAGGCGGGCAGACCACTAGCGGAATCAATCTCACCGATTGGAGCCCCTATCCTCATAGTCAGGGGTAATAGATCGAACACTGAGAGGTAACCTAACAATTGCCTCTCAGTATTTTTATGCCCGTCTTTCGACACTTTTTTTACATATAATCATGGAGGACAATTATGTTTGAATGGATTCTTGAGTATCTTCCCGAAGAAAATATCTTATTGCTCAAATCAAAAGGAATTATGGATGTGCCTTCGGCCAATAGCATGGTAAAGGCAGTGGCCGATGGCGCTGTTGAACATCAATGTTTTAAACACCTGATCGATCACCGTGAGACCAGGTTCGACTTTCGACTGACTGATTATTACAAACGTCCGGCCATCAATGAACAGCTGGGCATTTCACGCAAATTCAAGATTGCCATGGTCTTTGCTCAAATCACCAAAGATACAAAATTCATGGAAACGGTCTTTAATAATCGCGGGTATAACCTGCGGCATTTTACAAACATCGAAGAAGCTAGGCAATGGTTGTGGGAGGAATAAAATAGCAGTTGATTTTTGCCTGATCATGGTAGCAAATAAAAATGGGCGATTCGCAAGAATCGCCCATTTTTATTTATATAAAGTCCGGCATATTGAACCAAAAGCGGGTATGGACTTATGTGATACTTTTATTCCCACTCCGTATAATGGTTTAAGATGGATGTTCCAACTCATACCTTGAAGGGAGTAGATACCCTGACCGGAGAAGTAGACTGGGAAGCTGCTTATAAAGAATACCTGCCGCGCGTCTATAATTTCTTTCGTTATCGGGTGGGGGATGAAGGGCTTGCTGAAGATCTGACCGCCGCGGCCTTCGAGAAAGCCTGGCGTGGACGGGCAAGATTCCAACGCAATTTGGGGGCGTTTTCAACCTGGCTTTTTACGATTGCGCGCAATATCAGTACAGATCATTTTCGCCGAAACGGGCGTGACCTGTCACTTGAAACGGTTCGCGAACCCGTAGATCCGACTTCCCTGGAAGAGACGGCCCAACGCAAGCAAGACTTTGCCAAATTAAACTCTCTCTTTTCGCAGTTACCTACCCGCGAACGCGAATTGGTTGCTCTCAAATATGGCGCGGGATTGAGCAACCGTGAGGCCGCCCAACTGACACAACTCAGCGAATCCAACGTGGGTACGATCCTGCATCGTGTGGTTGAAAAGTTTCGGGTCGAAATGGAAGTGGATCATGAACGATGAATTTTTAACTCAATATCGCAAGGCTCCCCGCGCTGCATTTGTGGAGGCGCTCTATCAACAAATTTCTCAACAGCCAGAGACTACTCTGACAATATGGAACAGGCTGACTCTCCGAAACGCTGGCGTGCTATTGGTGCTCATGGTCCTTGTGGCTGCCTGTGCCTATTATGTTGCCAGTCAAACACCTTATCATAAAGTGGGTGGAATCTGGCTGACCATTCAGAAAACATATGTGCCGGAATTCATCCCAGTCCCTGAAATCCCTGAGGAGACTGTGCCAGAATGTCCTGATCTTCTTCCTTTGGATGAAGCCAAAGGAATATTGCGGTTTGATTTTTCGATTCCCACCTGGGCACCAGAAGGTTTTGTCCTAAATGAAGATGTCTGTGGCGCAAGCTCGACTTCAGATTTTGTCAGCTTGGCATGGACAGGGAATAATGGAAATTCCTATGTCAGTATTTTCATCCAAAATTTGAGGTGGTATGACCGCGTTGCGAATATCTATAGAATCGGCGATGCAGCTGTTTGGGAACCGATTGCGCCTGGCAGTTATGAAGAAGTGGAGGTGAAAGGCCAACCCGCCGTTTTGATTCGCGGGGATTGGGCAGCGCTAACCGCGATCACTGAACCTTTGCCGAAGGGGAAAACGGAAGTTGGATGGGATGAAGATTTGGGGCTGCGGTTGTATTGGGTGCACGGAGAAGCATTGTATGAACTTTACACACATATGACTCTGGAAGAGTTGCATCACCTCTACACCATGGCAGATGTATCTCCCGAAGACTTGATCAAAATGGCTGAATCGACGCGTTGATCTTTATACCTCATACGAGTACAGGATCGTCTCCATCTCCTGGGGTGTCAGCCCGCCGTGGTGGCCGTAAAACCGCATTTCGAATTTGTCCCTCTCATACCACCACACTGATTCATACCAATAGGGCAGCACAACCAAATTGCCAGCGCGCTCGCGAAAGCGGGATGAGACCTCGGCGCCAAAGTAACCCTCTGAAATTAGATACTCGGTCTGCACCACATCGGCTTTGCCTTCAAGGCGCTTTGCAAGGAAGGACTGGGCCTCATCCAGCAGGTCATCTTTGATGTAGAGGAACAGATCACGCGGCGAACCGGCGGGAACGAGTAACTGTCCATTGCGGTTGGTTTTGACGAAGCGTTCAAAGCCTGAGAAGCGCGAATCGGCATTTAAGTAGGTGACAGTTTTCGGGTCCACTTCAGAAGCGCCGTGGTCGGCAGTCATCAGGAACAGAATCTTTTTCTTCCCACCGAAGATGCGGTCGAAGTAATGGTCCATCAGCAGGAGGAAAGTTTCGATCTCGGTTTCCGTTTGCGGGGCGGTGGGACCATACTCATGACACAACGCGTCGATCTTATCGAAATAGAGATGGACATAAATGGGCTGGGTCTGTTTTTCCAGCAGGGAGCCCAGATTCACGAATGCTTCTGAAAGAGTCTTGAAGGCCCGTAATTCTGCGCCAGCCATGACCGCGTTGGAGAATGTGGAAGGTGTGTATTCGCGCATTCCAAAGACATATGGCTTCACCCCCAACTTTTTCAGATCAGGGTAAAACGCTCCACGTGGATAAATAACCGAGGGCTGAACCCCGGTAGCTTTGAGTTGTTCGCGTTCCTTGGTTCCGGAATAGGAAAATAACAATGGCGCGATGATCGTATCGAGCTGGGGTTCGTAGTAGATCCATTCATGGACGCCGCTCTGGCCGACGGGCCAGCCCGTGTGAATCGTGGTGAGATGAGCGGCAGTGGTGGAAGGAAATTGAGAGGTCAGTTTTTCGATGGCCCCATTTTTGGCGAGGCGTTGGAGGAAGGGCGCCTCTTGAAAGCGTTCGAAGAAGCGCCAGCCGAAGGCATCCACCAAAAATAAAACAACTGCGTCATATTTGTTGGACTTGAACGCGTCGGTGATGCGATTTGGGATTCCCGCAAAGCCGCCGGAATCGTAACGCGGTTTGATGAAGTGTTCGTTCATGGCTGTGTTCCTCAGTGAATTTTATCAATTGATCTCTTGCGAAAGTTCTTTTTAGCCACGGATTTGCACCGATGGGCACGGATTGATTTTTAAAATTCGTGACAGCGTTCCCACAGGGTAAATCGGCGGCAGAAAATTTCACAACCAGCCTCATTTAGAAACTTTTGTAAGAGGTCTACTATTGTATCCCCTCTGATTTCAATGGAGTGTTATGTCATCTCGAGTACATGAGCGCTACAAGCCCTCGACGCTCAAGTTCACGCTTCGCGCAAGGCCTCGCTCAGATAGATCTCACCCGCCAGCACGCGTTGCACACCCTCCACAACCCCCGCCACATCGTCCTTGAGGATGTAACCGCGTGCGCCTGCATCGAGGGCCCGCTGTATATACGAGGGTGTCATATGGCCGGAGAGAACCAGGCAGCGGATGTTGGGGAATCGGGCCTGAATCTCCCGAACCAGGTCTATGCCGTTCATATGGGGCAGGGAGACATCGATCAATACCAGGTCCACATCCAAATTCAGCAGTTGTTCGAGTGCCTCCTCGCTGGAACGCAGCGGGCCGACGATATGATAGGGGGTCTTCTCGTGGAGAAGATGGACCAGTGCTTTTCCGAAGACCATATGGTCTTCGACGACCAGAATGGAATATTCAGTCATGGTTCACCTGTTTTGGAAAATATCGATAACAACCTGAGTACCCTGATTGGGTTTTGACACAATCTGCAAACGGCAACCCATCAGGTTCAGGCGTTGTTGAATGCTTGCCAGTCCACCCAGTGTAGGCACTTCACCGTTGTGTTTTTGCATATCAAAACCAGCGCCATGATCCTGAATGGTCAGGCGGATATGCTGGTCTTCTTCATATTGCAGGGTGACAAATGCTTCCATTGTTTCGGCATGTTTGACGATATTAAACAACGCTTCCCGCACGGCCTGGAACAACAGGATGCGGAGCGTGTCTTCAAAATGTGTATCCACACCGTTGGCGGCGATGTTCACCGTCAGCCCATACTTCTCTTTCATTTGGATGGCCAGCCAGTCGAGAGCATCGCTCAGGCCCTCGCCTCGTAAAATGGCCGGGCTAAGGTCAATGCTCAGGTTGCGGGTAACGGAGATGGATTCATCGAGCCACTCATTGAGCTGCGCAAAATCCACGTGGACCGCCTGAAGGTCGCCTCTTTGTTGGGCCTCCTGAAGGGAGGCGATCTGCAATTTCACCGCGAAGATGCGCTGTTGCAGGTCATCGTGCAAAATTTGGGAGATGCGCTGGCGCTCCGCCTGTTCCGCTTCGGTGAGCTCGGAAGCCAGGGCGCGGATCTGCTGTTCGTTGTAGACGCGGTCGGTAATATCTGTAAACGTTTGAATGATGGTGTTGGCGCTGTCGCTTTTCAACAATTGCAGTGAAACCAGCAGGATTTTACTTTCACCCGAAGGGTGCCGAATGCGCAGTTCAAGGTCGTGGACCGCCCCCTCCTGCTGTAATTGTTCAACCAGCTTCGGGCGTAAGCTGGAATCGAAAGGCAATTTCAAATCGGGTGCAAGATGGTTGAGCACCTCTTCCCGTTTCAACCCAAAGTAGTTTAGATAGGCTTCGTTCACATCGAGGAATAGGCCATCCTCCAGGCGAGTGAGGGCGGTGGGCAGCGGGTTGGCATGAAAGAGTGTAAAGAACAAGTCGCGTGTTTCGCGCAGCCGTTTATTCGTTTCATCCAATTCGCGCGTTCGTTCGATGACGCGTTCCTCGAGTGACTCTTTCGCACGTACGAGGTCTTGTTCAGCCTGTTTGCGCCCGCTGATATCCACAAAGCTGACGACCACGCCTTCGATCTTATCCTCCACGGTGCGGTAAGGCCGCATTCGCAGCAGATACCAATTCCCATTTTCTGCCAGTATTTCGCGTTCCACCGGCACCAGGCGGCGCAACACCTGCTCGGCATCCTCGGTAAACTGACCGTATGAAAATCTGGAAGTGAGATGATGAATCGGCCGGCCCTTGTCGCTCGGCAGGATGTTGAAGACCTGCTTGATACTTTGCGTAAAACGCACAATGCGCAGTTCGCGGTCCAGGAAGAGCGTGGCAATTTCTGTGGCCCCCATCAAATTTTCAAGCTCACGATGAGCCTGCAAAAGCTCCTCCAGCTTGGTCTTCATCTCATTGTTTACGGTCTGTAATTCCTCGTTGACCGATTGCAATTCCTCCTTGCTGGTCTCCAACTCTTCGGTGGCCGAACGATATTCTTCATTGATGGATTGCAGTTCCTCGTTGGCGGCTTTCATCTCCTCGTTGGAGCTGTCGTATTCCTCAATGGTCACCTGCAACTGCTCGCGCAGGCGTTGCACTTCGCTTTCCAGCTTTGCCACCAACTGGTCATGTTCGACCAGATTCCGTGCCTGGCTTTCTCCTGAAGCGGTTGCTTCGAACGCCTCCTCCAGTTCATCCTCCAGGAACAACACCAGTGCCTGCTGTTCCAGAGGCTTGCCAGGCCCGTGGCTCTCCATGCGGGGGCGGACGGAAACCACCACGCGGCGCGGATGACCATTGAACTGCACCGCCACCGAACGGCCGATCGTTGGCTGAGCCTTTTCAAAAGCCCGGAAGAGCACCGTGCGCAACTCCAGTTGCAATTCAGGGCGAATCAATTTGAGCAGGTTGCCGGTAATGGGTCCCTTGGGTTGCAACAGATAGCGCCCGGCGGTTTCAGAAATATGCAGTATGGAATAACGTTCGTTGATAAGCAGGCTGGGTGGGCCATAGCTCTCGAGTGCTTTCTGATGCTCACCCTCGGTAATGGAACTCTCATCCATCTGATGTGCCAGATGAGGATGTGTCAGTGTATGGGCGTCAGCCATACGCGGCTGCCGGCGCACCGTCAGCGGCATGGATGGCACATGGGGCCGTTCTCCAACCCACTGCCTGGTTTGATAGATGCGGTGGGTTTTATCCAGCACGGTAAACAAATCGGGCAGGTGCTCGGCCGATTCTGAGCTTCCCAAAAACAGATAAGAGAGGGGGTTGAGCGCATAATGGAAAATTTCGAACACCCGATCCTGCACCTCGCGTTGCAGGTAGATCAACACATTGCGGCAGGCGATCAAATCCTGACGCGAGAACGGCGGGTCGCGTAACACATTATGGCTGGTGAAGAGCACCACATCGCGCACTGCACGTGAGATGCGGTAATACTCGCCTTCGCGCGTAAAGAAACGTTCCAGCCGCTCAGGACTCACATCGGCCTCAATGGCGGTGGGATATAAGCCTTCGCGCGCGCGCGCAATCGAGGCCTCATCCAGGTCTGAGGCGAAGATCTGAATCTGTGGGCGCATGTCCAGCTTGTCGGCCTGTTCAAAGAGTAGAATGGCCAGCCCATAGGCCTCCTCGCCGGTGGCACAGCCGATCGACCAGACGCGAATGATGTCGCCATCATCCTTGTTGTTGAACAGGATGGGGATGACCCCTGTTTCCAGCGCCAGCCAGGCCTCGCGGTCACGAAAGAAATTGGTGACGCCGATCAAAATGTCGTTGAACATGGACTGCGCTTCATTGGCGTTATTGCGCAGGTATTGCAAATAGGCATCGAGGGTTTTAAAACCATTCAACTGCATGCGCCGTTCAATGCGCCGCAAGATGGTGGAGCGTTTGTATTGATTGAAATCATGCCCGGTGCGCGCATGGACCTGCGCCAGAATGCGCTGCATGGTTTCCTGTTCCGCCTCGCTGAGTTGACCAACATCATGCGGCAGTTGCGGCTGGTGCCGAATATATTCCACCAGTTTCCCAGGTAATTGGGAGGCGGGCAGCACCACATCGGCCAGACCCGTGGCGATGACCGCGCGGGGCATGCTATCATATTCTGAATCATCCGGATGCTGCACCATCAACAGCCCACCCAGCTCTTTGACATCCTTGATGCCCACTGCGCCATCGGTACCGCCACCTGAAAGAATAATGGCGATCGATTCGCGTTCCTCACTAGCCAGGCTGCGGAAGAAGTGATCAATGGGTGTGCGGTGCCCGTGTGGCTGGTCGAACTCGGTCAGGTCCAGATGCGAATTGGTCAGCACAATGGAGTGGTTGGGCGGAATGACATAAATATGATCAGCTTCCACCTGCACGCGTTTGTTCACCTGCGTTGCAGGCATGGCAGTATATCTCTGGATCAATTCAGCCATGTGGCTTTCGTGTTCGGGGTGCAGGTGTGTGACCACCACAAATACCAGGCCCGTTTTGGAGGGCATGTTGGAAAAGAACTGCTCCAGCGCTTTTAACCCGCCAGCCGACGCGCCAATACCCACAACCGGGAGGCCTTTTTTCCGGTTTGTGGTTTCGGCAGTTTTTTTTGCTTCTTCCGAGTGATTTGCTTTTTTATTGTTCTTCGGGGAGCGTTGTTGCTTGTTGTTATTATTTTTAGAAGCCATCGGAATACGATTGGTTACTTCCTTTTCATCACAACATGCTGACTATTACAATTTTATTATACACCCCCGCCCCCATGTATTTTAATCATAATAAATATAGGAGATTCCCTATCGTATGAGATGAAAATCCAAGTGTACGCCTTCAACAGGCTCCTCACACTGTCCCTCTATCCTTCGGGAGAATAACATTAGACCTCTTGCAAAAGTCTCTAAACGAGGCTGGTCGTGAAATTTTCTGCCACGAATTTACCCTGCGGGCACGATGTCACAAATTTTAAAATCAATCCGTGCCGATCGGTGTTAATCCGTGGCTAAAAAGAACTTTCGCAAGAGATCAATTTAAAAATTTCGCAAATCGATTTTGTGCTGATGCGCTCTCCACCCCGCAATTGACAATCAGATCAGTTGACTAACAGACCACATCCCGCAGGGCCGCACTCAGAAAAATTTTCCCTCTCATCACATTTTCAACACCTTGTACAACCCCCACTACATCGTCCTTGAGAACATAACCTCGCGCACCCGCGTCCAGAGCCTGTTTCACATACGAAGGGGTCATGTGCCCTGAAAGAATCAGGCAGCGCACTTGAGGAAAATTTTCTTTGATATTCAACACCAGGTCTATGCCGTTCATGTGGGGCAGTGACACATCGATCAAAGCCAGGTCCACATCCATATTGGAGAGGCATGCCAGGGCCTCTTCCCCCGAACGCAGCGGACCAACCACGTTATAGGGAGTCTGTTCGTTGAGAAGATGAACCAGAGTTTTTCCGAACATCATGTGATCTTCGACAACTAGAATGGAATAATCTGCCATATTTCACCTATCATGCTTTGATGGAATTAAATTTTTAACCTGCAAGCGGAGGATATAGAAACTGCCGAAAAATACCATTTATTTCTGGTTTATCTCGGCAGAATGAAATTATGAATTTATTATATAGACTTCCGTTGAATTGTATAGTAGGGTTTTCCCGTTATTCATGAGAAAAATAAAATGGGTGTGCCAAACATAATTATCCCCG
>Ga0070699_100003038_pt1 | contig 14886 bp, 14 predicted proteins | sample KBSK1503metaG_FD_65473 | JGI IMG/M metagenome (GOLD analysis project Ga0070699, IMG submission 65473) | Corn, switchgrass and miscanthus rhizosphere microbial communities from Kellogg Biological Station, Michigan, USA - KBS K1-50-3 metaG | ecosystem: Host-associated > Plants > Roots >...
CGCCAGCGCGGCATCGAGATCCACGTCTTCGGCTTCCAGCCGGCGCACGATCTCTTCCAGGCGGCGAAGCTCGTCGCCCAGCGAGGGAGGTAGCGAGTCAGGAGCGGTCATGACGTCTCCACCCGGGCGGGAATCTCGCCATCCTGTACCCGGAGCCGGAAGCGGTCGCCGGGGTGGAATTCTTCCACCCGCTTGAGCACCTGGCCCTCCGGTGTGCGCGCAACGCTATAGCCGCGATCCAGGATGCGAAGCGGGCTCAGGGCGTGCAGCTGCCCGCCCAGTTGCTCCAGCCGGCGGCGATGATCGTCGCGCATGGCAGTCATGGCGCGGACCAGGCGATCCGAGGTGCGGAAGAGCCGCTCAGTGGAAAGCCGGGTGCGCCGGGTGAGTCCGTTGGCGAGACGTGAGGCCAGGGAATAAACCCGGCGTTCCAGGTCGTCGCGATCGGGCACCACCAGCTCGGCGGCAGCCGAGGGCGTCGCGGCGCGGTGATCGGCGACAAAGTCAGTGAGCGTAACATCAGTTTCATGGCCTACGGCGGATACGGTGGGAACTCGCACCGCCGCCAGCGCGCGGCAGACCGCCTCGCGGTTGAAGATCAGCAGATCTTCCTTGCTTCCTCCCCCGCGGCCGATGATGCAGGCATCGAGACGCGGAATCCGGTTGACGATCCCCAGTGCATTTACCAGCTCCTCCTCGGCGGTCTCCCCCTGCACCCGGGCACCGACGACCAGCAGGCGTACCGCGGGCCAGCGCTTGCGCGCCACGGTCACGATATCGCGGAGCGCGGCGCCCTCGAGGCTGGTGACCACCGCGATCCGGGTGGCGAGCGCCGGCAGCGGGCGCTTGCCCGCGGGATCAAAGAGGCCGTCCTTCTCCAGCAGAGCCCGCACTCGCTCGTACTCCCGGTGGTGCAGTCCCAGCCCGTCGGTCGGTAGCATCTGGGTGACGTTGAGCCGGAACTCACCCTTCTCCTCCCACAACGACGGGGTGGCGAAGATGAACGCTTCGGTTCCCTCGGCCGGCTTGGGCCGGACCCGCTGGGAATAGGTCCGCCACATCACGCACTTGATCTGCGATTCCGGATCGCGAATGGTGAAATACCAGTGCCCGCTGGCGTAAGTCTTGAGACCGGCGATCTCGCCCCGGATCCAGAGCGCGCCCAGGTGCCCCTCGATCGCGCGCTTGGACGCGCGGGCGACCGCGGTGACGGACCAGGCGCCGTCCATCGGAGAGGGGAAGAGAGAAGGCTGGGTCATTAAATGTGGGAATATGGGATTTCGGGATTGGGGGAATGGGAATGTATTCCCAGAATCCCAGAATCCCTCAATCCCCAATTCGTTGGTTGACGGCCTGCAGCGTGTTTCTGAGTAACATGGCGATCGTCATCGGCCCCACCCCGCCCGGCACCGGCGTAATGGCCGACGCCACCTCGGCCACCTCGGAATACTTCACATCCCCGGCGATCCGATAGCCCTTGGGGTTCACCGGGTCGTCCACCCGGTTGATTCCGACATCGATAACCACCGCTCCGCGTCGCACCATTTCACCGGTGACGAACTCGGGCCTGCCGATCGCGACCACCAGGATGTCGGCCGAGCGAGTGATGCCGGGCAGGTCGCGGGAGCGGGAGTGGCACACGGTGACGGTCGCGTTACCGCCGGGAGCATCCTGGATCAACAGGTTCGCCATCGGCTTGCCCACGATAGCCGAGCGGCCAACCACGACGGCGTTGGCCCCTCTGGTCTCGATCTTCGACCGGGTCAGCAGCTGGATGACGCCCGACGGCGTGGCGGGACGGAAGCCGGTGGGATCGCCCAGCACCAGCTTGCCCACGTTGACGGGATGGAAGCCATCAACGTCCTTGGCGGGATCGATCCGGCGCAACACCAGCTCGCTGTTGATCTGGGGTGGAAGCGGCAGCTGCATCAGGATGCCGTGAATTGCAGGATCGGTATTCAATTGATCGATCGTGGCGAGCAACTCGGCCTGGCTCACCGTGGCCGGGAGCTTCCGGGTGACCGAGTTCATGCCGGCCTCGATGCAGGCTCTCCCCTTGTTCCGCACGTACACTTCGCTGGCGGGATTCTCCCCGACCAGCACCACGGCCAGACCCGGGGTGATGCCCTTTCCCTTGAGCGCCGCGACTTCCTCCGCCACTTCCTGCCTGATGATCCTGCCGAGTGCGGCGCCGTCCAGCACTCGTGCGGTCATCGGGCGAAGTCCACCGCGCGGGTCTCCCGGATTACCACCACCTTGATCTGCCCCGGATACTGCAACTCGCCCTCGATCCGCCGGGCGATGGTTTCCGACAGGGTCGCGGCCGCCAGGTCGTCGATCTTCTCGGGCCGGACCACCACGCGGATTTCCCGTCCCGCCTGGATCACGCTGGTCTTCTCCACGCCCTCGAAGGTATTGGCGATCTCCTCCAGCCGGGTGAGCCGCTTGACGTAACTCTCGAAGGCTTCGCGCCGCGCGCCGGGACGGGAGCCGCTGATCGCGTCCGCGGCCTGGACCAGCACCGACTCGGTGCTCTCGTGGGCGACGTCGTCATGATGCGCGTGAATGCAGTTGATGACCGGGGCGGACTCGCCGTACTTGCGGGCGACCTCGACCCCCAGCTCCACGTGGGTGCCTTCGTGATCGTGGGTCAGCACCTTCCCGATGTCGTGGAGCAGGGCGCCGCGCCGGGCCAGCACGACGTCCACGTGCAGCTCGGCGGCCATGATTCCCGCCAGCCAGGCCACTTCCTTGGAATGCTCCAGCAGGTTCTGGCCGTAGGAGGTCCGGTAGCGCATCCGGCCGATCAGTTTGATCAGCTCCGGGTGAATGCCGCTCACCACGCACTCATAGGCGGCCTGCTCTCCCAGCTCGACCAGCTGGGCGTCCAGCTCGGCCTGGAGCTTGGTCACCACTTCCTCGATCCGGCCCGGATGAATCCGGCCGTCGGCGATCAGCGCTTCCAGCGCGCGGCGCGCCACCTCGCGGCGGACCGGGTCGAAGCAGGAGATGACCACGGTGTCGGGGGTGTCGTCGATGATGACGTCCACGCCGGTGGCGGTCTCGAAGGCGCGGATGTTCCGCCCTTCGCGGCCGATGATGCGGCCCTTCATCTCGTCGTTGGGGAGGGTGACCGCGGCGACGGTGCTCTCGGCGGTGTGCTCGGCGGCGATCCGCTGGATCGCCATCGAGATGATCCGCTTGGATTCCTTGTCGGCGCCCTTGCGGGCCTGTTCCTTGATGTCCCGCGCGAGGGCCGCGGCATCGCTCCGGGCCTCGTCTTCCACCTTGTGCATCAATTCCCTGCGGGCGTCCTCCGCGCTCATCCCCGCTACCCGTTCCAGCTTCCGCCGTTCCTCGCCTTCCAGTTTCTCCAGGGCGACCTGACGGGCTTCGATGTCCTGGGTCTTGCGCTTGAGCTCACCATCGCGGCTGGTGAGCCGGGACTCCTGCTCCTTCAGGTCGCTGGAGCGGCGGTCGAGGGATTGCTCCCGGTCCTGGGCGCGGCGATCGAGCCGCTCCAGCTCTTCCCGCCGCTTGAGGGTGTCGCGCTCCACCTCCTCGCGGAGCTTGAGCGATTCCATCTTGCCTTCGAGCACCGCGGCCGCCCTGGCGGCCTCGATGTCCCGCTGCGCATCGGCGGTCGCCCGCTCCGCGTCGCGCTTGCCGTCGGCCAGGAGCCGGGCGGACTGGGCGCGAGCCTCGGTCAGCAGGTCCGAAGCCGTCTTCCGTTTGGCGCGATGATACACGATGGAGACAATCGAGGCGAGGACGAGACCGCCCACGATGCCCCCGAGGAGGGGTATGACGAAAGGTTCCATGCTCTATCTCCAAACAGGCCAGCCCCCCGGCCTGGTTACTCGTTGATCGAAAACGTCCCTGAAGTCCGGTTCCCTCGTTTGGACGGTGGCAGCAAGCGGGCAAGATCGTCGGCCATGGTATTCAGCCGGGCGGACATCTCCCGGTCACCCCGGCGGGCCTGGAACAACTCATCGGTAATCGCCAGCGCCGCCAGGATCGCCGCCTTGTGCGACTCGACCAGGGGGACCATGTCCCGCACCCGTTTGAGCGCGGCGTCGACGTAAGCGGCCACTTCCTTGGTGTACTCGGGTGGGAGTTCGGACTTGACCGTGTACTCCTCGCCCCCGATGGTGACCTTGACTGCGTGCTTGCTCGGGTTCACGCCGCTCCATCCTCGCGTTCCACCGCCAGGAAGGTGAGCCGGCTTTCGATGGTGGCGACCCGCTCCCGCGCCGCCTCGATCCGCTCCCTGAGCTGCTGGTTCTCCAGCTCGAGGTCGATCAGGCGCTGGCGAGCCTGCACCAGCTCCGGCCCGGCGGGCCCCCGCCCGCTGGTCTTGAATTCCTGGAGCTCCGCTTCCGCCTTGAGAGAGCGGCGCCGCCAGGCGGCCAGCTCCTCTCCGACATGGCGAAGCAGCTGCTCCAGTTCGTCCAACGCCCGGAAATCAGGCCTCTCGTAGGTGTACACCAAGCTCGCTCTCCAGTGTCTTGACCACCCGCCCGCAGGCCTGGTCCACTTCCGCCTTTTCCAGGGTGCGATCGGGGGCACGGAACACGAGGCGGAACAATACGCATCTCACCTCGGGCGGCAGCGGCTTGCCGCGATACTCATTCATCACCCGCACCTGCTCCAGGATTTTCGAGGCGGCCTGGGTGATCACCGCGATCGTCCGGGCGGCCGTCACCCCGGCCGGAAGCAGCAAGGCAAGGTCGCGCTCCGAGGCCGGGGTGAGCGGCAGCGGCTTCGCCTTCGGCACCGGCCGGGGCGAGGGATCGATTTCGAGTTCAAATCCGAAAAGCGGTGCGGCCCATGGAGGATTGTCGGCGTCGAGGCGCTCGGCACGCCCTACGACCCGGCCATCCGGGGTTCGGCCAACCCAAGAGTTGCCTTCAACTTGCATGGTTGCACCCGGAACCGCTAGGGAGAGCGCCCGGTGGAACAGGCCCGCGAGGTCCCACTGGTCAAAATCGGGCGCGGGAGCGGTCCAGTGGTCGGGTTCCCGGCCGCCGGTAATGACGCCGGCCACATGGCGGGACTCTTCCGGCAGCTGGCCGATCCCGGCATCGCGGAACACGGTGCCGATCTCAAACAAGCGGGCGGACCTGGTATGGGCCCGCCAATTGAGCTCGGCCTGGCGCACCAGGCCGGGCACCAACCGGTCTCGCAACCAGCCTTCTTCGCTGGAAAGCGGGTTTACCAGTTTCACCCGGTCGGGACCCTCGCTGCCCATGGGGAGGGTAGACACTTCATAGAGCCCCAGCCCGGCGAGCCCGCGGCGAATGTCCAATTCGGCCAGCTCGATCGGGGCATCGGGCAGGGCGCCGACGCGGAAGGGCCTCAATTCGGCCGGGATGAAATCGTAGCCGATCATCCGCGCGATCTCTTCGATCAGGTCGATCTCGGCCGTGATGTCCGGACGCCAACCGGGCACGTCCACGGCGATCCGGCCGTCATTCGGCTTGGAGAGTACGGTCGCGCCGATCGCGGTAAGCGCTTTCTCGACCTGGCTCCACGGCAGCTCGATGCCCAGCACCTGCGCCGCCCGCGCGGGGCGGAGAAACACCCGGGGCGGATTGTGGGGCTGGGGGAACAGGTCCACCGGAGCCTCGCTGATTTCTCCGCCGGCCGTCGCCAGGATGACTTCAATACAGCGCCGGATGCACTCCGGCGTGTTCCAGAGATCCACACCGCGCTCGAACCGGTAGCTCGCCTCGCTCGATATGCCGAGGGCGCGGCGAGTCCGCCGAACGCCGCGCGGCTCGAACCAGGCGCACTCCAGCAGCACGTCCCTGGTTTCAGCGGAGACCTCCACGTGGGCGGCGCCCATCACGCCCGCGATGCCGACCGAGCTTGCGGCATCGGCGATGACCGTCATGTCCGCCGTGAGCGTCCGCTCGACGTCGTCCAGGGTAACCAGCCGCTCGCCCTCGGTGGCCCGCCGCGCGATCAGCGCGGGGCCTTTCAACCGGGCAAGATCGTAGGGATGCAGCGGCTGATTCAGCTCGAACATCACGTAGTTGGTCGCATCCACCACGTTGTTGATCGGCCGCATGCCGATGGCGTGGATCCGGCGGGCCAGCCAGTCGGGCGACGGGCCCACGCGTACTCCGCGGATCACCGCGGCCATGAATCGGCGGCAACCTTCTTCGTGCTCGATCCGGACGGTTGCGCCGCCGACTTTCGCTTCATTCCCTTCGACCTTGTGGTGCGATGGAATCACCGGCGAACGAGAACCGGGGATGTCCGCCAGCCGGAAGCCGGTCTGGAACGAGGCGGCCAGCTCCCGCGCGATACCCTTGTGCCCCAGGAGGTCGGGCCGATTCGGAGTGACGTCGACCACCAGCCGGTCGTCGCTCAGTGGAATCGCCTCGAGCAGGTGGGTGCCGGGCGCGGCGGGAGTATCCAGCTCCATGATGCCGTCGTGGTCCTGGCCGAGGCCCAGTTCGCGGGCCGAACAGAGCATGCCCTCGGAAGCGACACCCCGGAGCTTCCGCTTTTCGATGGTGAGGCCGCCGGGCAGCGTGGCCCCCAGCGGCGCGAAGGGATACTTCTTTCCCGCGGTAACGTTGGCCGCGCCGCACACCACCTGGTGCCGCTCGACCGCGCCGTCGTTCACGGTGCAGAGCCGGAGCCGGTCCGCGTTGGGATGGGGGACGACCTCCTCGACCAGCCCGATGACGATGCCTTCCAGCCCGGGAGCCAGCGGCTCGATGGCGTCCACCGTGGCGCCGAGCATGGCGAGGCGGTCCACGAGGTCGCTCGCTTCGAGCGGGCGGCGGAGCATGGACTCGAGCCACTTGCGGGAGACGTTCATTGGGTTCGCTTGGCGAATCGGTTTATGGGTAACAATGCGTGCGTTGCCATCCCCGCAATGTTGGCTTCGATGCGCTTCAACGCCGAGAACGCCGAGCAATTGCGAGGGCCGCCGAGGGGACTGGGCGCACTTCCTGCCAATAAGTCACTCATCAAACTGACTCAAAAACCGCATGTCTCCTTCATACAACAACCGAATATCCGGAATGCCGTGGCGCACCATGGTAATCCGGCCTGGCCCCATGCCGAACGCGAAGCCGGTGTACCGCTCGGGATCGATGCCGCAGAGCTGCAGCACGTTGGGATGCACCATGCCGGAGCCCAGGATCTCCATCCACCCGGTCTGCTTGCAGGCCGCGCAGCCGGAGCCTCCACACAGGGTGCAGCTCACATCCATCTCGGCCGACGGCTCGGTGAACGGGAAATACGAAGGGCGGAAGCGCACCCGGGTCTTCGGAGAGAAGAAGCGCTGCGCAAAGTGGGTCAGGGTCGCCTTGAGATCCACGAAGCCGATCCCTTCGTCTACCGCCAGCCCTTCGATCTGGCTGAAAGCCGGGGCATGAGAGGCGTCGAACGCATCCTTGCGGTAGACCAGGCCCGGCATGATCACCCGGATCGGAGGCTGGTTGGCCAGCATGGTCCGGATCTGCACCGGCGAGGTGTGGGTGCGGAGCAGGACCCGGCCGCCCTTGTCGGCTCGGCGGTCGGTGTGGCGGCGCTCGTGGTCATCGGCGACACCCGAGGTGCGGCCCCGTCTCCGTTCCCGCGCCTGGTGCCGGCGATCGCCGCTCTCCAGGTACAGGGTGTCGTGGAGGTCCATGGCGGGATGATCGCCCGGGAAGTTGAGCGCGGTGAAGTTGTACCACTCGGTCTCGGCCTCGGGACCGACCACCCGGGCAAAACCCAGCTCGCGGAAGATCTGGGCGATCTCATCGACCACTCTGGTGACCGGATGCAGCGCGCCGACCCAGCGTTCCCGCGGCGGCATGGTGAGGTCGACCCCCTGGGTGCCCTGGGCATCCTGTTCCCGCTTCAGGCTGTCGCGCCGCGCTTCGATCGCGGTCTCGAACTCCTGGCGGAGCTGGTTGGCCGCCGCGCCCACGGTGCGCCGCTGGTCGGCCGGCAGCGTCGCCACGCTCTTGAGGAGCGCGGTCAGGGCGCCCTGCTTACGGCCCAGGATGGCGACGTGCTCCGCTTCCAGCTCCTCGGGGCCGAGGGTTGGGATGCGGGTGAGTCGGGGTTTCAGACTTTCCAGAACGTCGTTCGACATCACCTATCACCGTAGTTTGGTCAAAAAACCGACGCAAAGGCGCGAAGTCGCAAAGACTGAAACAAATGTCATTCCGAGCGCAGCGAGGAATCTTGTCAGAATGTCTTGGTGGACCGGTTCCGAGCCCCGTCAGGCAAGATTCCTCGCTCTGCTCGGAATGACACTCTATCGTGTGGTGCAGGTCTTGGCGCCTTTGCGCCTTCGCGTCAGCAGTTCTCCAGCAAAAAGGGTCGCGACCGTGATAAGCGGGCGACCCTGTCGTGTTTCGTCTCTCGCCCTTAAGACCGGGCGACGCGGCTGGCTCGCCCTAGTTCTGCTGGCTCTTCGCCACTTCAGCAAACTTGGCAAACGCCGCCTCGTCGTGGACGGCGAGCTCGGCCAGCATTTTCCGGTTGATGTCGAGCCCCGCCTTGCGGAGACCGTTCATCATCCGGCTGTAGGACAGGCCGTGGAGCCGGGCGGCGGCGTTGATCCGGGTGATCCACAGCATCCGGAACTCGCCCTTCTTCTTGCGCCGGTCGCGGTAAGCGTAGCGCATGCCGCGCTCCACCGTTTCCTTGGCGGCCTTGTACAGTTTGCTGCGGCCGCCCCAGGCGCCCTTGGCGGCTTTCATGATCTTGGCTTTGCGCGCGTGATGCGCGGGGCCGTTCTTTACGCGTGGCATTGGACGTCCTCAGGCCTGGAGAAGTCGGTTGACGCGGGGATAGTCCGCGCTGCTGACCAGATCGGACTTCTGCAGCTTGTTCTTCCGCTTCCGGCTTTTCTTGGTCAGGATGTGGCTGTGGTTGGCATGCCAGCGCTTGAGCTTCCCGCTTCCGGTTCGCTTGAAGCGCTTCATGGCGGCACGCTTGGTCTTCATCTTGGGCATTGGTCTTCTCCGTCCTATTTCGGCGCGATGACCATCGTCATGTTGCGCCCTTCGAGTTTGGCATCCATTTCGATCTTACCCACATCGGCCAGCTCGGCGGCCACCCGGTCGAGCACCGCCTTGCCGAGCTCGATGTGCGCCATCTGCCGGCCGCGATACATCATCGTCACCTTGACCTTGTTGCCGTCGGCCAGGAACTCCCGGGCGTGCCGGGTCTTGAAATCAAAGTCGTGATCGTCGATGCCGGGACGAAACTTGACTTCTTTGAGCAGAATGATGTGCTGCTTCTTTTTCGCCGCTCGCGCTGCCTTGGCCTCTTCGAACTTGAACTTGCCGTAGTCCATGATCTTGACCACCGGCGGCCTCGCCATCGGCGCCACTTCTACCAGGTCGAGCCCGCGTTCTTCGGCGGCTGCGAGGGCCTGGTCGATCGGGAGAACTCCCAGCTGTTCCCCGGTATTGGTAATGACGCGCACTGGACTGATCCGAATCTGGCGATTGACCCGGACTCTTTTTTCCCGCTCGTTTGTGGACAGTCCCACCTCCCGGCCTGGAGAAAAGAAAAACGGACACCCGAAACCCGGATGTCCGACAATGCTCCCACGAGGCGGCCTACCGCGCCAGGAAGCCTGCTTCGGACCCGGTCACGCGCTCAGGCCTTGATGGCCGGCGGTTGAGGGTGGGGACCCGAAGGCCCCGCTTCAAGACTGCGGGTACAACATAACCGGGCGAAGGGCCGGGGCCAAGGGGCCTAAGCTATACAGTTACAACGTCCTGCAGGGCGGTCTGTTTGCCGTCCATGGTGGCCCTGCCGTACGCCACCGTCGGGTCGTGCTCGAACACCAGCCGCCATCCCTCCACCGCTGCCCGTGCCATTATAGCCCGCTTGCTCTCGAGCGTCCGGAGCGGCTCCAAGTCGTAGCCCATGATCCATGGTAAGGGGAGATGCGCGGCGGTGGGCATTACATCGGCGAGGAAGAGCGCTGTCTCGCCCCGGTCCTGCACCAGGATGGACTGGTGGTGAGGGACGTGCCCCGGCGTCTTGTGGGACCAGATCCCCGGAAGAATCTCTTCGTCTCCTTCCAGGCAGCGCCACTTCCCCGCCCGGGTGACGGCCTCCCAGTTGTGCGGGATGTAGCTGGCCCGGGTTCGCTCGTTGGTATGTTGGGCGAACTCCAGGTCCCCCTTCTGGACGACGTAGGTCGCGTTCGGAAAAGTGAGCTCAATGGCCGGCGGCTCACTCGATTCACCTGACGCCTTACCGTCTTCCCGCCCTACCGCCTTGGTATTGCCGCCGGCGTGGTCGAAGTGGAGATGAGTATTGATGACCCAGCGGATTTCCTCGGGCTGGTAGCCGATCTCCCGGAGCGCGTCTTCCAGCCGGGTCCCCCCGCCGATCCCGGCGTTCTCCACGCCATAGATGTCCATGAATTTGGCATCTTCCTTGTTCCCCAGGCCGGTGTCGATCAGGACCAGCCCGTCGGGATGCTCGACCAGCAGGCAGCGCAGCGCCAGCGGGATCCGGTTCCGCTCGTCCGGCGGGATCCGCTTGGACCACAAAGCCTTCGGCACCACGCCGAACATGGCGCCGCCATCCAGCTTCTGCCTGCCGCCCTCGAGGGTGAAGCAGCGCAGGTTGCCGACATGAAAAGAGTGGACCGTCACGCCCAGAGCTCCCGGAAACGCCGCCTGGGCATGGTGCTGATGGCGACGAGATCGTCCACGGTCGTCGCACCGCGATCGCCGGCCAGCTGGATCAGGCGATTCAGCAGCAGCGCGGTCACCATGGCGTCGCCGCAGGCGCGATGCCGCGCCTGGTTCTCCCAGCCGAACCAGTGAGTCAGGGAATCGAGCCCGCAGGACTGGACGCCCTGGACCAGCCGCCGCGCCAGCCGCACGGTACAGAGCCGGGGCCCCGAGAGCACCAGGTCGCGGGTGCGTCGCAGCTCCGCGTCCACGAAGTTCCAGTCGAACCGGGCATTGTGGGCGACGAAGATCCGGCCCGACAGCGCCGCGAGCACTGCATCGCTCACTTCGGCGAAACGCGGCGCCCCGGCGACCATTTCGTTGGTAATCCCGGTAACCGAGGTGATGCCGGGCGGGATATAGCGGTCGGGATTGACCAGCGAATCGAAGGCGACGTCGACCTTGCCGCCACTCACCACGACGACGGCGATCTCGGTGATCCGGTCGTCGGAACGGGACCGCACCCCGGTGGTTTCGACATCCACCACGGCAAATGTGCAATCGGCCAGGCGGGGCGCCTCCCGGGCCGAGGTAACCGCGGCCCAGCGCCCGTCGGGCAGCTGCCGCACCCGGGGGTCGGCGCCGAGCAGCGCGATGGCGAGACGCTCGGCGATGACCGGGGAGACCGAGGCGAGACCGAGAATGTCGCGGGCCAGCTCCAGCGCGCTCCTGGGGCCGCCGAACATGTGATCGAGAGCGCGATCGCCGAGGGTGCGATCCGGGTAAACGCTTATGCCCAGCATGTCTGACGGAAACGTGCAGGGTGCAGAGTGCAGGGTGCAGGGTGCAGAGTGCAGAGTGCAGGGTGCAGAGTGCAGGGTGCAGGGTAACCGGCGTGCAGGGTGCGAAGTGCAGAGTGCTGCGTATTTGGGTGCCGAGTTGCGTCGTTCTGGTTATGCATGGGCCTCAGTAGCTGAATATCCTGGATTCATGGCCGCTGCGCGAACCTTTGAAGATCTCTTGGCCTGGCAACAGGCCAGAAAACTCGTCGCTGCCGTCCGGGTAGCGATAAAGACCGAACACCTATCTCGTGACTACCCGCTGTCGGATCAGATGCTGCGCGCTGCCAGATCCACTATGGCAAACATCGCGGAGGGGTTCGAAAGTGGAAGTCGGCCTGAGTTCAATCGGTATCTTGGTATGGCGAGGAGCTCGTGTGCGGAACTCCGTTCCCACTTGTACGAGGCGGAAGATGCCAAGATACTCGAATCCAATATGCAAGAACAACTTGCGACGCTCGCTAAGTCTACATCCAACCTCGTCAGTTCGCTCGAAATCGCGGTAGAGAAGAAGATTCCCAAAGCCCGAAAGGCCTAATGCGAGGAGCTAGCCACGGTTCCCTGCACCCTGCACGCTCTTTTCCCTGCACCCTGCACCCTGCACTCTGCACCTTGCACGCTCTTTTCCCTGCACTCTGCACCCTGCACGCTCTTTTCCCTGCACCCTGCACTCTGCACGTCCCTACTAAAGCGCGTCCCTTCGCAGCGGCAACGACATGCACCTCGGCCCCCCTCCCCCCCGGACCAGCTCGCTCCCCTCGATCGTGATCACGGTTCGCTGCCCCTCGGCCGGGAGCTGGCCGGTGGCGAGGATCTCGCTGCCCGGTACCACGCGGAACCCGGCGTTCGCCAGCTCGACCAGCGTCCCCTCGTTCCGCTGGTAACTCAGCATGACGCCCGGCGCGACCGTGAGGAAGTTACAGGCACTGGCCCACTGTTCCCGCTCCTGGGTAGCCCGGTGCGATCCGCCGCAGAAAATCGGCTCCAGCGGATTGTGCACGGCCTGGAGCGCGGCGAAGAAGTTGGGCATCTCGCGGACTCCGGCGCTGCCTTTCCTCCGATGCAGCACGGCGAGCCGTTCGGGGCCGGCAAAGTAGGGCGGATAGATGACGCAGAGTTCGCGGTCCACCTGGCTGAACAGCATGTCCAGGTGAATCGCCGTCGGTTCCTTCGGCATCACCACCACGATGACATCGGTCACCTTGCCGCGGGTGAACACCACGTCGCACAGTTGGTCCAGGGCCGCCGGGGTGGACCGCTCGCTGAAACCGAGGACCAGCAGGTCATCCCGGAGGACGTGAACGTCACCGCCTTCTATCGTGTAGTTGTTCCGCCGCTCTTCGGAGCCGTCGTAGAGGATTCCCGCGTTGGCCAGGTCAGGATGGAACTTGAACAGGGCCTTGATCAGCAGCTCTTCGGTCCACCGCACTCCGTAGCGCATGGACCCCACCACCCCGTGCTGCCCGACCACGAACCCGATGTCCCGGGGAAAGAACAGATTGGGCAGTGGCGGGAAGACATAGCCCGCCTCGTTAAGGCTCTTCGCGATCGGCCCGGACTCCTCTTCCACGCCCTCGATCAGCATCTTCACGATTGCCTCGGCCGGCAGCTTGCTCAGGGTCTGGGCCAGGGCGTCGGAAGGAATCACGTCCATGGTCTTGGTAATCACGAACTCCCGCGCCTCGGGCTGGCTCAGCACCTGGTTCAACAGGTCTCCGACCTGGTGCACCTCGCTGAACAGCGCCAGCACCGAGCAGAACTTGCGATGTTCCCGCTGGGCGATGTCGAGATCGATGATGTCGTCGTAGAGATAGTCTTCCCGGGTCCCCGGCGTGACTGCTTCCAGCTCGGCACCGGGGGTGTGGACGAGGACGGATCGGAGGCGGCCGATTTCAGAGGTGACGTCCAAGGAGGTCATGATGGGAAAGTAATGGTACTGGGTACTGGGTACTGGGTACTGGGTACTGGGTACTGGGTACTGGGTGGCCAGGGTAGTTACGCAGTACGCAGTACGCAGTACCCGTCACCTGTTGGTCAGCGCGTAACTCAAGGCCTCCAGCTCCAGAGCGAGGTTCACATTCTTGACCGCCACGTCCTCCGGCACCGCCAGCTGCACCGGAGCGAAGTTGAGGATGGCCTTGATGCCGAGTTTGACGATCCGGTCGGCCAGCTCCTGGGCGACGTCGGCAGGTGTGACCAGGACGGCGATGTCGATGCCCGGGTCCCGGGTCTTCGATTCCAGCTCCGCCACGTCACTCACGCCGATCCCGTTCCACCGCTTGCCGATCTTGGCCGGGTCCACGTCGAAGATGTCGACGATTTCAAAGCCCCGCTTCTGAAATCCGCGATACTGCACCAGGGCACTGCCGATCTTGCCGGCGCCGAGCAGGATCACCCGGTATTTCCTGCCCAGGCCCAGGATTTCCCGGAGCCGGCCGGCCAACTCGGGCACGGCGTAACCCAGGCCACGTTTGCCGAAGGAGCCGAAGAAGGAGAGATCCTTCCGGACCTGTGCCGACGTGGTGCCGCCGCGGAGGGCCAGGGCGTCGGAACTCACCGTCGCAATACCCTGGTCCTCGAACTCCTCGAGAAAGCGGAGATAGAGGGAGAGGCGGCGAACGGTGGAGTCGGCAATCTTGCGCATGAGACTTTGTGAAATGATTCACAAATCTATTTCGCCGGCCCCACCGAGGCAACACTCAACCTCTCAAGGCGTGGAACAAGCGGACAAATTCCGGGGGCGACAACTCCTGGGCCCGGGAGGTCTCCGCCAGCACCGCCCCCGCCAGTCGAGCCCGGGCTGCTTCGACCGGCAAGCCGGTCAACTCCCGCACCCCGCGAAGCAGCTGTTTGCGCCGGAATCCGAACAACCCGACCACCATGCGGCGAAATCCGGCCACGTCCCGATCGGGGATGAGCGGCTGCTCCAGCGGCGACAATCGGAGCACCGAGGAATCCACCTTGGGGGGCGGGGAAAACGCCCCCGCCGCTACGGTGAACAGCCGCTCCACCCGCGCCACGGCTTGCACCCCAACACTCAATGCTCCGTACTCCGCTCCTCCGGGCTTGGCAGCCACCCGCTGGGCGACCTCTTTCTGGACCAGGAAGACCACGACGCGCGGCCGGGGCGGAGTGAGCGCCTTGTCGATCAGCGGAGAGGTGATGTTGTAGGGGATGTTGCCGATGACCACGAAGGGAGCGCCCGCCACCAGGTGCCAGTCCAGGGCCAGGGCGTCACCCTCGACCACGATGGCCTCCGGCACGTCGCGCTCCAGCACCGGGAGCAGCTCGCGATCCTTCTCGATGACGACGACCCGGGACCCCTGCTTCAGCAATTGCTTGGTGAGGGTTCCCCGCCCCGGCCCGATTTCCAGGATGGTTTCGCCGGG
>Ga0070699_100003040_pt1 | contig 14882 bp, 11 predicted proteins | sample KBSK1503metaG_FD_65473 | JGI IMG/M metagenome (GOLD analysis project Ga0070699, IMG submission 65473) | Corn, switchgrass and miscanthus rhizosphere microbial communities from Kellogg Biological Station, Michigan, USA - KBS K1-50-3 metaG | ecosystem: Host-associated > Plants > Roots >...
GGTCGGCGTCGCCATGGCGGGCAAGAACCTCGACAAGCTCCCCTACCACGTGTGGGTCCTGTGCGGCGACTCCGAGCTCGCCGAGGGCTCGATCTGGGAAGGGCTCGACAAAGCCGGTTACTACGGGCTGTCCAACCTCACCGCGATCCTCGACATCAACCGCCTGGGGCAGCGCGGCGAGACCGAGTACGGATGGAACCTCGACCTCTACCGCCGCCGGGTGGAAGCCTTCGGCGGCTTCCCGATCGTGATCGACGGCCACGACGTGACCGCCATCGACCGCGCGTTTGGAAACGCCCTTTCGGCGACGGGCAAGCCGACGGTGATCCTCGCCAAGACGATCAAGGGCAAGGGCTTCTCGGAGATCGAGAACAAGGATGGCTGGCACGGCAAGGCGCTGCCTCCGGACATGGCCGAGCGGGCGATCAAGGAGCTCGGCGGCATCCGCCACCTGAAGGTCAAGACGGCCAAGCCCGAGCCAGGGGTGCCCGCCACCAAGCACGCCGATGCGCCCGTCACCCTCCCGGCGTACAAGAAAGAGGACAAGGTCGCCACCCGCAAGGCTTACGGCGACGCCCTGGTCGCGCTGGGGGCGATCCCTGACGTCGTCGCGATGGACGGCGAGGTTTCGAACTCGACGCACGCCGACGAATTCGCGAAGGCTTTCCCGGACCGGTACTTCGAGATCTTCATCGCCGAGCAGCAGCTCGTGGCGACCGCCGTCGGGATGAGCGTGCGCGGCTACCGCCCGTTCGCATCCACGTTTGCCGCCTTCTTCGGCCGCGCCTACGACTTCATCCGGATGGCGGGCATCTCGCAGGCGAACATCAGGCTGGTGGGGTCGCACGCCGGCGTCGAGATCGGTCAGGACGGACCGTCGCAGATGGCTCTGGAGGACCTCGCCGCGATGCGCGCGGTCCATTCGTCGACCGTCCTGTACCCGAGCGATCCCAACCAGGCGGCCAGGCTCACCCAGCTCATGGCCCATGAAGATGGCATCGTCTACATGCGGACCACCCGGGGCGCCTACCCGACCATCTACGGGCCCAACGAGAGCTTCCGCATCGGAGGCGCCAAGGTCGTGCGCCAGAGCGCGAAGGACAGGGTGACGCTCATCGGAGCGGGCGTGACGCTGCACAACTGCATCACGGCCGCCGACACGCTGGCGCAGAAGAAGGTTGCGGCCCGCGTGATCGACCTCTACTCGGTCAAGCCGGTGGACATCAAGACGTTGCGCGAGGCGGCGAAGGCGACGAAGGGCAGGTTCGTCATCGTCGAGGACCACTACCCCCAGGGCGGCCTGGGCGCCGCCGTGCTGGAGGCGTTCGGTCCGGAAGACGGGCTGCACGTGGCCCACCTCGCGGTGAAGGGCCTGCCGACGTCCGGCAAGCCGGAAGAGCTGATGAACGCAGCCGGGATCTCGGCCCGGCACATCGTGGCGGCGGCGACCAAGCTGCTTGCCGGAAAGTAGGCCGATGGCGACCGCGACACGGATCCCACCTCCGATCAAAGAGCTCAAGCGAATCGGCCAGTCGCTGTGGCTCGACAACATCCGCCGCCAGCTGATCACCTCGGGCGAGCTGGCACGGCTGCGCGACGAAGGCCTCAGCGGAGTGACGTCCAACCCGACCATCTTCGAGAAGGCGGTCAGCGGCTCGACCGACTACGACGAGGCCATGGTCCGGCTCGTGAGGGCCGGACACAAGCCCGAGGAGATCCTCTGGGAGCTGATGGTCGAGGACGTGTCAGCCGCGGCGGACGTCTTTCGCCCGACCTTCGACAAGACGAAGGGCCAGGACGGGTTCGTCAGCATCGAGGTCTCGCCGACGGTCGCCAACAGCACGCGCCGTACCATCGCGTTCGCCGAGGACCTGAGGACGCGGTGCCACCGGCCCAACGTGATGGTCAAGATCCCCGCCACCAGTGAAGGCATCCCCGCCATCTACGACCAGATCTCGAAGGGCCACAACATCAACATCACCCTGATCTTCTCGGTCGACCGGTACGGCGAGGTGATGGAGGCCTACCTGTCCGGCCTCGAAAAGCTGCAGAAGGGCGGCGGCGAGCTGCGTAAGGTCGCCAGCGTCGCCAGCTTCTTCGTCAGCCGCGTGGACACCAAGGTCGACAAGACCCTGGCCGCCAAGGTCGAGCTGAGCACCGACCCCGCCCAGAAACGCGCACTGGAGCGCCTCTACGGAAAGGCCGCCATCGCGAACTCCAAGATCGCGTACGAGCGTTTCCGGCAGACGTTCAGCGGCCCGCGGTGGGAGAAGCTGAAGAAGGCAGGCGCGCAGCTGCAGCGTCCGCTGTGGGCGAGCACCTCGACGAAGGACCCGCGTTATCCCGACACCTACTACGTCGAGGAGCTCATCGGCCCGGACACCGTCGACACCATCCCTCCGGCCACGCTCGCCGCCTTCCGGGAGCATGGCGAGGCGAGGCGCAGCATCGATGAGAACGTCGAGGTGGCCAAGCGCCAGCTGAAGCAGCTCGGCGACTTCGGCGTCGACCTCGACCAGGTCACGCGCGAGCTGGAGGTCGAAGGCGTCGAGGCCTTCACGAAATCGTTCGAGAGCCTGCTCGCGACGATCAAGAAGGAGAGCCAGAAGATCAAGACGGGTAAGGGCCCGCGCCAGTGGTACAGCCTCGGAGCGCTGCAGCCCAGGGTGGACGCTCGGATCGCGCAGCTCCAGAAGATGGACGCGCCGCGCCGCCTTTGGGCCAAGGACTCGACGCTGTGGACGTCAGACCCGGCGAAGCGCGAGGAGATCCGCGACCGCCTCGGCTGGCTGAACGTGGCCGAGAAGATGCTCGAGCACGCGCCTGAGCTCCAGCAGCTGGCGGCGGACGGGCGCACTTACTCGGACGTGGTCCTGCTCGGCATGGGCGGGTCCAGCCTGTGCCCAGACGTGTTACGGAACACGTTCGGCCCGGTTCGCGGCCACCCCAGGCTCCACGTCCTCGACACCACCGACCCGGCCACCATCCTGGCCGTGCGCTCGCGCATCCGCATCCATGACACGCTCTTCATCGTCGCGTCGAAGTCGGGCGAGACGACCGAGACGCTCTCGCATTTCGCTTACTTCTGGAGCGAGATGGGCGGTGGCAGGGACGGCGCGGCCGGGCCGGGACGCCACTTCGCGGCCATCACCGACCCGGGCACCTCGCTAGAGAAGCTCGCGAAGGAGCACGGCTTCCGCTGGATCTTCCGCAACCCGCCCGACATCGGCGGGCGCTACTCGGCCCTCAGCTACTTCGGCCTCGTGCCCGGAGCGCTGATGGGAGTCGACGTCGGCGAGATGCTCGAGCGCGCCGTGGAGATGGCGCATTCGTGTGCGGACTCGGTGCCCGCCGACAGCAACCCTGGCGTGTGGCTCGGCGGTGTGATGGGCGAGCTCGCCCTGCAGGGGCGCAACAAGCTGACGCTCATCGCGTCGCCCAAGATCGCCACCTTCGGCTACTGGGTGGAACAGCTGATCGCCGAGAGCACGGGCAAGCAGGGCAAGGGCATCGTGCCCGTCGAAGGCGAGCCGCTCGGCAAGCCGGCGGTCTACGGAGACGACCGGCTCTTCGTGTACATCCGCCTGGACGCCGATCCGCCCCATAAGGCGGTCGAGGCGCTCGAGAAGGCCGGCCAGCCCGTGGTCACGCTGACCATGCGGGACAAGCTGGACCTCGGCGGCGAGTTCCTGCGCTGGGAGATCGCGACCGCGATCGCGGGCTCGATCCTCGGCATCGACGCCTTCGACCAGCCGAACGTTCAGGAGTCGAAGGACAACACCAAGAAGGTCCTCGGCAGGTATCGCGCCAGCGGCAGGCTGCCGGCGGCGGAATCGGTGCCGGCGGCGAGGTCGCGTGCCGGCCTGAAATCGCTGCTCGGCCGTGCCAGGCCAGGAGCCTATTTCGCGATCATGGCCTACACCACGCGTACGAGCGCATCGGAATCGGCCATCGCCTCGATAAGGACGAGTGTCCGCGACGCCACGCACGACGCCACCACGGCAGGCTATGGGCCCAGGTTCCTGCACTCGACCGGCCAGCTGCACAAGGGCGGCCCGAAGACCGGCCTCTTCCTGCAGATCGTCCAGGAAGACGCGCGGGACGTGCCCATCCCCGGCCAGCCCTACAGCTTCTCTGTCCTCAAACAGGCGCAGTCGCTCGGCGACCTCGAGTCGCTCACGTCACGAAGGCTGCCGGTGCTGCGAGTGACGCTCGGTAAAGAGGCCGCGGCCGGCTGGAAGGCGCTAGCGGCGGCAGTCAAGTCCGCAGTCAGATAGTCCACCAGCGGAGGAGTTGACCATGGAGATGGGGATGGTCGGCCTGGGCCGCATGGGCGGCAACATGGTCCTGCGCCTCATGCGCCGCGGCCACCGCATGATCGCCTATGACCGTTCGGCCGACGCCATCAAAGAGAAAGCATCGCAAGGCGCCGTGGGCGCCTACTCGGTCGAGGAATTCGTCAAGGCGTTTCAGTCGAAGCCGCGCGTGATGTGGGTGATGGTCCCCGCCGGCGACCCGACGACCCAGGCCATCGACCAGCTGATCGAGCTTGGCGATCCCGGCGACGTCGTCATCGACGGCGGCAACACCAACTGGAAGGTGGCGCTTGGGGACGCCGCGCGGATCAAGGCCAGGGGCATGCACTACATGGACGCTGGGGTGTCCGGCGGCATCTGGGGACTCGAGTACGGCTATAGCCTCATGGTCGGCGCGGAGCCGGAGATCTATGACTTCTGCCTTCCCCTGCTCAAAGACCTCGCGCCCGACGACGGCGGCCTGGTGCGCACCGGTCCCGAGGGCTCGGGGCACTTCGTGAAGATGGTGCACAACGGCGTCGAGTACGGGCTGATGCAGGCCTACGCCGAAGGTTTCCAGATCATGAAGCTGTCGAAAGCCTTTCCCGGCATGGACATGCACGCCATCGCCGAAGCGTGGCGCACCGGCAGCGTCGTCCGGTCCTGGCTGCTGGATTTGATCGCGCGAGGCCTCGAGCCGGATCCCGAGCTCTCTCGGATCAAGGGTTACGTCGAGGACACCGGCGAAGGTCGCTGGACGGTGGAAGCGGCGATCGACGAGTCGGTGCCGGTTCCGGTCATCGCCGAATCGCTCTTCGCCCGCTTCCGCAGCCGGATGGAGAACACGTTCGGCGACCGCATGCTCGCGATGATGCGCAACCAGTTCGGCGGCCATGCGGTGGTGACGGACGCAGCGGGAGAAGCGGCCAAGCCGTGAGCGTCGAAGCGGTCGCGCCGAACCCTCTCGCCGAAGGGCTGCACGACTACAGCGTCGCCGAACCGGCCCTGATGGTGATCTTCGGCGCCACCGGCGACCTGAGCGGGAGGAAGCTGCTGCCGGCCCTGTACAACCTGTCCAAGCAGCGGCTGCTGCCCGCCGGCTTCGCGGTCGTGGGGGCTGCCATCGACGACCTCACCGACGATGCGTTTCGCAAGCGCGCGTCGGACAAGATCTCGACCTTCTCGCGCACGCAGCCGATCGACCCCCAGGTGCTGCAGTCGTTCCTCGACATGCTGTTCTACGTCAAGGTCGATTTCGGCAAGCCCGAAGACTTCAAGGCGCTGTCGCGAAGGCTCGACGAGCTAGACCACTCCCGGTTGGTCGGCGGCAACCGAGTGTTCTACTGCGCCACCCCGCCGCCGACCTACGAAACCATCACCGAACAGCTGAAGGCGTCCGGGCTGAACGCGGGCGAGGGCTATCACCGGATCGTGGTCGAGAAACCGTTCGGCTCCGACCTGAAGTCCGCACGTGAGCTGAACAGGATCGTGCAGCGCGTCTTCCACGAGGACTCCGTGTACCGGATCGACCACTACCTCGGCAAGGAGACGGTTCAGAACATCATGGCGTTCCGGTTTGCGAACACCATCTTCGAGCCCGTGTGGAACTGCCATTTCATCGATTCGGTGCAGATCACGGCCGCCGAGGAGATCGGGGTCGAGAACCGCGGCGCCTATTACGACAAGGCCGGCGCACTGCGCGACATCGTCCAGAACCACGCGTTTCAACTGCTTGCGCTGACGGCCATGGAGCCGCCCATCGCGATCGAAGCCAACGCGGTCCGCGATGAGAAGGTCAAGGTCCTGCGCGCGATCCGGCCACTTACCGACGACGAGGTGGCCAAGGCCACGGTACGCGGCCAGTACACCAGTGGATGGGTGCTCGGCGAGCACGTGCACGGCTACCGGGAAGAGCCGAACGTCGCGCAGGGCTCCCTGACCGAGACCTTCGTGGCCGTCCGAGTGTTCGTCGACAACTGGCGCTGGGCCGGCGTCCCTTTCTACATCCGCGCGGGCAAGCGCATGCCCAAGCGCGCGACCGAGATCCGCGTCCTCTTCAAGCGCCCGCCCCACCTGACCTTCGGGCGTAAGGCCGCCCAGGAGCTCGACCCGAACGCGATCATCCTGCGGATCCAACCCGAGGAGGGAATCTCGCTGCGTTTCGGGGCCAAGGTCCCGGCCGCGAGCATCCGCCTGCGCAGCGTGGCCATGGATTTCCTGTACGTGTCGTCGTTCCTCGTCGAGGCGCCTGAGGCATACGAGCGACTCCTGCTCGACTGCATGATCGGCGATCCGACGCTTTTCACCCGCGCGGACGAGGTGGAGACCGCCTGGACCCTGGTCGATCCGATCGAGGCGGCCTGGAGGGACGGCCGGCCTCCGCTGCAGATGTACCCGTCCGGCACGTGGGGACCTCAGGCCGCGGCGAAGCTCCTCGAGGTGGAGGGGAGGGAATGGCACAGGCCCTGAACCCGCCTGCAGGCGAGCTCGACTGGAAAGGCGAGGGAGTCACCATCGCGGACGTCGTCGACGCCTTGACCGATTTCCGGCACAGGTTCGCGCGGGCGCAGTCACCCGACGAGGACCATCCGCACCCGCGCAACAGCGTCATGACCCTTGTCGCGGTGGCCGCTACGGACGCCGAGGAGAAGCGTGCGGAAAGCGTCTGCACGCAGATCGCTGCCCATCACCCGTCACTTGCGATCGTCGTGAGGGAAGAGGCCGACGTAGGAGCGGGCCGCATCGACGCCTCCATCGCCGCGCCACAGGTGGCCGCGTCCGGCGCGGAGCCTCCGGCGCACTACGAGCTGGTGAAGCTGCACGTCGGAGGCGCGGGGGCTGCGCATCTCGCGGCCCTGGTCGATCCTTTGCTGGTCAGCGGCGTGCCGACCTGCATCTGGTGGCTGGGGACGCCGCCTTTCGGCTCCAAAGAGCTTCGGGATGCGCTCCAGATCGCCGACGCGATGGTGGTGGACTCGGCGCGGTTCGCGCGGCCGTACCACTCTTTCCTGGGCATGGCCGGAGTGGGCGCGCATGCGCACCGGCACCTGGGCCTGGCCGACCTGCAGTGGGCGCGGCTGGATCCGTGGCGGGCATCGATCGCCCAGTTCTTCGCACCCGTGGCCCGACGGCCGTTCCTGTCGGGGATAAGCGAGATCGGCATCGACTACGCCGGCGTGGGTCGCGGCAACCGCATCCCGTCCTCGGTGCTCATCGGCTGGATCGCGGGTGCTTTGGGCTGGAAGCTGCAGCGGGCATCGGGGGGCGGGGGAGGCGTGGTCTCGGCGCAATTCCAGGCTGAGGGCTGGAGGGTCGTCGATGTGGCATTCCGCTCGGTCGAGAAGTCCGGCCTGGTTGAAGGTGAGATCAGCACTGTGCGCATCGTCGGCTCGTCGGGTGGCCGCACGTTCAAGCTGTCGATCGCGCGGGCTCCCGCGCGCCCGCGCCGTCCCGCGCCCGAGCAGTTCCAGACTCTGCATCCGACCGGCGGCGAGGACGAGGCCGGCATGGAGCTCGCCCAACGCAAAGCAGCCCAGCATCGCGAGATGGCTTTCGAGATGCGCGACTCGCTTCACCACACGGCGACCGGCGACGCACCGGGCGAGAGCATGCCCGCGGCGCCGACGCTTTTCGTGCGCGAGCGGCGAAGCTCGGACAACTCGATGGTGCTGCTGACGCTGATCGACATCGGCGACGCCGGCACCCTTCGCCACGTGCAGCGGATCGACTCGACCGATGATGCGTCGCTGCTGGTGGAGCTCCTCGCTATGGGCGAGCGTGACGGTGTGTACACACGCTCGCTGGCGGCCGGGGCGGAGCTGATGCGAGCGCTCTGACCGTGGACCTCACGATTCTCGAAACAGCCGAAGACGTGGCCGCCGCGGCCGCGTCCGAGATCGCTTCGACCATCGACGACGGCGCCAGGACGCTGGTGCTGGCGGGCGGCACCACGCCGCGGCGGTGCTACGAGCTGCTTTCGCACCTGGAGGTCGAATGGGGCCGGGTCACGGTCCTGTTCGGCGACGAGCGCTGCGTGCGGCCCGACCATCCCGAGAGCAACTACCGGATGGCACGCGAGGCGCTGCTCGATCGGGTTGCGCCGGCCACGGTCCACCGCATGCCTGCGGAGCTCGGGCCCGATGAGGCGGCGGGGCTCTACTCGCACGTCGTCGCCGCGCTGGCGCCGCTCGACATCGTCGTGCTGGGAGTGGGGGAGGACGGCCACACCGCCTCGCTCTTTCCGGGGCACCCGGCGGTGGAGGCGAAAGGCTGGGCGATCGGCATCCGGGACTCGCCCAAACCTCCGCCACAGCGGGTGACGCTGACGATGTCGACCCTGCGCAGTGCGCGGCGCGTCATCATCCTCGCGACCGGCGCGGGAAAGGCCGACGCGGTGGCGAAGGCGAAACGCGGCGAGGTGCCATCGGGGATGATTGCGGGCGCGAAATGGCTGATCGACCGCGAAGCGGCCGGGGCTCGGTGAAGAAGATCGAGGTCGTTCCCTCGATCCTTTCCGCCGACATCGCTCGACTCGGCGACCAGGTGCGCGAAGCGGTTGCCGCGGGCGCGGACCGAATCCAGGTGGACGTCATGGATGGCCACTTCGTGCCCAACCTCACTTTCGGGCCCCTTGTCGTCGAGGCGGTGCGCAAGGTGACGGACCTCCCGATCGAGGCGCACCTCATGGTCGAACGTCCCGAGCTGTTCATCGAGGCCTTCGCGAAGTCCGGCGCGAGCCTCATCGAGGTGCAGGTGGAGGCGACCACGTCGCTCTACCGCACGGTCGTGTCGATCAGGGAGCTCGGCGCCGAAGCAGGGGTGGCCATCAACCCCGCCACCTCGGTGGAGACGCTGCGCGAGATCATCCCGTACATCGCGCTCGTGAACGTGATGACCGTCGAGCCCGGCTTCGGCGGCCAGAAGTTCATCCCCCACAGCCCGGACAAGATCCGCCGGCTGCGCGTTATAGCTCCAGAGGTGGAGATCGAGGTCGACGGCGGCATCGACGCCCAGACCGCGCCGCTGGTCGTGAAGGCGGGCGCGACCGTGCTGGTGGCGGGCAGCGCCGTATTCGGATTCAAGGGCGGCGTGGCCGCGGGGATCGCGGCGATTCGCAAAGCCGTTGAGTGACCAGGACGAGCTGAAGAAGGCGGCGGCCGAGAAGGCGCTGGAGCTCGTGCGCGACGGGATGCTCGTGGGCCTTGGCAGCGGCTCGACGGCCCGGTACTTCACCGAGGGCGTGGGCCGGCTGGTGGCCGACGGCATGAAGGTGCGCGGCGTGCCCACATCGCGCGAGACCGCCGAGCTGGCCGCCGAGAACGGCATTCCCATCATCACCGAGCTGGTGGGAGCGATCGACCTGGCGGTCGACGGCGCGGACGAGGTGGATGCCGGCCTGAACCTGGTCAAAGGACGCGGAGGGGCCCTGTTTCGCGAGAAGATCGTGGCGGCCGCCTCGAAGCGCTTCGTGGTCGTGGTCGACGAATCGAAGGTCGTCGAGCGGCTCGGTGCTGGGGTGCTGCCGGTCGAGGTGCTGCCGTTCCTCTGGCGCACGACCGCCGACCGCCTGATCGCGCTGGAGGCTTCGCTGACCGTGCGAGGTGGGGAGGAGACGCCTTACGTCACCGACAACGGCAACCTGATCCTCGACCTGTCGTTCGCGGACGGCATCGCCGACCCGGCGGCCCTGGCGACCTCCCTCAAGGTCATCACCGGGGTGGTCGAGCACGGGCTGTTCGTGGGGATGACCGACACGTGCATCGTGGCCGGCCCGGACGGCCCGCGCATGCTGGGTAGAGCCGGCCTCAACTGAGATCTGGAGTCGCCCGAGCCAAGCGAAACATCCTGATTGCTAGAGTGTCCCCCGGAGCGGTCGCCTAGCTTGGTCGAGGGCGCGGCACTGGAAATGCCGTAGGCCCGCAAGGGCCTCGAGAGTTCAAATCTCTCCCGCTCCGCCACACTTTTTGAGACGCGGCACTCCAGGTGGCAGACCGGTTCGGGCTCAGCCGGCCGGCGGCCTCCTTGCGTATCGGCAGCGCTCACGGCAGCTGCTTCGCTCCGGGCAGAGAATTGCGTATGGGCAATGTCTTTCTACTGGGCGATTCGATCTTTGACAACGCGGCCTATGTGAGGAAAGAGCCGGCAGTCATTGAGCATCTGCGCCGGGCACTTCCACCCGGGTGGGGTGCAACCCTCCTGGCGGTGGATGGCGACAGCGCGATTGACGTGCGAGAACAGTTGCGCCGACTGGACCAGAGCGCGACGCACCTGTTCGTCAGCGCCGGTGGAAATGACGCCTACAACGCGAGTGGAGTCCTAGTCGAGCGCGTCCTGACCGTAGCCGAGGCGTTCGGGCTGCTGGCCAAGGCCCAGGCCCGATTTCGCCAGGACTACCAAGGTCTCCTCGGAGCCCTTCTGGCGGTGGGCAAGCCAGTAACCCTCTGCACGATCTACGACGCAATCCCGGGGCTGGGCGAGGCTGAGCGGGCGGCGCTGGCGCTTTACAACGACGTGATCATTCGGTCGGCTGTCGAAACGCTCGTACCAGTGATTGACCTTAGGGTCGTCTGCGATCAAGCGGAGGATTACTCGGACATCTCCCCGATTGAGCCGTCCGGACCCGGGGGCGCCAAGATCGCCCAGGTGATTGCGGACGTTGTTGCACAGCACGACTTCTCGCTCTGTCGCGTAGGTACAACCGTCTTCACGGGATCAGCAGGTGGCGCGTAACTTTGGACGGAGACAAATCTCTCCGCCTCCGCCCTCGTTCCTATGTCGCGGGTAGTGCTGTTGCGACAATCGATCTTGTATGTCCCAGACCGCCTAGGCCCCGGGCCCTCGACGCCGACTCCACCTGCGTGTAGGGTCGGGGCAAGGCGTGCTTGAGCATCTGTAGGTGAAATTCCCTCCCGTTCTCGGCCAAACCGCCTCCGACCGAACGCGGCAGCCGGGCAGCCTCACCGGTCGTCGAACGAGCCCCAACATGCTCTGGACCTCGGGCCAGGCAGCAGTGCTCATAGGTGCTTTGGTAACAGGGGTCCTTGTAATCACCTATTTCCATCGCGGTCTGACCGGGGCGGCTCCCGCCAATACTCAGCGACCACAAGCCGTCGCAGGCGACTCATCGCCACCCGACTGGTTTTCGGCCCTGCCGTTCAACTGCGTTGGCGGCACACGTCTCGCAACGGGTCCTGCGGCTGCGGTTGCGTACGTCGATCGTGTGAGTGCCGGCACGCATACCGGATACGACGTCGTCACGATTCAATTCGCCGGCGCGCCTCCGGCGGAAACTTCCCTCAGCACTCAATCAAACGCCAAATTCGTGTCGGGAGCGAGTGCCCAGCCGGTCACGCTAAAGGGCAACGCCGGCGCATTGGTGACTCTTCACAGCACCGACGACCACGCCGAGTACGTTGGGCCGACCGATGTCAAGACCACCTATCCGGTAGTGCTCGAGTTGCGCGAAGTACGGGATTACGGAGGCACAGTTCAGTGGGCCATCGGCCTCTCCCTTACGCCGTGCTACCGCATGGCCTTCTTAGACAATCCGACAAGGCTTGTCATCAACTTTCGGGCAGGTTCAGCCACGAACTAGCGTTGCGGCGCGAGAACCGGTCGCGGCCGACCCAGTAGACATACCAAACCGCCGAACGACCCGGCCATCTGAAGGCGATCTCGAGCTTGCAGCCGTGGCCGGTCGCATCGACGAGCAACCATCTAATCTTCGTGGTGCGACCGCCGGCTCCTCCCGAGGCGAGGTGCTGGCGGAAGCGTTTTACGGAATGGATCGACTGTTCAGTCCTTCGGCCGGCCTTCAGGATTGGTCGAGGGCGCGGCACTGGAAATGCTGTAGGCTCGCAAGGGCCTCGAGAGTTCAAATCTCTCCCGCTCCGCCACCCTCGCGCGCTCACCCCAGCCCGATTCACTGCGTCTGTTACGGTTCTCGCACTGGCGGCAAGCTGCTCGGCGATTGTCGTCTCCGGCGATCGAGACTTGCTGAACCTCAGCAGCGATTTTCCCGTCTACGGGCCGCGGGATTCCTCGCCACCCTCGCACAGTAGGCAGCACGGCCTGCAAGGGCCTCGAGAATCCAAATCCCTCCCGCTTCGCGTCCGCCCTGTTCACGAAGCCGAGTGAGGACGGCGGGCGACTCACGCGGTATGGACCACGCGTGGCGTGTGGCGGCCCGGGGTCCGTCGCGGACGCGCAGGCAATCGAAGAGCTCAGCGTCGACTACACGAAGCGGCCAGAGTTGCGGCGTTTGTTATGGGCGACTGCCCATCCTGTAATCGAGATGGTCATAACCATCAACGGGGCCGCGATCAACCTTGACTGGGGCACGATCCTGATCTGGTGCCTGGTTGGACTGGTGGCGGGTTTCCTCGCCAGCCGCGTTGCGCTGGGTCACGGGCTAGGCCTCTTCGGCGACATCGTCGCCGGGATACTGGGCGCTTTTCTGGCCGGGTTTATTACGAGCATCTTCCACATCAACGTGCTGGTGATCGGCCATCGGATCATTAGCGAGATGGTCGTGGCCTTTGCCGGCGCGGTGATCCTCCTCTTGATCGGGCGCCTCGTCTCGGGGGGCAGGAAACGACGCCGGGCGGCCTGAGCTGTTGTCGACTACTGACTGAGCAGCGGCGGCGGCCCTCGCCGAATGGTGTCCCATCGCTGAGTTGCTGTCTTTGTTACGTGATTGCGCGCACGGCATGAGCGTTGTATCGGCAACCTAGCCAGTCGTAGCCAACGCTCGGCGGCCGTTCATGGCCGCTGCCGGCTGAAGGAGATCTGCCGACGGCTGGGATCCTATGGAGCTTCCCTCCGGCTCCGCTCCCAGAACCGCGCGCGTTCGTACCTGGTCGATGCCCTCGTCCCAGTCTCTTGGGGGCTCTGTGGCAAAGGCACGTTTACGGGGCAATTGACCGAAGACTGTCTGGCGTCGCAGGGCTACGCTCGGCTTCGCCCGATTCGACCTCGTGCAGATCGGAATGAGGCTCGCCTGGATGCAGTGGCTGATTCCGAGCGATGGTTGGGTGCTCCGCGAGCGCGGCGTTGCGGCACCGCTCACAGCACCAGGTTCGATCAGACGGCCCAAACGACAGGAGTAGCCGGTTGAGTCGGCTCACGCAAGTGTCAACGCCCGAAACGGTCCGGCCGCTCGCAACCTTTTGAACGATGCTGGTTTAGACTCACCTCGGAAACAGCGCGCAGGCTCAGGAGGCATGTAGGTATGGCTGAGACGGATCGGGTGGGGATAACGCCGAAGAGCTGGACAACTCAACTGCAGCGCGGCGTCATGCACCTGGGCAAGCGTTGGGGTGTCGTAAGCGCCGAAATCAACCAGGCGGGGGGTGCTGAGGGCGTGCGGCTGGATGGTCCGTATCCGGATCATGCGTCTGCAGAGGCGGAAGTCAACCGCCAGCAGCGAGAGCGCGCATAGCAGCTCATAACCTTGCTCGTGGATGCACCCTAACCCGCATGCGTCCGCCCGTTCAAAGCGTGCGATCTGCCGCCTTGTCATCATTTCACTGGCATGACCAAGACCTTGGCGAGCCGATCGATCGCCCCCAAAACGACGTCAGTGCTGGTTACGGGCGGAGCCGGCTTCATCGGGTCACACCTGGTCCGGCGTCTTCTATCCGAGGGATATCAAGTCCGCGTACTCGACAAACTTCGCCACGGGCCGGCCGGCGAACTTGGCCGTTGTGAAAGGAGTCGAGGTTCAGGAAGGCGACATACGGGAACGGTCCGACGTGGCGACGGCTGGCCTCGACGGCGGCTTCGATGACGTTGGCAGTCCAAGGCGCGTTTGTCGCTAGGGTCGTGACTGGGTCCTGCCAGCATCGGGCACTCTTCATCGTGAGAGCGATCGACCTGGCAGTCGACGGTGCGGACGAGGTGGATCCTGGCTTGAACGTGGTCAAAGGACGAGGAGGGGCTCTGTTTCGCGAGAAGATCGTGGCGGCCGCCTCGAAGCGCTTCGTGATCGTGGTCGACGAATCGAAGGTCGTCGAGCGGCTCGGTGTGGGGGTGCTGCTGGTCGAGGTGCTACCGTTCCTTTGGCGCACGACGGCCGACCGCCTGATCGCGCTGGAGGGCTTCGCTGACCGTGCGAGGTGGGGAGGATGCGCCCTACGTCACCGACAATGGGAACCTGATCCTCGACCTGACGTTCGCGGACGGCATCGCCGACCCGGCAGCGCTGGCGACCTCTCTCAAGGTCATCACCGGGGTGGTCGAGCATGGGTTGTTCGTGGGGATGACGGACACGTGCATCGTGGCCGGCCCCGACGGCCCGCGGATGCTGGGCCGATCCGGCCTCAGCTGACGGCCCGACCTCGCCAGGCGAGAGATGCCTGATTGCTAGAGTGTCCGACGGAGCGGTCGCCTAGCTCGGTCGAGGGCACGGCACTGGAAATGCCGTAGGCCCGCAAGGCCTCGAGGGTTCAAATCCCTCCGCTCCGCCAGTTGTCATGTCTCAGGACATCGTTGACGCCTGTCGCAAGACATTGTGCACAGGCCAGCGACCACCAAGCGGCTGGTAATCGCGAATCGGGTCGAGAGTGAGCTGACGGATCAGGGTGCCGT
>Ga0070699_100003041_pt1 | contig 14880 bp, 12 predicted proteins | sample KBSK1503metaG_FD_65473 | JGI IMG/M metagenome (GOLD analysis project Ga0070699, IMG submission 65473) | Corn, switchgrass and miscanthus rhizosphere microbial communities from Kellogg Biological Station, Michigan, USA - KBS K1-50-3 metaG | ecosystem: Host-associated > Plants > Roots >...
AGCCCGAGTCCCGGCTCGCGCGAGAGCTTTACGATGGCCGGCTCGTCGTCGTCGGGAGCCGGCATCGCCAGGTCGTGTGCGAAGTCGTGCGGTGGGACGACGCCGTGGGCATAGGGAGTCGGGCCGAGCGACGCCGCCAGGTGCGCGGCGCCGTGCCGCCCAACGATCGAATCCAAGAAGGCCGTCACGACGACGTCGAGCCCGTGCTCGCGCGCATAGCAGGCGACCGTGCGGGCGGGAAGGAGCCCTCCCAGGACCATCGGCTTCACGATCAGGACGTCGGCGGCGTCCTCCTCCACGATCCGCTGGGCCGTCGCGAAGTCTCGAACCGCCTCGTCGGCGGCGATCGTGACACCGCACGACGCGCGAACCCGCCCCAACGCGTCGATGTCCTCCGCACGCACCGGCTGCTCGGCGAATTCGAGGCGGAAGGGCTCCATCGCCCGAAGCGCGGCCACGGCCTCCTCCTCGGTCCATGCCTGGTTGGCGTCGATGCGGATTCGAAGCCCCGGCCCGCCCGCTTCGCGAAGCGCGCGCAGGCGGTCCAGGTCCTCCACGAGCGGGCAGCCGCCGACCTTGAGCTTTACCGTGGTGACGCGTTTCGACACGTACCGCTCCACGATGGGCCCGATTTCCGCCGCCGGGATGCGCGCAATGGCCACGTTGGCCGGGACCTGGTCGAGCGCGGTGGTGCCGCCCATGAGCCGCGCGATCGAGACGCCCCAGCAGATGCCGAGGAAGTCGTGCAGCGCGAGATCGATGGCGTGCCGCGCCGCGGGCGCCGCCGCCACGGGAGCGAGGTTTCGGAGGTCGCGGATCGCGCCCGAAAGGTCGTTCTCCGTGAGGGCGATCAGCTTCTTCGCGACGACGCGGAGCGCGGCGACGCTCGACGCGAAGGACTCGAGGCCGAAGCCGGGCAGGGGAGCGCTTTCGCCCGCCGCCGCCCGCGCGAGCCCGCCAACCGTCCCGCTATGGAGGAGGAGGAACGCGCTCTCGCGGACCGACACGGGACCCTCGGACGTCGGCCAGGGCGTGCGAAGCTCGGTCCGCATCGTGGCGAGCGAGACGGCCTCGATCATCATGGGAGCGCGATCCCCGCGGCCAGGAGGAGGCCGAAGAGGGCGTGGAGCTTCGCCGTGTCGACCAGCGCGCGGTTCAGGGCGGGGCCGTCCTCGCGCGTCGCGACCGCGCGCCAGGCCCGCATCGCCAGCGTGAACGTGGCGAGCGGGAGGAGCGCGGCGACGGAGAGGTGGCCGCGAAGCCAGAGGCCCAGCGGGACCGAGAACGCAAGGAACAGGAGGCGCCGTATTCCGTTCGCGCGCCGCTCCGGCCGAGCCGCACGGCGAGCGTGCCCTTGCCCGCCGCGCGATCGGTATCGACGTCCCGCACGTTGTTCACGACGAGGATCGCGGTCGCGAGCGCGCCGACGGGGAGCGCGACGAGCCAGACGTCGGGATGGAGGCCACCCGCCTGCACGAAGTAGGTTCCGGCCACGGCGACCAAACCGAAGAAGACGAAGACGGCGACGTCGCCCAGCCCGTGGTATCCGAGCGCCCACCGGCCCGCCGTGTACCCGATGCCGGCGGCGATGGACGCCACCCCGATCACGACGATGGCCCACCCCGCGACCGCGGCCAGGTAGACGCCCACCGCGGTCGCGAGCCCGAAGCTCGCGATCATCGCGGCACGGACCGCACGCGGAGAGAGCCAGCCCATCGCGAGGACGCGGGGCGGCCCGATCCGCCCGCGCGCGTCGGCGCCCTTCCGGAAGTCGTAGAGGTCGTTCGCGAGGTTCGTGCCGATCTGGATGAGGAGCGCGCCCGCGAGTGCGGCGAATGCGGGGCCCGCTTGAAAGAGTCCGTGCCGAAACGCGAGGGCGCTTCCCACCAGGACCGGCACCACCGACGCCGCGAGCGTGGGGAGGCGGAGTGCCGCGAGCCAGACGCGCCCGCGCGATGGCGCTTCGGCGGCGCGATCGGGAACGGTGGTGCCGTCCACGCCGCTAGGGAAGCCGTCGAAATTTGGAAAAATCCGGCTTCCGCCGCTCCAGATAGGCGTTTCGACCCTCCTGGGCCTCCTCGCTCATGTAGTAGAGGAGCGTGGCGTTCCCCGCCAGTTCCTGGAGGCCCGTCTGACCGTCGCAATCCGCGTTGAGGGACGCCTTCACGCAGCGGAGCGCGAGCGGACTCATCGCGTTCATCTCGCGGCACCAGGCGACCGTTTCCTCTTCGAGTCGCGCGAGCGGAACGACCGCGTTGACGAGGCCCATCTCCAGTGCCTGCTTCGCGTCGTATTGGCGGCAGAGAAACCAGATCTCGCGCGCCTTCTTCTGGCCCACGATCCGGGCCAGATACGATGCGCCGAAGCCGCCGTCGAACGAGCCCACCTTGGGGCCGGTCTGTCCGAAGCGCGCGTTGTCGGCGGCGATCGTGAGATCGCAGACGACGTGGAGCACGTGGCCGCCGCCGACGGCGTAGCCGGCCACCATCGCCACGACCGGCTTCGGCAGCGTGCGGATCTGGCGCTGCAGGTCGAGCACGTTCAGGCGGGGCACCTGATCGCCGCCGACGTATCCCTTGTCGCCGCGGACGCGCTGGTCTCCGCCGGAGCAGAACGCCTCGTCGCCGGCGCCGGTCAGGATGATCACGCCCACGTCCGGATTCTCGCGGGCCAGGTCGAAGGCGTCGATCATCTCGCGAATGGTCTCCGGTCGGAACGCGTTCCGGACGTCGGGCCGGTTGATCGTGATCTTGGCGATCCCTTCCGCGGTCTCATATCGGATGTCCGTGTAGGTCTTCGCCGGCTTCCAGGCGATCGCGGTTTCGACGGGCATGGCGGGGCTCCTAGGCTTCGAGTGAAGACGGGGCGGATAGCGGCGAGACCCGCGCAAAGGGCCGCAGGTGGTCGAGCAGCGTCCGCTCGTACGCCTCGGGTTGTTCCAGGTGGACGTTGTGGCCGGCATCCGGGATGACGACGCGCCGCGCGTGCGGCATACGTTCCTGCATGACCTGCGCGATCGCGACGTACTTTGGATCGAGCGCTCCGGCGATCAGGAGCGTGGGGCAACGGACGGACGCCAGGCGCTCGCCGAGCCACGGCTGCGCGCCCTGACCCAAGCCGCGAAGGGACCCGGCCAGGCCGCGTGGATCGTTGCGAAGCCGGCGCTCGCGAAGCGCGGCGCGCTGGTCGAGCGGGAGCGAGCGCTGCGAGTCGAAGATCGGCTGCGATCCCCAATGCTCGGTGAACCACTCGATCCCGCGCGCCTCGATCTCCGTGGCGAGTGCGTCATCGGACGCCCGCCGGGAGGCGCGAGCGGCGGCGGTCTCGAGGCCCGGAGAGGCGCTCTCCAAGACCAGCGACTCGACACGGTCGGGCCGGATCGCGGCGAGGTAGAGCGCTAGTCGCCCGCCCATCGAGTAACCGATCCAGTGCGCGGAGCGGATCCGAAGACCGTCCAAGAGCTCGCAGAGATCGTGCGCCGTCTCCGCCATCGTGTAGCGCGCCGCGTCGGCCGGAGCCGCGGTGGCGCCGTGCCCGGGGAGGTCGATCGCGATCGCGCGAAGGCCCGCACGCCCGACCGCCACGCTCGTCGGCTCCCAGTCGCGGGTCGACCCGGCGAAGCCGTGGAGGAGGACGACGTCCGGCGCCCCGATGCCCGAGTCGCCTCGGGGACAGACGTGGTAGGCCAGGCCCCGCACCGGACGGACGTGGTCCACGTTCACGTCCCAGCCTCGTCCACCGCTCGAATCACGGCGCGCCAGGCCTCTTCGTGCCGTTCGCGGTTCTCCCGGCGTTCGGTTCGCACCTCGATCACGTGGCTCCGCCTCTCGGCGAGCGAGCCGGCGACGCTCGCGTGAAGCGCTTCCCACGTCTCCGGACGCTCGAACGGAACGCCGTAGGTGGCGCAAACGGGTCCGAAGTCGAGTCCGTGCGGCGTGCCGAAGAAGCGTTCGAAGGTCGCTTCGTGGTTCGCGATCGGCAGGAACGAGAAGATCCCGCCGCCGTCGTTGTTGACGATCACGATCGTCGCGCGCGCGCGGCCCTCGCGGAGTGCCGAGAGTCCGTTCAGATCGTGATGGAACGACAGGTCTCCCACCACGACGAGGAGCGGCGCATCCGAGGCGACGCTCGCCCCGAGCGCGCTCGACAGCACGCCGTCGATCCCGCTCGTGCCGCGGTTCGCGAGCACGCGCAGCCGCTTCGGAAGGAACGGAACGAAGAGATCGAGGTCGCGGACTGGCATGCTGTTTCCAACGTAGAGCGTGGCGCCGTCCGGCGCGGCGTCCGCGAGGGCGGCGATCAGGCGCCCCTCATCGAAGGCCGGGTCCATGTGCCGGAATCCGGCGAGCGCGCGGCGCGCGGCGGTTTCGGCCCTCCCGAAGGATTCGTTCCATCCGGGAAGCGGCTCGCTTCCCTTGGCGAGCGCGGCCGCGAGCGCGCGCGCGAAGGCGGCAGGATCCGCGGCGACCACCTCGCGTGACCTCCGCGCCGGATCGCGCCAGGCGCCTGCCGCGTCCACGCCGATCCCGATCGCCTCGGCGTGCCGGGCCGCATAGAGGTGATACGCCTTCGAGGTGAGCGCCGCGCCGAACTGAAGCACGACTTCGGGTGCTTCCCGCGCCGCGAAGGCGGGCGAGCGGAGGAAGGCGTCGTACGCGCCGTACACGTGCGAATGCGCGCCGCCGCCATAGCGCACGCCCGACGCGGGATCGGCGAGAACGGGGTAGCCCGTAACCTCCGCGAGCGCGGTCACCGCATCCGCGAACTCCGGAGGCGCGTCGTCGGGCCCGCAGAGGAGGAGACCACGGCGGCGGGAGCGAAGGAGCCGCGCGATCCGCTCGACCACGCGGGACGAGGGGTGCGGGCCGTCGGGCGGGCCCGGGGCGCCATCTGAAGCGCCCGCCACCGCCCCACCGCTCGCGCTCGCGGCGTCGAGCGCTTCTGGCTCGGGCACGAGCGGCTCCCGGAAGGCGAAGTTCAGGTGCACCGGCCCGGCGGGCACGCCCCACGCCGCGGCCACCGCGCGCCGGCCGAGGGACGCGACGTACCGAAGGGCTTCCGGGTCCGACGACGGCACGCCGGCCTCGCAGAACCAGCGCACTCGGTCGCCGAAGAGCTTGATCTGATCGACCACCTGCGTGGCACCGGTGTCCCGAAGCTCGGGCGGTCGATCGGCCGTGACCAGGAGGAGCGGCACGCGCGCGTGATGCGCCTCGAGGACGGCGGGGAAGAAATTGGCGGTCGCGGTGCCCGACGTGCAGAGGACGAGGACGGGGCGGCGGGACGCCTTGGCCAGCCCGAGCGCGAAGTAGGCGCCCGCGCGCTCGTCGAGCGCGACGTGGGCGCGAAGCGGCGCGCGATGGATCGCGAGCGCGAGGGGAGCGGAGCGCGAGCCCGGGCAGACGATCGCCTCGCGGACGCCCGCCTCGACGGCCGCTTCGATGAACCGCTCCGACCACCGGAGATTCAGGGAGCCGGTCGATGCCGGCAGTACGGCGCGCGCGCTAGCGTCCGGCATGGGCGATCGCTTCCCGCATCATCGAGAGCTTGAGCTCGGTCTCTTCCCACTCGGCGTCGGGATTCGATCCGGCGACGATTCCGGCGCCCGCGAAGAGGAGCGTTCGTGATTCTTCGAGGAAGGCGGAGCGAATCCCGACCACGAAGTCTCCGTTTCCCTGAGCGTCCATCCAGCCGACGACGCCGGCGTACCAGCCGCGGTCGACCGGCTCACGCTCCCGGAGGAACGCGAGGGCGAGATCGCCCGGCGTCCCCGCGACCGCCGGCGTTGGATGCAGCCGCTCGACGAGATCGAGCACGTGCGTTCCCGGCTTCGCCGTTCCGCGGATCGTGGTGTGTATGTGCGCGAGACGGCGGTGCACCTGGGCCGCCGCATCCGACGCGGTCACCACCATGCAAAGCGGGGAGAGCGCCTCCACGATGTGGCGGACGACGGGCACGTGTTCGCGGCGATCCTTTTCGCTGGTCAGGAGCGATGCGACCGCGGCGCCATTGGCCGCGCCGGCCGCGCCGGGCCGATCGCGATCGTCGAGGCGCACCGTGCCGGCCACGGCATCGGAGGCGACGGCGCCGTCAACCAAGGAGACGAGACGCTCCGGGCTGGCGCCGAGGAACGCCGCGCCCTGAGCGGGGCGAAGCAAGTAGCGATAGGCGCGCGGATTCGCTTCCGCGATCACGTGGAGGAGCGTGCGGGGATCGACGGGCCCCGGCGATTCGATCTCGACGCCCCGGGCGAGCACCACCTTCTGCAGGGTCCCGGCCGCGATCCGGTCGAGCGCTTCGCGAACGATCTCGGTCCAGGCGGTTCGCCCCATGGCGTGAAACGCGCTCCGGACGGGTGGACGAGGAGCCTCCGGACGACGCGTGCCGTCCGCGCGGCGCCAGCGGCCGTTCTCGGTCTCGCCGCCGGGGGCGCGCCGCGCGATCCGCTCGGGAACCCAGAAAACCGCGTCGCCGAAGGAGGCCGCCGACCCCGCGGAGTTCGGTGCGAAGGAGAACCCGCCGACCGCGATCAGAGGAGCGGGGGCGTCGCCTTCGTGCCGAAGCGTTCCCGAGACCGACAGCGCGTGCAGCCATTCCTTGGCCGCCTCATAGCGATCCGGTCCGGACGCCTCGAACCGGGCGACCGCGCCGGCGCCGGAGAGTTCGGCTCCCTCGGGCGTGCGCCAGTCGAAGGTGCCGGTCTGGGCGCGCAGGTCGAGCCGGCGCGCGATCTTGTCCACGGTGGGGGAGGTCACTGGAGGGCGAGTATAGGGACGAGAACCCGCTGGCGCAAACGCGGCGGCTCGCCTATCCTGCCGCGCATGCCAAACGTGGCCGCGGTCCCCTCGCCGCTCCTCCTGGGCTTTGCGCTCGGTCTCCGGCACGCGCTGGACGCGGACCACCTCGTGGCGATGTCCACCATCGTGAGCCGGGAACAACGCCTCCCGCATGCGGCGCTTCTCGGCGCCCGTTGGGGCTTGGGGCACTGTCTTTCCCTGTTCGGCGTCGGGGTCGCGGTCGTCCTCCTCGGAATTCCGCTTCCCGAAGGCCTCGGCCACGCGCTCGAGCTGGGCGTCGGCGGCATGCTGATCGCCCTCGGCATCGCGTCGCTGGTCCGGCGCGACCCGATCCCGTCCACCGGTCCCGGCGCGTCCCGGCGCCCGTTCCTGGTCGGGGTGGCGCATGGCCTGGCGGGAAGCGGGGCGCTCGCGGTCCTGGTCCTGGCCACGATCCGATCCCCACTCGAGGGCCTCCTCTACATCGCGGTCTTCGGCCTGGGATCCATCGGGGGGATGGTCGGAATGAGCGCCCTCATGTCGTTTCCGTTCGTCCTCGCCGCCCGCCGAGCGGGGCAAGCCCCGGCTTGGATGGGGCAGGCCGCCGCCCTCGCAAGTGTCGCGTTCGGGGTCTATTACATCGCGCATCAGGCTTGACGCCGACAAAAGTTGGTGACAATATTCACAAAGTTTTTTGCCGCCCGGCTCTCGTTCTCGAACGTCGAAACCGAAGGAAGGCATAGCCGATTCCGGTGAGCGATCGAAGCTCCAAAGCGGTCATTCCGCTCCTGATCTTCGCGGTCCTGGGCGTGGGCGCCTGGGCGTTTTTCGACACCTTCAGCAACGTCGGGTACGCGCCGAAGCAGCCCGTCGCCTTCAGCCACAAGCTCCATGCCGGGACCCGCAAGATTCCCTGCCTCTACTGCCACTCCAACGCGGAACGGTCGCGCCACGCCACGGTACCGGCGATGAACGTCTGCATGAACTGCCATACGGTCGCCCGGACCGATCGGCCGGACATCCAGAAGATCACCGCGCTCTACAATGAAAACAGGCCCGTGGAGTGGGTTCGCGTCCACCGGGTCCCCGACTACGTCTATTTCAGCCATCGCTGGCACGTGGCGAAGGGAATCGCCTGCCAGCACTGCCATGGCCAGGTGCAGAACATGGAACGGATCCAGCAGGTCGCGACCCTCAAGATGGGGTTCTGCATCTCGTGCCATCGCCAGAACGGGGCCTCTCAGGAGTGCAACACATGCCACGTGTGACCGACCGGCCCAAGCACTGGACCACGCTTCCGGATCGGGAGGGATCTCCTGAGGTCGAGGCCCTCCGCCAGCGTGAATTCCTAACGCCCTCCGAGGAGACGGAGCACCCGTCGCGCCGTGAATTCCTGAAGCTGGTGGGCGCGGGCGCCGCCTTCCTCGCGGCCGGCTGCGCGCGGAAGCCCGTCGAGAAGATCCTGCCGTACGTGAAGGCGCCCGAAGAGGTGAGTCCCGGGAACGCCGTGTGGTACGCGTCGACGTGCGAGGAATGTCCCGCGGCATGCGGCGTCCTGATCAAGACGCGCGAAGGACGCCCGATCAAACTCGAGGGGAACGCGGATCATCCGGTGAGCCGCGGCGGACTCTGCGCGCGCGGCCAGGCCTCGCTCCTCAATCTCTACGATCCCGATCGGCTCCGCGGTCCCGTGACCGTCGACCGCGCAAGCGGCAAGGCGCAGGCGTCGACGTGGGGCACGGTCGACCAGCGCGCCTCGGCCGCGCTCAAGGGCGCTCGGGATCGCGCGGGCAAGGTCGTGCTCCTGACCGGAACGCTCACGAGCCCGACGACCCAGGCGCTCGCGACGCAGTTCCTCGCGGAGTATCCCGGCGCGGAGCACGTGATCTACGACGCGATCTCGAGCGACGCCATCGCGAAGGCGCAGGAACTCTCCTACGGCGATCGCTGCGTGCCGCGCTATCGCCTCGAGAAGGCCGACGTCCTCGTCACGTTCGGGGCGGACCCGCTCGGCACGTTCCTTTCGCCCGTCGAGTTCGCCCGCGATTTCTCGAAGCGCCGCCGCCCCGAGTCGGGCTCGATGTCGCGGGTCATCGCCGTCGAGCCGACCCTGAGCCTGACCGGCACCAACGCGGACCAGCGAATCATCGCGCGTCCCGACCACCTCTTCCCGATCGCCATGGCCGTCGCCCACGAGCTCCTCGTCCGCTCGCCCCGCGCTCCGCAGGCGGGGGACGCGATCGCGCTCGGGGCCGTCCGGCCGTATCCGGCCGCGACCGTCGAGCCGGAAGCGGGTCTCGAGCCGGGCACGATCGCGGCGCTGGCGGACGAGCTCTGGCAGGCGCGCGGGAAGAGCCTCGTCCTTGCCGGGCCGCAGGCGGCGCCCGCGGCGCACGCGGTGGCGCTTCAGGTGGCGGCGAATCTCTTGAACAGCGCGCTCGGGAACGAAGGCGTCACCGTGGACGCCGCCGCGCGTTCGTTCCAGGCGGCCGGATCGGACGAGGCGATGCTCGCGCTCGTAGAGCGGATGCGCGCCGGCGAAGTGGCGGCGCTCCTCGTTCACGGCGCGAACCCCGCCTACACGCTTCCCGCGGCCGTGGGATTCGCCGAAGCGACGAAGCGGGTGCCGTTCGTCGCGTGCTTTTCCGATCGCGTCGACGAGACGGGCCGGCTCGCCGACCTCGTCGCGCCGACGACCCACTATCTCGAATCCTGGAACGACCACGCGCCGCGGCCCGGCGTGCTCTCACTGACGCAGCCCGCCATCGCGCCCCTCTACGACGTTCGGTCGGTGCAGGACACGCTGCTCGCGTGGGCGCGTCTTACCGGGAAGGGGCCGCTCGCGGCCACGGCCGGCGCCTACCACGAGTACCTCCGGGAGCGCTGGCGCGCGCAGGTCTACCCGGCAGCGGACGCGGCGGCTCCGTTCGATCTCTTCTGGGAGGGGGCGCTACGGACCGGCGTCCTCGCCCGCGGCGGTGACGGCGCTGGAAGCGGCTCGCCGCGTGCCTTCCGCGGGGCGTCGCTCGCGTCCCTTCCGGCGCCGGGGAAGCGGCCCGACGAAGGCTCGCTCTCGCTCGTCCTCTATGCGCCCGTCTCGATGTACGACGGACGGAGCGCGAACAACGCGTGGCTCCAGGAGCTGCCGGATCCCGTCAGCAAGGCCTGCTGGGAGAACTTCGCCGCGCTCTCGCCCAAGCGGGCGAAGAGCCTGAACGTGAAGGAGAGCACCGACTCGCCGACGATGAGATGCGACATCGTGACGGTCGACGTCGGCCATGCGCGGCTCGATCTGCCGGTCGTGGTCCAGCCCGGCCTCCACGACGACGTCGTGGCGGTCGCGCTCGGCTACGGTCGCGTCGCGGCGGGCCGCGTCGGCAACAAGCTCGGCCAGAACGGCTTCGCGCTCGCGGAGGCGACCGGCGGGCGCGTGGGCATGAGCGGAATCCCGGCGCGCATCACGCGCACGGGACGAACCGGGCAGCTCGCGTCCGTGCAGGGCCATCAATACACCGAGCATCGCCCAATCATCTTCGAGACGACGTACGGCGAGTACCAGCGCGATCCGCAGTCGGGCATCGAATCGCACGGGCATCTCCCGAGCATGTGGTCGCGGCACAAGTATCCGGGCCACAAGTGGGGCATGACGATCGATCTGAACGCGTGCATCGGGTGCGCCGCGTGCATGATTGCCTGCCAGTCGGAGAACAACATCCCGGTCGTGGGGAAGAGCCTCGTTCTGAGGGGCCGCGAGATGGCGTGGATCCGGATCGACCGCTACTACTCCGGGGAGCCCGAGGCCCCCGAGGTCGTCCACCAGGCGATGCTCTGCCAGCACTGCGAGAACGCGCCGTGCGAGACGGTCTGCCCGGTCCTGGCCACGGTCCACTCGAGCGAGGGCCTGAACCTCCAGGTCTACAATCGCTGCGTCGGCACGCGGTACTGCTCGAACAACTGCCCGTACAAGGTTCGCCGCTTCAATTGGTTCGACTATAGCGACGTGAAGGAGAAGTCGCTCCGTCTGGTCCTGAACCCGGACGTCACGGTCCGGACCAAGGGCGTCATGGAGAAGTGCACGTTCTGCGTCCAGCGGATCCGCGACGGGAAGGAGCGCGCGAAGGCGCTCGGCGTGCCCGTCAAGGACGGCGACATCGTGACCGCGTGCCAGCAGTCCTGCCCGACCGAGGCGATCGTCTTCGGCGACATGAACGATCCGAAGAGCAAGGTCGCGGCGATGATGAAGGAGGCGCGCGGGTATCACGTCCTCGAGGAGTTGAACACGCTCCCGTCGATCACGTACCAGACCAAGGTGCGAAACCGCGAGGAGATCCCGGCGTGAGCGCCAACGAGACCGCCTTGGTGAACGTCACGGGCGAGCCCCTCCTCATCAATCCGAACAAGACCTTCGCGGACGTCAACGCGGAGGTCGCGGCGCCGATCGAGAGGAAGCCGGGGCGCCTCTGGTGGATCTTCTTCACGATCTCCGTCCTGCTCACGCTTCAGTTCGCGGCCGAGATCACCTACCAGATCATCAAGGGCGTCGGGATCTGGGGTCTGAACCATCCGGTCGGCTGGGCCGTCGACATCACCTCGTTCGTCTTCTGGATCGGAATCGGGCATGCCGGAACGCTGATCTCGGCGATCCTCCATCTCTTCCGCCAGCGGTGGCGCACCGCCATCAACCGCTCGGCGGAAGCGATGACGATCTTCGCGGTCATGACGGCGGGTCTCTTCCCACTGATCCACACGGGCCGCCCCTGGTTCGCCTACTGGCTCGTGCCGTATCCGAACTGGCGCTATCTCTGGGTCAACTTCCGCTCGCCCCTGGTGTGGGACGTCTTCGCGGTGTCGACCTACATGACCATCTCGATCTGCTTCTGGTACACGGGTCTCATTCCGGACTTCGCGTCGCTCCGCGATCGATCGACCGGGTGGAGGCGCGGCATCTACGGGGTGCTCTCGCTGGGCTGGCGCGGCTCCGAGCGGCACTGGCAGCACTACGAGCGCGCCTACATGATGCTCGCGGGGCTCTCGACGCCCCTCGTGCTCTCGGTGCACAGCATCGTTTCCTTCGACTTCGCGACGTCGATCCTGCCCGGTTGGCACACGACGATCTTCCCGCCCTACTTCGTGGCGGGCGCGATTTTCTCCGGCTTCGCGATGGTGGTGACGCTCTTGGTGATCCTCCGGAAGGTGTTCAAGATGGAGGAGTACATCACCATGCATCACCTGGAGAACATGAACAAGATCATCCTGGTCACGGGGATGATGGTCGGGTACGCCTACGCGACCGAGTTCTTCATCGCGCTCTACAGCGGCAATCCCTTCGAGCGGTTCGTCTTCCTGAACCGCGCGGGCGGGCCCTTTGCCTGGTCCTACTGGATCATGGTCTCCTGCAACGTCATCTCTCCACAGGTGTTCTGGTTCAAGCGGTTCCGCCGGAGCCTCGTGGTCATGTTCATCGTCTCGCTCTTGGTCAACGTGGGGATGTGGTTCGAACGGTTCACGATCATCGTGACGTCGCTTCACCGCGACTTCCTTCCGACGAACTGGTCGTACTACAAGCCGACGATCTTCGACTTTTCGGTGATCATCGGTTCGTTCGGATTCTTCTTCATGTGGTTCCTGCTCTTCTGCCGCTTCTTCCCGACCATCTCGATGGCCGAGGTGAAGCAGGTGCTCTGGAATTCGAAGAAGGCGGCGGGGAAGGTCCCCGCGACCAAGGCGGAGAAGATCCATGCTTGAGCTTCCGTTCCTGAGGCCGAAGCCGATGCGCGGCATCCTCGCGCTCTACGACAATCCGGACGAGATCCTCACGGCGGCCGCGCTGGTCACCGAGCACGGCTTCCGGAACGTGGACGCCTACACGCCCTATCCGGTGCACGGGCTGTCCGAGGCTCTGGGCATCCGAAAGTCGTGGGTTCCGTACGTGACGCTGGTGATGGGACTGACGGGGGCCGCGCTGGGGCTCACGTTCGAGATCTGGACGTCGGCCATCGACTGGCCGATCAACGTCGGCGGGAAGCCGATGGTCTCGCTCCCGGCCTTCATTCCGATCACGTTCGAGTCCGGCGTGTTGATCGGGGGGACGATGACCCTGGCGGCGCTCCTCGTGGCGTGCGGCTTGCCGAACTGGCAGGCCCCGATCCTCGACCGCGACCTGACCAACGATCGCTTCGGGCTCTTCATTCCCGAGACGGGGCCGGCCTGGAACGAGGATCGGGCGATCCAGTTCCTCCGGTCCACGAGGGCCGTCGACGTGCGGGTGATCCGTGGCTGATCGATCCGTCTTCGCGCGGCGCGCACGCGTCGGCCTCCTCGCCGCGTTGGCCGTGGCGTTCGCCGCCCTCGGGTGCGGACGACAGAAGCAGCAGACGGCGGTCGAGTACATGCCGAACATGGCGTACGGACCCCGGCTGGCCGCGCAACACGAGGACCCGATGAATCCGGGCCACTCCATCAACCGAAACCCGGTGCCCGGCACGGTGCCGCGCGGCTTCACGCCGTACCGCTTCGCGCAGGAGGACACGGTGGCGGCGATGCGCGAGCTCTCGAATCCGCTCCCGCGCACCGCCGAGGTCCTGGGGCGCGGCCAGCGGGTCTTCATGAACACGTGCGTCGTTTGCCACGGACCGGCGGGAGACGGGAACGGGTACATCGTCCCCGTCTATCCGATGCCGCCGTCCTTGCTCTCGGAGAAGGTCCGGGCATGGCCCGACAGCCGCATCTTCCACATCATCACGCGAGGACAAAACCTCATGCCCTCCTACGCATCCCAGATCCTCCCCGAGGACCGCTGGGCCGCCGTCCACTACGTGCGCGCGCTCCAGCGCGCCGCGCATCCGACGCCCGCCGACCTGGCCGCCGCCGGCGTGGCGGGAGCGGGCAGCGCGGCGGCGGGCGTCGCCACCAGCGCCTTCGATAGCACCGCCGCGAGCGGGAGCAAGCCATGAGTGCCGCGAACGCCATGGCGCACGCCGCCGCCACGAAGCCGGTCGCGGCGCCCCTCAGCGTGCCGACGGGCATCCGCGCGATGTTCGGGCTCCTGATCGCCATCGGCGCCGCCACGTTCCTGATCGAGGCGAACGGCGATCCGACGCGGGCCTATGCGGCCTTCCTGCTCGGCTACGTCTACTTCCTGTTCCTCGCCGTGGCGGGCACCTTCTTCACCGCGCTCAACCACCTGGTCGGGGCCACGTGGAGCGTGGTCGTGCGCCGGATCGCGGAGTCCTTCACGTCGTACTTGCCGGTCGCGCTGCTCCTCTTCTTCGTACTGCTCCTCGGCGTGCCGCACATCTACGTCTGGTCTTCGCCGAGCGTAACGCACGGCGCCGAAGCGGCCCATGTCTCGAAAGGCGGCTACCTCTCGCTCCCGTTCTTCACGCTCCGCATGCTCGTCTTCCTTCTCACGATGACCGTCTTCTCGTGGTACTTCGTTCGGAATTCGACGCGCCAGGACGTGACGAAGGATCCGGCGCTCTCCCGCGCCAGCCTCCACGCGGCGGCGCCGTTCATCCTGATCTTCGCCCTGCTCCTCACGCTCGCGTCGTTCGATCTCCTCATGTCGCTCGAGCCGCTCTGGTACAGCACGATCTTCGGCGTCTACTGCTTCGCCGGACTCTGGCAGAGCGGTCTCGCGGCGCTCACGATCTCGGTGATCGTGCTCCGTCGACGGGGCGCCCTGGACGGGATCATCAGCCGCTTCCACTATCACGATCTCGGAAAATACCTCGTCGCCTTCTCGATCTTCTGGATGTACATCGCGTTCTCCCAGTTCATGCTGATCTGGTACGCGAATCTTCCGGAGGAAATCGAGTGGCTGATTCCACGCACCTACACGGGTTGGGGCAAGGTGGGGATCCTCCTCATGGTCTGCAAGTTCGGGATCCCGTTCTTCGCCCTCCTGCATCAGAAAATGAAGGAGAGCGAGACGGCCCTGCTCACGATCGCCTCCGTGATCCTGATCGGTCAGTGGGTCGATCTCTACTGGCTGATCCTGCCCGCCTTCTCTCCGGAGCGGGTCGTGCTCGGCTGGACGGAGATCGGCGTGTCCCTGGGCTTCCTGGGTCTCTTCGGATGGTGTGTCGTCGGCTTCCTGGGAAGA
>Ga0070699_100003042_pt1 | contig 14880 bp, 13 predicted proteins | sample KBSK1503metaG_FD_65473 | JGI IMG/M metagenome (GOLD analysis project Ga0070699, IMG submission 65473) | Corn, switchgrass and miscanthus rhizosphere microbial communities from Kellogg Biological Station, Michigan, USA - KBS K1-50-3 metaG | ecosystem: Host-associated > Plants > Roots >...
CCGCATTGACACCGTGACCGACCCGACGCATCTTGAGACCGTCGAGCAGTTCCAGCAGACCGGGGCGGCGGGGCTCACCTACGTTATCCCAATGGGCCAGAACCTTGTCACCGGGGCCACGGTGGGATGGGACGTGTTCGACAAGGGCGGCTCGCGCTATGACGACATGGGCGCGTGGTACTGCGATACGGGGCTCAAGTGGGAAGGGATAGACGGGAGCCTCGCGCTCTACTCCTGCTCCTTCTTCAACAACAACATCGCCATAGACGGGAACCTGACGGTTGGGGGCCTCTTCCCCGAAGCGGTCAGCTTCTTCGGCGGTGATTACAGCTTTTCCTACGACGTGTTCAAATTCGACAGCCTGGCGACGATCACGGTCAACCTGAACTGGTACGGGACGGAGACGGCGCAGCCCGCCTTCGGCGGCACGGTCTGGTCCATCAAGAACGCGATGTGCTTTTTGATTGACGGCTGCACGACGGACAGCGGCCCTTCGACGCAATCCGGGCGGCTGGTCTCACTCGTCCAGTGTACGGGCGGGGCCATCCGAGGGAACTTCTTTGCCAAGGGCGGGTCGAGTCAGGTGATCGGCATCGTGGACCTCTTCGACGCTACGGACGTGGTTGTCGAGGGAAACTTCTTCCGGGCGGGCGACGCGACCGACGTAGCGATCAGCCTCGCCGCCGCCTCGGCACGAAACCGCATCGGACCAAACGCCGGGCTCCTGACCACCTTCACGACCCCAGTAGTTGACGCCTCTACAGCGACGGGCGACAACGTGAACGTGTACATCGCCCAGGCGCACCCATAGGAGGGATTCATGGACGAGCAACCCGAGCCCAAGAAAAAGCGAGGTTGGCCTGCGGGCAAGCCCAGAGGCCCTAGGAAGCCAGCGCCCGAGCCGCCTGCACCGTCACCCCCTCCCGAACCCCCGAGGGCTCCAGACGCCTCCTACGAGCCTGTGCAAGTCTCGGTCGTGATGGCTAATGGGGTGAAGAGTTATTTCCATGCGAGCGACTTTTCCAGAGATCCCGGCTCCTATACCTTCGTCTCATACCCCCCCGATGTGCCGAGAGGCTATAAGAGGGTCACGATGTACCGGATGGATGAGATTGGCTACATCTCCATCACAGCCCCTGAACCTTACTTCGAGCGGTTGAAGGGGCCGCAGCCAGTCGAGAGCTACGTCACGGAGCCGCAGCAGCCGCATCAGTCCTACGTCCGTGGCGTTACGCCAACCGCCCCGGAATACGCCGGGGGAGACCCGCGCAGAGGCGCGGACGCGAAGGCAAACAGGTCTCAGCGGGTGTCGCGGCCCGATGGGGCTCCCATCCCGCAGAGCATTGTCGTGGACGATGAGGGGAGGCAGAGCGTCGTCGGAGCGACGATGCAATGAGTTGGACGCCGAAGGCGCTCTCGAAAGACGCCGAAAAGGGCCTCCACGATCTCTACTTTTTCCTCAAAGAGTTCTGGGGCTTGGATCTTGAGGAGCAGCCTCACCGGGAGATGTGCCGTGTCATCGAGCAATCGGAGACTGATCCCGAGACGCCATACGCGATGCTCTGCGTGCCTCGCGGCTCCTACAAGACCTCCATCGGACGTGGCGCGGTAGTCTGGAAGCAGCTTCGGCAAATCTACCTCCACGGCAACCTCTATCACCGGATCGTTCTGGCATCGGCAACGCTGGCCTTGGGCGAGACCTCCCTTCGGGCCATCGAGGGGAGATTGCGCCACAAGGATTTCGCCGCAGCTTACGGGAGGATGTTCATAAATGATCGAAAAGACAATCTCTCCTCAAGGCATCCAGACGGATTCGTTCTCGCCCCGAGGGTGCTTTCCGGTGAGATTGCGCCCGTGGCTGAGCCATCCTTCTGGGTTGGCTCGGAGCGTCGTATTTCGACCGGCTTCCACGCGGACGCGGCATTCGTGGACGATCTCAATACGCGGGAGAACGTTCAGACTGACCACCGACGTATAAACGTCCAGTCCTATTGGGAACTTCTTTTCCCGATCCTCCAACGCAAGGACCGTGGCGGCAGGCCGACGACAATCCTTATGACTCGGACGCCCTGGATTGACGATGACGTTGGAGGTCGCATCGAGCGGCAGGAGAAGGAGCGGGCCGAGCTTGACCCGGAATACAAGGGCCGTTGGAACATCCTGCACAAGTCGGCCTACATGGACGACGGCTCCGCGTGGTTTCCTTCGGTTCTGACAATCGAGGCCCTTGAGGAACTCCGCGAGACGCTTTCGACAACCCTCTTCTCGGCTAACTATCTCTGTGATCCGGTTGGGCGAACCGGATTCGTGGAGGAGAGCCAGATCGTATTCATGGAGCGGGAGAAGATGCCATCGCCTCTTCGCTGGCTCCGAGCCGCTGTTGATCCCTCGCAGCACACGGACGCCAAGGTACTCGGCTGCTACACGGCGGAACTCGTCGGCGGCTACGACCGCTTCGCTAATCTCTACGTCCTCGATGCCCGCGGCTCCCGAGATTGGGAGACTGCGGACGTGATTGAGTCCTTCTTTCAGTTGAACCAGGACTACAAAGACATCCCGATCATGGTCGAGGATTCCCACATGAGCCACTTCCAGCACGCATTGAAGCTGGAGGAGGAGAACAGGTCCAAGGACGGGGACCGGGTTCACCTGCGCGTCCAGTGGGTTCCCGTGGGTTCCGAATCGAAGTACCAGAAGTGGGAGAAGCTCCAACCGCGCTTTCGCTCCCGCCGCGTCTTCTTCGCGGAGGAGATTGACTCGAAAATCAAAGCCGAGATCAAGGAAGAATTGGTACGTGGCCGTGCCGCCCGGTTCAAGGACTTTCTGGACGCTCTGGCGATGCTGGAGACTGGTGTGCGGCCCCGGATTGACCGGGCCGGGCAGATGATGGACCAGAGCGGGCGGATGGAGCAGAACGCGCCGAGCAACCCGAGGGAAAAGACTTGGGCCGCGCTCATGCCGGAACTCGTTAGGCGCTGATGGCGAAGATTAAGAAGAAGGTCGAGAAGCCGCTGCAGGACTCACCGTGGAAGGCGAGGCTGATGCGGATGAAGCGGTACAAGGAGAAGAACTCCGCCGATTGGGCGCGCAACCGCAAGCTCATCTTCGGGGAGACCGAGGGCGAGAGCAAGGAGAACGTCTTCTCCTTCGGCTGGAGCCTCGTCAAGTCGCTGGAAACCGCAATTTACGTCCAGAACCCCGAGATGATGGTCGAGCCTTACGACGGCACAAAGAAGGAGATCGGGTCTCTCTTGACCGCCATCGCCAACTACGACCTCGATCAGATGGACTTGAAGTCTATCGGCAATCTCGGCCTGATTGACTGCTTCATCAACGGTTTCTTCGCCTGCATCGAGACAATCGAGACTGAGAAGGAAACCGTCCGGTATCCATCAGGCGAAGAGGACGAGAGGCCGAGCGACCAGCGGTTTTGCGCTTACCGCATCTCGCCCAAGGACATTCTTTTCGATCCAAAGGGCAGGCTCTTGGACCTCTCGGACCATCGGTGGGTTGCCGTAGCCTTCTACCCTACGGTCTCGGATTTGAAGGCTGACAAGAAGACCTTCCCCAATCTCCCCTCCGACATCGAGGACTACCCGGAAGCGTCGCCTGAGAAGCCTCCTGCGGGCCAGCGGGACAGCCGGGGCAGCAACCTCTCGACTCAGCCGGGCGGCGAGAAAGATCCTGAGTACAAGACTATTTGTATCTGGGAAATCCACGACCGGATCAAACAAGAGATCGTTTACGTCACGGACCACAAGGAGAAGGAAGTCGGAACGATCCCGTGGCCCGTGAAGTTCAAGATCGGCGGGAGAACGCTCTACCCGATTACTCTCATGGCTTTCCACCAGATGCCGGATAAGTTCTGGCCGAAGGCCGAGATTGACCTGATAGCCAATCAACTTGTCAAGTTGAATGAACTCGACCGGCAGATTTATCAGGATGCCTTGGAGAAATGGCGTAAGTACGTCACCATCGAAGGGCTTGTGTCCACTGACCAACTGGCGAAGGTCACGGACACTTCGGCCCCCAACGCAGTAATTACGATTCAGCGGGAAGATCTCGAACGGCTTGCGGGCAACCCCAACTCGCCGTATCCTGATGTGGACCATCTCTTCGGGGAAGTTAAAGATCCCTCGGTCAAGAAAGACATGATTGCGGTCAGGGAAATGTGCAAACAGGAGATCATGGACATCGTAGGCTACGGCCCCCCTGACCGTGGCGGGATGCCGAAGACGCGCTCCGCCCGCGAGGCTGTTGCAATCAAGGAAAAGCTGGAAGCCCGGCTCGCCAAGCGTTCGGATGCCGTCGCGGACTTCTACCGCCTTTTCGGCCAGAAGCACTTGATGGCCCTGCAACAGCGGATGGTGGTTGACCGCTACACGAAAGTCTTCCCCGCAGCGAAGGCGGGGCTCTCCGAGTACAAGAAGTACGCGAAGGAGGACATTGACAGCGGCCTCTTTGATTTCATTGTCTTTGCTGGTACGTCCGCGCCGAGGAACACGGAGGCCAAGCGCAACAGCGAGATCCAGCTTTACCAGACGCTCGCCCCCGCCGCCCAAGTTGGGAAGATCCCGTGGGAGCCGTTGGTACTGCGGCTCGCGGAAGCCTTCCAGTGGCGCGGCGTGGATGCCCTCTTGAAGAACTACAAGCCTGCGACTGTGGCCTTGGCGAAGCTGCTCTTTGCGGCGAACACGGGCAAGGTGCCGCCGCAGGCTCTACCGGAAGCGGCGGCGGCGGTGGTCCAGGCCGTCTTGACGCCCGAGGAGCTACAACTGATTGCCAAGGAGATCCAGGGGCAGGGATCGGCTCCGGGGCCTTCGATGGAGCCGCAGCAGAGTCGGGGCAACCCGGATGAAGCCGGGACAGGGGCGGTATCGTGATCCTTCACGATTTCAGGTGCGCCAAGTGTGGATTCACCTTCGAGGTAGCGTTCCCGTCGTCCTTGGATTTCAAGCGGGAGATCCCCTGCCGAAACTGCGAGGGCGTTGCGGTTCAGATCTGGCTTCGCGCCCCCGGCCTCGCGGGGGTCGAGGAGCCTGGGACTCGGGGTATCAGCCGGTCCTTCCAGCCGGGCTACGACGTGCAATCCGGGCGGCATTTCAATACCCGCGCCGACAGGGACCGATACGTGAAGGAACGCGGCCTTGTCCTGATGGGGCCGCAGGAGTGGGACCGGACGAGGAAGGCCATGCCGGAACGGCCCGAGCCCGATCATGCTACCCTACCCGAAGCGATGGAGAAGAGTTGGCAGGAAATGAAGGCCGGGAAGAAGGCCCCTCCTGTCCAGCACCTAGACCCGAACATTCCGACTATGGAGGCAAAGGACGATGCCTGACGATCCGAAAGTCAATCCGGGGGAGCCAGGAGGGGAACCAGCGCAACCGCAGGTAGCTCCAGGCAGCCAGAGCGACCAAGAGCTTCTCGCATCTCTCGAAGCGGGCAAGGGGCAAGCCGAGCCCGATCCCAACGCGGAATTCTGGGCCAAGGCCAAGGAGATTGACTTTTCCAAGGCCCCGGATGAGGTCCGCGCCAAGGTCGAAGCCCCGTTTCTCTCTCAGTATGGCAAGAAGACAACGGAACTGGAACGGCAACGGAAAGAGGACAACGAACGGCTGCTCGGGATCATCGAGCGGTTCATGGCGACCAAGGACGGGCAGCAGCAGCCAACCGTGGACCAGCGCGAGGAACTGAGGCAAAAGCTGGCCGAGGGCGACGTGACGGCGGTTGAGGGCTTGATGGAGCGGATGTTTCAGGATCGCTACGGCGGGCTGATGACCAACCTCTCCAACAAGCAGGCAATCGAGACGGCGGCACAACTCATGCCGGAACTGCCGAAGTATGAGCAGCAGGTTGCGGAAGTCTTGAAGGGCGATCAGAACCTTCTCTATCTCGCCTCCGTGAACAACCGCCAATTCGCTCCCCAGGTGCTCGCGGGCCTCGCCTATCAGGCCGGATACTACGACCTGAAAAAGCAGAACGAGGACTTGGGAAAGACGATTGAGGCGGCGAAGCGGCAGGCCGTGGAGGACTACAAGAACCAGTTACGCGGTCTTCCAACGTCAACCAGTCAGGCAGGCAAGACCCCAACCGCGTTCCCGCCCGAGAAGCCCCTTACTCTCGACGAGATCAGGGACAAGGCTTGGGCCGACGCCGGGGGTCACTAAGGAGTTAAATGCCCGGAGTCATTGACACAATTGACTATGACTCCTTTTTTACGAGTACCACGAAGAACTACAAGACGGAGCTTGAGAAGAACTTCCTGAAATACAGGCCAGCCGTCAACCTTCTTCTGGATAACTACGGACATCAGGAGTCAGGTGGGTATGCGGTTCAACTCCCGGCAGAGTACGGGAACAATGCGCCCACGAAGTTTTTCACTCCCTACGGCCACGCGGACACGACGCCGACCGAATTTGCGCTCCCTCTCATCGCGCAGTTCAGGCACATCGTCTCCTCGGCAACCGTATCGGAGATCGAGATTGCGGCCAATGCCGGTAAGGCCAAGCTGTTCGATCTGATGATGGGTCGGATCAGGCTGGCCGAAAGGTCAATCGCGACCGTGGTCGGCTCTGAAATCTACTCGGACGGAACCAGTTTCGGCGGCAACACCTTCCAGGGTCTTGCGGCGGGGATTTCGACCACACCTCTTGTTGATCCCGCTTCCGGCCCCGTGGAGGGCGTCCCCGTAGCAACAAATCCCTGGTGGCAGAACAACGCGACAACGGGCGCAGGCTCCTTCGCGGCGCACGGTGTTCGCGGCACGACGGACGATCTTGTGTTCAATATGTTCTTGAACTGTACGGACGGCTCCTATGACCGCCCCACGGCGATCCTTTCGAGTCAGGACGTGTTCGAGTTCTACAACGCCGCACTCCTCCAGATCGCACGACAGATTGACCCCTACAAGGTGGGCGATCTCTCGTTCTCGGCTCTGGAGTATCAAGGGATGCCCTGGTTCCAAGACCGGCAGTGTCCCTCGGGCCGGATGTACTTCATCAACACCCGGCACGTCCACTTCTACGTTGACCCGGCGATGATGTTCACGTGGTCAGACAAGCGGACTTGGCCCGATCAGCTTCTCGACATCAGATTGGTGACGTTGAAGCTGACTCTGGTTTTCAAGTCGCGCATGTTCCTCGGTGTCATTGACGGGTTCACGGCATAAGGAAAGGGGGTAAAACAAATGTTGTTCAAGCAAATCAACCAGAACCCCTTTCCTGGTGAAGGCAACCAGCAAGGGGCAATCATCCCGTGGTACGCCGCGCAGTACACCCAGAACCCGGTTTCGGCAGGGCTCCGGCCCGCGAACGAGTTGTGCGAGACGTGGCCTGAAATCGGATTCGGTAACTCATTCGAGTCGGTCTTTCTTGATGCGGTTGACCCGGAGAATCCGGCGATCATCTCGGCTGGAGCCCTGCTGACGCCTTCACTCCCCGGTACGGATACCGTGGCCGCATCGCTGACGGACGCCTCGTCCACTCTGGTTTACGGCATCACTCTGACCACTGGCGGGCTGACGCCGAACGCCGAGATCGGAAACTTCCTCTTCATGGAGGATCTCGGAATCACCCGACTCATTAAAGCCAACACGGCGACCAACGTGATTTTCAGCTTAAAGGGGACGATCTTCGGGAACAACGTACTCGACCCAGACGCCGTACCGGCAGGGCCGGGTAATGGAACCAACGTCTCCATCATCAGGCCGGGTCACGTCTCGGTCAACGCGACTCCTTCTGTTCCTGTCGGTGTTCTGGTGAACGACCAGACCGAGGGGTTCAGGACGGTCCAACAGGTTCGGGGCTTGGCTTTCATCATCGGGAACAACAGCGGAACGGCTCTTGTGGCCGGAACGCCTGCGGTGACAGCCGCCAACGGCATCATCGAGGGCGGGACGGCTCCGAGCGCGACGATGGGAGACGCCTTCATTCTCCCGCTGGCGTCCTATGACGGGCCGAACATCCGTATCCCGTGTTACTTCAAGGGGGCCGGTTTCTAGGTGGTTCTTAGGAGTTCCGGGTGACTCTCCTATTCAAAACAAAAGTCGCCCTTTTTAGGAGGCCATGATGGGTGAGCCGGTCAAAGTGGTTGCCTCGATGGAGTCCATCCGATTGCCAGAGACCCAACCGGAGCCCGACCCGGACTGGAAACAGCGACGGACAATTACCGGCTCTCCGGTGTCGGTGTTCGACCAGTACCCTTGGGCCATCCGAACAGATATGTCCGCATGGATGACCTTCTCTCTTGAGGACCGTATCCGAAAGGCCAAGGCTTACTCGCGGAGTAAGGGCGATCCGACAGAACGATGCGAGATCCTTCTGTACATCATCCGGGCCGAGTCGGAGCACCCATTGGGCCAGAAGGGGCCGAAAGGCCCGGCCTCAGTAGCCTTCCACGGGCTATTCCCCGAAGAGAAGAATGCCAGCGCGTAGTCTCGGCACGATTGCGGCGGCTATTTCCCGGCACACTCGGGGGGAGATCCCCTGGGGGGAGATCATTCAAGCCGTGCAGGACGCCTCAATTGAGGTCCAGTCAAAGTACGACTGGCCTTGGACGCGGGCGCAGGCCAACGTCCAGATTCACCCCTCCTACAACACCGGGACCATAACCATCACCGACCAGACCAACGCCGTTACCGGCATCGGAACGGCATGGGATACGACGTGGCTTTACAGGACAATGCTCATTGGGCAATACGCCTACCCGATTGCCTCGGTCAACAGCCCGACCAGCATCACGCTCGCCCAGACGATCAACCACGGCTCGAACCTCGTCGCCGCGCCGTACACGATCTTTCAGGATATGTACCCCTTGCCGGATGACTGCGAGTTTGGCTCCATCATCCTGATTGTCAATCCTCTCTATCGCTATCGGATGAGGTACATCCCGGTTTACACCCTGGAGCGTCAACAGGTCTGGTTGCCGGGCTTCCTGACTAATTTCCAGACCGGCTTCTCAGACGGCGGCTACGATGACGCCACGAAGAAGAACATGATCCGGTTCACTCCGCCGCCCTCCGCGACCGCTGAGTATTTCATCGTCTATCGGCGCAGGGTGCCGGATCTGGCCTTGCTGACGGATCAGAGCTTGATCCCACAGTCCTTTGACCGGCTCTTGGAACTGATGGCCGAGTATCAGGTCCGCTTCGCCCAACCTACGCCGATGCCCGGCTGGATGGAGTTGAAGACGGAAGCCTTTCAGTTGCTCCAGAACATGCGGAGAAAGATGGCGAGCGCGATGTACGACAACTACTCCTCGTACAGCACCTATCCTTCTTCGGATGCCCTGAGCTTTTACGCAAACGGGGTCTTCATAGGTCCAACCGCAGGATGAGTACAACCCTCAACCTCGCGGCGATGGTTACGGATATCCAGAACCGTATCCCGATGGGCTTAGCCTCGGCCTACATCGTTGACCGGCTGAACGAGGCTTTCCGCTGGATCGCGCAACAGGAGTCCTTCTTGTGGAACCTGCGCCGAACGACTGTTGCGGTAGATCCCGGCAACGTGGATTTCCCATTGCCGAGTGACGCCGATCCAGGCGACGTGATGTCACTCTACGGCTCCACCTTCGAGTACGAGATCCCGTTCATCCCGTTCATCCGGTTCTCGCAGCAAGGGGTATGGAACCGGGCTCCCGAGTTGGGGACGTTCTCGGCATGGACCATCGTGAACAATGGGACATCCTACTTCGGCAAGCTGGCCCCAGACACGCCGCTGCTTGTCCCTGCGACTCTGAATCTCTTCTACCACGCCACGGTCGCGGTCATTACCAATACCGCCCTTTTCTTTCCTTCGCCGGATGAGTTCGACTCGCTGATAATAGATCTGGCGGAAGCGGAGATCAAGCGGCGGTACTATCTTGCGGGATGGGAGGCGGTCCAGCAGAAGGCCACGGAGCAGACCAAGAAACTGATTGACGTTTACGCCTCGTCGAAGAAGTACATTCAGGGGTTGGCGGATCAGGCCCGGAGGACTGAGGAGGCAACTCTAAAGAGGTCCGAGTGAGCTTCCAGGGCTCGAAGCCTCCTATCCGCATCATACCGGATCAGCAGGGCCGTGGCGGGTCGAAGACCTCGCTCACGACCCAGAGCATCAATCTCGACATCCGCTTGGCCTCGAATGTCCGGGTGAACTACGGGCGCTGGCGGCAGGATACGCAAGCGGCATCCGTACCTGGGTTCTCGACTGTCCCTACGGTTCTTCAAACCTTCGCTCTACATAACTTCGCCCGGTTCGATACGAGCAACGCGGCGCTCCAGCCGGTCAATAAGCTCCTGTCGCACAACTTCCTTGCCAGCGGGGCCGTCCAGATTGACCAGCATAACCCCGTTACCACGATCAAGAACCACACCCCCGTAGGGCCGTTGGATACGGTCCCGGCTACCTTCCTCAACATCAAGAACCGATGCTTCATCTGTTGGGGTGCGACGGACAACTTCATCTACACGGGCAAGGTGACTTACGATGTCGGGATAGACGCCCCGGACACGGCGGCGACCTATACCTTTGGCGGCACGGAAAGCGGCACCCTCTTCGCCACGGCTGGCGGATACAAGGTCACGTTCACGACCGGTACGGCCTTCTGGGACAACAGCATCAAGTACATTCAGATTGCGGGTATCACCTACCCCACGGTTCAGCCCAACCCCTTCTCCAATGGCCCCTATACGACGGGCGGAACGGCCAGCGGCACGGCGGGGACGAACACGGTCTTGATTACTGGCTTCTCGTTCCCCGTGCGGGATTACAACGGCCTCTCGATCACGATGGACACGACGGGAGCCCCTGAGACTCACTTCGTCTTGTCCTACACCTTGGCAGGCGGGAATACCACGATCACGATTGACGGCGTTCTGGCGAACAACCTGACGGGGGTGTACAGCCTCGCCGGGGACCAGTTGACCCTCGCGACGCCATTCATCGGTGAGACTTCAACGAGCCTGATCTACACGACGTTCTCAGGGCCGCTCTCCTGGGGGACGAGCCCGCCTCAGTACGCCTACGCCTACTACGACTTTCCCGGCCTTCTCGAAGGGGGCTTGGCGAGCGGCACTATCGGCACGAATACCATCACGATCACGGGCGTCATGTGGGGTCTCAATCGCTACGACGGCGTGAAGATCACTCTGGGCGGCGACACGTACACCGTGGCGAGTTACGCCCCGATTGCCGGGACCACGACCGTAACGACGGTGGAGGTTCTGACCGCCACGTACACCAACCTGACCTATACGCTCTCGGGCGTCCTGGCCGAGTACGGAACCGGGCACATCTCGAACATCTCTCCGCTCACCCAGGTCACGGAGCAGAACATTTCCGGGGCCTCGGTGGTCCTGTCCAACATCATCCCCTCGGCGGCTGCGGACCAGTCCCGATTCAACAAGATCCAAATATTCCGCTCGATCCTGACGGGCGGCGGCGGCGCATGGTTCCCGCTCGATCCGACAATCGGGCTGCTCAACAACGTCGGCGTCGCCCCGCTCGGCTTCACGGATATTTACGATGACTCATACCTCCTTTCGACGGGCGGCTTTCAGGCCCCGACCGTGCAGAACCGGGAGCCCCCTCCGTTCGCTCACATGGCCTATTGGGATGGCCGGGTCTTCGGCAATCCCGTAAACGACCCCTCCGCCATCCTGTACTCAGGCGACAGCGTTCAAATCCTCTTCGGCGTTCCCGAGGAGTGCTACCCGTCGCAGAACATTCTCCGCATCCCCTCGGACGATGGCCGGGTAACGGGCATGGCCCTGATGGGGCCGCTCTGCGTCATTGCAACCGAACGATATGCCTACTACGTCGCCGGGGCCGGTTCGGCTGACAACCCCTATCGCCTCATCCGCTTCTCTACCCAGATGTCCGGGGTTGGCGACAAGCAGATGATCGAATTCGCGGGGCCGACGACGGACGACTCAGACCTGATGGCCTACATCGGGAAGGATCTGCGGGTTTACCTGACCGCGCCCTCAGTCGGCAATATCTCGATGTCCGACCCGATTCAGAACCAGTTTACAGACGGCATCGGCACAGGCTATGACATCGTTCGTCTTGCCAAGGCTTCGATCATCGGCAACAACTATCTCGTCGTCTCTTTTGGCGGGGCGTTCGTGGTCGCTATCTACGACTTCGACAGGAAGATTTGGACGGACCACAATACGCTGACAGCGGACGGCATTAAACGCCCAGAAGCCTTTACGACAATCTATGGGACGAGCAACCCGAGTCAGTTCTTGTACGCCTTTCGCGGCGCTATTTACGAGTGGCTTGGCCCATCTATATCGGGTGTGGTTTCTCCCGCGACCGCGTTTGTCGAGACGATGCCGCTCTCCGGCAATCGCAAGTCGAAGCACCGGCTCGACTTCATCCGAATCTACGTGTCCGACGCGACGGAGACCTGGAAGGCCATTGTGACGGTGGACGAGAATATCGCCTACTTCGTTGACTTTATCCCGTATCCCGACCAGTTGAAGACGATCCAGCCCACAGGGGGCGGGCAGATCCCGATTGACAACATCAACGCTCGGGAACTGATGTTTGTCCCGGCCTCCAATACCTCGATGCAATACGAAGGATACAGGTTTCAGGTCAGGATCATGTGGCCTGACAGCACAACGGTTCGGGATCTTTACGCCATAGACATCAATCTGGTTGATCTGGAGCCCGAGGACCAGACGAGTATCTGATGGTCGCGGGTCTGGACGCCTTTGGAGACATCGCGACCGGGAACGGCCCGATCTTTGGGACAGGCTTCCATTCCGTCCCTCCGCCGACAAATTTCAGCGTCAAGTTCTCTTCGGACAAGACGATCCTGATTTTCACCATCTTCGATACCCACATCGGCATCAGCAGGCGCTTGAAGTCTCAGTACAGGATCTACTTCGCGCCGATCACCCTGGCGAGCCCTGCGGTCATCGCCAATCCGTTTCGAGCCTACGATGTCTTTCAGCAGTCCGTCGTAATCGCGACGGTGAGCGCCCCGGAGAATGGCGGTTCGACAACCGTAACGGACACGACGCGGGCCGGGCTCGATGGCTGGTTCTTCTGTACTGCGGTCAATCTCTATGGGATCGAGTCGGCTTTCCTGGGGCCTCTTCGCAATCCCATCGTAGGGGTGAACGATACCCGGATACCTCCGAACGTCGTGGGGCAAATCGCGACGCTTTCCGATGCCGGGCTGGATACGGCTGGCAGGCAGTTGATTAGAGTCAACGTCTCGGCCAAGACCCCATCGCAGATCAACGGCGTCTCGACCGTGCAGATGATTAACCTTGGGCGGGGCTATGGCGGCACGGGATACACACACGACTTCTTCGTGGACTTCTTAGGTGGTGATGGCCCCGGTGGAGCGGTAGGCCGGGCTCACGTTCGGGATGGCGCAGTCTGGTATGTGGAGGTCACGGCGGCAGGCGAGTACACGACGGCCCCCACAGTTGATTTCTCCAACGGTGACGGACTCGGTGCGGCGGGTTACGCCCTGCTGACTACCGCAGGCTCATTCGTCGGGTTCCAGATTTACCTCGGGAACTACTTCGACGTGGGGATTCTGGTTGAGGGGCCGACCGCGTTACGCAACTACCCTCAGCCCGGCGACACGATAAGAGGCGAATTCCTCCTGATAGACGATACGGTGATTACTCCCCCACATAGCGTTGTGATGTACTTCGTGGCTCTCTCTCAGACCGGAACGAGGACGGACGCGCCCGCATCGGCGCCATCGGTCACTTTCCCTACGGGCATTCACCTGTGATCTGGGGCGATACGAAAGTCCTGACTCCCGAGGGCTGGCAGGAGGCGCGGCTGCTCAAGGCGGGCGGCTCGGTGTTTTCGTGGAATGGGCGCCACTGGCGGGCGAACCCGATTCTTCATGTCCGAAAGGGGCAGGCAAGGCTCCTGCTTTCCATGATGTCCTTAGACGGATTAGCTCCAACCGTTATCCACTGTACGACCGATCAGGAGATTTGCCGAAAGGGACGCAATTACTCAAGGGCCGGGGAGATCAACGCGGGCCGCAGCGTGACTGTCTCGGAGGGCGCGCACGTCTTCCGGGCCGAGGTGACGATAGTTGAGGCACTTGAGACTGACGCGCCCGAACAGACATTCGGCTTCGACTTGAAGAAGTCGCCCCGTAATTGCCTTGCCGGGGGGTTTCTGGTGAGGGCCTGATGGTTGGGACTCCTCCCTATGTCTTCCCGCCGTTTGGGGCCATCCCGAATACCTGGGTGCTTTTCGGAGACGGCCACTTTGGCCCTGTCAGTAGCGTCCCAGGCGGCGCGTCCGATGAAATCTTCATCATCGCGGACACCTCGGGAGGAGATCTCGCGGTAGCCCTTCCTGACCCCGCCACTCTTCCGACGCCGTTCCTTACCGTCGTCAACGTCAAGAACTGGAACGGAGGCATTTATGAGCTTCACATTGACCCCGGTGTAGGGCTGACCATAGACACATTCGCAGATGGCATTCGGACAAGAACGAACAATCAGGGTTACAGATTTCGGTGGGGGCCGAGTTGCACCAACCCCGTTGATGGGTGGGTGTGTTTCGAGACCTGCTTCGGCGGCGACGAGGCGGGCTCTGCGGCAGGCGGCGTGCCTCCGACGCTCGGTGTCGCGGCTTGCGATGCGACACTGCCTTTCTGGGTCACGAATCCGGGGGCCGCAGCCGATTATCAAGTCCTGACGGCGGCGAGCGGGACTTACACAAAGCCGGTTGGGGCATTCTCCTTTGTTGCCGTTGTCGGATGGGGCTCGGGCGGAAGCGGCGGGGAGGGGGCCGCGAACAGCAGCGGTGACTTTACTTTTGGTGGGACGGGCGGCGGCGGCAGCGCCCGGAAGATCCAGTTCTACGCTTACAACGCTTTCCCCGCGAGCGTCACCTACGCGAT
>Ga0070699_100003043_pt1 | contig 14879 bp, 31 predicted proteins | sample KBSK1503metaG_FD_65473 | JGI IMG/M metagenome (GOLD analysis project Ga0070699, IMG submission 65473) | Corn, switchgrass and miscanthus rhizosphere microbial communities from Kellogg Biological Station, Michigan, USA - KBS K1-50-3 metaG | ecosystem: Host-associated > Plants > Roots >...
TCAGGGTGGTGACCACGCCCTACCGGGCGCCGCGCGCGAACGCCGTCTGCGAACGCTGGATCGGATCCGCACGTCGTGAGGCCTTGGACTGGTTGCTGATCACGGGCGAGCGCCACCTCTGGCAGGTCCTGAGCGAGTACGTTGAGCACTACAACGTGGCGCGGCCGCATCGGAGCCTTGGGCTGCGGGCACCGCTATGCGAGGAGGACTCTGGCCAGCCAGTTGGCGAGGTTGTCTGTCGATCTCGTCTAGGCGGCCTGCTGCACGAATACTCGCGGCAGGCGGCGTGATCCTCGCAGGGACTTTCTGCACCCCACACGGCCTGGGCAGCCGTACCTCAGGCGACAGCTCGGCTGCGGCATCGTCATGGACGGGTAAGAGATCCCCCAGATCACCGACATGGCCACGAAAGAACCTACGCGCGCCGGGTCACAGGACGATGATTGCATCCGCCAGCTCGTGGCGCCGTGTCGCGCCCGCGCTGTATTAGCGTTTTCAAACGGAGGTGACGCCGAGATGACGGTTAGCCGCATTCTCAAGCGAGTGGGCCCAGGCGTTCAAAGACGAGATCAATAAGAGCCCCGTCTACAAGCAGGCCGGGAAGGGCTGGAAGTGGACGGTCGGCCTCGTCGTGGAGGCCGAGCCGGACAAGAAGTTCCCGGACGCCAAGGGCATAGTCATACCGAACCCTAAAATCCCGAACTATGACTGAGGACACGGCGCAGATCCTGGCCTCGCGCCAGGGCAAGCTGCTCGTCAAGGTGGCGGCCGGCGGCTATGCGCTGGTCGACCAGCACGAGGCGCGGTTCGCCCGTACCCGTTTGACCCGCCCAGCTGGGCAGCGTGGGATGTCGATGCACGAGATCGGCCGGCAGTTGCGGGAGCAGCAATGAACTTCCCGAAGCCTCCAACCGGCCTCACCACCTCGTCACGCAAGCTCTGGCGGCACGTGACCGAGGTCTACGACTTGAGGGAGGATGAGCTCGCCCTCCTCGAGGAGGCGGTCAGGGCTTTGGACCGCGCCAGCGAGGCGCGCGAGCACCTGCGGAGGGACGGTTTGGTCTTGCCCGGCAGGTTCGGACCTCGAGCGCATCCTGCGCAGGCGGTCGAGAACTCGGCCGCGCTGCGAGCGGCCCGTCTCCTGCGCCAGCTTGGGCTCGAAGGTGCGGAGATCGTGAGCAAGGCGCCCAGCCGCCTTGGCGTCGCGTAAGTGCCGCGCATCAGGAGTCGTGTAGCCCGCGCCTTAAGCGACGACCAGCACATGTTGCTCATGGGCCACATGGAGGCGCTTCTAGGTCCCGTGGACCCGGCCCTGTTCGGCCTGACCGAGCCGGAGATGATAGACCGCGCCTTTGGCGGCGAGGCGGGCATGCGCGAGGCCTGGCGCGTCTTCAGGCACCAGTTGATCTCCGAATGTGTGGATGAGCACGGCCCCGGCGTCCGCCCGGCCGCATGGTGGCGCTTCGATTGCCCGGGCGCACCGCGCACCCCGCCGCACTGGAGGGACCAACCGGCGCTCCTGGAGCAGTGGGGGTTGATCGGACCGAACGAGCGGGAGTTGGGGCGCCAGTTGGAGCGGCGGTGGATGGCGCTCCGGGCGCGTCCCGATCGCGACCTGGAGCCGGCAGGCTAGCGGGCTGGTAAAGCTCGGCTTAGCAAGACCACCCGTGGCAACGGCCGCGCGCACGAGCTCGCACGTGCCGAGCGCACCCGCACGATCGACACCGCATCGTTCGGCGTGACCGAGTGCCGTGACACTCTGGTCCTGCGCTCGGATGGCGCGATCCTGGGCAAGTCGCAATGGCGCGACCGCGGCCGGCTGCGACCCGCATCCTATTCGATCGTGACCCGCGTGCGCCGCGACCTCGTGGTCACGTCCGCGCGTGACATCTTCGCCCGCTACTGCGAGTGCAGAGGCTACACGCCAACGGTCGCCTAACGGCGGCCGACCGTCTGCGGGTTCGCCCCGCACTGAATGAGCTCCAAGAGCCGCACCTCACCCTCGGGAAGGCCGCTGATTGCACGCTTTACGGCCAGGCGGGTCGTGCCTGGAGAAAGGGTCTTGGCTGAGCTGGAGTCAGCCGAGCACTGAAAGGTTGGAAGTTTGCCCTCGATCCGGAAGCTGAGCGGTTTTTGGAGTCTCTGCCTCGGGCGGAAACGGCTGGTGCTGGTCGGTGACCAGCGTGAAGGCGTAGACCCGAGGGTGCTATCTGATCACCTCGATCCACTGAGGAGCCCGATGAGCCCAAGCACAATGAGGGGGACCCCAACCACAAGGCAGACGGTCGGTATGAGCCAGGTTACCAGGGCGGTGTCGAGAATCGCCTGCTCCGGCTTACTCGGCCGGTACACGACCGGGACCTGCTTGCCTACCTTGTATCGGACGGGAGTGTACAGGTTGGACGCGAACTCCACAGTGCGGCCGTCCTGCGTGGCGAAGCGGATCACCGGGGAGGTGTACGAACCCGAGAAGGTGGCCCTCGAGCGACTGCCGATCACCGTACCCTGCGTGCGGACCCCACCGCGCCGCCTCGCCCTTATCCAAAGCAGCCAGACCGAGGCGGCGATGATGGCAACGGTTCCGTACAGGGCGAGGATACCCACGCCCCGCATCTTAAGCCTCGAAGTCCCTGCCTGCGCAGGCCCCGGCGCCTGTGGCTGTTCCGGAAACCACTCCCTTCGGCCATAGTCAGAGCGAAACGGAGACCCGATCCGTGCGGCGTGTCTTTCGCGTGTTCCCCCGTCCCTCTCTTGCGCGCGTACGTGACGCGCGGGACGCGCGTGAGGCGACTATGATCGCCGGCTCATGCAGGTAGCTACGCTGGTGATCGCCGTCGCGGGCGTGACACTCGCCGCGCTCTCGCTGGGCTGGCAGGCCGCCACCTTTGTGCTCACGGGAGGTCGCGTCAAGGTCGAGCTGCGCGTGGGTGCGATGCACGGAACCGCATCACACATGGTCACACAGTCTGTCAGCTCCGGCCTGCCCGACCCGGAGCGTCTCCAGGCTGACGGCTACACACGCCCGGTCGTAGCCGTTCAGGTCCGCAATGTCGGGCGTATGGCGGTGACCGTCGAGGACTGGAGTCTCTTCACTTCGCCGGGAAGCAGGATCGCGCTCCAGCCGGTTGGTCAATCAATCGGGCCGCCGTTGCCTCACCGCTTGGAGGCCGGCGCTACGGGGACGTGGGCGGTGGAGCTGGCGCCGGTCAGAGCCATGCGCGCCGCGACTGTAGCCGCGCTCAAGGTGCCCGAGGAGCGGATCAAGATACGTGGGAAGGTGGGCCTCGGCGACGGCCGGACAGTCGAGACACGCGAAGCGCTCTGACCTTTAGTCGTCCTCCAAAGCGGAGGCCGCGTTGATCAAGACGGCGGCTGGTAGACTTCGTCACAGATGGTCCCGTAGCGGAGGCAGATGGCCCAGCGCAAAACGCAGGTCGCCTCCGTCGTGAACACGTCTTGGGGTGGGTACATGGGCATCTTCCCCCCAAGGTCTGGTGAGGGGCCTGGACCCTCCGGTCTGGCTGGACCGGGCAGCCAACCGATCTGGCTGGGTCGGAGGTTCCCCGGTGCCCAGATGACCAAGACCTACCGAACGACTGACAGCCACATCTCCGCGATGGTGGTCGTCTAATGTCCACGGACCCCTTCACGGAGAAGGAGCGGCTAGCGCTCGCCAAGTTGGACGAAGCGGCCCAACTCGTCTACGCCCTGCCGAGCATTCGTGAGAGCGAATTCCATGGGGTGGTGATCCCGGCAGTCCAGGCTATTCAGCAGCTCGTCTACGCCCGCGCCACTTACCGCCGCGCGAGGGTGACTTGAGCCGCGCCGGCCGGCCCGGCGCCCACGTGCTGGTCGGCGCTGCTCACGGCTGGGTGCGAGGCTGATGGATCTGGATCGGCGTTCGCTGCCCTGGGAGCCGGGCGATCCGCCGCTTGACTTGCTTCCAGCCCTCCCGCCCGAGGACAGTTCAAGGCCGCGACCGCGGATCTCTGGCCGCGAGGCCCTCGTGCGCCACCTCCCCCGCTACGTCAATCCCGCCCCTCGCAATCCCAGCCGCACCTCACCAGGTGTCGATGCGCTGGCTTCGCTCCGCCCGAGGCATCCGGAGGAGGCCCGTTTTCCGGCCGCCACCGCAGCAGACAGATTGAATCAAGGCCCGCAGCCGCCGCACGAAACGCCGGTCAGTGACGAGAGGTGGTGGGGTGACCAGTCCGCCAGAGCGAACCTGGGCTCGAACCCGACCCTTCGACAGATCAGCGACAGCCATGCGTACGTGGATGTTTACGGCGAAGGCCACCATTGCCACCACCTCATCGACCGTGGCGTGGTCGGACCAGCCAGCACGCAGGCCTGTACTGAACACGTGGCGGCACTTCATCAGGGCCGGACCAGGGTTCCGGCCGAGCATCAGGCTGCAACGCGTGCCCACCTGGTCAGGCACCTGAGAGACGGTAATGTCCCGGTCCCTGAGCCGGACGTCCCTCCGCACCTCAGCGGGCGAGCTGCTCAGAACCAGCTCGAGGAGATGACGATCGCTGACAGGATCGCCGATCGTCGCGAGCGCCTCGCTGACCTCCAGGACGCTGAGGCTTACTACGACGCCCGCGAGCGAATGAACGACAGATGAGGAGAAAGCGATGAGGAACTGGAATCCGCCAAAGCACAGGCTCACGCCCGTCCGACCACCGCCACCAGGGAGTTCGACTGGCGCCCAGCCCAGCCTGACCAATCCCTGGGGCGCCAAGCTCACGAGCGGGCCTGGGGCCGCTCCCAACGCCAAGCCGCAGCCGCCGCCAACGATCGTGCAGATGCAGGGCCAGCCGGCGGCTCCGGGTGGCAAGCCCAGCATGAAGCCGCGAGGCGGCGACGAGACGCGGGCGCCCAAGCCAGCGGTCGAGGACCTCCCTCCGAAGGTTCACGCGGCCACGGCCGCCCACCTAGCCGCGACCGTCTCCGGCAATCTCGGCCACGGTGCCGTGCACCTGAAGCCGGCCCGCAAGGTCGCCAAGCGGCTGCCCAAGAGCCCGGAGAAGGCGGAGCTTGAGCACCACCTGGCCCACGCCTCCAAGCACGTTGATGAGGCCGCAGAGCATGCAGCGAAGGGGAACCAGCACCTGAACAAACTGGCGCGTGTCAAGGGCGCTGTCGATGCACTGGCCTCGGCCACGCCGGGCGACAAGCCGCGCAAGAAGGCGGCGAAGGAAAGCTGAAATGACAGAAGAGCCCAGGATGGTCACCGTCCGCGTCCGTGTCGCACCGGAAGCCGAGGACGAATTCAGGAAGGTGATGATCGCTCAATTCCCCGACGTGGAGATCGTGGCCGAGAGGGCGGCCAAGGAGGCCTGAATGGCGATCACAAAGGGCAGCTTCAGCGGTCAGAGCGAGGAGCAGCGGCAGGACACCCTGGAGTTTCTGCAAAAACACCGAAGGCGCTCTGGCGATGCAGAGCAGCACCTCCAAGGGCGGGAAGCACGCCATGCGTGGACCAGGGCATAGCGCGGACGATCCGAGGCGCCTCTGGAGCAACCACATCGGGAACGCGCGCCTGGCCACGGTCCCGAGCGGGTCGGAGATACACAGCAATGAGGCAGCGACCGGGAGGCACAGCCCGCCGAAGGAACTGATTTCCGGCGAGAAGGCCCCGCAGATGGCTCGATGGCCAGCGACTGGGGATGGCCTCGCCAGGAGCACCTGCACGTCGTCGCCCCGATCGCTCAGGGGACCAGCGCGCGGACCAACCGCCAGCAGCGACGCCCGGGTCCGTTCCTGGGCCTGAAGAACAGAGGAGGCTGATCCCTCGACTATGCGTGCCGGCTACTTGCGGGCGACCTGACCGCGCCGTTCAGGTCCACGACCCCGAGCGTGGCGGTCAGCTCCGACAGGCTCATGACGACGACCTCGACGCCGTCCGGCACCAGTATGTAGGCGCCCAAGCCCAGCATCACGATGCGCAGGCCTCGCGCAGCCGCAGCCCGCGTCAGCGCAGCGTGCGTACGGACGTCCAGCGCCACGAGGGCAGGTATAGCCTCCACCGGCTGGAACGCCTCTGAGACGCGCACCTAGGGCATATCGTGGCTCTGAAGACGAAGGGGCCGGCCACCACGTTGGCGATCGGCCTTCTGTGGAGCGGGAATTATCTCAGCTCGCCCTGAATCCACACTCGTCCAAAGTCTTTGGGATCACGTCGAGACCGCCGTGCTCCTTGACGTTCAACTGGAATGCGGCGTGGCAGTCAGGAATCCTCTGGCCTGACTGTTCATCCTTGCCTAGACCGACCACATGCAGACAGTACGAACCAGCGGGCAACGATGCCTCGCGTAAATGTTTCACGGCATATTCAACGGTGAAGATAGCGGAGTCATACACCTTCGTTGCGAGATCCATGTACTCCTCACCTTTTGGTACGAGGGAGCGACCTGCGATGGACCGCGGATGTTCATTTGAATCATCGTGCATCCACTTCAACCAATCACGGTGATGGGCGGCCACTGTTTCGCCGTGACGCCTAATTTCCTCCAACCGGACTTGGACCCCTCCCAGAGGGCGGTTTCGCAGATTATGGACGCGGAGCCTCACGATCTCGGCGTCCGCTCTAGCAGGGTGACTCGGATTCACCCAATAGCCGACCACCCCGCTAGAGCTTGTGGTGCTCACTGATTCCGGACGCATCTCCTCACCGGGTGGCTGAGAGGCGAAGGGCATTCGCCTCTCGGAGCCAGCGAACTCGATCGCCAACCCTGGCGACTTGTGGTAACGACTCTCACGGAGCGAGGAACTCATGACGGCAAGAATCAACGGTGCGCCCAGGCCCCCACATACCCAAACGAGAGGCCAGAACCACGGGGCAGGGGCGAAGGTCTTGCCAGCCGCTCCAACCGAAATGATGGCACCGAGAAACCCTCCCACCAGCAGCGAGCCCAATGCGAGAGCGACATCTCGTCGCATCGTCCGCACGATACAGTTTCGCCCTCGACCTCCGCGTTAGTCGGGTGGCTCCCAGGGGCGAGGGATATCAGGTCAAGCCGAGCAGATGCTGGCACTGCTCCTCGATCGAGTCCAGCGCACCTGCCGCAGCGACCAGGCTGCGCATTAGCTCGGCATAGATCAGCTCCGTCTCCACGCTGCTCTCCTCGATGGCGGTCCGGATGACGGCACCGGCATCGGTGAGCATCTGCCGGTAGACGCTGGTGGCGCTCGCCAGGTGTCGGATCATGGTCGGGCCCGGCTGCGGCGGCCGGTTCTCTACTACCCTCATGCCCACCCCTCGGAGAGCGGGCCGCCCTCGAGGTCGGGCAGGGCGTAGACGAAGCGGTCGCTGGGGTCGCCCGTGAGCGTCCAGCCGTGGCTGTTGTGGTGGCTCAGGGTGAACATGTGCTGCCGGTAGACCGCGGACACCTGCATGTCTCCCGCGGTGCCGGGCCTGGGGTAGGGGTCGGTGGTGATCCTGGCGATCGCGCCGTCGGGGGTCGCCACGTGCATCCCCCGGCGCAAGGCCCGGATCCCGGTCTGCGTCATGTCAGACTTCTCCTCGGCGCCGTCGCGGTGATCCCTAATCAGTGTTGCCGTGGCGGCGTCATCTACGGGAAGCCCGCTGGCTGCCGCCGCTCGGGGATGGGTGGGTAAACCGAAGGCCCCTTACGTACCAGCAGGCTTCCCGCCGGACAGCCTACAGCAAGATTACCCACTTATGCACAGTTAATACCCCACCATGCCGGAAAGTCCCGAGTTCGATCTAGATAGTCATGGCAGGCGACCACTACGTTTCGGATGTGCCCGACTTGATCTCCGTCGACGTTGCCGCACGAGAGTTCGGGAAGAGCCGGCGTCTGATCTTCCTTTGGATTCGGCTCGGTCGGCTGAAACGATACCGAGCTGTCGGCGAGCGGCGGACCTTTGTCGACCGCAGCGAGCTTCGGCGGCTACTCCGGCCCCGCCACGAGCCACCGAAGCAGAGCGGGGACGACAAGCAGCAGCCGACATAGGGCAATGGGAGAGGCGATAAGCGATGAGCACCCAGGCTCAGAGCTACTGGACCACTCGGCGGGTAATCCTGGCCAGCAGCGTGCTTGTCATGACCTTCGGAGTCGGCGTGTGCATCGGAGCCGCAAGTGCATTAGGCGGTCGATCCGTGACTAAACTCCTGGCGGTTGAAGATCTCTTTCTCGTCGGGGCCGGGTTAGGCATGGGAGGCGGATACTTGCTGGCCCAAGGCTTGTTGCTGAGCCCAAAGGCCATACGTGGCATCTCCGCGACCTATTGGGGATTCAACGCCATACAGATGGACGCGAGGCTCAAGGACAGGCGGGCCACCCGCTTCGGCATCGTAGCCCTGGTCATCGGCTTTGCTCTCCAAGTCGTCGGCTTTTTCGTCAGCCTGGCCTTTCAGGTAAGCGTGAACCCGTCATGGTCGCGGGCACTAGTCGGCCTGGCGTGGGCAATCGCGGCACTCGCTTTTGTCTTGCTTGCGCATCGCCTGCTCGAACCTTTGTGGTACAGGCGAGGATACAAACGAGCGCTTGTCGAGATCGCCAGCTATGACGACAGTGGCAACCGCCAAGATCGGCCGTTCGGCGAGATGCTATGGGGGCTCCGCAAGGACAAGTGGCCCCCACAGGAAGGGGAATCTCACTCTGACTATGCGAAGCGCGTCTGGCGTATAGACGAGGTTAGCGAGGGAAGTGGCTGACCAGGGGGCTCGGCATCAGTAAACAGAGCGAGGACGGCAAACAGCAATAAGAGGGACGGACGATGGTTAGCACTGACTATCGGCTAGCAACCGGCGGAGACGACATCGAGAAGGCGTGCTGGTCGCTATTCCTCCAGCAAGACTTTCCCAGCTACGAAACCGTGTGGCAGAAAAGGGTGGTGCCAGTGACGACTCGTCCCTCTGGCACGTGGTTCAAGTCCAATGCTGAGTTGGCCACGATCGGCCTGGACGAACACGACATGTGCTTCATCCAACTCCATTACACGGTTCTTGTCCATCTTCACGTCGCCTATAAGTGCCGGACAATCCATCCACTCGATGCGGAGAACTTCACGCACGCGATCATCCGACTCAGCTCTGCCACGGACGTTGCCGACGAAATCCTGGGACGCCTGGCTCGACCAGGCAGTTACGACCCTTGGTCGGAGAGAGAGGGATATAGGGCTCGGGAAGACTGGCGTGGGGGTCACCGACAGTTGCAGGAGATTCGCAACTACCGTAACCGCCTGGTCCACGGGCGGATGTACATGTCGCTGTTTGATCCGTTGAGCGGGAAGAGCGGGACTACTCTCTTCCCCAAGATTGGTCGCGAGCAGGGTTACCTCGACTGGCGCACCGTCGTCCATCACCCAAGCCCAAAAGCCGTCATCCTCGACTACGCCACCGGCCACGACATCCTCGAAGAGGCTTGGAAGCGTGTAGTCACATATCTCGAAACAAGCTGGCAGATGATCCCCTGAACGACCAGCTTTAGGGGATCGCGTCGTACAAGGCCCAAATCTCGGGCTGAGGGTTCTTCTCGTGCAGCGGTCCCTTCCAGTGCGTCCAGGAGCCGTCGCTGTCGAAGTTCCAGGCTTGAAGCAGCGCTTCTACCTGATCCGTTGGCACCGGCTCCTCCGGGGCCTGCTTCCTGGAGGTGGAGACGTGCCACAGCCCAGGCCAAGGCGTGGGCCAGATGGTGGCGACGACCCCGCTGACGGTTTCCGCCTGATGGATATGCCCAGGGTGTATCTCCATGCCTCCATCGTACGAATGTTCGTGCCTGCTAGTGCGCGCGCTGTACCAACACGATGGTCAGCCATACGAGCACTCCGGTGAGCACGGCGACTACGGCGGTCAAGGTGATGATGACCTTGGAGGCCCGGTCGGCGGACTTCTTAGCTGCCCGCATAGCTTCCGCCAGATTCCGGCTAGCGACAAGCTGACGGCGAGTCATCTCATTGTCTACAGCCGCAGCCTCGTCATGAGGAAGACGGGGGTATGTGAGCGCGATGACCTCCTCATCGGGGAGAGCCTTTAGTTCCTCAATGTGCTTCAGGATCGCGGGGTTAGGCACACGCTCAGACAATTGCGACAGGATAGGGCGCGGGCTCCGCCAGCGGCGGTCGTTGACCAACTAAGTGAATTTGGGCGCCGACCGCCGGCTCTGGTGTAGCTCGCACGGAGGAGGTCGCTGGACCGACATCGACTCTCGACCAGATCGACCAGGTGCGCAAGCCGCGGCCGAAGGAGCCGCTAGAACCGTTCGCATGACGGCCAGTTCTCGAGGTCGCGTCAGCATGACGCTGAAGGTCGGTCGGTCAGATGGCTGCCTGGTTGGCCCGAACCTCTCGCGTACTGGTAGCAACTGTGGCAGCAACGGAGGCGTTGGCGGGTGGCGGGTGACGATGGCAGGCGGCCTCACGCGGAGTTGGGAGCAGTATCCGGAACTCGGTTGCCCCGAACTGTTAACCGCAAGGTTCACGGGTCGAATCCGTGCTCCGGAGCCATTTCGAGTTCAAACATGACAATGGCTCGGGGTGGTATACAGATACCATCGTTATCCACTGATAGCATCTCGATGCTACTCGCGCGTTGCCGCCAGGTCGGACGCTGACTCAGGCGTTGTGACGATGCTGATGCATCGGTTGAGCACGCAGCTATGCGCTCTCGTGTGGACCCCCCGCAAGGACAGTTGAATCCGGCCGCCACTCGCGGCTATCGACCGGCGAATCCACAGCGTCCGGACCAGTCGGGAGGCGGAGCGTCCGGTCGGTATTGCGCTCTGGTATATACTGACAGTGTGGACGAGCGCCCAGTCGTCTGGGATCGCTGGAACCGCCGGCACATTATCCAGGAGCGTTCCGACCGGGATCTCACAACTGAGGAAATCGAGGAGGCCATGAGCGACCCGGCTCGGATAGAGATCCACCGCCCTGAGCACGAAAGCTACGAGTTGTTGGGTCGAACTCGGCGACAGCGTTGGCTCATCGTCGCGTGGGTCGACGATCCCAAGGGCCGATACCCGGTGCACGTTCACGAAGTGGGCGAGCGAGCGTTGAGGAGGTGGATGCGACGATGGCGCCAGTGAGGCAGCGACACCGCGATCCCTACGAGCGCATGACGGACGAGGAATTCGAGCGTGACTTCTTCCAAGCCCTGCACAAAGAGCGGCTGAAGGCTGTCTCGCTGAGGCTGCCCGAGTCGTTGATTCAGCGGAGCAAGGAGGTGGCCGCTGAGCGGGGCGTGCCTTATCAGACGTTGATCAAGGCACTGATCGAGGCGGGCCTATCGAGACTTGAGCGTCGTGCATCCTGAGCTGGTCCTCACCGGCCGAGGGCTCAGCTCTCGGTGGGTGGCGCGATCACAGGCGGTTCACTTGACCGAGCAGGGGTCGAGCGTGGATGTCGGCTCCAACGATTTCGTTACATGGACTGTCCATGCGGGATTGCGGATTGGTCACAAGATCCTGGGTTTGTGATGGGACGCGCCCGTGATCAGGGACCGCACCTCTAAGTCATAGGGAAACAGTCGAATTATGGAACCCGCCGCCCGCGTGGGCGCGTACTGGGGGCTGCGATCGTGAACCTGCGACCCAAATGAGTATGTACATCCATTCTGTACAGTTCGGCGCCGGCAAGGGTCCGACTGATACCCGATTGATACCGGATTCCCGGGCCCCGGAAGGGACGGCCAGGGACCATCGGGGATTAGGGTGGGTGATTTGTATTGCGAACGGGAGCGCAGAGGGACAGACGGGGACCGGCGGGGATGCAGCCGGTAAGGCTGTTAATCGCAAGGTTGTGGGTTCGAGTCCCTCCTCCGGAGCCAGTTTTGAGTTCAAATTTTGCGATCTGGCGCCGTCCTCAGGTCTCAGTAGCTGGCCACTGATACCGGATTCCCAAAGCTCCGGTCGCGCGCTGAACCATCTCCGCCGTCGGGCCGGTCCTGTCGGGATAGCGGTCGAGGACACCCCGGGGGCCGTCAACGGGGCCGCGGCAGCGACGGCGGCGCCGGTTGCGACCCGTGGACCAGCTTGGGGCGAGACCTGATAGCCAGTTTGAGGAACACGCCCGCAGGTGGTGGTCGACCATCGGCGGGCTGACGAGCAGCTGGGCAGCGCCCTCGTGGTTCGTGGCTCCCTGACTCACCGCGCAAACGACCTGCAGCTCAAGCTGCGTGGGCTGTCCAGGTTGGAGTGGCGCTTCCTGGCGGTCTCGCGCTGGCACACAGCTCATCCCTGGCTGTTAGGCGCCACGAATCATGGACGTGACGGCGCCATTCACCATGAACGCAAGCGTCTTGCCTTCATGGACCCCGAGGCCACCAGCGGTTGACCTTGTCCTACCTGGGAACCGCGGTGGCGGCGGTTCCCAGACGCTCTGCGCCGTCCCAAACAAGTGTCCACTGACGATCATCGCGAACGGCGGGATGATAATCACCTCGGCCGGGTCTGACACCGCCGCGCTCGGCCCACGAGGCGGCGCCCAACGCCGTACAGCCGCAGCGTCCGTGACCGGTCGAGCAACCCCTCGGTCGCGGCGTGTGCGCGCAGTGCCTCCGGGAACAGCTGGTCCGCCTCAGCCCCAGTTGCTAGCGAAGCCTCGACGCGTGCGGCCACCTGTGCCGTACACCAGCTAGCGCCAGTTCGATTGGGCACCTCCGGGGGCGGCCAGGGGTAAACCTCGGAGCTGGGCCAGCGGGCGGCGCCCATGGATCGTCGTGGCTGTGGGGCGCGTTCCACCAGCATGCTTCTCGGCCTCACCTACCAGCTCGTCCTCTTCGTGGTCGACCTCGTCCTGGTCCGCACCCGCTCCGACGCCCAGCTCCGCGCAGAGGTGCTTGCTCTCCGCCATCAGCTCCGTGTCTTGGAGCGCAAAGTCGGCAAGCCTGCCTGGCAGCCTGGTGATCGCATCCTGCTGGCTGGTCTCAGCCGGCTGCTCCCCAGATCAGGTCTGCCTTCGCTGCTGCCGAGGCCGGAGACCCTGCTCCGCTGGCACCGCGATCTGGTCCGCCACGAGTGGGCCGCCCTCCGCCATCGCTCTCCACGCCCACGCCCTGCCCGCGACCCCAAGCGGCGGGAGTGCGTCCTTCGCCTCGCCGAGGAAAACCCGCGCTGGGGCTACCGGCGGATTGAGGGTGAGGCACTCAAGCTCGGCTTTCGGATCTCCCACATGGGCGTGGCCAAGATCCTGCGCAGCCGGGGCATCCCACCTGCTCCTCGCCGCAGCCGGACCACCTGGCGCCGGTTCGACCACCAGCACACCGCCCAGATGCTGGCAACTGACTTCTTCACGGTCGAGACGGCCTGGCTCCGGCGCCTCCACGTCTTGTTCTTCATCGAGCTTGCCAGCCGCAAGGTCCACCTCGCCGGCATCACCGCCAGCCCGACCGGCGACTGGGTGGCCCAGCAAGCTCGGAACTTGGCCTGGAAGCTCCAGGACGGGCCGCTGAAGGCCAAGTTCCTGCTCCGGGATCGCGACAGCAAGTTCACCGCCGGCTTCGATCAGGTCTTCCGCGCCGAGGGCGTGGAGGTCTTGAAACTGCCCTATCGAACGACGCGGGCGAACTCGATCGCGGAGAGGTTCGTCGGCACGTGTCGGAGAGAGCTGCTGGACCACCTGCTCATCTTCAGCGCTCGCCATCTGGAGGCCGTGATCAAGGAGTTCCTCGTCCACTATAACCAGGCGCGCCCGCACCAAGGACTCGAACAGCGCTGCCCCGAACCTCTCGTCTTGGCCCCTGTCCCGCTGCCTGTCGGCCGTCAGCTCGTCCGCCACGATCGCCTCGGAGGTTTACTCCACGAGTACTCCTGGGCCGCGTGATCGAGTTGACGCGGGTGCGTTTACCCCACAAGGGTCTAGGCCTTGGCTTGTGGTCGCACTAGCGGGACAGTCGGCGAGTGCGATAGGCGGCCTTGCGACAGCGATCTGCGGTGACTCAGTGAGTCGCTGTGTACGGCCCACCGCACAACGCGAAGCGAGGGCGATAAGCCAAGGAGGGCTACGACCGCGTCTTCGGGGCCCGGCCGCTGCGCCGGGTGATCACGAGCCGGATCGAAGGCCAGCTCTCCGAGCACCTTCTACGCGGCAAGATCGTGCGGGGCGACACCGTGGTGGTCGACATCAATCCCCGGGGGCGGCTTCACGCTCCACGCCAAGCCGCGCCGGAAAGAGACCGCCTCGGAAGATTCCCGACCCCACAGGGCGCGCTGGCGTAGACCGGCCTTAGCCCGGCTCGGGCGGTCCCACGGACCACTTCGGTCCAGCCCATCGAACCAGAACATACTTGACGAGGATTCTGACAATGACGGGCGAGGGAAGGGCGGCCAAAGAGGTGCTCAAGGTTGGTGCCACCTCAAAGCCGGTCTTGGTCGCCGGGGCCATCGCCGGAGTCATGCGGGGTCAGAGCCGGGTCGAGGTTCATGCGATCGGAGCTGGCGCCGTCAACCAGGCTATCAAGGCGATCGCCATCTCGCGCGGTTACGTCGCGCCCGGAGGCCTCGAGCTGGTATGCATCCCGTCCTTCATCGACTTGTGGCTCGATGGGCAGGAAAGGACCGGGATCAGACTCCTGGTCGAGGTGCGCTGACGGTAGCGCCGTCAAGGGGCTGGTGTTTACCGACGCCGGTTCTCTCGACCCTGGAGCCCGGGAGTGCAGCCCACGGTCGCTGGTAACACATCGAGGAGACCCTAGTGGGTGCGGGCAGCAACCGCCAATGGGAGATGAATCCGGACCAAGCCGGCTTCCTCGGCACCGGTTGCCGTCGGAAGCCCCATGCCCTGTCCGGTTCCGACATCTCGATCTGCTCCTTGCTCCGCCTCTCAACTAAAACGGGTTTAGCTGAAGATGCCATCGCCGAACCACGAGCATGTCTCGCTCATGCCTTCGGCGGTGTGCCCGCTTGGCCGTC
>Ga0070699_100003044_pt1 | contig 14877 bp, 10 predicted proteins | sample KBSK1503metaG_FD_65473 | JGI IMG/M metagenome (GOLD analysis project Ga0070699, IMG submission 65473) | Corn, switchgrass and miscanthus rhizosphere microbial communities from Kellogg Biological Station, Michigan, USA - KBS K1-50-3 metaG | ecosystem: Host-associated > Plants > Roots >...
GGCTTCGCCGCCGAATCCCTATTCCGCATCGGCGAGGCTCCGGCCTTTCGTGGGGGAGTCACACAACCGTTGAGAAACGTGTACCCACCGACCGACGAGAACCAAAGCGTCGTATTCCAAGTGCTTGGGGAGGATTCTCCGGATGGGCGGCACCGCCTCATTTTCGATTGTTATCAGTATGTCAGTGACGATGCCGGAGAGATTGAGACGGGCGGGGACGTCGACTCGGCTCCTCTTCTGCTCGACAGGAGCCGGGGCACCTCGACCCAGTTCGATTTCTGCGGGCCGCTCTGCGGCTTTGACTGGGGTGCTTGGATCTCGAGCAAAGCATTCGTGCTCGGCGGCTCGGCTGGGGACGATGCCGGCGGGCCCTGGCGGCAGGGAAGCCTAAAGATCTATTCGCTCCATGATTCGACCGTAGTCACCTACGTTACTCGCTTCGCCTCGTCGGAGGAGACCGCCCGATATCGCAGTGCCTGGAGAAGCTGGCTCGCGCCACGCTACCGTGCCGCCATGAAGCATCGACCGGGCTAAATGCGACGCTGCTAGGCCCCACGATTCGTCTTCGGAAGCTCCGTTTGGATGAACCTTCCAGGTGAACCGACACTCCAAATAGAAGCGAAGGCAAAGGGCATCGCCCTCGCCCGAGCGCCAAGTCGTGATAGCTCCATCTCTTATGTTGGCAATGGGTTGCGACGGTTGTTAGGCAATCCTAAATTTGGCTGAAGCCACAACGGACGGTTTGGGGTACAACTTAGAGATGATGCCGCTGGGCAGCTTCCGAACGCACGCCCGGCGCAAGTCATCAAGCGGGGGGCACTTGAAGAAGATTCACCGGATTGCAGCACTCATCTGCGGCTCGTTCATCCTGATCGCAGCGCCCGCGGCCATGCCGCCGGCTCTTCAAAGCACGTCCGCGCACTACAATGGGGCAGTAACGGTCGAGGATAGCGTTGGCGTATCGCTCGTGGACGTTCTGGGCATGAGCGGCAAGCTGCGTGCCCTGATCGGGACGCCGGCGTCCTTCTCGGAGAGCGAGGCATTGCAGCCAATTCTCTCCGGGATGACGATCGACGCGCCGGGCGTGCATTCGCTGGGTCTTCAGGCTCCCGACGGTGATTCGCTTGTGGTCGTGACCCTGGAGTCCTTCGATGCGGTCCAGGGTGCGCGACTCGACCGCTACCGGGTCGGGCGCTGGCCGACGAGCGGATTGGCCGCCCGCGACTCGCGCTACGCCGCGCCTCCGGGATTCATTCCGGTGACGGCGGAAAACCAGGCCACCGCGGTCTCCGAGCGATTTCGCCTCGGCGACTTCCTGACCCACGACCAGAAGGACGTTTGGCCCAAAGTCCTCGTGCTGCGTCCGGCTCTATTGGACAAACTGGAACTCATCGGCGACGAGCTGGAACGGCGGGGGCTGCCCAGCCGGCTGCACGTCATGTCCGGCTTCCGGACGCCGCAGTACAACGAGCAGGGAGTGGGACCGAAGGGTGGGCGCGCCAGTCAAAGCCGGCATATGTACGGCGACGCGGCCGACGTATTCGTGGACGCGGACGGAGACGGCCGGATGGACGATCTCGACGGTGACGGAAAGACCACCGTTCGCGATGCGCGGGTGCTTTATGCCGTGGCCGAAGCCGTCGAGGCCCAGCACCCCGTCCTCGTCGGCGGGCTCTCCGCCTACCCGGCGAACTCCGCGCACGGGCCGTTCGTGCACGTCGACACGCGCGGGAAGCGCGCCCGCTGGTAAAGCCGCCGACTCACATGCTGCGGTTGAGGGCGTTGAGCACGGACTGGTCCAAGTCGTATATGTCCCGCATATATCGGATCTCGCCCGAGGCCCCGACGCTAACGGTCCAGTAGACGATCACGACCGGCAGGGGATGGGACAGCTCCACGTTCTCGGTCTCTCCGCTTTCGACGACCTGGTCGATCTTCCCACCGGACCAAGAGCCTTGACCCGAGAGGAGCAGCTTCGCGAGCTCGAGGGCGTTCTCGAGTCGGATGCAGCCATGGCTGAACGTGCGACGCTCCGCCTCGAACTTGGTCTGGCTCGGCGTGTCGTGTAGGTAGATCGAGTACTTGTTGGGGAACAGGAATTTCACGCGGCCCAGCGGATTGTCCACCCCTGGCGGCTGTCGGAGCGTATAGGGGAAGTCCCCGTCGGCTGCGTTTCCCCAGTCGATGGATCCCGGATCGACTTCCTGGTTGTCCTTGTCGACCGCGACGATTCCCTTGCTCGCGAGCCAGTTTCTGTCCTTCTGCATCCCTTCCGCTACCTCTTCCGCGATGATCATCGGCGGCACGGTCCAATCGGGATTGAACACGACCGTTTTCATGGTAGCCGTGAACGACGGCGTCTGTTTCGCTTCCTCTCCGATCTGGGTGCGGCTCTCCCAAATATTGTTGCCCCCTCGGATGAGGTAGGCCTTGAAGGCCGGAAGATTGACGAGGATGAACTCGTCGCCAAGGCCGCCCAGCACCCATCGCGCGCGTTCGAGATTGACCCGAACTTGCCCGGCGCGGTCGGCGGCGCTCACGTTCATCGCATCGACGACGTCTTTGTCGATGATCCCGTTCGCATCGAGGCGATGGCGCGTCTGGAACAACTCGACCGCCTTCCTGAGCCCCGGGTCATAGTTGGTGGAGTTGGATGGAGCGCCGGCTTCGCCCGAAACCGCGAGCCGAGCGCGGATTGCCGGAATCCGGGGATCGGTCACCCCGGGTTTGATTGGCTTGCCGCTCGGTACCGCGGGCCATCCGCCATGCGCAGATATCTCGCGCAACTGGGCGAGCGCACGGACCAGGCCGCGGTAGATGAAGTGATTCGGCTTCGCGGCCGCGATCGCGTCGCCGACGGACGAAGCGGCCGCGATCCGCGCCGCCTCTTTCTCCATCGGCGGCGCGTTCTCTCGTGGGTCCATGTTCCACTTGGGATTCAGCAGGTTTGGCCGCACGCGGCCATAGCGAACGTCGTCGATCATTTCGATCACGGCATCGGTGACGAGGATGTCGAGGTCCCCCTCGAGCTTCGCGTTCGTGGACTTCTCTCGCTCCTGTATCAGTCGCTCGAGCGCCGCAAGGTGATAGTCTGCCGGGGTGAGGCCATCCCCCTCGATGTCGCGGATGGCTTTCACGACATCCTCCGCGCGGCGGCCTCTCCAGGCGTGCTTGAACTGGCGCGCTTCATAAAAACGCTGGACGGCCTTTGCGTTCCGCACCGGCTCGCGGTAGACGACGGCTGCCGTTTTGGGCAGAGACTGGACGCGGGTGCGAACGCTCTTGGTGACTTCGCCGGACGCCGGCCCCGAATCGCCGCACCCCATCGGGGCAAGCGTCAGGGCGGCCAGCAGCGGAACGATGAACCGAGTGCGCACAGTCCGAACTGAATCGTTCATGTTGTCCAGAGTGTCACTCCTTTGAAGAAATTGGAATGAATTTGAACTTCCTTCCGTAGGCCTGACCCGGACGAATCCTGGGACAGCCGCCACATGGAACCCCGCAATCAGGTTAGTGGACGCGTCCGCAAGGCGCTACCGAAGTCAGTGGTCCGGGACGGTGTACTGGCACTGTTCGTGCCAGTACCCCAAGGGCAGCACGTCGGTGAGCGCAAGGCTCGCTCTCGGCCACCCCCTGAGTGGCCGGCGGGAGTCCCCGCGCTCAACCGACGGCATTTCAGGAAGGAGAGTTCGAAATGAAGAAGAGCAGAGGCGGTAGAATGACCGCAGCCAAGAAGCGCGCAGCGAAGGCTCCCGGTGGAAAGGGCCCCGTCGCCAAGCGCGCAGTAGGCCGAAGGATCAAGAAAACGTAAGGCGAGTCTCAGCTACATTCACGACAACGAGGCCGTCTAAGACGGCCTCTTTGTTTTTGCGTCCGCGCCGATGCGCGCGAAGTCGATGAAGCCGCGCTCCGCGTCGGTGTGGAGGAGCTTCAGGCGTACGCGGTCGCCGACATCGAGTCCCGCCGCGCCCTGCTCGATGCGGCCTTCGACCGGCGGTTCGAACGTACGCGCCCACGTCCCCTTGGGGGACGCGCCCGTAACGATGCCATCGAATTCGTCACCGATCCGGTCACTGAGAAGGCAGGCCGCGGCGGCCTTACGCAGCAGACGCTCGACTTTCTCGGCGTCGTCCTCCTTCTGGGTACAGTGCGCGGCGAGCGCCTCGAGCGGCTTCCGACCGTAGGGGACGTCTTTTCCCGCGAGCGCTGCCTTGACCAAGCGCTGGGTAATGAGGTCAGGGTAACGCCGGTTCGGCGCGGTCGAATGGGTGTAGTCGCTCACGGCCAGGCCGAAGTGCCCCTTGACCTCCTGCCCGGGGAAGCTGGCTTCGTATTCGCCGCGGCCGAGCAGCTTGATGACGGATAGCGAGAGGTCCGGAAAGCGGAGCGGATCCGCCGCGCGGCGGCGGGCCAAGAAGTCGTGAAGCGCGGTCGCGTCGGGCGCAGGAGGCAGCTTGTCGTCGTAATGCGCGGCGAGGTCGACAATGCGCTGCCAGCGTGCAGGTGCGCGCACCACACGGCGCATGACCGGGAAGCGGTGTTCCGCCAAGAACCGGGCGATGACTCCATTCGCGGCGATCATGAAGTCCTCGATGATCTCCTTCGCGCGGTTCCGCTCCTCGACCACGAGGCCGCTGAGATCGTCGCCATCGAAGCGGGCATGCGCCTCGAGCGTTTCGAGCTCCAGCGCGCCGAGTTCGTGGCGCCGGGTCTTGAGTCGCTGGGCCTCCCTATCTTGGAGTCGAAGGTTCTCGGCGAGTCCCGCCACGGTTCCGATCGCCGGGGGCATCTCGCCCCGTCCCTCGAGCCACGCGCCCACGCTCGAATACGCGAGCTTGGCCTGGTTGCGAACCACGCCTCGGGAGACACTCGACGTACCGCCGCTGCCCACGTCCCCGACCAACTCGACGACGATGGCCATCCGATCCTCCTGCTGCCCGAGCGACGTGAGATCCGTGCTGAGTCGCTCCGGCAGCATGGGGAAGTGTTGCGGCACGGTATAGATCGACGTCGTGTTGACCCTGGCATGGGCATCCACGGCGGAGCCCGCCGTCACCGAGGCGCTCACGTCCGCGACGGCGACCAGGATCCGGGTGCCGCCGCCCGAAATGGGCACGGCGACGGTGAGCTGGTCGAGGTCACGCGAATCATCGTTGTCAATCGAGCACCAGGGGAGGTTTCTCAGATCGCGTACATCGGCGCCGTACGGAGCCGATGGAGCCTCGATGCGCTGTGCCTCGGCGAGCGCCTCGGCCGGAAACTCGGGCTCGAGGCCGCGCGCGACCATGGCCTGCCGCGCTACACGCAACAGGAAGGCACGTTGTCCTTCCTTCGCGATGCTCACGACGAACCGGTTTCGGAGCGATCGGCCGGCATGTCCGGCGGCTCTCCGAGAAACTCGACCCACGCCCGTTTCATGCATGGGTAATTCTTGGCCGCCTCCGCTAGGTCCAGGAACGCGTACAGGTTCTGCTCGAACCGCTGCTGCAGCCTGGCGTCGGCGATGGTCTCTCCGGAAAAAGCCTTGTGCGCCACGGCCAGCGAGAACATGTCGGGGAAGATCCTTGCGCCCAGATGCTCCAGCGGGACCCTCAGGGACCACAACCCCGCTTTCCCGCCCCCCATGGACGGCGAGGCCGACAAAAGCAGTCCATGGCGCTCGTGAAACGGCTGTGGCCGAAACCGTGAAGTCCAGTCGATCGCGTTTTTCAGCAACCCGGGCATCGATCCGTTGTACTCCGGTGATGAGATCACGAACGCGTCGTTCGCCGTGAGCCGGCGATTCAGCTCGAGAGCCCCCGCCGGAATGTCACCGCGCGCCTCGATTTCCGGGTCGTAGGATGGAGCGTCGAACTCTCGCATCGAAGCAAGGTCGACGAGGGCGCCGTGGCCCGAGGCGTACCGCGACGCCATCTGCGCCAACGTCGCGTTTATGGAATCGTTCCGGAGGGAGGCAGAGAAGACCAGGACGCGCAGCTTCCTGTCCGCATGCTGGGTACCAGCGTCGATCATGACCGGTTCACCTCTCGCGGAGCGCGGGTGCAACGTGAGTGCCGAGCCTCTCGATGGCCCGCATGAGTTTCGAGTGGGGAAGGGAAGCCACATTCATTTGAAAGGTGACGCGTGAAATCCCGCCAAGGGCTTCGCTGTGTCGAAGAATCTTGTCTGCAACCTCCTCCGGGCTGCCGATGAGCAGCGCGCCTTGCGGGCCGCGCTGGGCGTCGAACCCCGCGCGGGTGACGGGGGGCCATCCCCGCTCCTTCCCGACGTCGGTCACGGCGCGGGCGTAGCCCGGAAAGAAGTCCTCGGCGGCTTCCTGCGTTGTCTCCGCGACGTAACCCAGGGAATGCATCCCGACCTGCAATCGATCTGGCGAATGGCCGGACAGCTTTCCCGCCTCCCGGTAAAGATCGACCAGCGGCCGGAAGCGACGCGGCTCGCCGCCGATGATGGCGACCATGAGCGGGAGGCCAAGCTCGCCGGCGCGAATGAACGATTCCGGAGTCCCACCGACCCCCAGCCATATCGGGAAGGGGTTCTGTACGGGCCTCGGATAGACACCCTGCCCCGTCAGTGCCGGTCGATATCGGCCGGCCCATTCGACGTGCTCGTTCTCGCGGAGCTTTAAGAGTAGATCGAGCTTCTCCGCGAAGAGGGAGTCGTAGTCCTCCAAGCGGAAGCCGAACAGCGGGAACGCCTCGATGGACGAACCGCGGCCGACGACCATCTCGGCCCGCCCCTGGGACAGGAGGTCGAGCGTCGCGAACTGTTGGAATACGCGGACCGGATCGGCGGCACTCAAGACCGTCACCGCGCTCGTCAGACGTATGCGGCGGGTTCGCGTGGCGGCCGCCGCGAGAATCATCGCCGGAGCGGAGTCAAGGTACTCGCGACGGTGATGTTCGCCGATTCCGAATACGTCCAGTCCCACCTGATCGGCGTGTTCGATCTCTTCGACCAAGCCCAGAAGTCGATCGGAGGCGCTGACCTGAAGGCTGCTCTCTGTGTATGCCGCAGCGAAACTATCGATACCGAGTTGCACGTGATTCCTCGCTAGCGCGGTCGCCGCGACTCCGGAGCCAGGAAGATATGGGCGCCGTAGAGAGGATAGGCGATCTCGCAACTGATCTTACGGAAAGCCGGGTGCCCTGGGGGACCTTCCAGCTTCCATCCTAGCGGCGCGGTCAGGTGGTGCAGTATCTCCAAGTAGTTCGGCACGGGGGATGCCCGAAAGGCTTCGTCATCGGCCGCTGCCCGGACAACCTTCGCGTCGAGCGGCAACCGGTCGACATCGCGCACCGGGCCGGTCAGACCTGCCATCCCGCGGCCCACGGAGTCATAGGCGCGCAAGGAGAATTCGCATCCGGCCCAGGCGTCCTTGTGGATGAGCATGGCCAGCTCGAGCCGCTTGATCGGATGGCTAATCATATCACCGACCGTCCAGCCGCCTTTACCCGGGGTAGGGGCCCTACGCGGAGCGGCATCCAGCATGAACTCGGTAAGAAACACGTCCGCCGCGGCATCGCGCCGCGCGGAATCGGTCGAGATCTCATAGGACGTGAAGTTCTTCTCGGTCGATGTGGCTATGGAAAGCCCCCCGGGGCGGCAGAACTTCCGGAGGAGCCTGGCTCCCTGCTCGGGTCTTCCCGTCGGGTGGTAAGAGCCAACCTGAACGCGAGCCGTCGGGCGCAGCCGGTGGACGCCGACGAACGCCGCCAAGAAAAGTAGGTCGACGCGCCTCGGATTCTTGCGGCTTGGATGGACGACCCACGTGTAGCTCTCGAGATCGATGGAGACGCCCTTGATGAGGGCCATGCCGCGGTAGACCGCCTGGCGAGCCCCATCCTCGTGGCGGCGGCGCGCCTCGGGAAGCGCGTCGGCGATCACAGCGTCGAGTCGTGTCCGCGTTCCGAACGCGCTCTGAAGCTCGTGGTCGAATTGGCGCAGCTTTCGTTCCACGACCTGCACGGCTCGTGCGCTGGCGCCGTGGTCCCGGGCGGCCGCGACGAACTGGCGCATTGGGACGACGCCGGGGAGGAGGCTGAGGGCCACCATCGAATCGGATGCGCGAAGGGCGGACATCAGCCGGCTGGTAAACGTTTTGTCCAGGCCGAGCGTTCGTGCGACTTCGATCGGTCCGAGGCCGGCAAAGGTCGAGGAATGGATAACCGCGCGCAACGCCGTGATCAGCTCGTCCGACAAGCGGACCATTACGGAGGTCTCGCGGGGCCACGGGAGCGGCTTCGGCACGCGTGTTCCAGTCCTGTCTCGGGGTATCGTCATCGTGGCCGTGGGCTCGAGTCCGGTCGAGCATACGCCCGCATCGACCGCTCGGCAACGGGGCCCCACTCCTCTCTTGCTTCTTGAATCCTATTGCACTCTCTCAGAGAATTCTGTCACTGAGCTTCGCCAGGCACGTACGGGGGGTTATCGGGTGGCCTGCGGCGTTGGGGGGCAGCCATGGATGTCTTCGATAATTGGCACTGTAGCGAGACCAGGCAGGCATATGCACCTCGTGACTCAACCCCAGCTGAGGAGTGTACCGCTATGCACATGAAACGGGCTTTTCGCGGCTTGCTGATGCAGGCCATGCTTTGCGGCTGGCTAATCACGGTTCATGCGGGAGTGGCCGCCGCCCAGTGGACTCAAACGTCGGGACCGAAAGGCGGCTTCGTTCGCTCCTTCGTTGCCGTCCCGAATGGGGCAGGTGGCACGAGTCTCTACGCGGGGGGAGTCGGCGTCTGGCGGACGGATGACAATGCCGCAAGCTGGACGCATCTCACCAACGGCCTCACGGACCTCAACGCCTTTGCGCTCCTCGCCTTGCCGAATGGATCCGGCGGCAACGACATTCTGGTCGGTACGAACAACGGCGTCTTTCGATCGACAAACAACGGTGCGAGCTGGAATCCCATCAACAATGGACTCCCGTCCAATTTCTCGACCAATTCCCTTGTCTCGGGCCCCAACGGCTCGAGTGGAACGAACCTGTACACCGGAACCGGAAGCTTCGCGGGCCAGGTCTTTCGCTCGACGGACGACGGTGCGAGTTGGACGTCGACCAGTACCGGCCTACCCGTCGGGCAGGCCAGCATCAACGCCCTGACGACCACGGCACCGGGGACGGTTCTCGCCGGAACCGGCAACGGAATCTACCGTTCGACGAACTTCGGCGCCAGCTGGACACGGGTGTTCACCAACTCCGGGTTCTCCTTTGCGAAGTTCGGCACGACCATCTATGCCGGTACCTCGAGCGGCGTTTGGCGCTCGACGAACGACGGTGCCAGTTGGACCGCGATCAACAACGGAATGGGATTCACATGGGTTTATGGGGTGGCCGCGGTCCCGAACGGATCGGGAGGGGTGACCCTTTTCGCCAGCGCCGGCGGCGTCATGCGCTCCACGGACAACGGAGCGACGTGGTCGGCGGTCAACAACGGATTGACGACCTTTAGCGTCACCATGCTCGGGACGGCGCCGAACCCGGGTGGGGGAACGGATCTCTATGCCGGCACCGGAGAGGGAATCTTCCGGACCACGAACAACGGTGGCAATTGGACGAACGTGTCGTTCATCTCTACGTACCCGCAGGCGCTCGAGGTCACGCCCAGCGGTGCCCTTCTGGCGGGGACGGACCACATCTTCCGCTCGACCGACGGAGGCGCGACGTATGCGGTTCGACCGGTCGGCGCCCCGATCCTCGACTTCGCTGTCAATCCCAACGGCACGGCTGGTGTGAGTCTCTTCGCGTGCAACGCTAACGTAGGCATCTACAAGTCGACCGATGACGGCGTCACGTGGGTGGACTCCAATGGCGACATCGATGATATAGAGGTCAACTCGATGGGTGTCGTCCCGAACGGCTCGGGCGGTATGAATGTGATCGCCGGGACGTACAGCGGTATCTCCGTCTCCACGAACGACGGTGGCAACTGGCAGAAGGTGGAGCCGAACGCCATGCCGCTCGACTACGTGGTGATCCCGAACGGGTCCGGTGGGCACAACATTTTCGGCGGCGGCTTCGGCGGCGTATGGCTCTCGACCAACGGCGGCTTCACGTGGACGAACACGGGGCTATCGGGGACGCCACAAGGTATGGCGACGACCGGGAACGGCGCCAACGTCTTCGCGGGAGGCGATCCGTTCGGCGTGTATCGTTCGACGAATAACGGCGCGGCTTGGACCTTGGTGAACAACGGCTTGACGGATCTCAGGATCACAAGCCTTCTGAGCCCCGACGGAACGAATCTCTTCGCCTCGGGAGCTGGAGGCGTCTTCCTCTCTACCGACAACGGAAACAATTGGACGTCCGTCGGTCAGGGATTGACGACGGGGGTCTTCTCCCTCGCGGTGAGCGGCGACGGCCAAACGCTCTTTGCCGGGACGACCGGTGTCGGCGTATGGAAACGGCCCCTCTCGGAAATGATCAACGTCGCTCCGCCACCGCCACCCTCGCCGCCTACGATTGCCTCGTTCACGCCAACAAGCGGTCCCGTCGGCACGGAAGTGACGATCGCGGGTGCCAATTTCGTGGGCGCCAGCGCGGTGAAGTTCGCGGGGACCGCAGCTTCGAGCTACACTGTGGTTTCCGGGACCCAGATCCGGGCCACGGTGCCCTCGGGCGCGGCGACGGGCAAGGTGAGCGTGACCACTTCGGCTGGCACTGCCATGAGCAGCGGCGATTTCACCGTGACGGTGCCTCCTCCTCCTCCGACTACGCTCACGTTCATTCCGCCACACGACGCGTGGGTGAGGTCCTCGAGCGCGAACTCGAACTTCGGCTCGACCCCGGAGCTTCGGGTCCGAAGCGGCAGCCAAACGATACGTTCGTATCTCAAATTCAACGTTTCCGGGGTGACGGGGGCCGTTCAGAGCGCGAAGCTCCGCCTGCGCGTGAGCGACGCCGGCCCGAATGGCGGTTCCGTGTTCTCGGTCTCCAACAATTTCGCGGGGACGTCGACGCCATGGACCGAGAGCGGGCTGACGTGGAATAACGCGCCGGCGCTTTCCGGCAGCGCGCTGGCCGCTGCAGGCTCCGTGAGCATCAACACCTGGGTTGAATTGGACGTGACGTCGGCGATTGCCGGGAACGGGACATTCAGCTTCGCCGTGAGCGGCGGCTCGAGCAACGTCGTTGATTACAGCTCGTCCGAGGGAGCCAACCCGCCGCAGCTGGTCGTGGTCGTGTCCGGGTCCGCGGCGACGCGTGGTCCGGAGCTGGCGAGCAGCGACATCGCGGCCGCGGCGCCAAAGGAGATGGCGCTGCATGCCAATTACCCGAATCCGTTCAATCCGAGGACAACGATCCAATACTCGCTGCCCCATGCGATGCCGGTGCGCCTTGTGATCTATGACGTCGGTGGCCGTCTCGTCCGGAAGCTCGTGGATGGCGTTCAGGACGCAGGGGACCGGGCAGTGGGCTGGGACGGAAGAGATGAACGCGGAGTATCCGTTGGCTCCGGCGTCTACATCTATCAACTCGAGGCAGGAGGCACAACGCTGGCTCGAAAAATGAGCCTCTTGAAGTAGGTGGCGGCCGCGGCACGCCACCGGCGAGCGTAGGGGATCGAAGGGGCCCCAGGGGGATTGCCCTCCTGGGGCCTCGCTCGTCAGGGCCGGAAGTAAAGGAAATGATTGGCGTAGTCGAGTATCGCCTCGTGCTCCTTCATCCAGTCGTACCCCAGGAACCCGAGGCTCTTTAGCTCAGGCTCCGGAATATCCGCGTACTCCGCAAAGTCCTCGAGTGTGGCGGCAGAATGGAGCCGGACGCCCGCAATATCGAATTCAACGCGATCGCTGTGGAATAGCGCGGGGTGGGTGCCGTTGGGGCTCTGATCCGACCCCCTCGTGTCCCTGGCCATGGGCATCCTATCCGCGAACGGGGGGCGGTGGAGCGTGAGCGCGGAGGAGACGGTCGACGGCGTGATCGGGAGCGCGCGACCGAGGACCGGGAAGAACGCTTGGATGATCACCTTCCCATTCGCGTCGGTGGCCATCGGCACATGGCGATATCCGAGACCCTGTAGCGCCTTGTTGGGGGTTGCAGAAACGCTCACGCCGAGAATCAAGACGTCCCTCGAAAAATCGATGGCCGCCCGTTCGGCAGTCAGGAAGGGCACGCCGACCATTCCTTGAACGGGACTTCCGCCCTCGGCGACATAGTCGAACACCGGGACGTCGTGAAGGTCGGAGATGCGCCGTTTGCCGAGCCGGAGGAAGGGGACTCGAATCAGGCCCTTGCCCTTCGGGCTGTAGCCGTAGTCCTCCACCTTCGGGACAGGGCCGCCTGTCAATTGTTCTCCAATCTCGTGTGTCACCATGAGAAACATCCGTGCATTTCCGTGGATCATGAGCGGGACAGGCTTGCCCAGGCCAAGGTCCGCATCGGCTACGTAACGGTTGCCCGAGAAGACGATCGTGGTGAGCGGGATCGTTTCCTCCCCTTGGAGGAACTTGCCCACGCTGTTGCGGCTCGCCCCCGGAGCGCATGCGCCGAGCGATGCGAGCAGGACCAGGACGATGAAACGCAGGGGCCATACTCCGCATGAAGACAGCAAGAGAATTCGGTTCACCTGCACCGGATGGCTGCCCTCTGTAGGATGAAGTTTCGTTGGGCCTCACGGTCGCGAGCCCAGGCACACCATATCCTAACGTCGACAGCCCGCCAAAAGGAGAGCAGGAGGGAGTGGGCCCTTTCGAGCCGACCGGGTTTGGGCTAGGCTGGCCCGGGCGAGGCGCTTCAAGGTCCGATCCACGAGGGCGCATGGGACTCCTCATTCGGAAAGACGATCTCAGCGGTCCCGAGATTGCAGCGCTGCTAGGGGCCCACCTTGACCATGCAACCCGGCACTCACCGCCCGAGAGCGTTCATGCGCTCGATCTAGAGCGGCTGCGCACGCCTGAGATCTCGTTCTGGAGCGTGTGGTCCGGGGAAGCCCTTGTGGGTTGCGGCGCGCTGAAAGAGCTGGCTCCCGATCATGGGGAGATCAAATCCATGCATACGGCTCTGGAGCATCGCGGCAAGGGCGTCGCCACCCGCCTCCTCGCTCACCTCCTCGAGGAAGCCAGGGCCCGGTCGTACCGGCGTGTCAGCCTCGAGACGGGGACGATGGAGGGCTTCGCTTCGGCCCGGGCCCTCTACAGCCGCTTCGGCTTCAAGGTCTGTCCGCCGTTCGCGCAGTATCGCGAGGACCCGAACAGCGTCTGCATGACGATCGACCTATGAGGGGTTTCACGCTAGTCGTGTCGGCCGTCTCTCGGCTCCCAAGGCCCCGGGCTGTCTGTGAGTACAAGCTATTGATTACAAAAGACGAGGTCGCCTGCGAGCATCCGAAGCGACAGCGCGAGGCGATCCGATGGGAAAACGTGAATCGGATATGGTATGTGACGACCTCTGATGGCCCGCAGGTTCCAGATGAATGGATCTTGTTCGACGGAGAGGAGCGAGGTTGTTCCTTCCCGACCGAGGTGTCCAACATGGACCAGGTCTGGGATGAACTGGAAGCCCGGTTTCCGGGCTTTGACTACGGACCACTGATACGTGGTGGTACCGACGACGCGAAGCATCTCTGCTGGGAGCGTCAGCGCGGGGCATGACACGAGCGCACCGTGGTCAGGGTTGCACCCTGGCGACTCATGCGCTCCCTCCCGGTGTGCCCGACTGTTCCGAGAGACGATACCAGTCCACGTGCCGCGTGATGATCATCACGATCGCGAGCGCCGCGAAGAGGAGGAGGGCGCCGAGGAGCAGGGCGTAGTCCTCCGATTGCAAGATCACGTAGAGGAAGGCGTACAGCGTCCCGAGCAACCCGCCGAACACGACCCCTCGCATCACGCTGCGTAGAACGTGCCCAACATAGAAGGCCGCCAGGCCAACGCAGGCGCCGCTCGCGATCAGGTAGGAAAGGGCGAACGGCAGGTGCTCGGAGAGAGAGACGAGGAGCAGAAAGAACAGCGCGAGCGCGGCTCCACACAGGGCATATTGGATCGGATGCACCGCCATCCGGCGGAGGACCTCGAAGAGAAAGAACGCAACGAAGGTCAGGAAGACAAACAAGACTCCGTACTTCACCGCGCGCTCCGACTGCACGTATACGTCGACCGGTTGAACGAAACGAACGCCGAGGTCGGTATTGGGGAAGCCTGGCGTCCTGCCATCGGCCCCGGTCATTGGGGCGCCCCGGCTCATGCCGTCCCGAATGCGCGCCATGGCGTCGTCGACCCCGGTGGCGAAGCGCGACAGCTTCCAATGCGCCTGGAAACCGCGGGCGGAAACGCTGCGCTCGTCGGGGAGGAAGCCACCCACGAAGCTGGGATGCGGCCAATCGGACGACAGCTCGACGTTGGTGACGGCTCCAACCGGGAGAAAGAGGAGGCGGTCGGTGCCGATCAGCTCGACTCCGACGTCGACTGCCACCCGGCGGCCGGCGGCATCGGGCGGGAGCGTTACGCTGAAGCCGTGCTGGAGCGAGCCCAAGCCGGTGCCGATGCGCGGTTCCAGGGAGGCGCCATCGAGCCTCACTTCCGGGATGGCGCGAATCCCGCGCGGGTCAGAGACGCCAAAGACGACCTCGGCCTTCGGCTCCTCCGTCAAGTGGCGCTTGTCCAAGCCGAACCGTGGCGGCAACGTGAAGGTGGCGGCGAACCCATTGGCCGTCCGAAACACGGGCACGCGGTAGATCCCGCGCTGCCGGGTCTCGATACGGGCCCGCGACCGAATCCGAAGGGAGTCCGGCAGAAGGATTTCGGCGCCCTCACGGATCTGGTCCACCTCGCCCTTCATGGCCGCCGGCAGGACCTCGCGATAGCGCACGACGACGAGAGGACCCACGAGGGTCTGGCTCTGGGCGGTGCTCTGCGCGACCTCGGCCATTACCG
>Ga0070699_100003045_pt1 | contig 14875 bp, 12 predicted proteins | sample KBSK1503metaG_FD_65473 | JGI IMG/M metagenome (GOLD analysis project Ga0070699, IMG submission 65473) | Corn, switchgrass and miscanthus rhizosphere microbial communities from Kellogg Biological Station, Michigan, USA - KBS K1-50-3 metaG | ecosystem: Host-associated > Plants > Roots >...
CATTATTTGCCCGACGTGGTCGAAGTCAGACCCATGGGATGACCCGGCCGGCGATCGATCCGGACAAGGCTTCAACGGAGCAAATAACAGCGAAACCCGAGCGTCGGCGTTGACCGGGTCATCCGAGGTCGCGCACGACGGCGGCGAAGGTCAAGCCATGCGCGTCCTTGCGATCGACACCGCGCTCGAGGCCTGCTCGGCCGCCGTGCTCGACACCAGCAGCGGGATCACCGCCAGCGAGACTCTGGCCATGACGCGCGGCCACGCCGAGGCCGTGATGCCGCTCATCGCCCGCGTGATGAGCACGGCCGCCATCGAATTCGCCGATCTGGACCGCATCGCCGTCACCACCGGCCCCGGCAGCTTCACCGGGCTGCGGGTGGGGATATCGGCCACGCGCGGCATCGCGCTGGCGGCGGGAAAGCCGGCAGTCGGCCTCTCCACGCTCGCCGGCTTCGCAGCGCCGCTGATCGCCGACGACGATAGCACGCAGGTGGTGGCAGCGATCGACGCTCGCCACGAGCAAGTTTATTTGCAGGTATTCGGCACCGGCGGGCGGACGCTTGTGGCTCCTCGAATCGCGAGCGTTCGCGACGCCGCGCGCGCGGCGATGACCGCACCTGCACGCATCATCGGTTCCGCCGCAAGCAAGGTGGCGGCGGTTTGGCCCAAGGGAGCCGAGCCGCCGCTGTCGGTGGAGCAGCGCGGCGCGCCCGATATCGACTGGATCGCACGGCTCGGCGCCGCCGCTGCGGAGGGGCAGGACCCGCCGAAACCGCTCTATCTGCGCGCACCCGACGCGCAACCGCAAGACGCCGCGCGCCTGCCCCGCCGATGATAGGGATCGTCAGCCGCCTGTTCGCGCGCGAGCCCGTGCTGTCGGAAGCCGGCCCGCGCGATGCCTGCGTTTTGGCGGCGCTCCACGGCGTCTCGTTCCATGGCGGCTGGAGCGACGGCGAATTCGAGCGCTTGCTCTTCGATCGTAATGTCATCGCCCATCGCGCCATGGTGGGACGCAGCCTCATCGGGTTCATCGTGTCACGGCTGGCGCTCGACGAGGCGGAGATCCTGTCGATTGCCGTCGCCTCCACCCGGCGGGGCAAGGGACTGGCGCGGCAACTGCTCGATATCAATCTGCGCCGGCTGGTGGGGCTCGGCGCGCGCTCGGTCTTTCTCGAGGTGGACGAGGGCAACGTGCCCGCGCTGCGGCTTTACCGGCGCGCGGGCTTTCGGGAGGTCGGGCGGCGGAACGCGTATTACCCGGCCGGCCGTGGCTCCGCCGCGCTCATTCTTCGCCGCGATCTGGTGTGATCACGGATCAGTGCTCGAAACGGACCCGATGGATTCCAACCCCCCGGCATGATATTGCGGTCGCACGGAGAAGCGTCGTGAACGCGCCGAAGCCCAGAGACATCGAAGCTTTATGCAGCGCCAAGGGGATGCGCATGACCGAACAGCGCCGCGTGATCGCACGCGTGCTGGCGGCGGCCGATGACCACCCGGACGTCGAGGAACTCTACCGGCGCTGCTCCGCGGTCGACGACCGCATCTCGATCTCGACCGTCTACCGGACCGTGAAGCTATTCGAGGATGCCGGCATCATCGAGCGCCATGAGTTCCGCAACGGGCGCGCACGCTACGAACAGATGCCCGACAGCCATCACGACCATCTCATCAATCTGCGCACCGGCGAGGTGATCGAGTTTCAATCCGAAGACATCGAACGCCTGCAGGCCGACGTCGCGCGGCGCCTCGGTTATCGCCTGGTCGACCATCGGCTCGAACTCTACGCGATTCCACTCGACGACAAGCCGAAACGCTGATGGCGCACCTTGCGACTGACAAAAGAGCGTTAGCGGGCTCGCGGGGGATCTTGCTTGGCTTGCTGGTCGGACTTGCCCTCGCCATAGATCTGCCCACGGCCAAAGGCCAGACCACACGATACCCCGACAGGCCGATCAAGATTTTCGTCGGCTTCGCCGCCGGCGGCGGCACCGACGTCGCCGCCAGAATTCTGGCGCAGAAGTTGACCGAGGCGCTTGGTCAATCGGTAGTGATGGAGAACCGTCCCGGCGCGAGCGGGATGATCGCCGCGGAAACACTGGCGAAATCGGCCGCCGACGGATACACGCTGATGATGGGCAGCCAGACCACGCTCGCGGTCGCGCCGACGCTTTATCGCAAATTCTCCATCGACGCGGCCAGGGACTTCGTCGGAGTGGCGACGGCTGGCGTCTCGCCGCTGGTGCTGGTCGTTCATCCCTCGGTGCCGGCGCGATCGGTCAAGGACCTGATCGCGCTGGCCAAGGCCAAACCCGGCGCGATCAATTTCGGATCTGGCGGACTCGGGACCACGCCGCACATGGCGGGCGAGCTTTTTTCGATCCAGGCCGGCATCAAGATGGTGCACATCGCCTATCGCGGGGAGGCGCCGGTCGCGGGGAGGCGCCGGCCATCAACGATCTCCTCGGCGGTCAGCTGGACTTGATCTTCGCCAACCTCTCCGCCGTGATCGGCAACGTGAAGGCGGGCTCGTTGCGGGCGCTCGCCGTCACCAGCGCGCAACGCGCCACCACCGCGCCCGAAATCCCCACCATCGCAGAGGTCGCGCTGCCCGGCTTCGACGCAGCGACCTGGTTCGCACTGGTCGCGCCGGCCGGAACGCCGCGCGACATCGTCCTGCAGTTGAACGCGGAGGTGACGCGGCTTGTCGGCCAGCCGGAGATCCAGCAGCGCTTCGCCGATCTCGGAATGACAATCGGCACCGGCACGCCCGATGCGCTCGATGGCTACATCAAAACCGAAATCGCCAAGTGGTCGAAGGTCATCAAGGACGCCGACATCCGTGCTCCGGAGTAGTGAACGGGACGACCCAAACCCATTTGCTTTTGGCGGCAAAGCGGGTAAAAACCAGGCCATCGGCTGCTCGCTGGCGGCGCGGGATTTGCGAGCCGCATCAAAGAGTTGAGGCACCCTGAGCGGGCAAGGCACCCTGAGCGGCCAAAACGACTCGACCGGCATGACTCGACCGCGCAAACTCTACGTCAAATCCTTCGGCTGCCAGATGAACGTCTACGATTCCCATCGTATGGCGGACATGCTGGCGCCCGAGGGCTTCGCCGAGACCGCGGAGCTCGAGGACGCCGATCTTGTCATCCTCAATACCTGCCACATCCGCGAGAAGGCCGCGGACAAGGTCTATTCCGAGCTCGGCCGTATCCGCGCGCTCAAAGCCGCTGCCGCGCGCAACGGGCGCCGCGTGACCATTGCCGTTGCGGGCTGCGTCGCCCAGGCCGAAGGTGAGGAGATTATCCGGCGCGCGCCGGCGGTCGATCTCGTCGTCGGCCCGCAAAGCTACCATCGCCTGCCCGGTTTGCTCGCCCGTGCCGAACGTGATGGCGCGGTCGTCGACACCGAATTTCCGGTCGAGGACAAGTTCGACATCCTGAGGGCGCCGAGCCGCGAAGCGACGCGCGCGCGCGGCGTCTGCGCGTTCGTCACCGTGCAGGAAGGCTGCGACAAGTTCTGCACGTTTTGCGTCGTGCCCTACACGCGTGGCGCCGAGGTGTCGCGACCGGTGATGAAGATCGTCGCCGAGGTCGAGCGATTGGCCGACGCCGGCGTGCGCGAAGTCACGCTGATCGGTCAGAACGTCAACGCCTACCACGGCGAAGGACCCGACGGGGCGCCCTGGACGCTTGGTCGATTGCTGGAGCGCGTTGCCGAACTGCCTGGGATCGCACGCCTGCGTTACACCACGAGCCACCCCTGCGACATGGAGGCGAGCCTGATCGCGGCCCATCGCGACCTGCCGAGCCTGATGCCCTACTTGCACCTGCCGGTGCAGTCGGGTTCCGATTACATCCTCGAGCGCATGAATCGCCGCCACACCCGGGCGGATTACCTAAAAACCATCGCGCGCATGCGCGCCGCGCAGCCAAGGATGGCGTTCTCGTCAGACTTCATCGTCGGCTTCCCCGGCGAGAGCGAGGAGGATTTTCGCGCGACGCTGTCGCTGGTCGAAGAGGTCGGCTATGCCAGCGCCTTCTCCTTCAAATACTCGCCGCGGCCCGGAACGCCAGCCGCGGACATGCCCGATCAGGTACCGGACGCGGTGAAATCCGAGCGGCTCTACCGCCTGCAGGCGGCCATCGACCGCCACCAGGCTGCGTTCAATGCGCGATGCCTCGGCCGTGCCTTTGACGTCCTGTTCGAAAAGCCGGGACGCCATCCTGGCCAGATCGTCGGCCGCTCCCCATATCTCCAGCCGGTTCAGGTGATGGCTCCACCAACAATGATCGGCGACATCGCGGCGGTGACGATTAGCGACATCGGCGCCAACAGCCTGTTCGGCACGCGCGTGGACACCTGCATCGACGCGGAACCGATGCTGATGGAGGCCTGAACCGTTGCGCTCATCTCGATCGGACAGCGGATCGTTGGTGTCCTCGCCCACCGCCGGCGACAATTCCGCAACCCAGGTCGTGCTGGCCTTCGACGACAACCGGCTCGCGTCCCTGTTGTTCGGCCAATACGGGCAGAACCTCGCGCTGATCGAGCGTAGGCTCGGCGTGGTCGCCGAGCAGCGCGGCAATCACGTCACCCTGGCGGGCTCGCGCGACGGCGTGGAGCGATCGCGGCGGGTGCTCGAAGGGCTCTACGAGCAGCTCAAGCGCGGCAACGAGCTGGTCTCCGGCGACGTCGAAGGGGCGATCCGCTTGGCGATCGCGCAGGGCTCGCTGTTCGACTACGACCCAGCGACTGCGCGGCCGACTTTCGAGGAGATCAACCTGCGCAAGCGTCCCGTGCGCGCGCGCACCGCGGCGCAGGACGCCTATATTCGCGCGCTGCGCCGCCACGCGCTGGTTTTCGGCACGGGGCCGGCGGGCACCGGCAAAACCTGGCTCGCGGTCGCCCACGCGGTGCAGTTGTTCGAGCGCAAGGAGGTCGATCGCATCATTCTCTCGCGTCCGGCGGTCGAGGCGGGCGAGCGTCTCGGATTCCTCCCCGGCGATATGCGCGAGAAGGTCGATCCGTATCTGCGCCCGATCTACGACGCGCTCTACGATCTGATGGATGCGCGCATCGTCGAACGCACGCTGCAGACCGGCGAGATCGAGATCGCGCCGCTCGCTTTCATGCGCGGGCGCACGCTCTCGAACGCAGTCATCATCCTCGATGAGGCGCAGAATACGACCGCGATGCAGATGAAGATGTTTCTCACGCGACTCGGTGAGAACAGCCGCATGATCGTCACCGGCGATCCGAGCCAGGTCGATCTGCCGCCCGGACAGACCTCCGGCCTCGCGGAAGCGACGCGACTCCTGAGGAACGTCGAGGGAATTGGTCACGTCGTCTACACCGCCGAGGACGTCATCCGGCACGAGCTCGTGGCGCGCATTGTCGACGCCTACGACAAAGCGGCGCTCAAGGCCGCGCGATCGCGCGAGACCAAGGAATGAGCACGCTTGCTTGTTTCATCTTCCCCGCCCGCGGGGAAGGGAGATGACGTTCGTGGTGCGCAAACGGCGCACACGACCGCCAGTGCGCCGCCGCCCGCCGCTCAGGGCCGACATCGTGGTCGCATCCCCACTCTGGACGGCGCAGCGCAGCCTCAAGGCGCTGCTGCGCCGGGCGATCGGCGAAGCCGCGTCCATGGTGTCAACAATCCAGGGCGAGCTTGCTATCGTGCTGACCGACGATTCGACGATCCGGGCGCTCAACCGTGATTGGCGTTCCAAAGACGCAACGACCAACGTGCTGTCCTTTCCCGCCAAGGAACCACGCGATGCGCGTGGGACACCCCGCCTGCTCGGTGATATCGTAATCGCCTACGAGACGACGGAACGTGAAGCGCGCGCCGAGCATAAACCGTTTGCGCATCATCTTGCTCACCTCGCGGTGCATGGATTCCTTCATCTCGCCGGCTACGATCACGCGGCCGATGACGAGGCGGCCGCAATGGAAAGGCTCGAAACAGCGATCCTTGCCCGGCTGGACGTGCCCAACCCCTACATCGCGCGCAGCGCTATCTAATCTCCATGCCTGAGTCCGACCCACCCAGTTCGAGCGAGCCGAGCGCGACGCGCAATCTGCCCGTGCCGCTGCCGCGGCCGGGCCAAGCCGCGCCCGAAAGCGCCGAGAATTGGTTCACGCGGGCGCTGCGGGCGATCTTCCGCTGGAAATCGAGCACCATCCGCGCCGACCTCAGGGATGTGCTCGAAGATGGCGCAGGCGAGACCGGCTTCTCGCCAGCCGAACGCACCATGCTCAAGAACATCCTCGGGCTGCGCGAGCGGCGCGTCTTGGATGTGATGGTGCCGCGCGCCGACATCATCGGCGTGCAGCGCGACATCGCTCTCGGCGAACTCATGAAGGTGTTCGAGAGCGCGGGCCATTCCCGGCTCGTGGTTTATGACGACACCCTCGACGACGCCGCCGGCATGGTCCACATCCGCGACCTTGTCGCGTTCATGACGGTGCGCGCGACCTTGAGCGCAACCGCCAATCGACGCCGCAAAAAGCCGTTTCCCGCCGGCCTCGACCTTAAAGCCATCGATCTGTCGATGCCGCTATCGGCGACGAAAATCATCCGCGAAATTCTGTATGCGCCGCCGTCCATGCCGGTGCTCGACCTGCTCGCCAAGATGCAGACGACCCGTATCCATCTCGCCCTCGTCGTCGATGAATATGGCGGCGCTGACGGCGTCGTTTCGATCGAAGACATCGTCGAGCAGATCGTCGGCGAGATCGCGGACGAGCACGACGAGGACATAGCGCCAGGCGTGGTACGCCAGTCCGACGGCTCGTTCCTCGCCGACGCCCGCGCGAGCCTTGAGGACGTCACCGCAATCGTCGGCGAATTCGATGTCGGCGACGTCGCCAAGGAAGTGGACACCCTCGCCGGATATGTCGCGACGCGGATCGGCCGCGTGCCGGTGCGCGGCGAACTCGTGCCCGGGCCCGGCCCGTTCGAACTCGAAATCCTCGACGCCGATCCCCGCCGCGTGAAGAAGCTTAGGATCTATCGCAGTCTCGACCGGCAGAACGGTGCCCGGCGCGTGATGCGGCGGCAGGTGGGACCCGCGCCCGCGCCGCCGAGCGCGAGCGCACCTCCCTCCTCGCCGCCGCTGAGCGGCGATGAAGCGGACAAGCTTTCCCCCGACGCAGCGCCATCGAAATCCGCCCGCCAGCCGTGACGCTCACCCGCCTCGCCCATACCATCGTGCTGGCCGAGGGATGGTGGCGTATTCTGATCGCGTTCCTCGCCGGCGCCTCCTCGACGCTGGCGCTGCCGCCGACGAATGTTTGGCCACTTCCCTTCATTACGTTTCCGATCCTGGTCTGGCTCGTCGACGGCGTGGCTGGCGGGCGCTTCGGCGGCGTGCTCGCGGCCGCCAGTGTCGGCTGGTGGTTCGGCTTCGGCTATTTCCTCGCCGGCCTCTATTGGGTCGGCCATGCGTTCCTGGTCGACGCCAAGACTTTCGGCTGGCTGCTGCCGTTCGCAGTCATTGCGCTGCCGGCCGCGATGGCAATCTACACGGCGTTGGGCCTCGCACTGGCGCGACTGATCTGGACGCGCGGCGCGACCCGCGTGCTCGCGCTCGCGCTCGCGCTCACGCTCGCAGAATGGCTGCGTGGTCACTTGTTCAGCGGTTTTCCCTGGAACGCCTATGGCTATGCGCTGATCTCGCCGCTATGGCTCGCCCAGGGCGCGGCGCTCATCGGTATCTGGGGCCTCACGTTTCTCGCCGTCGCGGTCTATGCATCGCCCGCCATGCTCGCCGATGACCGCGCCGACACCAGACGGCCGTGGCTGGCTCCGGCGCTGAGCGTGGCCGCGATCGCGGCGCTTGCGATCTACGGCGCCGTGCGGCTGGAGCGGACCCCCACCAGCTACGTCGCGGACGTGCGCCTTCGCATCATGCAGCCCAATCTGCAGCAGGATGAAAAGTTCAACTATTCGCAGAAGCAGCAGGTGATGAGCCGTTATGTCGCGCTATCGGATCGCCCGAACGGCAAGCAATCCACTGGCCTGCGCGGGGTGACGCTTCTGATCTGGCCGGAATCGGCGTTTCCGTTCTTCCTCACGCGCGAACCCGATGCGCTCGCCCAGATCGCCGCGCTCTTACCCGCGGAGACGGTGCTGATCACCGGCGCCATCCGTGCGCCCGAAACCGCGCCCCATGCGCCCGTCACGCGCGCCTACAATTCGATCTACGTGATCGGCCACGACGGCTCGATCCTTTCAGTCTACGACAAGGTCCATCTCGTGCCATTCGGCGAATACCTGCCGTTTCAGGAGCTGCTCGAGCGGCTCGGTCTGGAGCAACTCACCAAGGTCCGCGGCGGATTCATCCCCGGCGACCAGCGGCGCAATCAGGCGGCGCCAGGAGTACCGAATTTTCTGCCGCTGGTCTGTTACGAAATCATTTTTCCCGGCGACGCGGTGCCGCGCCGCGAACGCAAGGGCTGGCTCTACCGCCATGTCGGCCGTTATCTCGACTGGCCGTCCGTGGCCGGGAGCGTGGAACGGCCCGGCTGGCTCCTCAACCTGACCAATGATGGATGGTTCGGCGTCAGTGCAGGCCCCTACCAGCACTTCCAGCAGGCGCGAATACGCGCCATCGAAGAGGGGCTTCCGCTGGTGCGGGCGGCCAATAGCGGAATTTCCGCGGTGGTCGATCCGCTCGGGCGCATCATCAAATCGCTGCCGCTCGGGGCCGAGGGCGTGCTCGATGCGCCCCTGCCGCAACCCACCGCGCGCACCCTCTACGCCCGCTGGGGTGATGGCCTCGTCGGAATAGTGGTCGGCATCGCTTTTTTGTGGGTGATGCGCTCCCGCAGGCGGACGCCCTAACTTCGCCGTGGATTCAGTTCTAAGTTGTGCACCAGCGGCCCGATTACAACTTTCTGCGTATAGGTTGCAATAGAGACTATCGACGAATTGCCTTTTCTAATCAGCTATCTGCCGTAGGGGGCCGGATTCGCGTTTCAACAGTTTTTTGCGGTAACCACCGATTTTGCTCGGAATACGATTCCGCTGCTGGCCGGCCCGAAATCGAAAATACGTTCGAGCTATCAATGCCCTAGCGAAAACGTTCGGCCCTGTTCGAGTTGCCGACACTGCTGCGAGATTTGTCCTTATTTTCCGGCGGCTTCCTGCATTTGCGCCCATGTTGCAAGGAATCGCGATGCAACATAGATGCAACATGACAGGGCTATTTCTCGTGCTTCTCCAAGTATGCGATGATGGCTCGATAGACGACGGCCTGCAACGAGGCGTTGGTATCGAGCGCAAGTTGCTTTAGCTCCCGGTGGACCTGAATCGGGAGCCGTATCGTCAGCTTCGTCTCTCCAGCGACTTCCATGGCTGCTACCTCGGCTTTCGGGTGCTGGCTGGCGAGATAAGGCCCCAAAAGGCATTGGGGACAAGCTCGGCGATGGAACCGCCTTCGAGATGCCCGCCGCGTGGCGACGCAGCCAGCGTGCGGCTTTTCACGCAGCGCGGCGTGGGTTGGACCGGCCGCGCGACTTCGCCGACGAAGTGGGGGAGGTGACGAGCACTGAGCGGGCTTGGGATGGCCACTCGCCCGCCAGATGTGCCCACCAGCGAGGTTCTGTCGGATCGCGGGTCGCCCGTCCTTCGCCGTTGAACGGAAGGGCGGCGGAGGGCGAACGCTTGATAGCCCTTACTACTTTTTGGTTGCAGAACACAAGTGATTTGTATTGTGTAGCGCGACACACTACGAATCATACTTGGATCGACAAACCCTATGTCTAAGCCTGCCGATGTTCCGCACCCCGGAACCCGTATCAAGGCCGGGGTCATCCCAGCCGGGATGTCGGTCACGAAAGCCGCCCAACTCATGGGCGTCGGCCGTCCCGCCCTGTCGAACCTGCTGAACGGCAAGGCCGTTTTGTCCGCCGACATGGCTACGCGCCTGGAAAAGGCGTTCAACTATCCGCTCAAGGACCTGATGGACATGCAGGCCCGCTACGACGCGGCGCAGGCCGAGCAGAAAGACGCGCCCGCGGAGACAAAGGCATATGTGCCGCCGTTCTTGGCAATCAAAGCCAACGATATTGAAGGGTGGGTCTCACATAACATCCCGGCGCGCAGCCGCCTGGCGGTTTTTTTGCGCACGCTGGTGCACTCGACCGGCAGCGCGCTTGCGAAGGCGGACTTTCCGGGCAACGACGATGCTGAACGCCCCGGCTGGGACGGGTTCGTAGAGGCGAGCGGAGGAACGCCCTGGGTGCCTGCGGGGCGCTCCGGTTGGGAGTTCGGCACCAACGAGGACCCCAAGGCGAAGGCTGAGGGCGACTTCGCGAAGAGCGTGAAGGCGCTCGACAAGAACGAGCGCGCGGAGACGACGTTTGTGTTCGTCACGCCGCGCCGCTGGGCCGGGAAGGCCGCCTGGGTCGATGCCAAGAAGGCGAAAGGACTTTGGAAGGACGTTCGCGCCTACGACGCGAGCGATCTTGAGCAATGGTTGGAGCAGTCGCTGCCCGCGCAGGCCTGGTTCGCCAACGAAAGGCACATCCCCGCGGAGCACGTTCGCTCGCTCGACAAGTGCTGGGCGGACTGGGCCAATGCCTCGACACCGCCATTGACCGGCGCTCTGTTCAGCGCTGCCATCGAGGCGGCCAAGCGCACCATGCTGTCGCGCCTGTCGAAACCCTCCGAGGGGCCGATCCTGATCGCGGCGGACTCGACCGAAGAGGCGCTTGCCTTCCTTGCCCAACTGCTTGGGGAACGCGGCGGCGAAGAGCTCGCCTCATACCGCGACCGCGTTCTGGTGTTCGACAAGCCCGGCGTCTTGCCGCGCTTGGCGGCGGGCGCGCAGACCTTCATCGCAGTCGTGTTCACCCGGGAAGTCGAGCGCGAACTCGCGCCCTATGCGAAGTCGATACACGCCATCGTCGTCTACCCGCGCAACGCCGCGACCACTACGCCCGACATCGTTCTCGAACCGGCGAACTACGAGACGTTCAATAAGGCGCTCGCGGAGATGGGCAAGGACCGCGACGAAACCTCGCGGCTGGCGAACGCTTCGGGCCGGTCGCTGACCGTTTTGCGCCGTCAGCTTTCGACGGTACCTGCGGTGCGGACGCCGGAATGGGCGGCAGACCGCCAGACGGCGGTAAGCCTCGTGCCGTTCCTGCTTGTGGGCGCATGGAACAGCCAGAATGAGACCGACAAGGTCGGCCTTTCGCTCCTGGCCGGAGGCCGTCCGTATGATGAGCTTGAGAAAGAGTGCCAGAGCCTCGCCCAGCTCAACGACGCACCGATCTGGTCTGTCGGCAGCTACAGGGGCGTGATTTCGAAGATTGACCTGTTATACGCCATCGCAGGCGTGGTGACCCCTGACGACTTGAATCGCTATTTCTCGATGGCGCGTATGGTGCTCGGGGAAGACGATCCCGCGCTGGATCTGGACGAGGATCAGCGCTGGGCCGCGTCAATCCACGGCAAGACGCGCGAGTTTTCCGGCGCCTTCCGGGAAGGTATTTCGGAAACGCTGGTCTTGCTGGCGGTTCACGGCGGGCACCTGTTCAAGAGCCGCCTCGGCGTCGATACCGAGATTGAGGTCATGCGCGTCGTGCGCGACTTGCTTCCGACGCCGTTGACCACGCGGATTTTGGAGGCCAACGACCGCGACCTTCCCACCTACGCGGAAGCGGCTCCCGATGAATTCCTCTCGATCCTCGAACGCGACCTCAAGTCCAAGGACCCGGCGGTTCTCGGCCTTCTGCGCCCGGCGCTCACGGGTGTCTTCACGGGCAGCCCGAGCCGCACCGGACTACTGTGGGCTTTGGAGGGCCTTTCGTGGAATCCGGTGACGTTGCCGCGCGCGGCACCCATCCTCGCCCGGCTCGCGCAGGTCGAGATCAACGACAACTGGGTCAACAAGCCAACGAACTCGCTGGGGTCCATCTTCCGGGCTTGGATGCCGCAGACGGCCGCAAACCACCAGCAACGGGTGGACCTGATGAAGCAACTGGCCGAGAAGTTTCCGGACGTCGCCTGGAAGGTCTGCGTCGCGCAGTTCGGCGATCGTCATCATGTCGGCCACTACAGCCACAAGCCGCGCTGGCGTCCCGACGGCTACGGGTTCGGCGAACCCTTTCCGACGTGGGGCCCGATCATCGAGTTCATGCGCGAGATGGTCGAGATGGCTTTGACCTGGAAAGACCCCTCGCTCGGCATGTTGTGCGATCTGGTGGAGCGTCTTCATGATCTGACCGACGCCGATCAAGCTCGCGTATGGGCTCTAATCGAAAGCCGGGCGAAGACCAAGGCGAGCGATGCCGACAAGGCCGCTATGCGGGAGAAAATCCGTGTCTCAACTTTGTCGCGCCGCGCGGCGGTGCGCGCCAAAGGCAGCGGTAAAGCCGCAAGCTTGGCGACCGCGGGCAAGGCTGCCTATGCTGCTCTTGAACCGAGCGACCTTCTAAACAAGCACGCCTGGTTGTTCCGCGATGCGTGGGTCGAGGACTCCGCCGACGAGATCGAAGACATCGAAAAAATCGATTTCCGCCAGCGCGAGGAGCGCATCAAGAACCTGCGGATCGAGGCGTTGCGCGAGGTCTTGGCGCAGCGCGGTCTCCCCGGGATTTTGGAGCTTTGCGAACGCGGGAAAGCTTCATGGGTGATCGGCGTGCTCGCGGCGACCGACTTGCTGTCCGAACAAGAAGTCCAGGAATTGTTGCGGCTCGCGCTCGCGCCGATCCTCGCCGGCAACGAAGAAGTCCACTCGTACAAGAACCTGATTGGCGGCGCGGTGCGCGCTTTGGTCGATGATAACAAGCGCGAAGCAGGTCTCAAGGGCGTTGCAGCGGGGCTGTCCGAAGAGGACATGGTGCGGCTGTTTGTCCTCGCGCCGTTCGGCAAGAGCACCTGGAAACTGGTCGATGCCCTTGGCGAAGCCGCCCAGGTCAAATACTGGAGCGAGGTGACGCCCGATTGGATTCACAATTCGGATGCCGAGAACAATGAAGGCGTCGAGCGGCTCCTGAAGGCCGAACGGCCCCGCGCGGCGTTCTCATGCATTCGGTTTGAGCCGGGCAAGCTCGATGCGCAGGTTCTTTTCCGCTTGCTGTCGGCGATGGCGCAAGGCGGTAACGATCAGCCTGGCCACTACATGCTCGAGCACTACAACGTCGAAGAGGCATTTAAACACCTGAATAGCAGCCCCGCTCTGACGCTTGACCAAAAGGCCGGTCTGGAGTTCGCCTACATCGAAGTGCTGGCGCGTCCTTGGGACAGGCGGGATACCTACGGCATCCCGAACCTGGAGCGATACGTTGAGGTGCATCCGGAACTATTCGTGCAGGCGGTCGTCTGGACCTACAAGCGCAAGGATGGCGCGAGCGATCCCACCGAGTTCCAGGTTCCGCAGGACCGCGTCAAGACGATGGGTGAGCGCGGCTATAAGCTGCTGGAAGCGATTGAGCGCATCCCCGGTCACAACGACCTTGGCGAACTCGAGGCGGGTCGTCTCGCGAAATGGATCGGCACCGTCCGCCAATCGTGCGCCGAGCTAGGCCGCGCTGACGTCGCCGATATCTGCATCGGCAAGGTGCTGTCCTGCGCGCCGGTCGGGAAAGACGGCGTTTGGCCGTGCGAGCCGGTTCGCGATGTCATGGAGGACATTCAGTCCGAGGCCATGACGAGAGGCGCACACACCGGCATCTACAATTCGCGCGGCGTTCATTGGCGCGGCGAAGGCGGTGACCAGGAACGGGAGCTGGCTGAAAAGTACCGTAAGTGGGCCCAGGCCCTTCAAGTCTCGCACCCGTTCGTCGCCGCGAAGCTCTTGATGGGGCTCGCTCAGACGTATGATCACGACGCGAGCCGCGAAGACACGAAGGCCGGGATCAGACGGCGGATGCGATGACAAATAATTCCTTTCATCGACATGCTGCTGTTGGACGACATCTTCGAGATGGTCGCGGCTACGTTTTGAATTTCTCAGACCGGACGTTCGCGCAGTTCTTCGCCGAGGCATTGAACGTCGACATCAATGATCCCTTGTACTCGCGCAATGGCGGCTCGAAAGCCAAACGCCTGCGGTGCTTTTTGCAGACCGTCGATAAGCCAACCGTCATCAAGGCGCTGAACGCGCTGTGGGAGGTGATGCGGCAGCGGGCAGACCAACCGGAGAAGTTGAAGAATCCGCACGGCAACCTCCTTGCAATCATCGATCGATTGTCGGGCGGATCGAGCGCCGCCACCAAGTCCGGTGCTCCGCCCGCCGCTGCCTTCGACCGCGCAAAGCTCTCGCAATTGCAATCGGACCTGCTTTCTTTGACGACGCTTGAGCCGCAAACGCGGGGATACGCCTTCGAGAATTCTCAGCAACGAACGTGGCGTTTCATCTGCTGCTGGCGCGCGTTTATGACGACAAGGACGTGCAGGAATGGATCATCCGCAGGAACAAATTCGACTGGGTGATCGTGCGTCCCGTGATCCTGACCGATGGGCCTAAGACGAACGCCTATCGCGCGTTGGTCGATCCGCGCGACTGGACATGCGGGTTCATCTCGCGCGCGGACGTCGCGGATTTCCTCGTCAAGCAGATTGATGACGATGCCTTTCTGCATAAGACGCCCGTGCTCACGAGCTCCCTCCATACGTGCAGGGGTGAGCCCACCAAGCCGCCGCGCCGCCGAGCAGCGTGATGAAATCGCGCCGATTCATGTGTGGATGGCCCCCGCCTGGCAAGAGAAAATGTAGCGTGCCGCACAGAGTCGCTTGCAGTCATGTGTCCGGCCTGTTCACGCAGTCCGGAGGGACTGCTGGCCCTGATGGAGTCCGCGAACCGAGGCCTCATCATTCGAGCGGGATCGATGTCCCGATGAACCGGCA
>Ga0070699_100003047_pt1 | contig 14868 bp, 11 predicted proteins | sample KBSK1503metaG_FD_65473 | JGI IMG/M metagenome (GOLD analysis project Ga0070699, IMG submission 65473) | Corn, switchgrass and miscanthus rhizosphere microbial communities from Kellogg Biological Station, Michigan, USA - KBS K1-50-3 metaG | ecosystem: Host-associated > Plants > Roots >...
ATGATCTCCTGCCCTTCCTTCAGGAGCTCTTCGATTTTCGGCTCGGGGCCCCGTTCGCGCTCGCGGTCCCGGCGGCCAGGCGGACCTGAAGGTCCGCCTCTACGTCCGTTAGCGCCACCGTTGCCGGCCGCGTCCTCGTCGTCAGTCTCGAGGCGGTCGAACTCCTCGAAGGTGGCGACGACGTCTGACACGTAGAGGAAGCCGTCGCGTTCGAGACCGAGGTCAACGAACGCCGACTGCATGCCGGGCAGCACTTTCGACACCCGGCCCTTGTAGAGATTGCCGACCACGCCGCGTTGATGCTCGCGTTCGATGAAAATCTCGGCAACCTGATCGTCCTCGAGGATCGCGACCCGTGTTTCGTGGGCGCTCGAGGAGATGATCATCTCCTTGGTGGACATGCCCGAAGCTCCAGGACGGCTGCGCCGCGCGCGCGAAACGGAGCTCCGCCGAGCGCACGGTCAGGTACGCGAGGAGGATCCAGAGCAGCGCGAGAACACTGGTCATCAGCCGTGTAGGGGCGGGTCGAACCCGCCCGCCTTTAATTCGTAAATCGGCGCATCCGAACGTTGAGAATCAGGCCGAACGCCGCCAATGTGGCAATCATGGAGGAGCCGCCGTAACTCATGAGCGGAAGCGTCAGTCCCTTGACCGGCGCGAGGCCGGCCGACATCGTCACGTTGTAAATGACCTGGAACGTAAAGCTGGCCAGCACTCCCAGCACCAGGTACGCGCCGAGGCGATCCTTGGCAAGCCGCGCCGCCTCGAGCGCGCGTAGTATCACGAACAGGTACAGCCCGAGCGTGACGAGCACGCCCGCAAAACCCTGCTCCTCGGCGAGCACCGAGAAGATGAAGTCGTTGTGTGCGACCGGAAGGAAACGCAACTGGCCCTGCGTCCCCTTGGTGAACCCTTTCCCCCACAGGCCGCCGGATCCAACCGTGATCCGGGCCTGAATCTGCTGATACCCCGCCCCCTTGGAGTCCTGTGAGGGATCGAGGAAGGTCGAGATGCGCTCTTTCTGGTAGTCCTTGAGCGCGAATTTCCAGGCGACCGGCGCGACCAGCACCCCGACGAGCGCGAGGATGCCGATGATGCGCATCGGCATCCCGGCGACGTACGCGATGGCGAAGCCGACCGGGATGAGCGTGACCGCGGTGCCGAGGTCCGGCTGCCGCGCGACGAGCAGGAGCGGGACGGCGGTGAGCGCGCCCGCGATGGCGAGGTCTTCCCGCGTGATCGCGCCGCGCCGGCTCTCGCCGAAGAACTTCGCGAGCACCAGCGCGAGCGCGGCCTTCGCGAACTCGGACGGCTGCAGGTTGACCACGCCCAGGTCGATCCAGCGGCGCGACCCGCCGCGGACCGCGCCGAAGAACAGCACGTACATGAGGAGCAGGAGAACCGCGAGGTAGATCCAGTGCGACTTGTCGGCCAGCGACCGGTAGTCGATCGTCAGGCAGATGGCCATCGCGAAGATCCCGATGATGATCCCGTAAATCTGCGTGTAGTAGATGCGCGTGAAGCCGCCGGTCGCGCTGAAGATCTGCGCGACGCCGATCGCGCAGAGCGCGAAGATGCCGGCGATCATCGCCCAGTCGACGTGATAGTAGAGCCGTCGTTCGAGCATCTTAGTTCGTTACGTTGACCGGTTCGTCGGTTTGAGGTTCGGTGCCGGGCATATGGCCGGGGCCGTACGGATCCGAGAAGTCGAACTGCATGTCCTTCGGCGTCGGCGGCGGCGGCAGCGGGTTGCCGAGCTTCTTCGCGTAGAACGTCGCCAGGATATGACGCGCCACCCGGGCGGCGTTCGGACCGTGGACGCCGTGCTCGAGGAACACCACGCCGGCAATCTCCGGGTTGTCGCGCGGCGCGAAGAAGACGAACCAGCCGTTGTCGCGCAGATCCTTCCCCGACCTCGCCGCGGCCACGCGCCCCGCGTTCGAGATCACCTGCGAGGTGCCCGTCTTGCCGGCCACATCGAAGCCAAGGACGCGCGCGCGATTCCCGGTGCCGCCGCCGTTGACGACGCCCCACATCCCGTCGCGAATCGCCTGCAGCTTGGCGTGATCGACCTCCACCTTCGACTGCGGCTCGGGCGCTGCCACCGGCTTCCAGCCGTTGCCGCCCTCGTCCACCGCCTTGAGCAGATGCGGCGTGACGCGCGTGCCTCCGTTGGCGAGCGTCGCCGCGTAGACGGCCATCGACACCGGCGTGACCGACACCTGCCCCTGCCCGATGCCGACGGAAATGGTTTCGCCCGCGTACCACTTCTCGTGCATCTTCTCGCGCTTCCATTCGGTGGAGGGCACGAGGCCGGTCACTTCGTTCGGCAGGTCGATGTTGCTCTTGACGCCGAGACCCAGCGCGGTCGCCCACTTGTTGATCTTGTCGATACCGAGAATGTTGGCGACGGTGTAGAAGTAGACGTCACACGACTGCTCGATCGCGTGGCGCAGATCCGTCGTGCCGTGGCCGCGTTTCAGCCAGCACTTGAACGTGCGGCCGTAGAAGTTCGCGGCGCCCCCGCAGTGCACCTGGAAGTCGGGCGTGATGACGCCTTCCTGCAGGCCCGCGAGCGCGACCGCCATCTTGAACGTCGATCCGGGCGAATAGCGCCCCTGCAGCGCGCGGTCGTTGAGCGGCCGCTGCTCGTCGGTCGTCAGCGACGCCCACGTGGCGCGATCGATGCCCGCGGCAAACGCATTCGGATCGAACGCCGGCTCGCTCGCGAAGGCCAGCACTTCACCGGTGTTCGGATTGAGCACCACCGCGGCGCCCGCGTTGGTCAGGCGTGCCTCGCGGGCCGCCTTGAACCCGTCGTCAACGGCTTTCTGGATGTCGTAATCGATCGTCAGCTGCAGCCGCTTGCCTTCGGTCGGCGGCACTTCCTCGAGCGTGCGGATTTCGCGGCCGAGGCTGTTGACGACGACGACCTTGGCGCCGTCCTTCCCCATCAGCATCGGGTTGTAGATCTTCTCGATGCCCGCCTGGCCGACCAGGTCTCCGCTCTTCAGGCTTTCGTCGGCAGCCACCATCGTGTCGCTGACTTCGCCGACGTAGCCGAACAGATGCGCCGCGATGCCTTCCCCGGGATACTGGCGCGTCGGCACCTCTTCGACGACAACGTCCGGCAGCTCGAAATCGAGGCGCCGCGCCGTGATTGCCGCCACCTGCGCCAGCGACGCGTCGTCGACGACCACGATCGGCCGATAGCTCGGCTCGCTGCGATGCCGCGCGACGACCGCGCGCACATCGTCGATGTTCAGCCCGGCGACCTCTGCCAACATGCGGATGGTGCGATCGAGGTCCTTCGTGTGCTCGCGGACGATGGAGATGCTGAAGGAGTGCCGGTTCTCGACGAGGACCTTGCCGTCGCGGTCGTACAGCACGCCGCGCGGCGCGCGCAGAGCCAGCGTTCGCTGGTGATTGTTCTGCGCCATCTCCTCGTACCTGGCGTTCTCGACAATCTGCAGGAACCAGAAGCTGATCGACAGCGCGGCAAACACCGCCACGCACGCGACCTGCAGCACCGTCAGCCTCGTCGTAATCCGCCGGCGATCTTCCTGAATAGCCATATGTCTGACGGGCCGACCTGAAGGTCGGCCCCTACGTTCATTCCGTTGCTACCGTCTCGACCGTCTGTACTTCCGCCGTTCAATCGCGCCCGGCAGCGATTCGATGATCGCAAACGCGATGATGCCGGCCGCCGCGTTGGCGAGCGCCTGGCTCAGGACCGCCGCCCACGGCGACGGAAACTCCTTCAAGCCGAGGACGACATACATTCCCATGAATAACGCCGAGTGCACCACCGTCGCAGCCACGAACATCACGAACCGCGGGAACGCCGCCGTGACGATGAACTGCTGTCCGATCACCCCCGCGGCGAATCCGACGATCGCCTTCGCCAGGCCACCGATGCCGACCGTGCCGCTAGATAGCGCGTCCTGGATGATGCCCGCAACGCTTCCGGCGAGCATCCCCGTCACGGGCCCGGTGGTCAGCGCGACGTAGACCACCACGACCAGCACCAAATCCAGGGCGGCGGTGCCGCCGACGACGAATCGAGCGAGACTCGTTTGCAACGCCAGCGCCAGAGCTATCGCAACGAGGACGCCGGCGGTCTTCACTCGCGACCCTGGTTCGCACCCGCAGTTCCGGTTGCCTCAGTCGTCGCGGGCGGCGGTGTCAACACGATCAACACCGCTTCGAGCGACGTGAAATCGACGGCCGGCTTGATCACAATCGAGCTGTATTGGCCGGCGCCCCTGCTTACCGATTGTATCTGACCTATGACAAAGCCCTTAGGGTAAATGCCGTCGATACCCGAGGTTACGACCGTGTCCCCGGCCTTCACCTCCGACGACCCCGACACGTAGTCCATCCGCAGTTGGTCGGCCCCGGTCCCCACGACGACGCCCTGCGCGCGTGTCCGCTCGATCAGCGCCCCGGCGGCGGCGTTCCGGTCGATCAGAAGCTGAACCTTGGCCGCCCGGGGGCTTGGCTGGATGACGCGTCCGACGACCCCCGCCGGCGCAATTACAGCCATGTCAGCGCGCAGACCGTCGTGGGTGCCCTTGTCGACCGTCATCGTGCGGAACTCGGGGCTGGCGCCGCCCGCGATGACACCGGCGCCGGTGGTCATGAGCGGCGTGCTTGCCTTCAGGTCCAGTAGCTTCTGCAGCGCCTGGTACTGCTGCGCCATGTTCCGCTCTTCCTGAAGCCGCACCTGCAGCTCGCCGAGCTGCTGTTTCAGCTGCCCGTTCTCGGTGCGCACCTGCTGCAGCGCGAAGTAGTCCTGCCACGTCCCGCGCACGCCCATGGTGACGCCGTTGGCGGCGCGCTGCACCTCCGAGAAGACACTGAACACCACCTCCTCGAGCATCGGCACGCCGCGCTTCGTCGTCACCTGCGTGGAGATGAGGATCACGTGGCCGACGACCACCGCGAGGAAGAAGTAGCCGGTACGGCGGCGGATGTCGAGGACAGCCATATTAGCTGGCAGCTGGCAGCGGGCAGCGGGCAGCTCGCAGCTCGCAGCTGGCAGACAAGAACACGAAGGCTGCCGGCTGCTGCCCGCTGCCCGCTGCCCGCTGCCTGCTAATCAATGGAAATCTTCCTGAGCAGGTTGAAGTCCGACAGCATCTTGCCCGCGCCGAGCACGACCGACGACAGCGGATCCTCCGCCATCGCCAGCGGCAGCCCGGTCTCCTCGCGCAGCCGCTTGTCGAGGTTCTTCAGCATCGAGCCGCCCCCGGTGAGCACGATGCCCCGGTCCACGATGTCCGCCGACAGTTCCGGCGGCGTCCGCTCGAGCGCGACGCGCACGGCATCGACGATGACGTTGACCGTCTCGGCGAGCGCTTCGCGAATCTCCTCGTCGGAGATGGTGATCGTCTTGGGCACGCCCTCGATCAGGTGCCGTCCCTTGATCTCCATCGTCATCTTCTCCTCGAGCGGGAACGCGGAGCCGATCTCCATCTTGATCTGCTCGGCCGTGCGCTCGCCGATGAGGAGGTTGTACGTCTTCTTGATGTACTGGATGATCGCCTCGTCCATCTCGTTGCCCGCCACGCGCACCGCCTTGCTGTAGACGATGCCGGCGAGCGAGATGACGGCGATGTCGGTCGTGCCGCCGCCGATGTCGACGATCATGTTGCCGGAGGGTTCGGTGATCGGCATGCCCGCGCCGATGGCCGCGGCCATCGCTTCCTCGACGAGGTGCACCTCGCTGGCCTTCGCGCGATAGGCGCTGTCCTTCACCGCGCGCTTCTCGACCTGCGTGATCTCCGACGGGACGCCGATGACGATGCGAGGGCGCACCCAGACGTTGCGGTTGTGCGCCTTCTTGATGAAGTAGGTCAGCATCTTCTCGGTCACTTCGAAGTCCGCGATGACGCCGTCCTTCATGGGCTTGATCGCGACGATGTTGCCCGGCGTGCGGCCGAGCATTTCCTTGGCATCCTTGCCCACCGCCTCGACGCGGCCGTTGACCTTGTTGATCGCGACGATCGACGGTTCGTTGACGACGATGCCCTTGCCCCGGGCGTAGACGCAGGTGTTGGCTGTGCCGAGGTCGATCGCGAGATCGCTGGAAAACAGGGAGAAAAACGAGCCGAGAGCCAAAGTCGAAAACTCCTTGGGCCGACCTGCGGGTCCGCCCGTGCGTGCGCCTCAGAAGGCGGAGGCCTCCTGCGCTATGTGAATCCCGTTCTTCCCCGCGTCCTTGACCCGGTACATCGCCACATCGGCGGCTTTCAATAATTCTTCGGCCGAAGCGGCGACATCCGGCAGGGTCGCAACCCCAATAGACGCGGTCAGATGGATGGATAAACCGTCCGACGACAGGAACTCGCAGGCGTTGATCCGCTCCCGGATACGCTCGGCAACGGAAACAGCGCCCTCACGGCCGGTGTCCGGCAGGATCACTGAAAACTCGTCGCCACCGAACCGGGCGGCGACGTCTGTTTCCCGGGCGCTCCCGCGGATGATGGCAGCCGCCTCGACAAGCGCTTTGCTGCCAGCAAGATGGCCGTGGGTATCGTTGACCCCCTTGAAACCGTCGAGGTCCATGAACAGCAGCGACAGTGGCCGGCCGCTTCGCGAGGCGCGTTTCGATTCGCGACGCAGAACGAGGTTGAGATATCGCGAGTTATACAGGCCCGTGAGGTCGTCCGTCACCGAGACCGCCTCGGTGCGCTGAATCGTCAGAGCGTTTTCGAGCGCGATGGCGGGCGGCTCGAGCACCGACCGAATCGCCAGGGACAGGGCCGCACCGAGCACCGGAGCGCCGGCCGACGGCAGCGGATCCAGCCCGATCAACACACCGACCGTCCGGTTCCGGCAGATCAGCGGGAACGCGATGGCGCTCCCGATGACGCCCGGCTTTCCGCTGTCTTTCGACAGGTCGCTCGACAGCAGCTCGGTGCCGTGCCGCATCACCCACTGCGCGGCCATCCAGACGGTCGGAGTTACATTCGGTGTCAACCCTTCGTCGGCGATCACGGCCAGGTCACCTTTCAAATCGCGGGCAACGACCACCCAGCATGGCGACGGAATCCACGACCGCGCCTGCTGCACGAGCCACATCGCGACCTTCCGCGGGTCGAGCGTGGCGTTGGCCTCGCGAGTGGCCTCGAGCAGCGTCTCACGGCGCTCGAGCTGCGCGCGAAGGCTGCGGGCACGACCCTTCAGGCGAGCGGCAAGATCGGCACGACGTGTACGGCGCCCGGCGGGCTCGGGGAGGTCAGACTTCGCGGAGATAGGTGTCACCGCTTGAAGAGGGCGGGGGCGCTAAGTCCTTCTAATCCGGACAAATATACCATGGAAACCATTGCGGGTCGGCGGCGTCCTGGCGTACGATGAGAGGCTTCAGGCAACACCCACTGAGGAATTAGACCATGACGATGCTCGACCGGATGCGCCGCCACCGGAACTGGCTCAAGTGGAGCCTGGCGCTGGTGGTGCTGACCTTCATTGCGTTCTACATCCCGAGTTTCCTCGACACGACGACCCCGGTCGGCGCGTCGGCCTCGGACGTGGTCGCGACGGTCAACGGCAAGGACATTCGGGGCCTCGACTTCCAGCGCCGGTATCAGAACCAGATGGCGGCGTATCAACAGCAGTACGGCGGGAGCATCAACGAGCAACTGCTGCGCCAGCTTGGTGTCGACCAGCAGATTCTCCAGCAGATGGTCGACGAACAGGCCGCGCTCGCCGAGGCCGAGCGGCAGGGCATCCGCGTCAGCGACGAGGAGCTCGCGCAGCAGATTTTCTCGATCCCCGCGCTGCAGGAGAACGGCCGCTTCATCGGCGAAGCGCGCTACGAGCAGCTGCTGCTGTCGCAGAACCCGCCGATGAACAAGGGCGACTTCGAGGAGAACCTCCGGCGCAGCATGATGATCGACAAGCTGCGCTCGGCGGTCACGGGCTGGCTCGCGGTGACCGACACGGACGTCGAGCGCGAATACAAGAGCCGCAACGAGAAGGTCAAGCTGCAGGTCGTCGCGCTCACGGCGGACAAGTTCCGCGACAAGGTGGCGGTGAGCGACGCCGACATCAACTCGTATTACACGGCGCACCAGGCGGAATACCGCAAGGGCGAGCAGCGGAAGATCAAGTACGTGCTCGTGGACCGCGATCAGCTGCGCTCGCGCATCAACGTCACGCCGCAGGACGTCGACAGCTACTACAACTCGAACGTCCAGCAGTTCCAGACGCCCGAGCAGGTGCGCGCCAGCCACATCCTGCTGAAGACCGAGGGGAAGGATGAAGCCGCGGTGCGCAAGCAGGCGGAAGACGTCCTGAAGCAGGCCAAGGCGCCCGGCGCCGACTTCGCGGCGCTCGCGAAGAAGTACTCCGAGGACGACGGGTCGAAGGCCAACGGCGGCGACCTCGACTACTTCTCGAAAGGGCGGATGGTCCCCGAGTTCGAGCAGGCCGCCTTCACGCTGCAGCCCGGGCAGATCAGCGATCTCGTGAAGTCGCAGTTCGGCTTCCACATCATCAAGGTCGTCGACAAGAAGCCGGCCGCGACACGGACGCTCGACGAGGTGCGCCCGCAGATCCAGCAGACGCTGCAGGCGCAGCGCGTCGAGCAGCAGATTACGGACCGCACGCGCGACCTCGACGCGCGCATCACCAAGCCGGCGGACCTCGACGTCGTCGGCAAGGAAGCCGGTACGTCGATCGCCGAGTCGGGGTTCTTCGCGCGTGAGGATCCGATCCCGACGCTCGGCCCCGCGCCGGAAGTCGCGGCACAGGCGTTCCAGTTGAAGGACGGCGAGGTGAGCAAGGCGCTGCAGTCGCCGCGCGGCCCCGTGTACATCACGACGACCGGCAAGCGCGATCCGTACGTGCCGAAGCTCGACGAGGTGAAGGACCGCGTGCGCGAGGACGTGATCAAGGTGAAGGCCGCGGAGCTGAGCAAGCAGCGGGCGGGTGAAATCGCCAACGCGCTCCGATCCACGAAAGACTTCGCCGCCGCCGCCAAGACGCAGGGGCTCGAGGCAAAGGACACGCAGCTGATCGCCCGCGGGTCGCCGCTGCCCGACATCGGCGTCAGCCCCGAGATCGACAAGGTCGCGTTCGGCCTCCCGTCGGGCGGTGTGAGCGACCCGATCGCGACCGCCAACGGATCGGTGATCGTGCGCGTCGCCGAGCGGCAGGATGTCACGCCCGACTCGCTGCGGCAGGCCAAGGAAAGCTTCCGTACGCAGCTGCTGAACGAACAGCGGGAGCTGTTCTTCGCCTCCTACATGTCGAAGGCGAAGCAGGGCATGAAGATCCAGGTCAATTCGGACGTCGCCCGCCGGATCACCGGCGCGTGATCAGCAGGCAGCAGGCAGCGGGCAGCTGGCAGCTGGCAGTAGCGGGCAGCTCGTAGTTCGTAGGGGCCGACCTTCAGTTCGTAGGGGCCGACCTTCAGGTCGGCCCTTTCGCTATCTGACAAACGCAAAAGGCATCAGCGCGAGTAGCTCGCCGCGCCGGAAGACGGTCACCGGCGTGGCGACCGCCGCCAGCGCCTGAAACTGCGTGGCGTTCATCAACATCCCCCACGACGCGAACGCTGATGACGATCGGCCAAGCTGCGTGAGCGCCTCGTAGAAGCTGCGCCGCTGCGAATAGACCACCAGCTCGACCTCCTCGTCCGCCGGAATGTGCGCGCGCTGCCTGGCAATCGCCACCGCGGTGTCGAGCCCGCCGAGCGCATCCACCAGACCACGCTCCTTCGCCTGCGCGCCCGTCCAGACGCGCCCCTGGGCCACGGCATCGATCTCGGCCGGCGTCGCGTGCCGCCCCTCGGCGACCTTGGCGACGAAGTTCTTGTAGAAGCCCTCCATGTACTCGCCGACCTTCATGCGCTGTTCGGGAGAGAAGCGCGCGAACGGCGAGAAGATGTCCGAGTTCTTGCCCGACTTGACCGTCTCTGTCGTGACGCCGACCTTGTTCAGCGTGCCGTTGATGACGAACTTCCCGGCGAAGATGCCGATTGAACCGGTGAGCGTCCCGGGCTGCGCGACGATCACCTGGCCCGGCACCGAGATGTAGTACCCGCCCGACGCCGCGAGATCCGACATAGACGTCACGAGCGGCCTCGACGGCTTCTGGTCGCGCGTGATCATCAGCTCGCGCCACATGACGTCGGACGCGACCGACGAGCCGCCCGGACTGTCCACGCGCAGGACGATGGCCTTGATGCTGTCGTCTTGACGGAGCCGCCGCAGCTGCTCGACGAACGTGTCGGAGCCGACGACGGCGCCGTTGCCCGGGTCGTAGCCGCTCTTGCCCGACGCAATCACGCCCGACGCGTAGAGCACCGCGATGCGGGACGTCGGCCGCAGGCCGAGCGACCGTGCCGTCACGCGCTGGTAGTCGGTGCCGTCGACGCGCCGCATCTCGCCGCCCTGCCGCAGCTGCGGCACGCGATCGTCGAGCTGATCTTCGTAGGCGAGCCCGTCCACCAGCCCGAGCCGCACCGCGTCCTCGGGCAGGAACGGCCCCTGGTCGAGCAGCTGCCGCATCTCGCCCTCGGTCTTCTTGCGCGCCGACGCGATGCCGCGCACCAGCTGCTCGTACATGTCGCCGTTGAGCGACTCGGTCATCTCGCGATGCGCCGGCGTGAACGATTTCTGCGTGAACTGATTGACGGCCGTCTTGTACGCGCCAATCTGCAGGAAGTCCGGATACGCGCCGAGCTTGTCGAACGTCCCGCGCAGGAAGACCTCGTACGACGCGACGCCGGTCAGGTCGAGCGCGCTCGTCGGCAGCAGGTACACGCGGTCCGCCGCGGTCGCCAGGTAGTACTCGCGATCGCCGCCGAACTCGAGAAACGCCACGACCACCTTGCCCGACTTGCGGAAGTCGAGCACCGCGTCGCGCAGCTCCTGCACCTTCCCCCAGAAGGGCGAGTCCAGCGACGCGGGCATCAGGAGCACGCCCGTGATGCGCGGATCGCGCTTCGCCAGCCGCAGGCTCTCCACGAAGCTGCGCACGGTCATCGTGTCGCGCGCGATCAGCTGCCCCACCACGTCGTCCGGCATCGTCTCCTGCAGCGCGCCGCCGGGCCGCAGCACGAGCGTCGAGTCGTCCTCGATGGAGGGGCCGCGCGAGACGAGCACGTAGATCAAGATGACGCCCGCGAAGGACACCATGACGGCGAGCGCGATCAGGGTGAGGATGATGACGACGCCGCGGCGAACAGCCACAAGAACCTCCTAGCGGAAGATCGACTTCGGCAGCATCGCGTGCACGCCCTTCGTCATGTCCACGGTCTGCGTGACATGCAGGTCGGCGGCAAGCGAGCACAGAAAATACGCCTCGTCCCGGGTCATTCCCTTCTCGCTCACGAGAAAATCGACCATCTCTCTGACCGCGAGCTTCGAGGCCTGATCCAGATCTTCGCTCAAACCCATCGTGACGTAGTGCGTCGCCGTTTCGGCGCGCGGCCAGTTGAGGCGCTTGCCCTTTCGGAGGACGACCTGGAACGTCCCCCTCAACGAGGTCTCGAGCGCGGTCCCTGTCACCTCGCCATCCGCCTGCAACGCGTGACCGTCGCCAATGGAAAGCAGTGCGCCGGGGACGTTGACGGGCAGGTAGAGCACGGAGCCCGCAACGAGATCCTTGTTGTCGAGATTGCCTCCAAACGGCCCGGGCGCCGTACTGGAGATGCGCCCCTGGAGGACCGGCGGCGCGACGCCGATCGACCCGAAGAACGGCGCGAGCCGCAGCGTGATGCCGGGCGCGAACTGCGCCGTGCCGGCGCGCTCGTCGATCCGGATGACCTTCAGGCCGTCGTAGGGAAAGTCCTCGGGCAGCGTGCCTCCGCCCGGCAGGAACGCCGTGACGCCCCACGGGTGAAGGAACTCGATCCGCTGAATGTGCACCTCGAGCGAGTCTCCCGGACCGGCGCCCTCGACGAAGATGGGTCCCGTCATCGGGTGCGCGCCGGGGCCGCGCGTCGTAACGTTCTGCTCGACGACCTTCAGCGACTGCGGGATATCGTTCTCGCTGACACCGGCAAGCCTGACGCGCTCGAGTCCGCGCGCGACCATCGTCTCCACGCGGACCGTATCACCCGATGCGATGCGGAGGACGGGCGGGACCTTGGCGTCGTAGTAGCCCCAGTGGATGTTCCCGGGTTCGAGTTTCAACTCGTGCGAACGCGTCTGCGCGGACGCGCTCCACAGCGTCAGCATCGTCATCCCGGCGACGCACAGAGCTCTGGCTGTCATGGACACCTTATAGACTCCCGGCGTCCAACTTCCAACTCCCAAAACGTCCTTCGAATCAGTGCGCCCTGGGAAGTTGGGAGTTGGGAGTTGGGAGTTGACCAGCGGAAGTGCCTCGTTCAGCGCCCCACGACGTGAAGAAGCTCGTGCGCGGCGCGCTGGCCGGTTTCGACGGCGCCGTTCATGTAACCCTGCCAGCGCTGGCTCGTGTGCTCGCCCGCGAAGACGATGCGTCCCGCGCGCCTGGCGAGCAGCGGACGCCACGCCGGATCGAAACCGGGATCGATGAAGGCATAGCCGCCGCGCGCCCATGGGTCCGCCGTCCAGTCGCCGACGTGCACGGCGGTCACCGGCGCCCGGTTCATCCCGAGCCAGCACACGTCGGAGAGCAGCTCGCGGCCGCCCGCGGCGGCCGACTCGCGCAGCGGACCGCTGGCGGAGCCGCCTGCGAGAAACGCCACGATCGACGCGGTCGTGCCCTGCTCCTCGCTGGCGTCCCAGAACGCGCCGACCGGGCCGTCGGTGGCAAACGCGCGCGCGTGGCGCAGTCCGAACAGTGCGCCCGAGGTCTGCACGAGCGCCTTCGTCGCGCGGCCGTACTGCAGCCGCTGGATCGCGCGCTGCTGGTCCTCCGGCAGCGCCGGACGGATCTCGACGTCGCGCAGCGTCGAGGCGGGAAGCGCCATCACCAGGTAGTCGCCCTCAATCAGCTGCGTGAGACCGCCGGCATCGGTGACACTCACGACGACGCGATCGACGGCGTGCGCGACGGCGCGGATGACGTGACGCAGGAGCAGCCGCGCGGGCGTCTCGCCGACCAGCGCGTCGGCGAGCCGGCCGTTGCCTCCGGCGATGCGATGGAACTCGACCTGCGCCGGGGAGCCACCCTTGGCGATCTGTTCGACCACGGGCAGCACCGAGATTTCGTCCGGGTCGGCGAGGAAGAACGCGCGCAGCGCCGCCGCCATCGAGTGCACGTCCCCCGGCGCCCTGGCCTGACGCAGGTACTCGCGCAGCGACATCGTCGCCATCTCGCGAACAGCGGCGGCGGAACTGTCACCGGCCGACGTCTTGTAGCGGCGCACGAGCGGTGCGAGCACGTCGGCCAGCGCTTCCCATGGCGCGGTGCGACTGAGATGAAACGTGCCGTGCTCGTCGCGGAAGCGATGCGTGAACCCGCCGCGCAGCACGCGCACCAGCCGCAGCCCCAACGCCCGGCACAGCGCGACCAGCTCCTTGTGGTCGGACTCGATGAACTCGCCGCCAAGCTCCGCATGCTGGCCCGACGCGAACTCGCGAACCGTCCTGACGCGGCCGCCGGCGTAGTCACGCGCGTCGATCAGGGTGATCGACGCGCCGGCGAGCGCGAGTTCGTGCGCCGCGGACAGACCCGCCAGCCCGGCGCCCGCGACGATGACGTGCGTGCCCTGCATGAACGGCGATCTCAGCAACGACGGTGCCACCTATAATCAGCCCATGAGAGCCGCACTTCTCCTTCTTCTCGTGACGGGCGTCGTGGCCGCTTGCGGCGGAGACAACATGGGACGTTCAAACATTACGCAGCTGATGAAACAGGACGTGAAACCCGGCACGGGCGCGGAAGCGACGCCGGGGCGGCAAGTGACCGTCCACTATACCGGCTGGCTGTACGACGAAGGGCGCTCCGATCACAAGGGCACCAAGTTCGACAGCTCGCGCGACCGCAACGAGCCGTTCACCTTCCGCCTCGGGGGCCAGGAGGTGATTCCCGGCTGGGACCAGGGCGTCGCGGGTATGAAGGTCGGAGGCCAGCGCACGCTGACGATTCCGCCAGATCTCGGGTACGGATCGCAGGGCGCCGGCGGCGTCATTCCACCGAACGCGACGCTCGTCTTCGATGTCGAGCTGATGAACGTGAGTTGATCCTCCGTCGCGCCGTCGGCGCTTCGGCAAGGCAGGCCGGCGGCCAGGTCATCGATGTCGACATCGAGGCTGTCGCCGCCAACGGCGACGGCATCGCCTCCTGCGGCGGGCGCCGCATCACCGTTCCGTTCACGATTCCAGGTGAACGCGTGCGCGTCCGTGTCCCCGAGGGGAAGCGAGCCCGCCCCTCGGCAGTCCTCCTCGAAATCCTCCGCGCGTCACCGCATCGCGTGACGCCTGCGTGCCGGCACTTTGGTCCCGGCGCGGCGCCGGGCCTCGGCCCCTGCGGCGGGTGCAGCTGGCAGCACATCGCATACGCCGAGCAGCTTCGCCTCAAGACCGAGCTCGTCGATCGCCTCGTGCGCGCGGTCCTCCCGCGGGCGCCGCGCGTCCGGCCGATGCTGGCCGCGACGCCGCTCGGTCGTCCCTGGGGCTATCGCAACAAGGTGCACTTCGTCTTCGGGTCCGGACCGTCCGCCTTGACGATGGGCCACTACGCGCGTGGCTCGCGGCGCGTCATCCCTGTCGTCGAGTGTCCCGTCCACGACGATCGGGGCAACGCGTTCGCGTGTGCCGCGCGCGACGTCTTCGCGGCGGCGGGCCTGCCGGCGGCCGATGGAGAACGCGGAACGCTGCGCAGCCTCGCGGTTCGGGTCGGCTGCCACACGCGCGAGATCATGGCGACGCTGATCGTGTCGAGCGATCGCGATCGCCGCGTGCGCTCGGCGACGCGGCGGCT
>Ga0070699_100003048_pt1 | contig 14864 bp, 12 predicted proteins | sample KBSK1503metaG_FD_65473 | JGI IMG/M metagenome (GOLD analysis project Ga0070699, IMG submission 65473) | Corn, switchgrass and miscanthus rhizosphere microbial communities from Kellogg Biological Station, Michigan, USA - KBS K1-50-3 metaG | ecosystem: Host-associated > Plants > Roots >...
AGGCGCGATCCGGTGCCGCTGGGCGTGCTGCTCGACGCCGACATGTGGACCGCCATGCTGTTCGAGGAGAATTTCGCGCAGCAGGCCACCATGTTTCAACCGGTCGGCGGCATGGACCGCATCGCCGAGGCGTTTGCGAAGAAGCTCGGCCGCATCGTCCGCCTTGGCAGCGAGGTCACTGCCATCCGCCGCACCAACAACGGCGTGAGCATATCGTTCGTCGACAAACAAGCCGGTAGGCACAACGCCATCGAGGCGGTCTATTGCATCGTGACAATCCCCCTCAAGGTCTTGCAGGGTATCGAATGCGATTTTTCATCCGCCTATCGGGCCGCCATCCGCGACGTCGATTACGCCAACGCCGTCAAGCTCGCATGGCAGTCGCGCCGGTTCTGGGAAACCGACGAGCACATCTACGGCGGAATTTCATGGACGACGGGTCCGACCACGCTGGTGTGGTATCCCAGCGACCGCTTCTTTTCGCCGAAGGGGATTTTGCTCGGCGCCTATGCGATCGGCGGGCAAGCGGACGAAGTAGCAAGCAGACCGCTGCGCGAACAGTTCGACATGTCGCGCGCGGCAATCGAGGGTTTGCATCCGGGCCGGAGCCGCGAGCTCGAGAAGCCAATGGCAGTTGCCTGGAGCAAGGTGCCTTACAGCCTCGGCTTCGCCGCGCGATTCCGTAATGGCCAGGAGAGCGAGTACTCTCTCCTCAATACGCCGGACGGCCCCTTCTACTTTGCTGGTGAACATCTGAGCCGGATCGGCCCCTGGCAGGAGGGTGCGATTCTGTCTGCCCGGCGCGCCGCCAACATGATCGACAAGCACCGGCGTGTGACGGATGTGATAAACGCCAACCCGTGAGCACGCGCCCTTGGATGTGTTTTCAGAGTCCATTTGGCGGCATGGGAGTAATTCAAAGATCGAGGGAAAGAAACGATGAAACGGATGTTGCTGGTTATTTTGGCGGCAATAGCTCTCGTGTACTGGGCTTACTTCGGAGACCCGGCACGTGCCCAAACACGCACCGCTCAACAGCAACTGACCGTCGACGTCTATAAGGAGCTTGTCGAGATCAACACCGTCACCGCAACAGGTGACACCGCGCGCGCGGCCGAGGCCATGGCCGCACGACTTCGCGCCACCGGCTTCAGCGAATCGGATGTCCAAGTGTTCACGCCCGCACCGCGCAAGGGTAATCTGGTGGCGAGGTTGCGCGGGACGGGGGCTCGCAAACCGATCCTACTGCTCGCGCATCTCGACGTGGTTGAGGCGAGACGAGAGGACTGGTCGGTTGACCCGTTCAAGCTGATCGAGAAGGACGGCTATTTCTATGGACGCGGGACGGCCGATGACAAGTTTATGGCGGCGGCCTTTGTCGCAAACCTGATCCGCTACAAGCAAGAGGGCTACAAGCCGCATCGAGACATCATCCTGGCGCTAGAGACCGATGAGGAAATTCTGGACCGCGACGCCTTGGGGGTTCAATGGCTGCTGAAAAACCACCGGAACCTGATCGACGCTGAGTTTGCGCTGAATGAGGGCGGTCCCGTCGGGTTGAAGAACGGCAAGCCGATCCGCAACAGCGTTCAAACCAGCGAAAAGGTGTCGGTGAGCTATCAACTGGAGGTGAAGAATCGGGGCGGCCACAGCTCGCTGCCGACCAAGGACAACGCCATTTATCACTTGGCCGAAGGCCTCGTACGCCTGTCAAAATTTACCTTTCCATTCAAACTGAATGAGACGACCCGCGCCTATTTCGAACGCACAGCCGAACTCGAAGGTGAGCAGGTCGCCGCCGATATCAGGTCCGTCATATCCGGGCGTCCGGATCCGGCCTCTCTCTCGCTTGTGCGACTGTCCGCAAACCCGGTCTACAACGCGCAACTGCGCACGACTTGTGTCGCCACTTTGCTGGAAGGCGGGCACGCGTACAATGCGCTGCCGCAGGTTGCGCGCGCCACGGTCAACTGCCGCATCATGCCGGGCGAACCGGTGGATGAAGTCAAGGCGACGCTAGTGGGTGTTCTCGCCGATGATCAGATTGCAGTTGAACAAATCGGGGAGGCCGTCTTGAGCGCGCCGTCTGCGCTACATGAGGAGATCATGGGTACGATCGGAAAACTTTCCGCCGAGTTTTGGCCGGGCGCACCGATTGTCCCCACCATGAGCGCCGGCGCGACGGACGGCAGCTACTTGCGCAATGCCGGAATACCGACTTACGGCCATTCCGGGCTCGCCGGCGATGTCGACGACGTGCGCGTGCACGGCAAAGACGAACGCGTGCTGGTGAAGTCGTTCTTCGATGGCCAGGAATATCTGTATCGGCTGGTCAAGATGCTGTCGGGCGGATAGGGCATCCATTTCTTCGTCCGCCCTGCCCGGAACGAAGCGGCCTGGTGAAGGACGCCGACGCGGATATTGATTTTCAAAAAGGACAGGTGACGATCCGAGCCAACGCGGAGGCACCATTCCCGAGCCTCTGTTGAAACCAGTCACTAAGTCACGGATGCATCGCAATGCTGTTGTCAAAGTCTGGTCGCCCAAGATGGAGTATCGGATTGGCCGTCGCATTGTGTTCTGCAGTCCTGCCAGGCCGAATTACCAGGGCGGAAAACATCGTCGGTGACGCTGTTCCTGCACTGGACGGGGTGGCGAGCGAGGGCACCTTTCGTCACCTGCGGGCGTTCCAAAACATCGCCTCCATGAGTGGTGGCAACCGAGCCGCCGGCACACCCGGCTACGATCGTTCCGCGGAGTATGTGGCGGAGAGGTTAAAGGAGGTAGGCTATCGCGTTCACTTTGAAGACTTCGAGTTCCCCTTATTCGAGGAGCGCGTCCCCCCGGTCCTGCTTGTCAGCTCCTCTGACGGGCGGCAGGAGCCAGTGCCTGCCGCCGCTTTGCGTACCTTGACCAACTCTGGTTCAAGCGATGTGACAGCGCAGCTGCATCCGGTAAATCTTGGGCTCGCAAGCGAGGGACCGCCGCTCGCTTCTGACAGTGGTTGCAAAACCACCGACTTCGAGGATTTTGAACGCGGTCGTGTGGCTTTGATCCGTCGCGGGACCTGCACATTCCAAACCAAAGTTGAGAACGCTGTGGCCGCTGGCGCAGCCGGTGTCGTTATCATGAATGAGGGCACTGACGGACGCACAGACGCGTTTTCGGGTCAGTTGAGTCAGCTCGCCTCTATTCCGGTGGTCGGCGTCTCATACGACCGCGGCCGGTCACTTGAAATCGCAGCTCGCAGCCGCGCTACTGTTCACCTCGAGGTCAACGCCGTGACCAGCAAACGACTGACTCGAAACGTGCTGGCCGATACGGCTTGGAATAGCGATAGTTCCCTGATCATCGTTGGTGCACATCTCGACAGCGTACCGGAGGGGCCTGGCATCAACGACAATGGTAGCGGCTCAGCGGTAGTGCTCGAAGCCGCGCTGAGATTGGCCCAGGGCCCAGCCCAGGCCCGCCGTGGCGTGCGTTTCGCATTCTGGGGCGCAGAGGAGCGCGGCCTCATCGGCTCCCGCCACCATGTGGGAGGCCTGTCCGAGGAAGTGCGTCGGCACATCGCACTTTATATCAACCTCGACATGGTCGGCTCGCCAAACTTCGGGCGCTTCGTTCAGGGTTCCGCTGCGACCGGTGATGGATTGGTCGCCGTGGTTCGACGCGAACTCCTCGCTGATTTTCGCGAACACAACTTAAGTGTTGAGGAGCGCGCTGCAGGTCGTTTTGGATCTGACGATTCCCCATTCTCTCAGAAAGGCATTCCGACTGTAGGTCTTTACACGGGCGCAGGCGGGCCGAAGTCGGAGGCCCAGGCCAGCTTGTTCGGTGGTGCGGCTGGTAGCCCTTACGATCCCTGCTATCATCGGGCCTGTGACACAATCGAAAATATCAACCGTGACGTTTTGGAGCAGAATACCCGCGCACTTGTGCATGCGCTCAACGCCGCGGCCGCAGCTCAAGCACTCAGTACGCCCTCAAAAAAGGCGGTCGACTTGCCCGAACCCAAATCCCCGCGATAGTTGGAATAACTCAATACCCTTCCCCGCAAGGTAGCTTACATTCCCGACTACCCGACACAGAAGGCGGCGTTTGCGTCAGCACCGGCAGCATCGTCTGCGGCGGTGGCGGACATGTGCTCGGTCGGGCATGGCTCCGCCAAACTGGATCGACCGTTGTCGGAGACCTCACGGGCTGGTCGTGGCTGAGGTTGTCCTAGCCCAACGTCACTGACGTGGTGCGGCCCGGCTTCGCACACGCTCCGAGGGCACTTGCTGCTAGCCTGCATTCCCTACGACCCGACACAGAAGCCGGCGTTTGCGTCAGCATCGTCAGCATCGTCTGCGGCCGTGACGAAGGCCTGCCCGATCGAGCACGGGCCGATCAAATCGGGGCGATATTTGTTGTCGCGGGACGTCATCGGCCGATTGTGGCGGAGGTTCTCCTGACGCTGCAGTGCGCGCCACAGGCAGCCAGCGAGCGTGCGGATTTTTGGGCCAGCCGGTACCCTCCCTTGAAGTACAAAGGCGACCAGGCGCACGACTATCTTTGCGCGAAAGCGCCCGCTTCCGATCGAACGCTGTCGTCAGCCAGCTAGGAACGCCCTGCGGCTCCGCCGCTATGGAGTCACGCTGCGCGTTCGATCGAGACGTCGACAGTGCGACCGAGCGCCTTGAAGGCCGCCTCGAGTTGATCCAGTCGCGAGGCGTGGTCGAGACGAAACAGGCGGTCGACTGATTCCCGATTCCAGCCAAGCCGGCGCATCAGCTCAGCTCGGGTGAGGCCGGCTTCGCGCAGCGACCGATAGAGTGACACCTTGAGTGCCGCCATGAGAGGCAGGGCCACGGCCCGGCCGCGCGAGCGTGATGCCGGCGCGGGAATATCCAGACCATCTGCAATGCGGGCTGCGAGCGCCTCCTCGATGGCATTCGTGGCGTGGCGTAAGGCGTCGGCCTCGTCTTCGCCGAAGGTGGCGACCTCAGGTAGCGCCGGACAAGTCACCAGCAGCGTGTCATTGTCGTCCGGCTCAAGCTTGATCAAATAGCGCACTGTCATTTCACTCTCAACTCCTTGAGAATTTTGTTGACCAGTTTGGTGCCGAGTTCCTTGCGGCTGCCATGCATTGGGAGCTGGCTCCTGCGTTCGCCACGGCGGACCGTGATATGACCACTCCCGCCCCGATGGGTCTCAAAGGTGCACCCGTGGCGGGCGAGCAATCTCTTGAGCTCCTGTGCATTCATAAATGTATGTTACTCCACACCTCTGTGGAAGTCTACATAAGTGTGGAGCGCGCGTGGCTCCGAGTTGGCGGTTGCCAGCGTAATCCAAACCGGGTGCAGGCCATGTATAGTAAGAGGCAGCGGCGACTATCTCATGCTGCTCAAGTTTGCAGCTTGATCTGTCCTTTGCAGCGTCTCTAAGGGACGCGCAGTACGCCGGGATGACGCGGATTCAAGGGCGGTGGCTATGATGTCTGAAATAAAGTCTAACATTCTGGGCGCCATGCTTTCCTTTTTTTTGTCAATCGCATTATTTCGCTTAGTCATTTATATCATGGAACCAACAAATTACGCTCGCGCAGTTGAAGCTTCGCTTGGCGTTACCACAGGGCATCCAGTCTGGAGGACGTTCCAGAGTCGCGTGTTGGGTCCATACATAATTAAGATGCTCTCGTTTGAGTTGTCGGACTACATTACTGCGCATGTATGGTTCAACATCGCCACGATAGGAATTGCCGCGTTTCTTTCTTGGCGTATGGGTAGAAAATACGGAGGCAATGATCAGAGCGCACTGCTCGGCCTAACGATATTCGGCCTGTCCGTTGCTCTTTTATTGTCTCCCCCAGACCTCTACAGTTGGGATTTTATCGACATAATCGTGTTTCTTATTTTTATCGACCTTGTTCTTTCAAATGCATCGCCAGCTTGGTTTTTGCTGCTGTTTATAATAGCAATCTGGAACCGTGACAGCGCCAATTTTATAGCGGTTTGGCTTATTCTCGACGCACTTATTCGGTTTTTGTACGCACGGCAACAGAAACCTAATCAGCTTTTACCAATTCCGTTTGATTGGTGGCGGCTAGGCTTAGGGCTCGTTTGCGTTGGCATTGGTCTGATACTTCCTGAATTACTAAAGCAAAATCTGGTAATTGAAGAGATGGCACCAAAACTATATCCGAACTCGCTCCTAATTCCATTTTCTGCGAGTTATAATACTGCGTTCTTGTCCAACATGCAGTTATTGAAAGAATCACTGACCCATCCAAATTTTCAATTCTGGTTCATTGTTCCGGCGTTTTGGGTGCTGATTGCTCGACTAGGGTTGGAGTTGGTTCTTCGCGACGCTCAACGTTATCTCGCTCTTTACCTTGTTCAACTCGCATTGCTGGTGGCACTGCAGATTTTCGCTGTATTTAATGAGACGCGTGTGTATCTTATTTTAGTTCCATTTGTGGTCATATATGCGGTTCTTTTGTCGCATTCGAGTAGCCCATCTAATTCGTGATGGATGGCAGGGGCGAAAGATCATAAAAATTGAAACACAAGTGCTACTCTGGGGCGGGACCGATCCGCCCGCCATTTCCTACAGCTATGCCCCCGGTGGCATCACGGGCAATGGCCCAGGAGTATATCCCTTCTTGGTGCGGCCGCGGCGAAGGTCCGGCCGCGCCCCACGGCCACACGCCATTGCATTGATATGGATGGCGCGGCCTGGGTTCGCACACGCTTCGAGGGCACTCGCGGCTAGTTTATTACCCGAGAAAAAAGGCGGCGTTTGCGTCAGCATCGTCTGTGGCAGTGGCGGACATGTGCTCGGTCGGGCATGGCTCCGCCAAACTGGATCGACCGTTGTCGGAGACCTCGCGGGCTGGTCGTGGCGGAGGTGGTCCTAACTCAACGTCACTGACGTGGTGCGGCCCGGCTTCGCACACGCTCCGAGGGCACTTGCGGGTAGCCTGCATTCCCTACGACCCGACACAGAAGGCGGCGTTTGCGTCAGCACCGTGAGCATCGTCTGCGGCCGTGACGGAGGCCTGCCCGATCGAGCACGGGCTGACCAAAACGGGGCGATATTTGTCGTCACGGACGGGATCGGCCGGTTGAGGTTGTTTTGACCCTAATCGTGATCCTTGGTGGCGGACGCTGCTGACGGTGCTGACGGTGTTTGCGAACGTTGTACGTATTTTGATGACCCTGCTTCCGGCGCGGCCTTCACGACCGAAGGCAACCTCGATACCCAGCGCCCGCAAGAGGTCTGCGCGCGCCGCAGGCGGCCGTTCAGGTATCGTTTGGTCGACCAGAATGCGCTGGCGATGTGGCGCGGCATAGCCGCGGCCAGGGTCAGGGCCGATACCCATCAGGGAGGCCGACGATGAGATTTGGAACTATCGCTAGTTAAACCGAGATGACCAGAAGATTCCAAACTTGCGGCGGGGCTTTTGCTCGCACGCAGCGCTATCGCGCCGCGTGTGCCTGAGTATCCGGCGGGTTGATCAGCCAGACGCCGGCTAAAATGCTAATGGCAATGAGCCCCAGGAATAGCGACGCAAGCCAGATGCCGGCCGCGGCCAGCGCCGAGGTCGCGGCCCAGGCGATGGACGAAAACGCTTCGGCAAAAGTCGCGATGCGCGATGATGAAACTTGCCGGTGGCGAAACTGGCTGCGCCGCGCCTGCGTGCGGAAGCAAAGTTGAATCAAGGTTGCCGAGGCGGCGGTGACCAAAATGCCCATACCCGCCGCCAGTGCCGGTCTTACTGACGCAAACGCCAGCGCGGCGACCAGCGGCGCAAAAATAACGGCGATCCCGCCCATTACCGCTTCGATCTTCGCCCAGATGATGCGCTGAGCGGAAATTGGCGCGGTGACGACAAGGTCGGGCGCGTCCTCGCCCGAGATCGACAGCCAGGCGAGGTTGCCGCCGAGGTGGCCGGCCGCCATCACCATCATGGGCACCAGCAGGACATAGGCGTCGGTGCCGCTGTGAAAAGTGTGCCACAGGAATAGCGCTGCCGGCAGCAGATAGAGGATCTGCATCAAAGTCTGCGACATCAGCCAGGGGTCGCGCGCGAGTAGCGTCCACTCCTTTTGCCGCAGCGTGCGGCTCACAGGGCGGCAGCGAAATGTTTTCGACCAGCGGCGCTGTTGGACGACAGCTTGCGATACACTGGCGGCGGCCAGTACATCGTCACCGAAGCGGGGAGCGAAAATCAGGATCGCCGCGCCGAGCAGCGCGATGCTGATCACTGCCACCAGGATCAGTGCTGCCGGGTCGCCGAGCACGGCGCGTGCCGGCCACCATGCCGGGCTGCCGATATCGGGCACGTGCGCTATCAGCCAGGCGGATTGCAGCGGCGAAAGCGACAGGCTGCCATAGGACAGGATTGCCGCGATCTGCAGCCCGATGACGAAGGCCGCGCCGATCACCGCCGCCACGATCTGCGCGATCAGCCGCGTGCGCTTGGCGCCGATGGTGCGGAACAGCGCCAGGGTCAGCGCCACAGCAAGAGCCGTCGCGACCGCGCCCATGGCGGCGGCCACGCCATAAGCGGCGAGCCAGCGGGCGCCGCCGAGGACCGCCATCACATTGACGAACGGCGTCGCCAGCAGCATCGCAAACAGCGCAACTTCAACGGCGATGCGGCCGATGCGCACCGAGAATATTTTGCGTGGACTAACCGGCGAGGTCAGGATGAGATCGAGATCGGAACGCGAATAGAAGACGCGGGTAACCAACTCCATCGCCTGCGACAGCAGCGGCGACAACGCCAGCAGCATGATGCCGGTGACCACGACCAGCGTCGCCATGTCGGGCTCGATGCCGGTCAAAGCATAGCGGCGGACCATCGAATAGGCCATCAGGTGCATGAAGCCGGCAACCACGACCAGCGCGATGGCAATGGTGCGCATGCGCCGACGGTGGCCCACCGTCATCATCGCGACCCAGTCGCGCCAGCTGAGCCGAAGCTCGTGGCTGGCGAGCCACACCAGTGTGCCGGATTGGCTCACGCGGTCGCGACCGGTTCGGCGACCAGCGTAAGGAACGTGTCTTCCAGGCTGGCGGCGATCTTGCCGGTGCGCCGGTGCAGCTCGTCGAGCGTGCCTTCGGCGATCAACCGCCCGTGGGCGATGATGCCGATGCGGTCGGCCATGCGCTCGGCGACCTCGAGAATATGCGTCGTCATGATGACGGTGGCGCCGGCGGCAACGCGCTCGCGCAACGCGTTCTTGACCTGACGGGCGGACCCGGCGTCGAGACCGGTGAGCGGCTCGTCGAAGATGATCAGCCTCGGATCGTGCACGAGCGCGCCCGCGAGCGCCACTTTCTGCTTCATGCCGCGGGAAAGTCCTTCGCAGCGCTCATGCGCGTGCGGCTCAAGGCCGAGCCAGCCAATCAGCTCGCGCGCTCGCGCTTCGGCTACGCCGCTGTCGATGCGCCAGAGCCCGGCTACGAATTCGAGATATTCGAACGGGGTGAGCTTGTCGTAGATCATCGGTTCGTCCGACAGCCAGGCGGTGATCTGCTTGGCGGCGATCGGATCGGCCAGCGCGTCGATGCCTTCGATCGCGATCGTGCCGGCGTCGGGGCGCAGCAGCCCGACCACCATGCGCAAGGTGGTGGTCTTGCCGGCGCCGTTGGGGCCGACCAGCGCATAGAACTCGCCGCAATAGACGGTGAGATCGAGCGCGTCGACCGCGGGCCGGTCGAAGCACTTGGTGAGCCCGCGCGTTGCGAGGGCGATTGGACGTTTTGCTTGGCGCATGATGGCCGCCGGTGTGGGCGAATGCATGACAGCTCTCCACAAGCTCGGCTTATTTGTACTCAGGCAGCCATTGGGGTGACAAGTCCTGAGCCAAGCTTGGGGTTACGCCATAATTTTCAACCACGCCGCTACGGCGCGCTCAAGAACTTGGCAGATCGCCTTTTTCCGTTCCAGTTGCTTCTTGAGGGTTATCCGACCGGCGGCCGTTTTGTTTTTTGGAGACAATTTTTGTTGATCCGTCGGGCTTATTACTCGGGAGTTTTTTGGTTCGGTCGGTTCTTGCATCTGGAGAGGTGGTGCCCAGCATTTGTTTCATGGCTTTTGCTTGCACAAGCCGTTTGACTGCTCGGTCAATCATCGCGTCGATGCGATCATCCACCGCGAGTTCATTCTTAACGACCTCCTGCGAGAAAAATGATGCGTCTCGAGCAACCAATAGCTCAGTGGAGCTGTCACACTCCGCCGCCGGCAACAAAACCGACGTGACTTCTTCCTGGATCGCGCGACCCCATTCCAAAGTGGATTGAAAATTCCCCCGCGGGAACTTTCGCAGCACATGATCCGCATCACCAGCGCGAAGTGCCTTGAAGGCGTAGTGTTCAAATTGGTCTGGGTCATTTGCTATGGAATTGGAAAAGAAACGAAGCGCGTGAGCTCGGTCATAAGCTGGATGATTAGGGCAAAGCCTATATCTATCCTTCTCGCAAGAAAGGAAACGCTGCATTCGACGTTTGCGCCAAATGCCCTTTGCAATGCTAAGGACAGCGTCATGCTCGGTTGGACCGACAGGGTTCCATTCCTCAATGAGGGTAGCGCACAATCTTTCAAATTCTTGTGGATCCTCCCATGAAAGGATCGTCATTTTGGCGAACACTCCATGCTTCAGTGCATTGGGATGTTTTTTCGCTTGGTTATGCATGAACATAAGCCTCTGCGGCTAGCCTAGATTCCCTACTACCCGACACAGGAGGCGGGGTTTGCGTCAGCACCGTCAGCATCGTCTGCGGCCGTGACGAAAGATCGAGCACGGTCGTTGAAAAGCAAGGGGATGGAAGAAATCTTGAGTTTGTCGGCGCTAACAAATTAGCGGCCTCGAAGCAGATCGAGCACAGACACCAGATCATCGGGAGCACTGTTGAATGATGATCATTTCAACTGGCCCCCATCGAGGAGGGCGGTCAGTCCTTTGCCTCCTCACCTAATGCGCGTGCGCAGTCCATCACTGGCTGCACGGTTAGCGTAATGCTCGACATCCCAGGGCGCGATCACAAGCGAGTCGGCGCCCCAACGGCGGGCTCTCGAAACATTCGCGGAGAGCCAGGCTTGGCGGGCCGGTGTGATGGGCGACAAAAGCCAAAGCGCCCCACCGTGGTCGACGAATAGGAGGTCGGCAGTCATTATGCTAATCCTTACCTTAGCTACAGTACCGGTCCGGCATTCATGGCCGACCTTCGTCGGGCCGCTTGCCATGCCTTCGGTATTTTTACTTGATCCCGAAGTCGTTGGCTGTGATCTAAGTCACATCCCGAGCAGGAATTTCCCACACAGCACTGATGAACGGTGCTGAACGTGGGGGACGTCTTGCCCCTCTTCGTGAGACCGGCCCACCCCTCTCTTTTCGTGAACAAAATGCGCTGATCGGGTAAGCCTTTGAAGCAATAAGAGAAAATTCGGTTCGTTTTGCCAAAAAAAGTGATTTACAGCTGTCGGTTGTAGTGCTTCGCGATAGTCCGAATGCCTCGGTCACGGGAAAATGTCGACATTGGAAGGTCCGGGGGCGCGGCGTGCCGCCATTCGAAGCAGAGCACTCGCGGCTACTTTACATTTCCACAGAAGGCGGCGTTTGCGTCAGCACCGTCAGCATCGTCTGCAGCCGTGGCGGAGGCCTGCCCGATCGAGCACGGGCTGACCAAATCGTGGCGATATTTGTTGTCGCGGATGTCATCGGCCGGTTGAGGTTGTTTTGAATCCGATCGTGACCCTTGGTGGCAGACGCTGCTGACGGTGCTGACGATATATTCGGCACTCGTGCTCACGCTGATCATTCTCGTTCCTGCTCGGCCTTCGCGCGAGAATGTGACCTCGATGCCCAGGGTCCGCAGGAACGTCTGCGCGCGCCGTAGTCGGCCGGCGAGCGCCCGCGGCGTTTTTGGCCAACCGGCGCTTCTCCTCCAAATGTTCTCGGCCGCAAAATCGGCTGCGCGTAAAAGGTCTGCGGCGCTTCCCGTCCACGTGCTCCGCTCGGCCATAAGTCCCCATACGCATGCCGTTACCGGATCTGCCTCGATCATGCCCTCGATTGCCGTCCTGCGGTTTGCTGCGTAGGCGCGCGCGAAAGTGCCCGCAGGCCACAGCGCTGGTTCGCAAGCCACAGCCCAGAGGGCAAAATCGGCCATGCGCGGAAGCCGCTCAAGGTGGACTCGACCCAGGGTGCGGAGGCCGTGCACCACCGCGTCGAGCAGGGCACCGAGTATGCGCGGCCGCGCAATTTCGAACTCGTGCCACAGCTCGTTCTCAGGACGTCGTTGCGCCTCGCCAATGGGCGCCAAGATGAGAAAAATGGCCCGGTCGCCGAGATCCGGCCGGCTGACCACCTCCTCGATCCCATTCAAGAGAATCGGGCGCGACGCTTCGAACAATACCTCCTCGTCGTCGGTATAGAGCTGCCGTACCGCGAAGCTGCCGCCGCTCGCAAGCCGGCAGAGGGCGTCGGAGAGCCAGGCCGGCAAGTTGGACAGGTTGTCGAAGGCGAGCAAATGGCCGTTATTGGCTGCAATCATCAGCTCGCGTTCCTCGCGCGAGAGTGAGCGCACGGGGGCGGCATTGGGGTCGATCAGAGCCTTGAGCAGCTTAGATAGGACGGTCTTGGCTGAGCCCTGTTCGCCCGATATCGCCAATAGCGGATAGGGACCGCCGGATCGCAGCGCCGCCAACAACCAGGCAACGATCAATACGAAGTCATCTCGGCGCGCAAGATTGAGCAACGAATTGAGGGATTCAATCGACCCACCCTGCTGAGGCACCGGCAGCGGCAGCATGCCGGCTGGCCGGCGGAAGCGGACCGGAGGACATCCAATCACGCGCCATCCATCAGGTCCGATGTCGACGGCGCGCCACTGCTCGTCAGCAAGATCGAGATAGATGTGGCCGGCATGCTCGGCGATGCGCACGTGGACGGGGCGCTCGGGGCCGTCGAATTGCGCCCGCGCCTCGAATAGATCGAGCGCCGAGCGAACCTCCGCAGCGCTCGCGGCGTCCCCGGTCGCCTGATAGTGGCGGCGCCGCAGCCAGCCCCGAAACCGCTTGCTGCCGATCGGCCAGATTTCTCGGTGCCCGTCGACCGTGATATCGGCAAATGCGGTGCCGGCGGCGGTGTGAAACAGGTCATCACACCTCATTAGGTCGTTGAGCATATCGAGCGGTCGCTAGGCCGGCGTTTGGCTGTTCACGGCCAGAGCGTCGGATTCTGCCGGTCGATCAGCAGTGGCACCCTGCGCCGTCGGCTCGGGCTCAATCCGCCCCTCATCGATGCGGGTGTGCTTCCAGAGCTTACGGGCGACCTTGGTGGGATCGATGCCAGCTTGCTTCCACCAGGCTTTTTCGTCACCGGCGCGATGCACCGCGCGGTGATGCGAGCGGCAGAGCGGGACGGCGAATTCATCGCTTGCTTTGCGGCCGAGCGCGCGCGGCTGCACAAATCTGATATGATGCGCATCCGAGGGCTTGCGACCGCACAGCAGGCAGGGTTGCTGCATCACAAAGCGAAGGTGGTCCCGGTTGCGATAGCGGCGCGGCGCCGCCACAGTGAGCACGCTCTTATCAATGCCGGCTTGGTCAGCGTTGGGTTCATCCATCTTGGGAATCTCGTGACGACCAGCGCTGAGACTTTCAGGAGGAGCGACGCTCACGATCGCGCTTTCGGATGACAAGAGCTCGGATAGCCTCTTTTCAAACGCTTCCTCCAATAGTTTCGCATCCGAGGCGGTGAGCTGGTTCTTGGCCGCAAGAGCTCCCTGGGCCCAGTTCGTTGCGCTCTCCTGTGATTGCAGGCCAGCAATCTCGCCCAGCAGGCGGTCCCTTAGGGCAGCCGATTCGTTAGAGGAAAGGACAGGCCTGCTCCCGCTTGCTGCCGCGCGCGTTCGGCCGTTTCCATCGCTGCGCGGTGGAGGTAGCAATTCACCTGATCCCGTGCCCGTCCTCGCCGCGGTGGTCGGCGGTGCGGCGCAGAGATCGGGGGCGTCAAGATCATCCTCGCCGGCAATGCCCACGAGGGTGAACAGGGCGTAGCGGCGAGCGTAGGTCAGCGCCGCGCCCATGCGCTGCGGATTTGCTGTTTCAGCAACAGCACATACCGGCCAGTCGGAAGCAATCCATTCACCGGAGGCGTGAGCGAGCATGGTGGACAAATTCACCACGCCCGTCTCCTTATCGATCGCTGTGGTCTGCACCGTTGCGATCTCGTGTTGGCCGAGCGTCTTGCGCACGATGTCGAGGCCGCTCGCGAGTGGTGCGTAGCGAAAACTCCGCTCTCCCTCCCCTGGCCGGCCGCTCCGGATGGTTGCGGTCAATGACTTTTCCGGGTTGACGAGTTCGGCTTGCGCCTTGGCCAAGGCCGAGGCAAGCGCGGCCACTGATTCACTGGACCGGTGCATGGACGGCCTCCGTCGTTAGGGCGTCAAAGCTCACGGCGCCCGCTTTCGACCGCTTGGCCCGCACCCCGTGCCCGATCGCTTCCTTGGCGTCCTCCGGCATCAGCGCCTTGAGCTCGCTCTTCGCGCGCTCGTGGTCGAGAAAGGCCTTCCGGGTGTTGCGGAAAAGGGCGGCGAACTCGGCCCAGGAATTCGAGGAGCTCATGTCGACGATGCGTATGGCCTCGATGCGCGGCCTTGGCGGTTCGACGCCGAAGAGGCGAGGAGCCTCGCCGTTTTCCACGCAGCGCCAGAATTTCTTCTCTGCGGTCAACAGGAGGTGCTGGTAGAGTGAATCAGCGGAGATCGAAATCTCAACCCACTTGCCGCCGCCGGTGATCACCGAGAGTGCCGCCAGTCTCGAGTTGGTCACCCACATGTTGTGCTGGAGCTGCGCCATGTGCTTCTCG
>Ga0070699_100003051_pt1 | contig 14863 bp, 17 predicted proteins | sample KBSK1503metaG_FD_65473 | JGI IMG/M metagenome (GOLD analysis project Ga0070699, IMG submission 65473) | Corn, switchgrass and miscanthus rhizosphere microbial communities from Kellogg Biological Station, Michigan, USA - KBS K1-50-3 metaG | ecosystem: Host-associated > Plants > Roots >...
TCATCGCATCGTTCAGTGGCGTGGGTGCAGTTGCCGACGCGCCCGCCGGCGTGCTTCGTTCAGATCCGAAATGGCGGACTCAAATGCAAAGCGCGATGGAAGAAATCTTTGCGTTGGCCCATGCACGCGGAGTCAAACTGCCGTCAGATTCGGTGGCGAAGGTAACAGCCGCTGTCGATGCGTTGCCTGAGGACGCCACCAGCTCGATGCAACGTGACATCGTGGCGGGAAAACCGTCAGAACTCGAGTCACAGAACGGAGCGGTAGTGCGCATGGCCCATGAATCCGGCGTTGACGTTCCCACACACACGCTTATTTACGAAACGTTGCGACCGTTGGAAGACAAAGCTCGGGCGAGATAAGTATCATTGAAAAATGACGTCAACGATGGGCTACGCTAGGTCCTGAGTCAGGTTGAAATTGAATAAATACGCCGAAGGCGTTCGCAAATTGCAGCCCAGGGTTGGAGCACAGCGACAACCCTGGGGACATATTTCAAATCGCGGTCAAACCCTGAAAGGGTTAGGCGATTAGCGAACCCTTTCAGGGTTCAATAACTATTTATGTTCTGATCCCAGGGTTGTCGCTGTGCTCCAACCCTGGGCTGAAATTAGCGAACGCCTTCGGCGTATTCAGTCAAGTTTAAACTGATGCACTACCCTACACGACTTCCTTTGCATATCTAACGACAGGTACCGAAATCGTTTTTCGCCTGGGCAAGCGGCTCCGGTTTTGGATCAAAGATGCAAGTTGGCGGCCCACGTCAGCCTTTACGATCTTCTCTCCGCATTGAGGGCAAACTCCAGCAGGAACAGATTCAACCACAATCAACTTTCCCTTAAGCCAAAAGTCCTGGTTAATTCTCCGTTCTTCCATTTGCTCACCACAGACGCGACATTTTCCATAATTGTAACTTGATTTGTTATTGCGCATTATTCTTTACTCTACGGATACGACCCGCTGGCTGTCACTCTTTCAATGTCGCAAATACTAAGTCAAAAAAATGCGGAATTGCGAATTCATATTCACTATTCCGCACTTTCTCGCGTATGACGTCGATAGTAGCCAGCGATTTTCTACCTCTCAAATCCGAGTAATCTATCATGAAGAAGTCTATGGCAATGGTTGCACGCCCGTGAAGTTCAGACGAATGCGATAGAGGGCGGAGCGGGCGCAGAGGTAAAGCGTTTTGCCGTCCGCGTCGCCCCAGGCCATGTTGTGTACGTGTCGCGGCGTGACGATCGTGCCGAGATGTCTGCCTTCCGGCGAGATCACCCACAACCCTCCCGGCGCTGACACATAGAGATTGCCGTTCCGATCGACTTTGATCCCATCGAGACCATCCTCACCCGGCGCGTTCGTGAAATCAAAAAACAGCTTTCCGTTCTTCAAGGTTCCATCGGGCTGTACTTCATACCGCATGATCGCTTTGTGCTTGTCGCCAATCTCACTCGCGGGCTCGTCGACCTGGCGCAGCTCCTGACCCGTTAACGAGCGCGGCCAGTTGCCGACGTAGAGATATTTCTCATCCGGCGAGAGCGCAATTCCGTTTGGACCAGTGAAGTCCTTACTCACCAGTCGCAACGTCCCTTTGTAAATCGAATAGACACCACTGAACCCGAGCTGCTTGCGCGGATCGTTGAACAGCTTCGGAAAACCAAACGGTGGATCGGTAAAGAACAACGTGCCATCAGATCGATAAACCAGATCGTTCGGACTGTTCAGTCGCTTGCCTTCATAACTGTCCGCCAGCACAGTCTGCGTGCCGTCGTTTTCATCCCGCACGACCCGATGATTGCCGTGCTGGTTGATTGTCAAACGACCTTGCGGATCGAGTGTCAGTCCATTTGAACCCGGCTGACCATATTCGGCGACGTCCGCACCCGAATAACCACTGGGCGTGCGAAACACGTCGAGCCTGCCGTCCTGATACTTGTAAATCGTATTCGCGTTTGGATCGCTGAACAGCAGATAGCCGCCGTCCTTGTTTACCCAAACTGGTCCCTCCGTGAATTGAAAACCTTCGGCGAGTTTATAGACTTTGGGATTCGGGCCGATGATTTCGTTTATCGCCGGATCATTGCGAACGACCTCCACGTTGACTTCGCTCGGCGTGATAGTCATTGGACCAGGCGTCGTTTTGAAGAAAGCCAGACGCGCGTAACGCATCCAGATAAAGTTCGTGGGTGGATTCGAAAGTGGACCATTGATACCAAAGATCGCGAGCTGGATCTGTTGCCCGGGCTTCACGTTACGACCCACAACCAGCTGGTTCTGCGCATTCCAGCCGGCGATTACAGAACCGCCCGATTGGCCAAGTGCGCGCGAGAGCTCACCGTCAACCCAGATCTCCGCGTAATCATCGAGCGACGTTTCGAATACGACGGTGGAACCGGTCGGATCGAAATCTCCGAAACGATCGGGAATGGTCAGCTTGATGCGGTACCAGCTAAACCCCAGCCGGCCATTACCGCGCCGCTGGTCCAAACTGTCAGGACTAATCATTTGCCACTTCGAGTCGTCAAAATCGGCGCCACCCGCGTGTGGCGTGTAGTCATATGTTTTGACTGCCGCGCCAGTCGGCTGTTTATCCTGACCGGGACCACGAAAATCGACTTCGACGATCCGCGTGTCGCTGTAGCGCCAATCACCCTTGATCAGCGCTACACCTGACACGGACGCTAAATCGACCGTCGCTTCAGGTTTTCCGCTGGGAATCTCAGACCCAGCGTAGATCGCACTCGAAAAGAGCAGAAGAATGATGGTTGATATGAGTTTCATTTGCGCACCTCCAACTCAGCGAACTTTGATCGTGTAGTAAAGAAACGTGCCGCTGACTTCCTTGAACCAGTGCGGCGTGTTGTTCGGCACGATGATCACGTCGCCCTTCGACAACTGCCGTACCTCGCCGCCGTCGATGCGCGAACCACGAAACTCGTTCGGCGCGATCTCCTTTGGCTCGATGGCCGCACCACCAGTGACAAACGTGGCATTACCGTCGACGACGTAGATGATGTCGGTGTCGAGCGTGTGAATTTCGGCAAGACCGGGCTTTTCGCGTCGGCTGGTATGGACCATGTAATTGCGGTTGGTCCCATCGAGCAGCACCGCGCCTTTCGAGAACGACGTGCTTACCTGACTGGCGTCAAAAAACAGCACCGGCGCTTTGCTCGTTTGCGTGTCGGCCGGCTTGGAGTCGGCCGTAAACACGCCGGCGCCGGCCAGCGCCAGTTCTTCGTCCTGCTGCGCACTGGCCGCGCCACTCACGCCAACGCCGCCGACGATCTGACCATCGACTGTGATCGGGATTCCACCTTGCAGCGGAGTGAAATAGGCGTCAGGCAATGCGACCATCGCGGTGCGTCCGTTCTTGATAATGTCTTCGAACGCTTTGGTCGGACGCTTGAACAGAACCGCAGTGCGCGCTTTGCCGATCGAGATGTTGGCGCCCGCGGCGAAGGTGCCGTCGAGTCGTTCGAGGGCCATGAGATTACCGCCCTCGTCCACGACTGCGATGACACCGCCGGGTGCGTTGACTTTCTTCGCGTAGGTGATGGCGCCCGCGATTACTTTGTGCGCGCCTTCGATTGATAGAGTTTTTCGTTCGATGAGTTGTGCTTGCGCAGTGGCGCTGATTGCCGCAAGCAGGAGGATCGCTTTGGTTAATAGTTTCATGATTGCTCCTTTTTAGAGAAAAAGACTGTCCACAGATTACGCAGAAGAATCCGTGTAATCTGTGGATGATTTGTCTACATCATCTCGCCATTCGCGGGAGTGACGGTGATGCGCAGTACGTCCGCGGTGTTTGGATAAGTGAAACTGTCTTTGACTGGTCCAACTTTCTTCCGTTCGGTCATGCCCGTGTTGGCCTGCTTCTGTCGCGGCGCCTGGTTTGGACCAACGCCGGGTTCTTCGTTGACTTCAGTGCCTGCATCCCACAAACCAAACTGGGAGGTGACGTCACCGCTGAACGGCTTACCGTCCTGGCCGAACAACTCGAGACCATTCTCATTGCCGAAGAACAGATCGTTTGACTGGCCAAACATGAAGGTGATGAACAGGTGCGCACCGGGTGTCGCCATTACTTCGAACTCAAACGCCGCACCGGGCGTGACTGGTCCAGGCATCGAGGCGCCGGCAGGAATGCTGAAAGTTCCGTTAGTTACAACACCGGCGTGATTGCTGGCGCCGGTCACGAGCATCTCCGGTTTGCCGTCTTCTGCCTGCGCTTCGAGACCGGTGTGTCCCGCGTAAGTTCCGATTTTGAAAAGCGGGTTGCCCGAGCCGCGATGAATGCTGTACGCGCCGGGTGAAATCGCAAACGGCCACTTCATCCCATTCGAGGCGGTAAAACCGTCCGCGCTGGAAATATTTTCGACCCGCACTTTGAACTTCATCACGCCTTTTCGCGTGGGGCTCGTTTGTGCAAATGCCGTGATCGACAAGGCTGCAAGCGCAATCACCGCAGCTAAGATTCTTCGTGTGTTCATGATTAAGATTTCTCCTTATTAAGTGGTTGGCGTTGAGCCTTGGAAATTGCATTTGAAGATGCAACGTTGATTGTTGTAGTGGTGAAACTTGGCGCAGCGCGGTTGGCTTTTGCTGAGCGTGAAAACTTCCGCGGCAAGCAGCATTCCGACCGGCGGCGCGATGAAATAGATCCAGAGCGACATCCAGGCGCCGGCGCCAAACGCCGAGCCAAACGTGCGCGCGGGATTCATGCTCATCCCTGAAATAGGCGATTCAAACGTGATGTAAGTAGCAACGAGTGCGCCCGCGAATACGCCGGTCCAGCGCGCAATCTTTTTTGTGTTCGAAACGCGCAGGACAACCGACATCAGGACGAACGAGATAAACAGTTCAGCCGCGAATGCGAGTAGTGGTCCATGTGGGCCGGGCTGCGTAGTCGCGTAGTTCACATGGCTGTCGGCAATCGTTGGTCCAAGTAAGAGCGTGGCGGCAGCGACACCGGTGACTCCCCCGATGAATTGCGCGACGATGTAAAAACACGCGTCCCACAAATCGATCTTGCCGAGCCGGAAGAACGTAAGCGTGACTGAGGGATTGAAGTGAGCGCCGGAGCGTTTACCTAACGGCGAAAAGATGATTGCGATGGCAGTTGCGCCCATCGCGAGGCCCATCGCAAATCGCCGCAGCATCTCATTGGGAAAACTGTGTGCGAGCGGTGACGACGGGTGATAAAGCAACACCGTGAAGGCGCAAGCCGAGAGCATGAACAGAGCGAGCTCGGCTGCTTCCATTAAGTACTCCGGCCAATGTTGCCTGATAACTAACATGCAACGTAGTCGGAGTGTGCCGGCTGTTCCTTACACGTCCGATCGCATGCGCAATGCCGATCTGAGAAATTTAATTTGTTTGAGATAGCACGCGCACCAGGCGCACACAAAGAGGTGCAGGTGAAGTTCGATCTGTTCGCCGGGCGCGAGGGGCCGGTCCAACGATTCGGACATTAAGGGAACTACTTCACGGCAGGGTTTGAGCCTACGGAGTAACCAGAGTCGAAACCAGCGTCTGATGTTGCAGATGAGGCTCATACATCAGCGATGACCAGCAGGGAATTGAGTCCACCGAAGCCATCTGACACTTTCATTCCATTGTTTGGATCTTCGACCCAGCGTCGATCATCGACGACGAACTTGTACTCGTAACGGCCTGGTCCAGGGGTCGTAAGCTTGCAGGCCCAGAGGCCGCTCGTGTCTTTCGTCAACGGATTCGACGCCGGATTCCAGTCGTTGAAGCCGCCTGCAAGCGAGACGTTGCGGGCTTCATCGTCGTGATAGAGAAACAGCAGATGTCCGTTTTGGACGCGCGGCGGACTACAGCCGACAGTGTTCAGTGCGTGTTCTTCCTGCTTCGCCAGTTCGACTGCGCGGCGCGCATTCACGACACCGAAACCCTGACGGATTGCGGGCGCGCCGGCGATCCGATCGGCCGTCGAGATCAGAATATTTTTGATAGCGCCGGGTGTTAGTCGTGGATTGGCCTCGATCATCTGGGCCACAATCGACGTCACGATGGGCGCGGCGAAAGAAGTGCCATCGACGTGCTGATAGTGTGTAGTCAGGTCCTTCGTGTCCGGAAGAGTTGGCGCCGCCACCCACTTTGCCGGTGCGACGACCTCCGGCTTTACAGTTCCGTCTGCTGTTGGACCAAAGTTTGAGTGGTAGAGATCCAGACCCTTGCCGTTGTTGTCGTGATAGCCACCGACTGTAATTACTGAAGGCGAGTTCGCAGGCGGAATGGAATGATTGCTGTCGGAGTTACCGGCCGCAGCCACCACGACGATTCCGTTTCTGATTGCCTCTTCGGCAGCCTGATCGATGATGCTTTGCGTGCAGGGAACGTCTTCGTCGCCGCCGAGCGAGAGGTTTAAAACGCGAACGTTGAAGCGGTCGCGGTTCGCGATGACCCACTTGAGGCCGCGCGCGATATTTTCCTCAGTGATCCGGCCGTTTTCGCTGACTTTTACGAGCACAAGTTCAGACTTGTGAGCGAGTCCTCGGTAAACGCCATCAGATAAATGACCATCGCCGGCTCCGACGACCGAAGTTTGCGTTCCATGCCATTGCCACGACTCAATCGGATCGTTCGCGTCGAGCGCTGCGCGTTCGCCTGTTAGATCTTTGTAAAAGACGATGCGCCCCGACAGATCTGGATGCGGGTAAAAGCCCGAATCGAGAAAGGCGATGGTCACCCCCTTGCCCGTGAATTGCGGATCGGCATTCAGCTTGACACTGGTCGGATGTAGATCATCGTACATAGTCATCTCCCAACGGTGTAGTCGGAGATCACTAACAAACCTTACATCCGCGTTTATTGATTGATATCCGTGGCCCGCTTTATTCGTTCGCGAGCTTCGGAAGAGAGTGACGGACCGGAAGTGAGATCGGGACCCTTCGAGCGCGCGGCGTCGCGAATGAGATGCAGGTGTTCCAGATACCACTGGCACCACGCGCAGATCCACAGGTGAAGTTTGAGATTGATCCTTTCGCGCAAAGACAAACGGTGCTCCATCGAGTCAGAAATCTGCTCGACGATCTGCTGGCAGGGCGGCAACCTCCGCAACAGAAAATAGCGGACGGAATGCTTGAGTTTGTCGTAAGCGTTCGGCGCCATGCTTAACTTTCCGGTCGCTTAAACCAATTCAATTCGAGACAATTCCGCAAATGCAAACGCGCACGATGCAGCATAACCCATAAATTGTTCGCTGATATATTCAGCATTGCGCAGATTTCATCACTGTTGAGTCCATCAACTTCGCGTAGCGTAAAGACACTCGCAGTCCGTTGCGGCAAAGGCGAAAGACAATCACTGAACACTCTCCAGAAGTCGCTGCGCTCGATCAGTTCCGAAGGCGTCGATTGCCAATCGGTTGGCGCATGGTTCGGATCCCAGTGGCCGGTCCATTGCCCCGAAGCCTGAAACAACTCGGCGTGTTCTGGTCCGTCCTCGACATCAGCGCCTTCGCCGACGGGAGCTTCGCGCGTCACGCGACGGAAGTGGTCCATGATCTTGTGCTTCATGATGCCGACGAGCCACGTGCGTTCAGAACCGCGTCCCTGAAAGTTTGCGTAAGCCTTGATTGCGGCGAGAAATGTTTCCTGAACGACGTCTTCGGCCGCCGTTTGATCGCGCAGGCGAAAGACGGCGTACTTAAAGAGATAGTCGCCGTGATCGTCGAGCCACGCCGCGCAGTCGGGAGATTTATCGGGGGAGCGATGTTCCATCCACAGATTACACAGATTCCTTTGTATAATCTGTGCAGTCCATGGATTCTATAAACGTTGGTCCAGAAATGAAAGCCTGTCGTGATTGTGGGAAGGAACTCGCTGCTAGTGCGCGCGGCTGTCCTCGTTGTGCCTGGAACGCGGAAGCCGAGTCAATGATCGATCGCTTTCTCTGGCGCCGCCTGCTCCCGCTGTTGCTTGTGCTTTTACTCGCCGTCGCCGCGGCGATCCTTTTGCTGCGTCATTAACGATTGGCACTCCGCCGTGGGACGAGCACGAGCACGACGAACCAGCCGAAGATAAAATTCGAAGTCGCAGTTTCCAACAGGTGGGCCATGCGTACTTCAGCAGGCATGAGAGGGTTGGGGAGTAGTAACTGCGAGGTCATCACCGCGAACACCAGCGCCACCGCCAATCCGGATTCCCACCATCCGCCCTTGGTCATCTTTATCACGGGCAAGGCGATTGCGGTCCACATGAGAGCCCGCATTGCCTGAAGCAGAAAAAGTAAGGGCTCGGAACGCACCAGACTCATTATCTGGGCCACGAAGCCGCCCGGATCGCCGCCACCGTAAAATGCTCGCACTGCCGGACTTTTCCAGGCGATGAAATAGCCGAAAGTGAAATAGAGAATCAGGTACGCGACGACGATCAGCGACAGTTTGCCAATCGTTAGCTTCAGCGGTGAACTTTCATTGGTTGCAGATTTGGCCTTGCCGAGAATCAACACTGCTAAGGGAGAAAAAACTGCTGCCATGATCAGTCCGGCCAGGAAAAGTCGCGGCAGCATTCCCGCCGGCAAACGTGAAATAAAATACGCAGTCTCGATCTGCGGCATGACCGTGCTCACGCCATAGAAAAGAAGGAAGACTGTCAGGATGAGTTTCCAGCCGGACCACTTGGAACCGAGTATCACGTAAGTCCAGACTGCGGCGTTTATCAAACTGACGAGAAGCAGCGCGAACAGAGTCGCACCAGCTTCAGCAGGCGCGAGTTGTTGAGCAGCGGATGCCAGCAGTGCCCCGGACACAACGGCAAAACAGACGAAGTAAACAATCGTCACCGCAACGAAGCGCAGGGCAGTTCTTATGAAGGTATTCACTGCCTGCCTAATACTATCTTTCGAGTGGATTAGTTTCGGTTTCTGTTGGCGCTTTGATTAGGATCCGCCGCTACCGAAATGCCCTTCGTGCAAACAACGCGATCGGAACTCCGATCAAAAGCGCATGCACGACGATGCTGAGTGTGACCCAGAGTGCGCCTCCCGAACCGCCGCCGCGCGCGAGTGAGAGCGGCACTACGATGTAGTTCATCACGCCATACAGTACGAGGCCGTAGGCAGCACCGAATATGAGGGGCCGCTCGACGAGGGTGGTCCAGCGCCGTGCAAGAACGTAATACGCGACCGACATCGTTATCGCGATGAAGTAGTGCAGGAAGAGACCCAGCGCCGCGGTCGCCGCACCACCTTTGAACGTGGGTGGACCAAGTACACCTTTTGCAACGGACTGAAAAATCCGCAGCGGTGGCGTGCCTGCCTTTAGCGCCCAGAAAACACACGCATAGGTGATGTCGAGCGTTCCCGCAACCAGTCCGCCAACGAGCACCGGCATGAACGCCGGCGTTCGTGGCGCTACCGAAATCTCTTCCATGTTCGCACACTACTAGCAAAATCGGACTGGCGCAATAACCAATTTCGGCAATTTTGACCAGTCCAATTCTGCCGGGTTACACTACAACCGGAATGGATTTCCAGGTCAATCTCATTGGTCGAAAGAACCTGAGCGGCGAGATCTACCGGCAGATACGTAGTGCGATTGGCGACGGACGTCTGCGAGCAGGTGATTGTCTGCCGGCCAGTCGCGATCTTGCGCAATCGCTCAGGGTTTCGCGCACTACGGTCACCGTCGCGTATGACCGGCTCGCAGGTGAAGGCTTTGTCGTCTCGCGCATGGGCGCGGGCACCTACGTCAACCAACAGGTCGTTCGGGCGGCGCGCGAAGAACGTCGCGTGGCCGGCTCGCTGCAACCACGATCAGTTTGGGACTCGATCGGCGTATCGCGAGCGTTCGACACGCCGGCACAATTCGACTTTCGCACCGGACTGCCCGACGCCTCGCTGTTTCCGCACGAGACCTGGCGCCGGCTGGTTGTGCGCGCTTTGCGTTCGCCAGCGGTGGCTGGTGGAGTCTACTCGGAACCGGCCGGGTATCGTGGGCTGCGCGAGGCTATCGCGCGACACATCGGCATCTCTCGCGGTGTACAGGTTTCGGCGGACGACATCACGATCACGAGCGGCGCGCAGCAGTCGCTCGATCTGGTTGCACGGGCACTGCTCGAGCCGGGCGATCGCGTCGCGGTTGAAGATCCCGGCTATCACCCGCCACAGTTTCTGTTTCGATCACTCGGCGCGAAAGTTCACGGCGTGCCAGTGGATAATGAAGGCATAGTAGTGGACCAGTTGCCGCCGAATGCGCGTCTGGTGTATGTGACGCCGTCGCATCAGTACCCGCTCGGCGTCACGATGTCGCTGCCGCGGCGACTGGCGTTGTTGGACTGGGCCGATCACAACAATGCCGCGATCATTGAAGACGATTACGACAGCGAGTTCCGTTTCGCAGGACGTCCGGTCGAGCCGTTACATGCGATCGACGCGTCCGGGCGTGTCGTCTATATCGGGTCGTTCTCAAAGACGTTGTTGCCGACACTCCGACTCGGATTTGTCGCCACGCCGCCGAGCTGCACGCAGGCGGTGCATAAGGCAAAATACGTAACTGACTGGCATACGTCGATGGTCCTTCAAGTGGCGTTGGCGCAGTTCATCGATCAGGGCGCATTCGCACGTCATTTGCGCAAGGTGCGGCGAGTCTACACTGAACGTCACGAGACAATCGTGGAGATTTTAAACAAAGATTTTGCGGATCAGCTCGAAGTCATGCCGGCAGTTGCAGGATTGCACGTGGCTGCTGTGTCGCGCGCTGCATCGGTGGACCAGATCAGCGCAGTCGCACTCCGGGCCGCTGAGCTTGGCGTGCAGGTGCAAAGGCTGGCGCGTTTCGCGGTCGACGGCCCACCGCGCGCAGGGTTACTCTTCGGATACGGCGCTATCGCGACTACGCGGATTCATGAAGGGCTGTCGCTGCTGCGCTCGTGTTTTTAGTCTTGAGTTGTAAAATAAGGGCGGGCCTCGGGAAGAAGATAGAGGAGTTTAAGTAATGCATCGACAGAATGTTTTCGCGCTGGGATTGCTTTTCGTAGTCGCTACGCTACTGGTAACAATCGGATACGCACAGGGCTATGGACCACTTGGTTTAATCAATTCCGGAATCAGCCGGCTGACCAGCGTACGTCCCACTGAGCTGGTTGCGGCTGATGCCCCCGCGGCTCCCGAATTCGCTGCCGGCGCCTGGATTAATTCGGAACCGCTCACTCTTAAAGGGTTGCGCGGTCGGGTGGTGCTGATCGAGTTCTGGACGTTTGGCTGCTACAACTGCCGCAACACTTTGCCGTTCGTCAAGCAATGGCACGAACGCTACAGCGACAAGGGACTGACCGTCGTCGGTGTCCACTCACCCGAGTTTGACGCTGAAAAAAATGTGGACAACGTTCGCAAGCAGGTTGCTTCGCTGGGCGTTCGCTTCCCGGTAGTCACGGATAACGATTACAAAACCTGGCAGGCTTATAACGTAGAAGCGTGGCCCACGATTTTTTTGCTCGACAAATCAGGCAGCGTTCGCTGGTCGCATGTTGGCGAAGGCGCGTACGATGAAGCCGAGCAGATGATTCAAAAACTGTTGGCGGAAAATGGAAAGCCCGCTGCAACTTCGAAAACTCAGAAGGTTGAAATGACAGACAAGGTTGAAAAGACTGACGCCGAGTGGCGCCGCGAGTTATCACCCGAGCAGTTTCACGTGCTGCGCGAAGCGGGAACAGAAAGAGCGTTCACGGGTGCGTATTATGATAATCACGAGCAGGGGACTTATTACTGTGCAGCCTGCGGGCTTCCGCTCTTCAGCTCAGATACGAAGTTCGATTCCGGCACTGGTTGGCCCAGCTATTACGCTCCCGTCTCGGAAGCAAACGTAATTCAGGAAACGGATCAAAGCCTGGGCATGGCGCGCACGGAAGTGAAATGTCGCCGTTGTGGCTCTCATCTGGGCCATGTCTTCGATGATGGACCACGGCCCACAGGATTGCGCTACTGCATCAACTCAGTGTCACTCAAGTTTGAGAAAACAAAATAGCGCTACTTTGCTTTCGCCGTGAACGAATACAACGCATTCCGGGTGCGGATGTAAAGACTGTTACCGGCGATCGCGGGTGTGGCCCAAACTTCTTCATCCAGGCTGTTTGTCGCCAGGATCTCCCACTGCGCGTCAGCTTTGAGCACGGTTACTTTGCCGCTCGCACTGACGAGAAAGATCTTGCCGTCGGCCGCGACCGGCGAAGCGTAGTAATCCTCGAGTGCATCGGGCGTGCGACCTTGTTTCAGAACTTCTCCCGTCGCCGGATTGAGACTGGAGAGAATCCCACCTTCTTTAATCATGTACATCACGCCGCGGTAGAGCAGCGGCGAAGGTATGCTGGGGTAAGCTTTCTTAACGCGCCAGGCAACGTGCGATAACGTTAGGTCGCCCTGACCAGCCAAGCGAACCGCGGTCAGTCCGTGGCCCGCGGTAGTTGAATTGCGCACGAAGTCGTATTCGGTACGGTCGATGGAACCGTCGTTGTTGGCGTCCAGCCAGCCAAAGTGCTCGTAGCCCTCTGCGTTGACCTTCATTTCCTCCCGTTGGATTCGCTGGTCCTTGTTGGTATCGGCCTTGAGAGTTTCGTCGAAAGGAGGCAGGAACGGTTCTTCACCGCCATCCGCCGTCACGTAGACCATGTCGGTTCCAAGCACCGCGACACCTTTGGGATAGGCGCCGATCTTTGTTACCCACCACAATCGTTCGCCGTCATTCAGAGAATACGCATCGACGGTAGGTGAGCCGAGGACGATTACTTGCGCTGGTCCATCCTTAGGCTTGTAAATGGTCGGCGTAGAATATGCCTCGAAGTTAGGGCGGCTCTTTCGCCAGAGCACTTTTCCATCGCGCGCATCGATCGCAATGATGAAAGAATCGGTTCGCTGGTCACATACCATCACGAGCGTGTTACCGGCGAGCACCGGCGATCCGCCCATGCCGTAGAAGCTGTTGAAAGGTCCTAACGGAACGCGCCATCGCTCCTTGCCGTCTGGTCCATAGGAGATCAATCCCAGTTCTGCAAAAAAGACGAACACGTTCTTTCCGTCGCTGACCGGACTGGGCGAGGCGGCGTCGTTGGCCTTGTAGATTGGCATGTGTCGCGCGCGCATCACCTCGCGACGCCACAACAGTTTTCCGGTTTTGCGATCGAGAGCGAGCGTGATCAGTTTGTCACTCTCGCTCGCCGTCAGGAATACACGATCGCCGGCGACGATTGGAGACGAGCGGGCGAAAGGGACTGGTGTTTTCCAAGCCAGATTTTTTGTGGCGCTGAACTCGGCCGGTAGCACGATGCCTTCGGCAACGCCGGTGCCATTTGGCCCACGGAATTGCAGCCATTCACTCTGCTGGGCGCGAGCGTCAACGGCAACGAATAGGACGACGAGGAGAATTGGGAGTAGTGTTTGTAGTCTCATGAGCTGAAGGTGTGGGAAGGAGTCGACCCCACACGTCCTTTCCGACAGGCTATCGCTGGTTTCTGTCTGCCAATTCTCGCTCCAGTGGTGACGAGTAGGCAACTAAATTTCGACGTTTTCGTTGTGTGTAGCTTTCGGAATCAATTAGCATTTCGGTTGCCATCAACAAATAAGGCTTTGATTTCCTATACGTGATTTGCGTATAGAAGGACACACGAGTAGTATGCTGATGTGAAAGCTGTTTTCGTCGAGCTACCTCCGTTCGAGCGCCATAGGGCGAACTATCTTGACGACGACGCCTTCCTGAGACTTCAGCGCTTACTGATGCTTAACCCGGAAGCCGGTGCTTTGATTCCTGGAACTGGTGGATTGCGGAAGTTACGTTTTGCTGATGAACGACGTGGTAAAGGCAAGCGTGGCGGTTTGCGAGTGATTTACTACTGGTGGGACGCAGGCTTGCAGTTTTGGTTATTCACCATTTATGACAAAGATGGGATGTCTGATCTGACCAAAGCGCAACGCGAAACGCTGAAACGAATGATCAAGGATGAACTTGAGGCAAGGAGGAAGCAATGAAGCGATCGTCTAAACCCACACGAACGCGTCGCGCGAACCGAAATCTTTTTGCGGAACTGAGTGAAGGGATAAATGCTCTCGCTGAGGCACGACACAGCAAGCGAACGCTCCGAACTCACGCCGTGGAATTTAAGCCCGCGCCCACCGTCACTCCGCGAGAATTGATACGTGTTCGCAAGAACCTGAAACTTTCGCGCGCACTTTTTGCCGTTTGTCTGCGGACAAATGTGCGTACTCTCGAAAACTGGGAACAGGGTCGCGCAAAGCCCAACGCGCAAGCTGCCCTGTTGATTAATCTCGTCAAGCGTTACCCCGACACAGTCGAAAGACTCGCTAGTATTTAGGCCGACCGCAGCATTACTACAAGTTCCTAACGCACGGTGGCCTCCTGAGTAGCGGTGGCGATTTGGAATTTCCAATTTTCGATGGGGGTTCCTTTGGTTTGTAAGTTCGACGTCAGGTAATAGAGACGTTGCGTGGCGGGTTCGTTGGGCGCCTGCGTAAAACGATCGCGCAGGAAGTACGGCGGGATCGATTGGTAATAGAGAGTTGCGGTGACAGTGACATTACGGGAAGTGAAGGCGCTCAAGGGGATTTCGTAGCGCACGACGTTCGTTCCGCTTCCGTCCGCGTACGACGGATCGCCACCGACAGCGACCGGATGAGTCTCATGCAGGTAATCCGCGGGGATGTAAGGCGTCTTGTCGGCGTTGAGCGGGCCGGTGCTGGTCCAACCGAATGGCAGCAGCCGGTTGTCTTTCAATTGGTAGTCGCGCCGCAGAAAACTGGTCGTCATCGCGCACTGGATATCGAGATTCAACTCCTCGTAGATCTGAACCTGGTCCGGCCGCGTGATCGCCGATCCGGTGTTCTTTTG
>Ga0070699_100003053_pt1 | contig 14855 bp, 10 predicted proteins | sample KBSK1503metaG_FD_65473 | JGI IMG/M metagenome (GOLD analysis project Ga0070699, IMG submission 65473) | Corn, switchgrass and miscanthus rhizosphere microbial communities from Kellogg Biological Station, Michigan, USA - KBS K1-50-3 metaG | ecosystem: Host-associated > Plants > Roots >...
TCCGATCCACGCCTGTGTCAGGTGTTCGAGCTGGGCGAGTGGGACGGCCATCCGTTCATCGCGATGGAGCTGATTGCGGGAACGTCGCTGGCGGCACGTCTGAGCGCAGGACCGATCGTTCCGGCAGAGGCCATCCAGATCGCGGTGCAGGTCGCCGAGGCACTGCAGGTCCTGCACGCACACGGCGTCGTGCACCGCGACCTCAAGCCGTCGAACATCTTTCTCACCGGCGCGAGCGTGAAGGTCCTGGACTTCGGTCTGGCGCGGTCGTTCACGATGGACGGCACGACGGCACCGCCGGTCACCCGCACTGGAACGATCGTTGGCACACCGCAGTACGCGGCGCCCGAACAATTGGCTGGCACATCGGTGGACGGACGCGCCGATCTGTTTTCGCTGGCCGTGATCCTCTTCGAGATGATCGCGGGCCGGCCGCCGTTCGGCGGCCAGACGATCGCTGCGCTCATTCACTCCGTCCTCTTCGATGCTCCGCCGGCGCTGGCCGGCTCTCCCGCCGTCATCGCGCTCGATCGCGTCGTGCATCGGGCGCTCGCCAAGCGAGCCGACGATCGATTTCCCGACGCCGCGTCGTTGATCGCAAACCTGCGTCGCCTGCTCCCGCTGTTCGGCGACGATCACGTCGCCGAGATTCGGCGTGTCCTACGGCTCGCGGTGCTCCCGTTCAGGCTGCTCAAGCCCGATTCCGAGATCGACTATCTGCCCGCGAGCGTGGCCGATGTGCTCGCGAGCTCGCTGTCCGGCATGGAATCGCTGGTCGTGCGATCGAATCTCGCCTCCGCCCGCTATGCGAACACGCGGCCGGACCTCAACGTGCTCGCCTCCGAGCTGGCCGCCGATGTCATCCTCACGGGTTCGATTCTCCGCGTGAAGGATCGCCTCCGCGTGAGCGTGGAGCTCGTCTCCGTGCCTGCCGGCGACGTCCTGCTCGCCGACACGATGCAGGTGGCGGTAGACGATGTGTTCGATCTGCTCGAATCGCTGGCATCGCGCGTCGTCGCGGCGCTGCCGCTGACGGACCAGGACCAATCGCGACGACCCGGTTCACGATCGTCGAGCACCAAAGCATTCGATCTCTACCTGCACGGGATGCAGCTGCGGATGGAGACGAGCAGCTGGAAGCAGGCGCGAGCGTGCTTTCAGCAGTCGGTCGACATCGACGACTCGTTCGCGCCGGCCTGGGCAGAGCGCGGGCGGCTGGATCGTGTGCTCGGCAAGTACGAAGATCCCGACCAGTTGAAGCAGGCGGAATCGGCGCTGATGCATGCGCTGGAACTCGATCCGGACAATGCGGCCGCGCAGTACTACTTCGCGCAGCTCGAGATCGATCTGGGTCGCGTGGATGCCGCGCTCGCGCGCCTGCTCCGCCGCGTGCGCGAGCGGAGAGTGGAGCCGCAGATTCACGCGGCGCTGGTGCACGCCTGCCGCTACGGTGGATTGCTCGAGGCGTCGGTCGCCGCGCATCGGCGTGCGCAGCGTCTCGACCCGCAGATCTCGACCAGCATCCTGCACACGTATTACATGCAGGGCGCGTTCGAGCTGGCCGCTCAGGAGGCCCATCGCAGCAGCGACCCGGTCGAGTCCCGCGCGCTTGCCGCGCTTGGCCGGGACCGCGAGGCGATCGAGACGGCGCGGCGCGAAGAGGAGCGCTTCGCGGCCATGCCGCTCCTGCGCAGCTTCTCGTCGGCGCTGCGCGCGGCGCTCGAGCAGCGCGAGGACGAGGCGCTCGAGGCGCTCCAGGCGTTCGACGCGTTCGGGTTCAACGACGGAGAAGGGCTGTTCTACGTCGCGGAAATCTACGCGCGGCTCGGATTCATCGATCGCGCGATGGCGATCCTGGAACGCACGGTCGGTGAAGGATTCCTGTGCGTCCCCGCCTACGAGAGCAATCCCGTTCTGGCGCGAGTACGCGAACACGAGCGATGGCACGCGCTGATCGATCGGGCGCGATCGCGCCAGCAGTCGATCATCGAGACGTTCACGCGTGCTGGTGGCCCGACCCTGCTCGGGCTGAAGTAGGCCGGGTGCGAGGACCTCGACCCCGGCGTGGCAATCGTCACCGTGAACGGTGTGACTGGTTCGTGAGCTCGCGCAGCAGCCACAGCTTTGCGAACTTCCAGTCGCGCATGATGGTTTCCGGTGAGACCTGCAGGACTTCAGCGGTCTCCTGGACGCTGAGGCCGCCAAAGTACCGCAGCTCCACGACCTGACTTTTCCGCGCGTCGAGTGTGGCGAGCGCGTCGAGCGCGTCGTGCAGTGCAACCAGATCCGAACCCGGAACTGCGGCACCGATCTGGGTCGGCTCGACGTCTATCCTCACAAGCTTTCCGCCGCGCTTCTGCGAGTCTTTCGATCGCGCCGCTTCGACCAGCACGCGGCGCATCAGCCGCGCCGCCATCGCGAGAAAATGCGCGCGGTTCTGCCACTCCACGCGTCGCACGTCGACGAGACGCAGGAACACCTCGTTGACCAGCGCCGGCGGCTGCAGCGTATGCCCCTGCCGCTCGCGCGCCATCATCCGGCCGGCCATCTGTCGAAGCTCGGCGTGAATCAGCGGAATGAGCTCGTCCAGAGCGTTTTCATCCCCCGCCCGCCAGGCAAGCAGGAGCGCCGTCGCCGGTGTGGGCCCGGTCACTCGGCGGCTCGCGCCGAGCGTTTGCGAAGGTTCGACACGGCGTTGATCCTACTGCTAGGTAGCTAGGTTGATGGGCTGTTGGGTAGCTGGGAAAAAGCGCTTGTCTTCAATCTCGGACGAAACAACAAGCGTTCTTACCCAGCTACCTATCGACCCAGCTACCCAGCTACCTATCTACCCAGCTCCCCAATCCGCCCGCTCGAGCTCGACGTAGTATCTAGCCGGAGTCGCCATGAAATCGAGTGTCCGAATCGCCTTGGCCCTGTTTCTCGCGGCATCGCTGGCCACGCCAGCCGCGGCGCAGTGGATCACCTATCCAACCACAGGTATCCCACGGACGGCCGATGGCAAGCCTGATCTGAGCGCGCCCGCGCCGCGGACGCACGACGGCAGGCCCGATTTGACCGGCGTCTGGTCGATTGGCGGTCTCGCCTATGCGACCAACATCACCGACGTGGAGATGCTGCCGTGGGCGAAGGAGCTCTACAAGCGCCGCCTCGACACCTACGCGAACGACGACCCGGGGGTGAAGTGTCTGCCCGAAGGTCCGCGTGCCGGCATCGGCGGCCTCGATCCGATTCGAATCGTCCAGTCATCGGGCTTGATGCTCATCACGTATGAAAGCGGCAACCCTCCGCGCGAGGTTCACCTCGATGGCCGGCCGCTACCGGTCGATCCGACGCCGACGTGGAATGGTTACTCCACCGGGCATTGGGAGGGCGACACGCTCGTGATCGAGACCGCTGGATACAACGACAAGACCTGGCTCGATTTCAACGGTCATCCGCACAGCGAGGCGCTGCGCGTGACCGAGCGCTTTCGTCGTGTCGACTTCGGCCGCATGCAGCTGGAGATGACGTACACCGATCCGAAGACCTACGTGAAACCGTGGACCATCAAGATGGACGTCGGACTGCAGCCCGATACCACTCTTCTCGAGAACGTCTGCCTGGAAAACGAGAAGGATCGGGCGCGCTTCGTCGGCACCGTCAGCGACGACCGCAAGGCCGAGAAGAAGGTCGCCCGCGACGTGCTGATGCGCTACGTCGGCTCGTACGATTTCGGACCGCTCGGCAGCTGGCGCATCGCGGTCGATGGCACTCAGCTGACCGTGCAGATGGCCGACGGTGTCACTCCGCAGCCAGTCGTCGCGCTCTCCGACACGAAGTTCATGTTCCCGCCGCTCGGTGGCACGGTGACCTTCCTCACCGATTCCAAGGGCATGGCCACCGATCTGATTCTGACCATCGTCGAAGGAGACATGCCGGCACACAAGGTCAAATGAGCAGGCCGCTATAATCCACGCGGCTTGTCGCTCGCTCCAGGTGCTCGTCTTGGTCCGTACGAAATCACCGCCCGCATCGGCAGCGGCGGCATGGGCGAGGTCTACAAAGCCGTCGACACCCGCCTGCATCGTACGGTTGCGATCAAGACGATCGACGCCCGGTTCAGCGATCGATTTCAGCGCGAAGCGCTGGCCATCGCCGCGCTGAACCATCCGCACATCTGCCATCTGTACGACGTCGGACCGGATTACCTCGTCATGGAATTCGTCGAGGGCGCTCCGTTGCGCGGTCCCCTGCCGGCTCGTGATGCGATCGCATACGCGTTGCAGATGTGCGATGCGCTCGACGCCGCGCACCGCAAGCGCATCACGCATCGGGATCTGAAGCCGAGCAACATTCTGGTCACCACGTCCGGAATCAAGCTCCTGGATTTCGGACTCGCGCTGTTGCACCGCGACGCTGCCGGCGCGCCCGAGTCAGCCGACGCTGCGGCAACGCTCGTGGTCACGCAGCCGGGGACCGTCGTCGGCACTGCCGCCTACATGTCGCCGGAGCAGGCGCGGGGCGAGGACGTCGATGCGCGCTCCGACATCTTCTCGTTCGGCATCGTTTTGTACGAGATGTTCTGTGGGCACCGGCCGTTCGCGGGCACGTGCTCGGCCGACGTTGTCACGTCGATCCTGCGCGATGATCCAACGCCGTTCGAAGGCCCCCAGTCACTGCGCGCGATCGTGTCACGTTGCCTGTGCAAATCACCCGACGGTCGGTTCCAGACGATCGCCGACGTACGCGAAGCCATCGAACGGGCGGCGGCCGGACCAACAGATACGCCACCGTCCATCGCCGTGCTGCCGTTCACGAACATGAGCGCGGACAAGGAGCAGGAATACTTCAGCGACGGGCTGGCGGAAGAGATCATCAACGCGCTGGCGAAGATCCCGGGCCTCAAAGTCATCGCGCGCACGTCGGCGTTCGCGTTCAAGGGGCAGAACGTCGACATCCGCCGGATCGCCGAGACGCTCGGCGTCGCCACGATCCTCGAAGGAAGCGTCCGGAGATCCGGCAATCGGATTCGTGTCACGGCGCAGCTGATCACCGCGGCCGATGGCAGCCACCTGTGGTCGGAGCGATACGACCGCGAGATGGCCGATGTGTTCGAAGTCCAGGACGATATTGCTGCCGCCATCGCCAGGGCGCTCGAGGTCAAGCTGTCGCCGGCGGGCGCGCGGCCACGTCATACGCCAACCGTTTCCGCGTATGAGGCGCTGCTCAAGGCGCGACACTTCCATTGGAAGGTGACCGCTGAATCGATGGAGCAGGCACGGGGCTTCTACGAGCAGGCGATTGCGCTCGATCCACAGTTCGCGCTGGCGCACGCGCTCTACGCCGATTACCTCTTCGGCCGAACGACGATTGGCCTCTCGGCGACGCGCGAGGTGGCGCCTCGGGTCCGGGCGCTGGCGCAGCGGGCGTTGGAACTCGATGCGGCACTCGTCGAAGCACACGGCGCGCTCGGTTACATCGCGGCGATCTGCGATTATGACTGGGCGGAGGCCGGTCAGCGCTTCACGCTGGCCACGACCGCTGATTCGCCATCACCGCTGGCGCGCATGGGATTCGGGTGGGCCTTTTTCCTGGGATCGGGACAGGCGCGCAAAGCCGTCGAACAGCTCGAGCTCGCCGTGCAAGCCGATCCGCTTCACCTGACCTATCGCGCGATTCTCGCGACGGCGCTGGGCGGCTGTCGTCGATATGCCGACGCGCTTGAGCTTTTGGAGCAGACCAGGCCACTGGATCCGAATTTCGTCTGGACGAACGCGTTCATCGCCGACATTCTCGTCGCCCGTGGCAGGTTCGACGACGCGTTGCCCGCTGCCGAACGCGCATACACATGCGCGCCCTGGTATGCACCAAGCGTCGGCGTCTACGCCGGGTTGCTGACACGCCTCGGCGAAGTCGAACGCGGACGGCTCGTGCTCGACCCACTGAACGCTGACCGGTACGGCGGTCCGATGGGCAGGGCGCTGTTCCATGTCTGTCTCGGCGACATCGACCGGGCCGCGGATTGGTTCGTCAAGGCGATCGGGCAGCGGTACTCGATGGTCGGTGCGTACTTGCACAGCGCGATTACGGAACCGCTGCGCGCCAGTCCGCACTGGCCGCGGCTGGCGGCGATGATGAACCTCACTGCCGTGGGTTGACGCTGACAACGGCCCTGATCAACCCTGTCGGGCATGATGAACAACCGCTGGTCTCAGCTCGGCGTCTCGCTGGTGGCGATGATCATGATCGCCAACCTGCAGTACTCCTGGACGCTGTTCGTCAAGCCACTCCAGACGGCGACGAGCTGGAAGCTGTCCGACATCCAGTTCGCGTTCACGCTGTTCATCCTCTTCCAGACATGGGTGCAGCCGCTCGACGGCTGGCTGATCGATCGGCTGGGTCCGCGGGGGTTCATCAGTGCCGCCGGCGTGCTGTGCGGCCTCGGCTGGGCGGGCATGGGCTACGCGACGAGCCTGCCGATGCTCTACGTCCTGTATTGCCTCGCGGGAACCGGCGCCGCGTTCGTCTACAGCGGGTCGATCGGATCGGCGCTGAAGTGGTTCAAGGATCGGCGCGGCCTGGCGTCGGGCATCATGGCCGCGGGATTCGGCGGCGGCACGGCGCTCTTCATCCCGTTCATTTCGCGCGTCATCGCCAACCGCGGCTACGCGGCGGCGTTCATTGCGACAGGTGTGTTCCAGGGTCTGATCATTCTGATCGTCGCGCAGTTCATGCGCCATCCGGCCCCCGTCGCCGTGTCGGCACAACCGGTGGCGCGCACCGCCGACGCGAAGCTCGGGTCGCGCCAGTTCACGACCGCCGAAGTGCTGCGGACGCCGCAGTTCTGGGCCATGTACGTCGCGTTCGTGCTGATGTCCACCGGTGGGCTGCTCGTGACGGCGCAGGCGGGGCCGATCGCACAGTCGTGGGGCTATTCGGCGGCAGTGCTGACGCTGGCCGCGTCGCTCAGCCCGCTGGCCAATGGTGGCAGCCGGATCTTCTGGGGCTGGGCCTCGGATCGGATCGGTCGTGAAACGGCGATGGTGATCGCGTTCGTGCTGCAGGCGATCTGTCTGCTGATGGTCGTCGCCTTCGGCCGTGTGTCGCCGATGTGGTTCGTGGTGTCGCTCATCCTCGTCTACTTCACGTGGGGCGAGATCTACTCGCTGTTCCCCTCGACGGTTGGCGACTACTTCGGGACGCGTCATGCCACGTCCAACTACGCCGTGCTCTACACGGCCAAGGGTGTGGCGTCGATCATCGGCGGCTGGTTCGGCGCGTTCCTGTTCGAGCAGTTCGGCACGTGGTCGGTCGGATTCTACGGAAGCGCGGTGATGGCGCTCATCGCGGCTGGAATCGCGGTCGGCCTTCGGGCGTCGGTCGCGCCAAGCCGCGCGCGACTCGGCGTGGCCGTCGCGAGCAGGTAGCCGCGTGTCCCTTGACGAAACGATCATCAGTGTGCTGTCGTTCGCTTGACAGTTGGTCCAGCCCCGTCCCATTATCGCCGCGCATGTCCGTTCGTCTCGCGCCTGTCCTCGGGTTCCTGATAGTCGCCATCCTCATCAGCAGTAATGCGCACGCGGGTCCAGGCGTCGATCTCCTGGTTCAGCAGCGTTCAACCGGCGCCACGGCGTTCTTCACGGGCACCGACGAGAGCGGCTGCATCTTTACTGGCGTTTTCGTCATCGCCAACAGCGATAGCGAACGTCTGCTTCCTTCGCAGGGCACGCCCACGGCACGGGTCGCGGTCGTGATCAGCCAGTTCGATCTGTGTCTCGAGATACCGATTCTCACGGGGGACGGCCTGTCGGAGGATGCCGCCATCGTCGTGTCTCCGAACCTGAGAGAGGCAAGCGTCACCGCAGTGGTGCCAGTGCTGAATCTGGCCAACGGGACGATGGTCGATGTGTTCGTCGATCTGAAGTTCGTGGCGACGTCAATCATGGTCGCCGAAAACCAACACGAGCAGGATTTCTCTCTGCCCGGCTTCATCATCGGCACCACGTTCAATCACACGTTCCGATATGCGACCGCGGGCGGCTCGGTCATGACCGCCGATGGCGAGCTGCAGACCGACTCGTCGCTGGAGGCACAGATCGACCACGTGCGCGCCGGAACCGTCGTCGTCGGACGCCCCTGATCGGGCTCGCCATCGCGTCAACTCCCAACCCGCTTACGCTGGAACCAACTCCCAACGTCCAAACACCGTAGCTCGTTGGGACTGAATTCGGATTTGGGGGCTGGGAGTTGGGAGCTGAGAGTGTGCATCCCCTCGTTCGTCTGATTGGTGCGTGCCTGCGCAAGGCGGCCGACCCGGCGAGCGCGCCGCAGATGCAGGCGTACATGAAATCGTCGATGCCTTACCTGGGTGTCGCATCGCCCGTGCACAAGCGCATCTGCAAGGACGCGTTGCGCGCGCATCGGCTCGAGTCGTTCGACGAGTGGACGCACGTCGCGCTGGAGTTGTGGCGCGGCGCCAGGTTTCGCGAGGAGCGCTACGCGGCGATCGCGGTGACCGGCGCGCCACAGTACCGCCCGTTCAACACGATCGCCGCCATCCCGATGCACGAGGAGATGATCGTCACCGGCGCCTGGTGGGACTACGTCGACACGATCGCGGGCCACCAGGTCGGAGACGTGCTGCGCGCGGAGCCGCGACGCATGAAGCCGCTCATGCGGCGATGGGCCCGCGACGCGATCATGTGGAAACGGCGCACGGCCATCCTGAGTCAGCTTGGGTTCAAGCAGGACACCGACCCCGATCTCCTGTACGCGTGCATCGAACCAAACCTCGACGACCGCGAGTTCTTCATCCGCAAGGCGATCGGCTGGGCGCTGCGCCAGTATGCGTGGACCAATCCGCGCGAAGTGAGGCGCTACGTGCGCGCGCATCGGACCACGCTCAGTCCGCTCAGTGTGCGTGAGGCGCTGAAGAACATCGACTCGCCTGGCGCGCGGTAATGCCGCGGACGGCGAGTCGAACCCGTCACCGAATGCCGTTGAACCGCATCGACACGGCGAGCGCCATCTGCCGCTTGCGCTCGATGTTCGTGGTCGTTCCGTAGACGGCGAAATCCAGCGACACGCGCCGGCTCAGGTCGACGCCGACGCCCCCGGTTGGATTCCACTTCGTCGTCGTATAGCGCGCGCCTCCACGCAGCTCCGCGGGGCCGAGCCGGTGCTCGTATCCGCCGTGAAACGATCCGCCGCCAAGCCCATGTCCGACTTCTGCGGCGGCTGTCCACTTGTCCGTGGCGTATGCGAGATTCGCACGGTAGTCGACCGGCAACTCCACGCGCACGTCGCCAGCCGGCACGCCGCCCGACTCCTGGAAATCGGAATCACCTGACGTCAGGCTTTGAAGCAGGTAACGTTTCTGCTCGAGCCCCGACCAGTCGATCCGGTTGGCGATCCCGCGTGCACCGAACCCGAATTCCCAGTTGCCGACGACGGCCCCCGCGCCGGCGTCGAGCGAAAAGCCGGTGCCCCGATCGGCGTCGAGCGTCGTGATCACGATAGGTGGCAGTGTTGGTGTGAGCGAGATGAGACCGGTGCGATCCGTCTCCATCGTGATGGCCATGTCGATGTCGCCGTAGCGAAAGCCGCGCAGGTAGTTGTAGTTCGCGGCGACGTACAGGCCCTCGCGATCGGAGCCGGAGCCGATGCCCGCGGGCCATGCGAACCGGCCGCGATAACCGCCCGTGACCGCCAGGGCAGCCTGCACCTGGTCCGTGTTGGCGATGAGGTACCGTGCGCTCGGAACGTTGACGCCGCTGGCGAGCACCGACGTCAGCCCTTCGTCGATCGCGCCGATCGCACGGGCCGACAGGTAGGGTCCGGCGCCGACATAGATTCCCTGAAAGCTGCCGCGCTCTCCGCGTGCGACTTTGAAGGTGCCGCCGAAGCTCGGGGTCGCCAGTCCTTCCGCTCGCAGGTTGTTGGCCGGCGCGAAGCCGCGGTACCGGCTCAAGTCGCGGCTCAATTCCGCGTTGCGAATGTCGTTCACGAACAGCGTCTGGCCCGAGCTGCTGTCGTCGCGTCCGACGACGAAGTGAATGGGACTGGCGGCGTACTCGAACGCTTTCACCATGTCGAAGTTCGAGGAGTCGGGATCGAAGGTGTCGAAGTCACGCAACACCTGAAGAAGGCCAAACGGCAGGACGATCGATCGATACTCGCGCTGTTCGTCGATCATCGCCGTCGCGAGGTTCTCGGATCCGCCGACCCCGCCAAGCGCAATCTTCCGCGCATCGAAGCTCCAGTTCTGCGCGAACAGCGGGAGACGATTTCCCTCGGCGGCGAGGATGGCAAGGGCGAGAAGACCGACACGAATCGGGGGGTTCATATATCCACCTCTCAGTTGTTCGGAATGGGTTCGATGGACGCTCTTCAACGGTCGAGTCGTCCCATCGCCCCTACAAAACGCTCGGCCGCGATCGAAGCGAACAGCCCGCGTCCGATTCCGGGACGGTCGATCCCACGGCCGAACGAAAATGCGGCCCGTAAACGCAGCTCCGTGCGGGTTTTACTGCGGCATGGCGATTGATACAGGTCCACAGGCGACATGACTTCCGAACCCGCACCTCGCGTCCTCGTTGCCGACGACCAGACCGATGTCGTCGCCGCGCTCGGCCTGTTGCTGCGGCAGGACGGGCTGGATGTCGAGAGTGCCGGGTCGGTCCTCGAAGTTCGCGAACGCGTGCACGCCAGCGCCTTCGATCTCCTGTTGATGGACCTGAATTACGCGCGCGATACGACGTCGGGGACCGAGGGCCTGGAACTGCTCGCCGACGTTCACGCGCACGATCCGCTGTTGCCGGTGCTGGTGATGACCGGGTGGGGCAGCATCGATACGGCCGTGGAAGCGATGCGCCGGGGTGCGTGCGGATTCATTCACAAACCGTGGGACAACGACACGCTCACCGCCGCCATTCGCCGCGAGGTGGAGGATGGACGGGCGCTGCGCCGTGCCCGGTCTCGCGCCGTCAGAGAACAACTCGAGGCGCAGACGATCCAGCGTTCCCTGCTGCCCACAGAGATTCCGGCGATTGCCGGCGTAGATGTCGCCGCGCGATGGAGTCCCGCATCTGCGTTTGGCGGCGATCTGTACGACGTGACACCACTCGCCGACGGGCGGTTCGCGATTTCGATTGGCGATGTCTGCGGCAAAGGACTGCCGGCCGCGTTGCTCATGGCGAACGTGCAGGCGCTGGTCCGCGCGTTTGCCTCTATCGACGCGTCACCACGCTCCCTCGTGACGCGCCTCAATCGCGAGCTCTCACGTCATGCCGGCGTGCGGCGATTCGTGACCTTCTTTTTCGCTGTGTACGATCCAGCCTCGCGGCGAATGACGTACTGCAACGCCGGTCACAATCCGCCCATGGTTGCGCACACGGATGGTTCGATCGCGCGGCTCGACGCCGGCGGCATGGTCCTCGGCGCCTTCGAACACACCGACTTCCAGGACGCCAGCACGGAGTTGATGAGCGGCGATCGCGTTCTCCTCTTCACCGACGGGATCACGGAAGCGCGAACGGCCGACGATCGCGAATTTGGCGATGAAGGTCTGCTCGAGGTCCTGCGCCAGCGCGATGCCAGCGACGCACACGCACTGGTCGACGCGGTCTTCGACGGCGCGACCGAGTTCGCACGTGGCGAGTTCCAGGACGACGCAACGGTGCTCAGCATGCTGATTCGATGACCTGAGAAGTACGACGATGCTCGATTCTGTCTTGCAGGACGTGCGCTACGCGTTTCGATCCCTGCGGCGAACGCCTGCGTTCGCGGCAACCGCGATCGTGACCCTGGCGCTCGGCATCGGTGCCAACACCGCGATCTTCTCCGTGTTGAACAGCGTTCTTTTGCGTCCGCTCGCGTATGCGAGGTCGGAGCAGTTGATCCAGATTTCGAGTCGCTACCAGCAGTACCCGGGCATTGCCGCGTCGCTCTCGGTTCCGGAATATCAGGAGTTCCGGCGCATGGGCCGGTCGTTTGCCGATGTCGGTGCGTTCACCACCGGCGAAGTCAATATCACCGCGGGCGATCGGCCGCTGCGGGTGAAGTCCGCGCGCGTCGACGATCACCTGCTGGCCGTGCTCGGCGTGCATCCGGCGTCTGGTCGGTTCTTCACGACGGAAGAGATCGCAGTCGAGAATGGTGTCGGCGGTGCTCCTGTTGCGATTCTTTCGTACGAGCTGTGGCACTCGCTATTCGGCGGCGCCCTCGTGGTCGGCGAGAAGGTCCCTATCGAAGGGCGTCCCTACCAGGTGATCGGCGTCATGCCGCCCGGCGTCGATTTGATGGACAACCACACGGAGGTGTGGCTGCCGCTGGGTCTCCCACCCACCGTCGATCGACAGCGGGATTCCCACCTGATCGATGCGCTGGGGAGACTGAAGGAAGGCACCACACTCGAAGCCGCGAGAACAGAACTGACGGCATTGGTGGCGAATTGGGGCGCGCGTGCCGGCACTCAGGGTCATGTTCCGACAGATCATCGGTTGAACGACAGCGATCACACGCTCTACCTGGAGCAACTCCACGACGCGATCGTTGGCGACAATGCACGCCGCGCAATCTGGGTGTTGCAGATAGCGGTGGGATTCGTCCTCATCATCGCGTGCGCAAACGTCGCGATCCTGATGACCGCGCGCGCCGAACCGCGCCGACGCGAATTCGCGATGCGGGCGGCGCTCGGCGCCACACGCGCCCGGCTCGTCAGGCAAGGGATCACAGAGGGACTGCTGCTGGGATTCGCGGGCGGAGCGCTAGGTCTGTGGGTGGCTGTCGCCAGCGTACGGGCGCTGCTTCGAGCCTATCCGGCGAGCCTTCCTCGGACCTCCGATGTCGCCATCGATGTGCCGGTGCTGTTGTTCGCGCTTGCCATCTCGACGATCACGGGCATCGTGTTCGGGCTCGTGCCTGCCGGTCATCGATGGGTGAACGGGCTGGCGACGGCTCTCAAGCAAGGCGCTGACCGCGGTAGTGCCGGCCTCGGTCGCCACGGGATGCGGCGGATATTGGTCGCCGGCGAGGTTGCGTTGGCCGTAATGCTCGTCTTGGGCGCGAGTTTGCTCACCCGAACCGTCTACAACCTGACCCATGCCGACGCCGGGTTCGATCGATCGCGCCTCGCCACGTTCACGATGACGCTGCCGCTTGCGACGTCCGAGCCCGATACACGGGCCCGGTCGTATACGCGCCTGCTCGAAGCGCTCCGCGACACACCAGCCATAGAGGCGGCGACCGCCGTGTCCGGGCTTCCTTTCCAGTACGAGAATTCAAGCCAGGAGACACCTATCGAAAACTACACCTCGCCGACGGGCGAGGCATGGGAGATCGCGTTGAACCAGCTCGTGATGAGCGACTACTTCGAGACGATGCGGATTCCAATCGTCGAGGGTCGAAGCTTCGACCGCACGGACATCGCGTCGCGGCGCAAGGTCGTGGTCGTCAACGAGACGTTCGCCAGGAATGTCTGGAAGGGACGCAGTCCACTGGGCAACCGCGTGCGCCCCCTCGTCTACGGTGTGGGTCAGTTCTCGTGGCACACCGTGATTGGTGTGGCGAAGGACGTATCGCAGATGAGCATCAACGGGCGGACCTTGCCTGAGCTGTACATCTTTGCGGAGGAGGAGCAGGCCGCCCCTGCGACGATGCACGTCATCGTGCGGACGCAGCTGTCGCCCGGCGCTCTCACCGGCACGCTTCAGCGGCTCGTCAAGGATGTCGATCCGGTCGTGCCGATCTCGCAGCTCCGCGAGATGAGCGATGTGTTCGCGGACTCGATCGGACGGCCGCGGCTGCTCGCGCAACTGCTCGGTGCGTTCGCAGCCCTTGGGTTGCTCCTGGCCGCGGTTGGAACGTACGGGCTCCTCTCGTATGTCGTCGCACAGCGACGCCGCGAGATTGGCGTACGGATGGCGCTCGGCGCTGCGCGCTCGACCGTCATGGTCCTCATCCTGAAACAGGGCTCGCTGCTGATCGCCGGCGGGATCATTCTGGGTCTCGCCGGTGCCGTGGCCGGCAGGCAGCTGATCGCGGCGCTGCTCTTCGGGGTCGAACCGAACGATGCATCAACCATTGCGGCCGTAGTGACGACGATCGCGGTGGTCGCGTCGGTCGCGTGCGGCCTGCCGGCGTGGCGCGCGTCGCGCGTCGACCCCGCCATCACGTTGAGAGCGGAATAACCGTGCTTCATCAGATTCGGCTCGCCGTGGCGATCGGCGATCCCGTTCCGCTTCAGGAGCTAATCGATCGCAGGTGATCGCGGGGGCTATGGTGGGCGCTGCGCTTCGCCGCTTCTTGTTCGGCGTGGACGCCAGCGATTTGACGACGCTCCTGTCGGCCCCCGCCGTGTTGATGACGACCGCACTGATCGCCACCCTTCTGCCAGCCCGTCGCGCCACCCGGGTCGATCCCGCACAGGTGCTGCGCGCGGAATAGTTTGCCGAGCCGGCGGCGTTCAGGCTTTTGCAGGCTCGGGGCGCAGACGTCCGGATCCGCTCGGCACCGAGTCGCCGGCTACGTCGCAGAACTCCTCGTACGGGAAATCGGAACCAAGGCGGCGCAGTTCGGCGCGGCAGTAGTCGTCGATGCGGCGCTGCTGGGCGGGTGTGAGCAGTTCGGACGAGCCGCCCTGCGCACCGCGACGAACCATCGCGCCGGTGCCGCGCCACGGAACCATCCTCCAGTTCGCGAACTTGGCGTCGAGCCGGTGCATGTAGTCGAACGACGATTTCTCGCACACGCGATCGATCACGTCCTCGGAGACGTGAACGTCGAGCAGCTGCGCAACCCGTCGCACCGCCGAGCGCAGGTCGTGCTTCATCGATTTGAACGACAGGACGAGCACATTGGGACGATCGCGATAC
>Ga0070699_100003054_pt1 | contig 14853 bp, 17 predicted proteins | sample KBSK1503metaG_FD_65473 | JGI IMG/M metagenome (GOLD analysis project Ga0070699, IMG submission 65473) | Corn, switchgrass and miscanthus rhizosphere microbial communities from Kellogg Biological Station, Michigan, USA - KBS K1-50-3 metaG | ecosystem: Host-associated > Plants > Roots >...
GGTTCGTGGGGCGCCAGTACCAGTCGATCGCCGCCCGCGGCTCGACGTCGGTCGAGGACATCGGCCCGGTGTCGCGGATCCGAGCCAGGAGCTCCTCGACGAGCGGGGCGTGCTCGTCGAACGCCTCGCCTTCGTGCTGCTGGCGAGCTCGATCCCAGGCCACCCGGTACCAGGGCAGCTCGGCCGTCGGCACGATCGACAGGCCCTTGTTGTAGGTCTCGTACAGGGACCGTTGCTCGTAGAGCAGGCGGTCCATGACCTCGCGCCGGTAGTCGGCGACGCGAGCGAGGAGGACAAGGTCGTGGTTGCGGCCCGCCACGTCGATCGGGTCGAACTGGATGGAGCCGAGGCGATCGAAGACGGCGGGGATCCCGTCGGCACCGGACGGCAGGGACCTCGGCGGCGCGAGGAAGTGATGTAGCGCCAGGTACCGCCGCGCGACGTCCCCGGAGATCTCGACTGCGCCCGTCACCGCGTCGCGGACGGACGGTTCGACTGCGATGGCCATGGCTCGTAGGGTCGGTCGCGAACCGGTCAGCCTCCGTCAGGTTTCGGGGTCACGCCAGCCGCGAGGTGATCGACGAGCCGATCGATCAACGGGATCTGAGTCGGCTTGAGGCGGACGCGGGCGTCGGCCGGCGAGAACCAGGCGATCCGATCGATCTCCGGGAACACCTGTCGCCGCCCGCTCCGCGGCGGCCATTCCATCTCGAACGTGTTCGAGACCGCCGCCTCGGGATCCAGCTCACCCTCGATCGCCCAGGCGTGGACGACCTTGCCGCCCTTCTGGACGATCGTCCCGAGCGGGATCGGCGGAGCGCCACCAGGTCCCGTCTCGGGCGGCTGCGAGCCGACCTCTTCGCTGAACTCGCGACGGGCGACCGCGAGGAGGTCCTCCTCGAGGTCATCGGGCTCGCCCTTGGGGATCGACCAATGGCCTTCGTCTCGCTTGGCGAAGAACGGCCCGCCCGGATGGGCGAGGAGGACCTCGATCTCCGGCGTGCCCCCCAACGTCGCGCGACGGAACAGCAGGATGCCCGCACTCTGACGAAGGGTCACGCGGCCATCCTATTCGAGCCGTCGGTCCGGCTGGCCTGCTATGCACCTGCAACCCTGCCCGCTGCCGGGCCGGTCGGCGCGTGACGGAACGGGCGGCATGGTGAGGGCGGACCTTCACGAGGAGATCGCCATGCCCGACATCTCTCTGCCCGACGTGCGCCTTCCGGAGATCAAGCTCCCGGATGGCCTGCGCGACATCAATCGCCGCGACATCCAGGCCGCCATCAACGATCGGATGCCCAAGAAGATCGAGATGCCCGACGTCGACCTGTCGAAGGTCGAGCTGCCCAAGGCGGTCGAGGATCGCCTGAAGCAGGTCGAGAAGCGCCTCGATTCGATCGACCTCTCGAAGATCGAGCTGCCCAAGGCGATCGAGGACCGCCTCCCACGGCGGCGCCGGTCGAACCCGATCCTGCCGCTTGCGGCACTGGCGGCGATCCTGTCCGCATTCGCCGCGGCCTGGTGGCTGATCACCTCACCGACGGCAGCGGTCCGCGTCCGCGAAGGCGCCGACCGGGTGTGGCGGAAGGCCACCGGCCAGCCGACTGACGTCGTCCGTTACGACCAGGATGACGATCTCGGCAGCCTGCTGCCGCACCCCGACCAGACGCGGCCCACCGCCGAAGCCGAGACCTGGCCCGACACGTACGCCGAGCTCGGCGAGACCGTCCGGGCGGGGAACGGCGTCGCCGCGGCATCGACCTCCTCCACCTCGACGGAAGGTCCCGACCCAACCGGCGTGTAGCTCCCTCCTCGCGTCCGGCAATCCCGAACGACCGGCCCGCTTCGGCGGTCCGGTTGTTCGTGTGCGCCGGGTCAGCCCTTCGCGGCGATCGCGGCGAGGATGGATTTCTCCAGCGCGAGGATGGATTTCTCGAGCCCCTCGACCCGCTCGAGGATCTTCGTGTTGCCGTCGAGCAGCTGGCGGTTCTGGGCGTCCTCGATGTCGGCTTCGGCGGCGGCGTGCTCCAGGGTCAACCGATCGCGGAGCGCGGCCCGGTTGCCGGCCAGGAGGATCAGCGGCGCCGCATAGGCGGCCTGCGTCGAGAAGGCAAGGTTCAGGAGGATGAACGGGTAGGGGTCGAACCGGGCCGAGCCCGTGAGCAGGGCGATGTTGCCGATCAGCCAGAGCGTGACGATGACGGTCTGGACGATGATGAACCGCCAACTGCCCATGAAGCCCGTGACGCGGTCGGCGATGCGCGCGCCCATCGGCGCCTCGTCGATGAGCTTCCGGTTGATCGGTGAACGGAAGACGCGGGGTCGGCGGACGTTCGCCACGGAGACCTCCTCGGGCGTTGCGGGCTGGGCGGTGACCCTCGCCGCCGCCGCTATTGTCGGCGCCCTCCCGCCTCGACGTCCGACCGGTCGAGCAGCCGAGCTCGTGGGCGTGGCTGTCACCCAGGTCATCGCCTCGACCTGCCTGGCTCGTCGCGGACGTGGCCGTGGCCCACGCAAACGCTGCTCGCTCGCCTCGCCTCCTACCGCACGTGTGATACGCCCACGAGCAGAATCTCGTCGAAGGTCGCCCACGCTCGCGGAGAGCGCACGGAAACCGCATGCTCGGCGGTAGCGTGGGCTTGTCCCACGCCCGCGATTTCGGCGGGGGCGGAGTCAGCCCGCGGGCAGGTCGCGCCAGGGATCCTGAGCCGGTTCCGATGAGGCCGGCTCGTCGGGGCCGGCACTCTTGACCGGCGACGGCGGCGATGCTCCGTCCCCGGCCTCGATTCGCTCCAACGCCCGGAGCGCCAGCTCGCTCGGCCGGCCGATCGACTCCAGGTCCTCGGGCGCCGTGATGCCCGGCCGCTTCGCCCCGGCGTATTCGGCCGCGGCGACCGCCGCAATGCCACCGAGGACGACGAGCCCCGCTGGGCCGCCGATCACCGCTGCGCCGAACGCGGCGTCGGCGATGCCGTGGGTCGGGCTCGGCCCGGTGAGATGGATCGGCTTGCCGTCGACCGCCGCGAGCGCCGGATCGACAGTCGTCACGCCCGCGATCGGCACGTCGCCGATCGACTCCCGCTGGGCGAGCGCCGCGCCGCAGGATGGGCATCGCGTCGCGGCCTCGGGCGCCGCGGCCGCGCACCACGGGCAGGTCCGCTCCGTCGCCGCCTCGTCCGTCATGCTCCTCGCCCTCACACCCGGAACTGCCCAACCGACCCGGATCCGCGGATCGTACGGGGTCGCGTCAATCGGGCCTCATTGGCGCAGCGTCGCTGGCCTCTTGACCGACGAATCTACGTAGACATCGTTCTGAACAGGTGGCTCAATAGAACGATCGCGGGAGGCGACGACACACGGACGCGAAGCGGCCACCTCGTCCGTGCCGAGCCACTGGTGAGCCCGACCCGCCTCGGGGAGGAGGTCGGTGGCCATGCGGTTGTTTCGAACCATCTCGTTCATGGCGGCGGTCTGCGCCGCGGTTGCCCTGGCTCCCGTCGCGGTGTTCGCCGACAGCGCCAACCACACGTATGTCCTCGAGGCCGACGGGGAGAACGTTGGGGTCGCGCCGACGGGCGACCAGATCCACGTCTCGTGTGAGGCGACCGAGGGCGTGTGCGGCATCTTCTCGGTCAACCCGAACTCGATCACGGCCAGAGGCGAGTTCGAGCACTTCCTCCCCGACGGCACGCTATTCGCGTCCGGCACCTGGACGGCGACGCAGCTGATCAGCTTCCATTCGTACGGTTGCGGCGTCGTGTTCGGCGATCCGATTCCGCCAGACCTCTGCGGCGGGGCGGTAAAGTTCGCGGCCACGTTCAGCACGCCGATCGGCGACCTGCCCGGCGTTGTCACGATCTTCTGCGTCGTGGGTGACAAGGTCCCGGCGAGCATCGGCGGTCCGTTCACGGAAGGCGTGACGGTGGTCGTGCCCGGGATCATCAACTTCAACCACCCAGCGGGCGGCGACAACATCTATGTCCAGCTCAGCTGAGTGCCCGCTCGCCCGATCGGAGCGACGCCGATGAAGGTGCGGGTCGATCTCGATCGTTCATTGAGGGCATGGGATCACGGAGTCACGGCTCGCCCCGCGGCTGGTCGAGTCCGGCTTGGCCTGGCGCTCGCCGGATTGGCCGTCGCCATCGCCGCCTGCGGACCTGGCGGCGCGACGCCCCCCGCCGAGGGGCCGGGCGCGCCGGGCGCATCGGGGGCCACGATCACTCTCTCGCTGACTGAGTTCTCGATCACCCCGGCGGCGGTGACGATCAAGGCCGGGACCTCGCTCACGATTGCGGCACGGAACGACGGGTCCGTCGCGCACGCGCTCGTCATCAGCGGTAACGGCATCAGCCTGACAACCAAGGACTTGGCGTTCGGGAGGGGGATGACTGAGACGATCACGGCGACACTGGCCGCAGGCACCTACAAGTTCATCTGCCCGGTCGGCGGGCACGCCGCCCGAGGCATGACGGGGACGATCACGGTCACGCCGTAAGCGCTCGAGTCCTCCGCTGAAATGCTGAGGCCGGCTTGCAAGGTCGCGAACGTGCTCGCAAGCCGATGAACCGGCCTCCGGCATCGATCTCGCGCCCGGACGTGGTATGCCTTCCGAGATGGCAGACGAAGTTCATGGCCGACCCGCCGGTGATGACATCGGGGCCCTTTGGCGGCGCGCCGAGACCGTCCTTCCGCAAGGGTGGCGGCTCGACAGCCTGCGATGCGCCTCAGCCAGCCTTGTAGCGCACGACCGGTCGGACCGTTGGATCGCGGTCGCGATCGACGATGTTGGAAACGAGCGACGTTCCGAGGCCGACACGCCCGCAGCCGCGATCGACGCACTGGCGAAGTGACGCCGGCCCTCGAGGCGATGAGGGAACCAGGGGCGCCTGTCACAACTCAGGGTGGAATGCCGGACTTGACATGCGGCGCGTCCTGATCTGAAACCCGCTCTCGCATTCCGTAAAGTCTTCCGAAGCCACTTCGGAAGAGCCTGGCGACACAGAATTGGTATGACGAAGGAGATCGGCATGGCGACCGTTGAACAGGGCCTTCGGTCGCAACTCCGGAACATCGAGACCACCTATCGTCGATCCATCGATGAATGGATCGAGCTGATTGAGGCGAGCGGACTCACCCGTCATGGGGAGATCGTCGCGATGTTGAAGACCGAGCACGGTCTGAGTCACGGCGCTGCCAACCGCGTGGCGCTGGTGGCGATCGACGCCCTAAAGCCGACTTCCGCTTCGATGGATCCCGAGGCCTCCCTCTACGCGGGAAACAAGCGGGCACTGCGGCCGATCCATGCGCGCTTGATGGCGGCGATCGACGGGCTGGGAAGGGATATCGAGGTCGCGCCGAAGAAGAGCTACCTGAGCCTGCGGCGGCGGAAGCAGTTCGCGATGATCAGGCCTGCTGCCAAGCACGTCGACCTCGGGCTCATCCTGCCGGGACGAGCCGTTGACGGACGCCTTGAGTCGGCCGCGACCTTCAACGCGCTGTTCACGCATCGGGTCCGTGTGCGCTCGGCTGCGGAGGTCGACGACGAGCTCGGCGCGTGGTTGCGCGACGCCTACGACGCGGCGGGCTAGGCTCGCCGTTCATGTCTGCCGTAGGAGGACCCGGATGCCGTTGTTCATGGATCGCCACGACGTGCCCGGAGTCACGGCCGAGCAGGTCGCGCAGGCGCATCTGGCCGACCTCGACATGGGTGCCAAGTTCGGGGTGCAGTTCCTCGCCTACTGGTTCGACGCCGATCAAGGCGAGGCATTCTGCTTGGCGAAAGCCCCGACGGGCGATTCGCTGACGGCCGTGCACGAGGCGACGCACGGCCTCATCCCAAACGAGATCATCAGTGTCTCGGAGGACAATGTCCTGCGGCTCCTCGGCAGGATGAGCGAGACCGGCGGTGACACCCAAGCGGTCAACCCGTTCCGGACGATCATGTTCACGGACCTGCAGGGTTCGACGTCGATCCTCCAGTCGGTCGGACAGTCCGAGTTCATGGTCCTGCTCACAGAGCACGACCTGATCATCCGACGAGCGATCGTCGCAGCACATGGACGCGAGGTGAAGCACACGGGCGACGGGTTCATGGCCGCATTCGACGACGTCGCGAGCGCCTTGGAATCCTCGATGGCGATCCAGGCCGGGTTCGAGGCACGATCATCCGAGGGCCTGACGCCGGAACTCCGGGTGAGGATCGGGATCGCCGCCGGCGAGCCTGTCGACCACAACGACGACTTGTTCGGGTCGACGGTCACCCTGGCGAGCCGAATCTGTGACGCCGCCGCTGCCGGGCGCGTCCTCGCGTCAGACCTCGTTCGCGATCTGGCTATCGAGCGCGGTTTCGCGTTCGATGGCGGCCGTGACCTGTTCTTGAAGGGATTCTCGGGTCCCACCCGTGTCTACGAATTGGCGATGAGAGTGCTGAAGCGCCCTTGCTGAGGATGTGCTGGGGGCTGTCCGAGTGTGCGTCAGATCGGCGGCCTCCTCCCTTCTCCCGGGCCTCGTTGACGCTTCGAGCGGTAATTCCGATAATTGCACTCGGAATTAGACGGGCTGGACCGCCAACGACCCGGCGCCGCGAGTGGCGCCCTCCTCGGGAGACCTGATGACCGCGACGCGTGACCTCGTCGCCGACCGACGCGAACAGTTCGCCTTCCACGACGACATCGCCTACCTGCGCGAGACGAAGCGGGGCCTGACGCGCGAGACCGTCGAGGAGATCAGCGGCTTCAAGGGCGAGCCGGATTGGATGCTGCAGTCGCGCCTGCGCGCGTACGACCACTTCGTCAAGCGGCCCATGCCGACCTGGACGGACGGTCTCGACAGGATCGACTTCGACCGGATCGTCTACTACCGGAAGCCGTCGGAGCGCGAAGAGAAGTCGTGGGACGACGTCCCCGACCAGATCAAGGCGACGTTCGAGCGGCTCGGCATCCCCGAGGCCGAGCGGAAGTTCCTCGCCGGCGTCGGCGCCCAGTACGACTCCGAGGTCGTCTACCACTCGGTCCGCGAAGAGCTGACGAAGATCGGCGTGGTCTTCACCGGCATGGACCAGGCCCTGAAGGACCACGAGGACATCGTCCGGAAGTATTTCGGGACGGTCGTTCCGGCCGAGGACAACAAGTTCAGCGCCCTGAACACGGCGGTCTGGTCGGGCGGCTCGTTCGTCTACGTCCCGAAGGGCGTCGAGGTCCCGCTTCCGCTCCAGGCCTACTTCCGGATCAACGGCGAGAACACCGGTCAGTTCGAGCGGACTCTGATCGTGGTGGAGGAAGGCGCCAAGGTTCACTACATCGAGGGCTGCACCGCGCCGATCTACGCCACCGACAGCCTGCACGCCGCGGTCGTCGAGGTCGTCGCGCTGCCCGGATCGAAGGTTCGCTACACGACCATCCAGAACTGGTCGAACGACGTCTACAACCTCGTCACGAAGCGGGCGCACGCCTACGAGAACTCGACGGTCGAGTGGATCGACGCGAACACCGGCTCGCGCAAGACCGTGAAGTTCCCGTCGATCTACCTCCGCGGTGAGAACGCGACGGCCGACATCATCTCGGTCGCGGTCGCCGGCAAGGGCCAGCACCAGGACACCGGCGCGAAGGCGATCCACCTCGCCCCGAACACGAAGTCGAGGATCGTCTCGAAGTCGGTCTCGAAGGACGGCGGCCGGGCCACGTATCGCGGCCACCTGAAGGTCAGCCCGGGCGCCACGAACGTCGTCGCCAGCGTCCGCTGCGACGCCCTGATGCTCGATGACCACAGCCGCAGCGACACGTACCCGTACATCGACATCCAGGAAGACGACACGACGATGACCCACGAGGCCACCGTCGGGAAGATCAGCGCCGACCAGGTCTTCTACCTGATGAGCCGCGGCCTGACCGAGAACGAGGCGCAGAACCTGATCGTCCAGGGGTTCCTCGAGGTCTTCACCAAGGAGCTCCCGATGGAGTACGCGATCGAGTTCAACCGGCTCGTGAAGCTCGAGATGGAGGGGTCGCTCGGGTGACGCTCGCGCGCCCACCCCGCGCCCCGCGGCGCGCCCCCTCGGAACTGACGTTCAAGCTCGACGAAGCCGATGTCACCGGCCACGCCTCCTCGGAGCCGGACTGGCTGACCGCCGATCGGCGGAGCGCCTTCGACCGGTACACGGCCCTGCCCGTCGAGACGAACCAGCTCTACACGACGTACGTCGACCTCCGGACGACCGACCTCGAGGACGTGATTCCGTATCGGCGCCTGGCGAGGTCGGTCGATCGCGACGCCGGCTCGCTCCCGTCTGACTCCGCCGGCCTGGCCGAGATCCGCGAGGACCGGGCCCCCCGTCTCGTCCTCGATGACGAAGCGGTCCGCGCGGGCGTGATCCTGGAGACGCTCGACGGCCTCCTGACTCGCGACCCGGATCTTGCCCGCAGGCTCCTCGCGGACGACGGATCGCTCCCGATCAACGACAAGCTGGCCCAGATGACCCGGGCCGGCTGGAACCAGGGCGTCGTCGTCCACGTGCCGGCGGGCGTCCGTCTCGAGCGGCCGATCGTCCTCCGCTGGCTCGTCGGCGCGCCGCTCCTCGCCCTCCTGACGCGGACGATCGTCGACCTCGGGGCGGGCGCCTCCGCCTCGATCGTGGAGGAGCTCGAACCATCGGACACCGCGGCCGATCGCGACGGACCCGACCAGACGCTCTTCACGGGCTCGCTGGAGGTCCATCTCGCCAAGGACGCCGAGCTCAGGGTCGCGAGCATCCAGGACCTGGCCGAAGGGACGGTCGCGTTCCAGCACCGGCAGGCCGAGATCGGCGAAGGCGCGTCGCTCCATTGGGCGCTCGCGCAGCTCGGCGCACGACTCGTGCGGAGCCGGGTCGACAACCGCCTCGTCGGCAATCGCAGCTCGGTCGAGCAGGTCGAGATCGTCTTCGGCGCCGAGGACCAGGTGTTCGACCTGACGTCCTACACCCGCCACCGCGGTCGCGACACGACGGGCAATCTGCTGTCGAAGGCAGCTCTGATGGACGCAACGCGGTCCTACATGAAGGGCCTGATCGTCATCGAGCCGACCGCCGTCGGAACCGACAGCTTCCTCGGCGAGTTCGGGATGAACCTGTCGAAGAAGGCGCGGGCGGTCGCGATCCCGTCGCTCGAGATCGACCAGCCGGATTGCCGCCGGGCTGCTCACTCCTCATCGGTCGGTCCGATCGACGAGTCGCAGCTCTTCTACCTCGAGACTCGCGGGATCCTCCCCGAAGAGGCGCGGAAGATGATCGTCCTCGGCTTCCTCGAGCCGGTCGTCGCGCGGGTCCCCCTGGCCTCTGCCCAGGACCGCCTGCGCGAGCTCCTCGCCGCGAAGTGGGACGAGGGCGCCGCCGCGGCGCAGCCGGCCGCCTGACGAGGAGGCTGCGCCGGAGAGCCCGGCCAGGATGAGACGGATCGACCTGATCGGCGTCGACGAGATCGGCGACGGCGAGATGAAGATGGTGATCGTCGACGGGACCGACCAGGTCCTCGTGATCAACCAGGGCGGCGAGTTCATCGCGACACAAGGCGTCTGCAGCCACGAGTACTTCGAGCTCGACAAGGGCTTCCTCACGGGGGGCACGCTCACGTGCGCGCTCCACCTGTCGCGGTTCGACCTCACCAATGGCGAGCCGATCGACCCGCCGGCCGAGCTGCCGCTCGAGATCTATCCGGTCGTGGTGGAGGACGGCCGGGTCCTGATCGAGGTCCCGGACGGCCCGCTGCCGAGCAGCGAGGAGTAGCCGGCGGCGGAGGCCGGCCGCCGCGCCGCCATAGGTGGGCTCGGGCGGAGCCGGAGGCGAGCGCCCGCGGGCCCCGCCGGAGGCGACGTGGCGCCGGCCTCCGCCGGCCGTCGACTCAGCGCGGCAGGATCATCCCGAGATCCTGGGCCGCGGCTCGACGGACGATCGCGTCGCCGAAGACGAGGTCGGCGAGACCCACGCCGAGATGCGTGACAAGGACATGGCCATGCTCCGGCCTCACCGTCCCGTCGAGGATCGCCTCGCCGATGGTCGCGGTCGGGTCCGGATAGTCATCGAAGTTGCCGGCATCGCGGTTCGTGAGGAACTGCTCGCGCTGATCCGTGAGGAACAGCCCGGCATCGCGCGCCACCGACGCGGCGACATACGTCGCGTAGTCGACCGCGACGACGAGCGCATCCGGGCTCAGCCAGTCGGCGGTGAGCGTCTGCCGCTGGTCGGCCGGGGCGAACGAGGCGACCGTGACGACCACGTCGGCATCCCGCGTCGCCTCGGGGGCCGTCGTCACGACGCGAGCCCGGTCGATCCCGGGCGTCGCCGCGGCGAGGTTCGCGAGCGCGCCGGCCCGGTCCGGATGGCGGTCGAAGACCGCCAGGTCCAGGCGCGGCATGACGTGGCCGAGCACCGGCAGGTGGCTGTGCGCCTGAACGCCGGCGCCGAGGATCGCGGCGCGCGGCGCGCGCCCGGAGACCTTCGGCGCAAATCGCGAGATCGCCACCCCGCTGACCGCGGCGGTCCGCTCCGCGGTGATCGGCCCCGCGTCGAGGATCGCCGTCGGAATCCCGGTCGCGGGATCGGTCAGGATGACCAACCCGTGGATGGCGGCCAGGTCCAGCGGCCGGTTCGACGGGAAGCCGGCGATCCACTTGATGCCGAGGAGGTCGTCGCTGCCCGCGTCGTCGGCTCCGCGGAGGTGGGCCGGCATCGCGTGCGCGAACGATCCCGCAGGACGCGGATGGACGGCGATCTTCGGCGGTAGGTCCGCCCGATCGACGAGCGCCACCATCGTTCGCTCGGCCAGCCGGAGCCGCTCGTCCAGCGGTGGCATCGCGGCCGTCACGTCGGCCGCCGCGAGGTACCGGAGCGGTGGCATGTCCGCGACCGTCATCGAGCCGGAGTCTAGCGCCGGGTAGCATGCCGCCATGACCCCGGACCCGGCCCAGAGCCTCGCCAACCTGCGCCTCGAGCGCGATGCGATCCTCCTCTACGACGCGCTTGCGGCGATCGAGAAGGAGGAGAGCCGGGCGGCCGCGTTCCACCGGATCGCGTCCAACGAGCGGCGACACGCCGACGTCTGGGCGACGAAGCTCCGCGAGGCCGGCGTCGACGTCCCGGAGGCGCCGTCGCGCCCGCGCGCACGTGTCACGGCGATCATCCTCCTGGCCAGACTGTTCGGGACTCGCGCCGTGAGCGACCTCGTCACCGCCCTCGAGGGCGACGAGGAGGAGATCTACGGCGAGCAGTCGTCGCCCGAGGTCGAGGCGATCGCCGCCGACGAGCGGGAGCACGCCGAGATCTGGCGGCGGCTGAAGGACCCCGACTACCACCCGGAGCGGGACATCGCGACCCGCGAGCGGTGGCACCGATCGGGACGCTCCGGGACGCTCCGCGCGGTGATCTTCGGCGTCAGCGACGGCCTGGTCTCGAACCTCGCCCTCGTGATGGGCGTCGCCGGTGCCGCTGGGGATCACGGCTCGTTCGTCCTGCTCGCCGGCGTCGCCGGCCTGCTCGCCGGCGCCTTTAGCATGGCCGCCGGGGAATACATCTCGATGCAGAGCCAGCGGGAGCTGTTCGAGCGGCAAATCGCCCTCGAGCGGGCCGAGATGGAGGCAATGCCCGAGGAAGAGGAGGCCGAGATGGCCGCCCTCTACCGGGCCAAGGGCTTCCGCGACGACGAGGCGAAGGCGATCGCCCACCGACTGTTCGAGGACCCGGAGCGGGCGCTCGACCAGCTGATCCGCGAGGAGCTGGGCCTGGATCCGGACGAGCTCGGCTCGCCGTTCGGAGCCGCCGGTGGGTCGTTCGTCGCTTTCGCGATCGGCGCGTTCATCCCCGTTGCGCCGTACATCGTGACGTCCGGCGCCGGCGCGTTCGTCGCCTCGATCGTCCTGAGCCTGATCGCGCTCTTCGGGGTCGGGGTCGGGGTCAGCCTGCTCACCGGTCGGAGCGCGCTGTTCTCCGGCGCACGGCAGGTCGGCATCGGGGCCGCCGCGGCGATCGTGACCTTTGCCGTCGGCAGCCTGATCGGCGTGTCGGTCGCCGGGTGAGCAAAGCGACCGACGTCGCCGCGGGGCTCCGGGCAGAGGGCCTCGATCCGTCTGCCTGGTCGAACGGGCCGGGCGATCGCTACGCGGCGCACGACCACGGCTATGACAAGGTCATCGCCGTCGAATCGGGATCGATCGCGTTCGGGCTGCCGGCCGACGGACGATCGATCCAGCTCGACGAAGGCGATCGCCTGGAGCTCCCGGCCGGGACACCGCACGACGCCGTCGTCGGAGCTGCTGGGGTCACCTGCTGGGAGGCGCACCTGCCGGCCGGCCGCCTCACGGGCGTGGCGCGACGGGCCGCCGCGGACTGGTGAGGCGGGGCCCGTCACGGCGAGGCCCCGGCACTGGGCCCGGGGCCTCGTGGGGTAGGCTATCGCCTCGCTCGGCGGCCGACGCCGAGCCGTTGCACGGACCGACGCAACTCGAGGGCCCACGTTGCCAGACCACACTTCTCGGGCTGAATGGGACGCCGGCCGCATGGCGGACGAAACCGACGGGCTCGACCGGGCGTAACCGTGACCGAGAACCGTCAGCCGATCGACGACGCCGCCCTGGTCCGTGAGGTCGTGGGCGGCTCCGAGGGCGCGCTGGCGGCGATCTACGACCGTCACGTCGACGCGGTCTACGCGACGGCCAGTCGTCTGACCGCGGATCGACAGATCGCCGAGGAGGTTGTTCAGGAGACATTCCTCGCCTTGTGGAACCGTGCCGAGCTGTTCGATTCGAGCGCCGGATCGCTCGCGGCGTGGCTCCACACGATCGCCCGGAACCGGACGGTCGATCGGCTTCGAGCGGCCGGACGGCGGCCCAACCTGATCCCACTGTCCGCCGCCAGCGGCGAGGACGAGGGCGATTCGGCGGCGCTCGACCGGCTCGTCGGAAGCGGCACCGTGCTGGGCGGGGCAACGATCGGGCTCGGGCCTGAGGGAGAGCTCGCGGCGGGCGAGCTCCGCCAGGTGCTCCGGGACGCCCTGGCAGAGCTGCCGGAAACAGAGCGGACGGCGATCGTCCTGGCCTATCGCGAAGAGCTGACCCAGACCGAGATCGCCGAACGGCTCGGATGGCCGCTCGGGACGGTCAAGACCCGGACGCGGCGGGCGTTGCTGCGGCTCAGGGAAGTACTCGCCGAGGACCTGAGGCCAGGAGCGGCGTCGACGCCGGTCCCCGTCCCGATCGGCGACCGAATCGAACGATAAGGGAGCGATGGACCACACCGAGGTATTGGAGCTGCTCCAGGACGCCGCGATCGAACCGGGCGGCCTCGAGCGACTGATGGCCGGCGATACCCCCACGGCCGGGGCCGTGGCCGGTCACCTCGCGGGCTGCCCGTCGTGCGCCGCCGAGCTGGAGCAGCTGCGGCGGTCGGTGGGCCTCATCCGGCCGGCCGTCCGGGCGGTGCCTCCGCCTGAGCTGCGGCAGCGGACGCTCGACTACGTCGCGGCCGTGGGCCGCCCGCGCACCCCGGTCGCCGAAGGCCCCGGCCGCGGTCGGGCGCCCGACGCCGCTCCCCCCGGGTCGCGCCGGGTCGTTCGCCGCTTCCCTCCGATGCGCGTCCTCGCGGCGCTCGCCGCGGCGCTGATCGTCGCGGTGACGGGGACTGGCTTCCTCGTCGGCAGCAGCCGCGACGGCGCGATCCGTGTCCAGGCCGCCGAACTCGAGGCGCTCGGCGACGTCGCCCGCTGGACGATGCGGGTCGACGGTCAGCCGGACGCTCGACGGGTCACGCTGGCCAGCTCGACGGGTGGGACGACGGCCGGGACGCTCCTCTTCTCGCCCTCGACGACGGAGCTCGTCGTGGTCGCCGACGCGCTGGCCCTGCCGCTGACGGGCCACGAGTACCGCTGCTGGGTCGAGGTCGACGGCGTCCGCAAGCCGATCGGCAAGATGTTCTTCGGCGGCGACCTGGCCTACTGGGTCGGGCCGGTTTCGGCGGTGGCCGGGCTCCCCGCCGATGCCACGTTCGGGGTCTCGCTCGTCGACCTGACGACGCCCGGAACGACGGGGGAGCCGGTCCTCAGCGGGATCGGCTGATGTCCGCCGAGGGCGGACTCAGGCGGGCCGGAGTTGCCGCCTGGTCCGACGCGCCGCTCGGCTGATCCGTCGTCGGGCCGAGCCGTCGCGCGGCCGCGGCTGGCGCGGTCCACTCGTCGGCGGCCTCGTCGCTCAGGGGATCGTCGGGTGGCGGCGCTCCCAGGTACGACGCATGGAGCTCGAGGACGTCCTCCACTTCTTCATCGCTGATCCGGCGGCCGACGCGCCGCAACTCGGTCCCGATCCAGCGCGCCTCGCCGGCGCGCTCCCGAGTCGTGATGTCCACCTCGCGACGGGAGCTGTCGGCGAGGATCAGCCAGACGAGCCCGGCGCCGATGACCAGGCCGACGATCAGCAGCCACCAGTTGAACTCGGCGTTCACCTCCCGAGAGTACAGGCAACCGCCGGGCAACCGTCGGCGGCCGCCTGCCGCCGGTCGCCGTCGAGGCGCCGGCCCTACACTCCCCAGCGATGATCGACATCACCCCGGACCCTGTCTTCGTCCGGATCCTGGGATTCCCGATCTACTGGTACGGGCTGGCGTATGCCGTCGGCCTTGCGGCCGTCTACATCGTGGTCGTCCGGGAGGCTCGCTTCCGCGGGCTCGACGAGACGCTCATCGGCACCGGGATGATCGTCATCGCGGCCGCGGCCCTGATCGGCGGCCGGCTTTACCACGTCATCGACCAGTGGCAGCTCTACGCGCCGCACCCGATCACGGCGATCCTGCCGTTGGCGGTCCAGCCGGACGGGTCCTACACGTTCGCCGGGTTCACG
>Ga0070699_100003055_pt1 | contig 14847 bp, 8 predicted proteins | sample KBSK1503metaG_FD_65473 | JGI IMG/M metagenome (GOLD analysis project Ga0070699, IMG submission 65473) | Corn, switchgrass and miscanthus rhizosphere microbial communities from Kellogg Biological Station, Michigan, USA - KBS K1-50-3 metaG | ecosystem: Host-associated > Plants > Roots >...
CGGAATGTACGCCAACGCCAACGCGGGCAATCCCAACGCCTGGACGTACGTGCCCGACACCGCGCTGCAGGCTCGCAGCGATTCGTCCAACCGGACGGCCAGCATCCGCGTGACGTACCAGGCTTCGCCGCGCAACAAGCTGAACGTCTTCTGGGACGAACAGCGGGGCTGCAACGGCGCGGCCTGGCCTGGTGTCAGCGGCACCGGCGCGTGTCGCGAAAATCCGGACGGCTGGATTGAAGCCGGCGCGGGCGCGACGGCAACCATGTCACCCGAGACCGCCGTCTACAATCACGGCCCGCAGCGAATTCAGCAAGCGTCCTGGACGTCGCCGATCTCGAACAAGGCTCTGCTCGACGTCGGCTTCAGCGCCTACGGCTCGCGCTGGGGCGGCAACTCGTCTCCCGGAAGCCCGACGCTCGACTTCATCCAGGTCCGGGAACAGGGCGGAAGCATTCCGGGACTCTGTTATCGAGCGGGCAGCCCCCTGTGCGGCGGCACGTTCCTCGCCTCGACCGGCTGGATCATGGCGAACACGTGGCACGCGCACTTCTCGTATGTCACCGGCACGCACAATTTCAAGGCCGGGTACAACGGTCTGTACGACAACGACAACCAGCAGTCGAATTTCGCGAATTCGCAGGGGCTCGTCTACCAATTCAACAACGGCGTGCCGAATCAGTTCTGGGAGCTCTCGGGCATGTTCGACAGCCAGTGGCGTACGCGGTTCGACGCCTTGTTCGCGCAAGACCAGTGGACGCTGAATAAATTGACCGTGCAGGGCGCTCTCCGTTATGACCACGCGTTCAGCTATTACCCGCCGTCACGCATCGGCGGCACCCGGTTCATTCCCGTCGCAACGGTGATCCCACGAACCGACGGCGTCGATTTCAAAGACCTCACGCCGAGAGTGGGTGCAGCGTACGACCTCTTCGGGGACGGGAAGACGTCAATCAAGGCAAACTGGGGCCGCTATCTCTCGCCGGCGCAGAACGCCGGCATCTTCACCGGCGCGGCTCCCACCACAGCCATCGTGACGAACACGACCCGGTCGTGGACCGACGCGAACGGGAATTACGTTGTCGATTGCGACCTGCTGAACACAGGAAGCCAGGACTTGCGCTCGAGCGGAGGAGATTTCTGCGGGGCGATCGCGAACAGGAACTTTGGCACCCTGAATCCAGGCCTGACCTACAGCGATCAGCTGCTCCACGGCCTGCGCCCGTGGGATACGCAGGTCGGCATCGCCCTACAGCAGCAGCTCCGGAGCCGCGTGTCGGTCGAGGTGCAATATAACAAGCGCTGGTTCAACGGGCAGTACGTAACGCGCAACCTCGCCGTGCAACCGTCCGACTGGACGCAGTACAGCATCACGGCGCCGGTCGACTCCAGGTTGCCGGGCGGTGGTGGCCAAGTGATCAATGGACTCTACGACATCGCTCCCGGCTTGTTCGGTCAGGTCAACTATCAGGTTCAGGCAGCCGCCAACTACGGCCTGCACTATCAGTACTGGGATGGTGTGGATGTGAACTTCAGCGTGAGGCCGATTCACGGCATCTCCTTCCAGGGCGGCACCAGCACCGGACAGACTGTGCAGGATTTCTGTGAAGTGGCGAACAAGTTACCTGAAAGCCTCCTCGCGACCATTGCAACCGGGATAGGGTTTTCTATCCCCGGTATCTCCATCCTGAACGGCAACACCGTCGGATTCACGCCAACACAGTACTGCCATGTGGCGTCCGGCTTCCTCACGGATTTCCGGGGTCTGGGCGCGTATTCAATCCCGAAAGTGGACGTCGAGGTCGGCGTGACGTTTCAGAGCAAGCCCGGCGCCAGGCTGGCCGCGAACTACGCGGTGCCTGCGTCCGTCATCGCGCAGTCGCTCGGCCGCGCGCCCGCGGGCAACGTCCCGAACGTCACGGTGAATCTCATTCCGCCCGGGACGCTTTACGGCGATCGCATCAACGAGCTGGACCTCCGGATCGCGAAGGTCCTGAAGCGCGGTCGCCAAAAGGCGAGAGTTCAGGTGGACTTCTACAACCTCACGAACTCGTCGGCCGTGCTGACGTACAACAACACTTACAGCCCGACCAGCACGACGTGGCTCACGCCGACCTCCGTGCTGGCGGCGCGGGTCGCCAAGCTCGGCGCGACGTTCGAGTTCTAGGAGACCGCCGCGTTCACTTGCACTTCACGAGGCGTGCCGTCCTGCCGAACGTCAACGTGAAGTTGCCGACATCCTCATTACTGTCGGTGAGGACGATCGAAACCTGCATGTCGTCGCCCTTCACCGTGCCTGAGAGGCGCATCGGACGGTGCGCCGGCCCGTTCGGCGTCGTCGGACCGGGTCGATCCTGCAGAAAGGTTCCGGTGGCGACGAACCTGCCGTCGCGGTCGGTCTCGATCGAGGCCGGCACCGTCGCGCGCCCGCAGTCGAATTCGATCTCCGTCGACGCCGCAGCGATGTTCATCGAAATGTGCTGTCCGCCCCACTGACCGGCCTTCACCACCGAGTCGGGTTGACTGGGGGTCGCACCCATGGCGCATCCCGAGAGAACGCCAGCGGCCATCAACGCGCGTGATAAGGGGCCCGCCAGTCTGACCGCCGAGTATCGCTCGAGGTGCATATGTTTCAAGACCAGTGTTCGACCGGTGCGCGCCGAAGTCAACCTCGACGGAATTGACGCGCTTTCCGAACGTTGCGCTACGGTGTGAACTGGCCTTTCAGCGTCACGCCCGAGAACGCCGCGAAACCGCGAATCATCACGTACCAGTCGCCCGCCGACGGGTTGGTGAACGTGCACGTCTCGTTGTTGCCGTTGATGAACGGCCGACAGTTGAACGTTGTCGTGGTCGGTTTCGCACCGAACCGGACGTAGAGATCCGCGTCGCCCGTTCCACCACTGATGGTGAACGTCAGGCTCGTCTTGCCGGCAGGAACCGGAAGCTTCCAGAACTGCTGTGACCCCGAAGCCCCGCTGATGCCGGCGACCGGCACGCCATTGGTGAGCACCGCCGTCGTCGCGGTGCGTCCCGTCAACGTCACGCCCGAGAACGCCGCGAAGCCGCGAATCATCACGAAGTACGATCCGGCCGCTGGTGCGTTGAAGGTGCAGGTCTCGTTGTTGCCCGTGATGAACGGCCGGCAATCGAACAGCGACGTCGTCGGCTGGCTGCCGAACCGGACGTACAGATCCGCGTCACCGCTGCCGCCGGTGATCGAGATGGTCAACGTATCCTTGCCCGCGGGCACGTTCATCACCCAGAACTGTTGCGACCCGGTCGCGCCGGAGATGTTGGTCACTGGAACGCCATCGGTGAGCGTCGGCGGTCCGCCGGCCGTGACCGTGATCGACGCTGACGCCGTGTGCACCGTCGTGCCCGACGTGCCGGTCACGGAGAACGTAGTCGTGCTCGCGGCGGCAGTCGAACTCGCCGAAATCGTCAGCGTCGATGAGGACCCAGCGGTCACCGTCGCCGGCGAAAACGAGCCGGTCACGCCGCTCGGCAGCCCAGAAACACTCAACGTGATCGACTGCGTGCTGCCGTTGACTGCGGTAGTTGTCACCGAGTAGGACGTGGAGCTGCCGGCGGCCACCGACGCCGACGCCGGCGACACGACGATCGTGAAGTCGGGAGGCGTCTGCGGGTTGATGGTCAGCGAGACCATGGTCGAGTGCGTCGCTGATGGCGCCGTCCCCGTGATGGTGAGCGTATAGGTCCCGACTGCGGCGGTGGCGGAGTTAACGGTCAGCATCGAGCTGCCGCCGGCTGTTACCGAGGTCGGCGCGAAGCTGGCACTCGCGCCTGCCGGCAGGCCTGAGATGCTCAACGCGACCGACTCCGCGCTGCCGGTGACGACGCTCGTCGTCACCGAGTACGTCGCGGAGCCGCCGGACACGACCGAGGCCGACGCCGGCGATGCCGCTATGCCGAAGTCCGAAGCCGCCGGCGGCGTCAGCGTGACCGACACGGACGTCGAGTGGCTTCCCGAGGTCGCGGTTCCGGTGATCGTCAACGTGTACGTGCCGGCCGCTGCGGTGCCCGCGTCGAACGTCAGCGTCGATGCGTTACCGGCAGTGACCGTCGAGGGCGACAGCGACGCGGTGGCGCCAGCGGGCGCGCCACTCACGCTGAGCGTCACCGACTGTGCGGCGCCGCTAGTCACCGCCGTATTGATCGCGCTCGTCGCGGAGCTGCCCTGCGCGACTGCCAGCGACGCCGGGTTTGCCGCAATCGAGAAATCGTCGGCGGCGGGTGCGCCGCAGCCCGGCAACTCGAAGGAGGCGATCCGCGTTTTCCAGTTGAACGTGCCGTTGGCCGGAATGTATTCGTTCGCGTACCAGAACGTGCAATCGTCGACCGGATCGATCTGCAGCGACGAATAATCGCCCCACCGCGACAAGGTGCTGCCCTGCGCGCCAGCGCCGGTGATGATGATGCCTTCGCCCTGCGTCATCGTCCCGGACGCGTCGCCGGCGAGCCGGCCGGTGTAGCGGATCGACGGCTTCGTCGTGCTCGAGGACGTCGAGAAGCCGAGTGCGATGTTGCCCGCCTGGTCCATCGCGATGCTGCCCATCCACCGGAAGGCTGCGTCAGGAGCGTAGGTGCCAGACTGGAAGACGCCGAGATTATTCGCTGCGTCGACGCGGAGCTCGTACCAGCGGACGCCGACGTTCGTCCCGACCGTCACGGCGTGATTGGTGACAATCGAGTGATGGCCGTCGGCGAAGGTCCGATAGGCGGCGCGGTACATCAGCCGGTCTGACAGCGAATCGAGCGATCCTCAACCGCTCTGCGGGATGCAGGTGCCGCTCGCTCCGCACGCCTCGGTGTACGACGGCACGGTCAGCGACGTCGGTCCCGTGAAAGTTGAGTTCGCCGGCATCGCCCAGTCGACGTGGAACTTCCAGTAGGCGAGCGAGGTGCTGGTCGCGCCCAACGCCACGACCGGGTTGGGGGCACCGGCTGACGGGAGGATCGTTCCGTCGAGGTCGGCGGGAAGGAGGCCGCCGAACGACGTGGACGTCGAGAAGCACTGCTGCGTCGCCGCGGCGCCGGTCAGCATCTTCGCGCGGTCGAACGCGCACACCTGCGCGCCGAGGAACGACGTGCCGGCGTTGTTGAACATGTTGTAGGTGATGTAATACGCGTCCGGCCAGACGCCCATCTTCGGGTAGTCCGGAAACCCCGAGTAGTTGAACGCATAGCGGAAGTACGCGCCGGTCGGGTCGGGCGTCTGCGAGACGGCGACGCACTGTTGGAAGGGCGTCGTCGTCACCTGGAACTGGGAGATGATCCAGCGGTCCGCGAGGCGATCGTAGGTGACGATCGGATCGCCGTCGTTGTCGACCTGACAGCCGCCACCGAAACCCGACCACAGCGTGTTGATCGGAACCGGCCCGAAGACGATCGCACCGGTCGTTTTGTTGAACACGGCGAGATCGGTGTTGACGGTTTCAACGACGTGGTTGGGGCCGACCGCGGCATTGGTGTCGGGTGGCGCCGAATTGACCGTGAACGTTCCGCCGGGCCCCGTGACGCCGTTTCCGATGCCGTCGAAGTTCGTCACTGTCGCCGGGGCAACCGCCGCCGCGAGGCCCGTCCTCCGAGGCTGCAGCACCGGATCCGGACCAAACGACGGGATGCGCGACGACGGAATGCGACGCACCGGCTCGGCTTCCAGTATGCCGACGATGTGCGGGCCGGGCGGCATCTCGCGGAGCGGAGGCGACACGTCGTGGTATGAATCGCGGTTGACTTGCGGTCGGCCGCTCTGCGCGAGTACGGTCGCAGGCAGCGCGAGAAGCAGGATCATGGCGTGGCGCAGTCGGAACATCTTGTTGGTCCCCTCGCCGGCGGCCGGCGAACGGTGAGCGCAAGTGAGCCGCGTGTCTAGCACGGTAGCGCGCCAATCGCAAAGAACGTTTTGAGCTCGTCGATCTCTTCCATATCGAACATTTACAGGCCAGGTACTTGATCTGACGAGTCTCCCAACAGCAGGCACGACGCCGGCTGCCAATTCGGGAACCGAAGCGTGCATCGCGCTCGCTTGCGGTTACAGGCAGGGACATCCGACATCCGGCGCTCCGTCGGTCACGCGCAGGAAATCGATAAACAGGTCATCGGTCGGAGAGCTTCACTCCGACAGTGACGCGGTACTCGCGCACGTCCATGGGACTCTTACGACAGGCGGTGTCCCGTAAGATGGATAAGTTACAGCGTGAGCCGATCACGCCATTGAACTTTCACGGGCTAGCCACAGGTTGGCACCTTACGGCAAAATACGACGATTACTTCTTCGATCGATTCGCGCAATTAGGAGCAAGCCCATCATGCCCAAAATCGCGATCGCGTCGGCGTTATGGCTACTCTCGGCGGCGCTGAACGCTCAATGGCTCGACTGGCGGACGCCGGGGATTCCCCGGACCGCCGACGGTAAACCAAACCTGACTGCGCCCGCGCCCAGGACGCCTGATGGCAAGCCGGATTTCTCCGGCATCTGGCAGGCCGAAGTAAATCCTTACCGCTTTAATCTCATTCAAGATCTGAAGGATGAAGCCATCTTCCGACCAGCGGCTGAAGCCATCTTCTTGGAACGCGTCGCAGATTTCAGGCGAGACGATCCCGTAACGAACTGCTTGCCGGGTGGTCCCTCGGAGGCGATCAACACGATGTACCGTGTCATCCAATCGCCGACTGTCGTGGCGGTGCTCTTCGAGAGTGGTACCGGGCGTTACCGCCAGATCTACATGGATGGACGGAAGCTGCCGGAAGATCCGAACCCGACCTGGTTAGGATACTCGGTCGGTCATTGGGAGGGCGACACGCTCGTGGTTGAGTCTGCTGGGTTCAATGACCGGACCTGGCTCGATCGGGCAGGTCACCCTCATTCCGAAAAGCTGCGCGTCACCGAAAGATTTCGGCGTGTCGATTTCGGACACATGCGGTATCAGATCACTTTCGATGATCCCGCAACGTTGACCAAGCCTCTCACATTGTCCGTGGCGGTGAACTACAGACCCGATACGGACATGCTCGAGAATGTCTGCAACGAGAACAACCGCGCCAGCGTTCACATGGTGGGCACTGCAAACAAAGGTCTGCACATCGGTTCAGCCATTCTCGAAAAATACACCGGAACGTATGCATTTCGCGAAGGGTCGCGGGCTGTCGTGGGCTTTATGGGTATGAACCAAAACGTCAGCCTGGTTAATGGGCGACTGTACTTGAATGCACTGCCTCTAATCCCGCAATCGGAGACGATGTTTGAGTCGACAGGTGCAGTCGCAGAGTTCTTTTTGGACGCCAACGGCAAGGTGACGCGTTTGGTTTTGAGACAGACGGAAGGCGAAGCGATATACGATCCCAAACGTTGAGGGCTCCGTCAGCGACTTGTCACGACGAAATTTCTTGCCTTGTCCGTGGCGGGAGCGATAATCAGCGCCGTGTCGATGGCGCGCCGCGTGTACGGAGTGTCCCACCGGTACAGAGAGGCGGCCAGGGTCCAGAAAGCTGCCGCTCGGTCGCATCATCATCGAGCGGCTGTTGATTCCGAGCGTTGGAGCGCCAGTCAATCCGGGAAAGGTGAAGGAGAAGCGCGATGAGCATTGGAACCACGAACGGTGCGCGTACGCGCGCGACGACTCGGCGCATCTGGCCAGCGGCGATCGCATTGGCCGGCAGCCTCTTGGCAGGCGCGGTGGTCTTTCAGGTCAGCGGCATCGCCGCGCCGGAGAAGACGTCGGTACCGCAGCGTCCTGCACGAGCCACCGGCTTGACCGGAATGGCGACCATGACCGGCTCGGTCACAGCGGGAAAGCCGTTCAAAGCCGCCCAGGTGTACATCCGGAATACCGACAAACGGATTCTGTACATGGTCTACACGAATGCGGGCCAATTCCGCGCTCTCGGGCTGTTCCCGGGGAACTACGAAGTCAATGTGACAGCGAGAGGCTTGAAGTCCGACATTCAGCGGCTGGCCATCAAAGCCGGCGATGCTCCCAGTCTCAGGTTCTCGCTCACGGACATCCCGACCGACACCGAATCTGAAACCGACGTCGCCCAGAATCTCGAGGGCACCGCGTCGAATCGCGTTCTCGTGACGCTCGACTCCTACGACAACGTGTACCCGCCTGGTCGCGGACGCGAGATCGCGGAGAGCACATGCATGATTTGCCACGGCGAGAACTTCCTGTCGTCGCAGCCCGCGCGTGCGGAAGTGTGGAATACCCGAATCGACAGGATGGTTGGCAAGGAGCTTCACAACCGCCCGGCCCAGTCGTACGCTGACGGCCTCCTCGGCTACCGGTCGCAGTGGGCGAGGAACTGGTCGCTGAAGGATCGTGAGGAGCTAGCGGCCTACCTGGTCAAGAATTTTGGCCCTGGCGCAAGACCCCGCAACGTTCGCACGGTAAGAGAGACGCCCCTCGACGAGGCCAAGCTGGGCAAGGCTATGTACATGGAGTACTACATCCCCGCGGATGGGCCCGGGCAGGGCATCCATTCTCCAGAATATGCCGGCGCGCTCGGATTTTCCGGCAGGCGGGTCATTCAGGATGTGCGGTTCGATGCCGAAGGTAACGTGTACGGAACCGACCGAGGCGCTCCCCGGCGGCTCGTCAAGCTCAATCCCCGCACCGGCGAGATGAAAGAGTGGCTCACGCCCCATCCCAAGAACGACGTTCACGAGGTCCTGATCAATCCGGCCGACGGAATGGTCTGGATGCCAGAGCACACTGAAGGCGGCGATATCAGCTACATCAATGGGTTCAACCCAAAGACCGAGAAATGGGATGTCGTTCTCGCCGGTGATCCCACGAATGTGATCAGGAATGACATCAAGTGGATGCAGTCGTTTGCCATGGACTCCAAGTTCAATCTCTACATCGGATGGATCTTTGGCGGTGCGATCACCAAGTTCGAGCCAGCCACGAAGCACCTCACCGTGTTTCCGATGCCCAGCACCAACGCCATTCCGTACGGTGTCGTGTCGGACAAGAACGACAACGTCTGGGTCGCGGACTGGGGCGGCGGGAAGATCCTGAAGTTCGATACTCACCAAAATAACTGGACCGAATATCAGCCCCTCACTTACCCCAATCAGACTCGGCGCCTGAACTTCGACTATGAGGGCAACCTCTGGTGGGGGATCTGGGCTGCCGGCACGAGCCGCCCCGGCAAGCTGGCGAAAATGAACACGGCGACCGGGAAGATCACTGAGTACACGATTCCCGAGCAGGCGGCGAACCCGTACGACGTGTGCCCAGACCTCGACGGCAACATCTGGTTCCCCGACTCGCCGAACGTGGATCGCAGCGCGATGATCGGCAAGTTCAACACCAAGGATCAGACGTTCACCTTTTATCCGAAGCCACAGTTCTCAGCTGACACACCGAAGATCCAGGTCACCAGGGACGGCGCCATCTGGTTTGCACCGCGTGGAAGTCTCAGGGCGCCCGCGATCAGCGTGCTCTATCCAGACATGGACAAGATCACTTCGTTCGGTGCGTTCTATGTGAACGGGCCGCCTGGATACCCGTTCAAGACGACGGCGTCATCAAGCGCTACGTCGGTGGCACCAGCGCCGAAGGCGGTCCCGACCAAGGGCCAGTAGCACGTTTTTTCAATCGCATCGCGCGAGCGGTGGCGCTGTGAGACGCCTGCGGTTGCGCCATGAATCGGTGAATGGTGATTGATGGCACCGGTTCCGCCACCGTCTCGTCGAGCGCCGCGGTGAACGGCATGTCTGGCTAGAAGTAGCACTTCAATCCAACTGCACGTTGCGCGGCCCTACTTTCGTCCCGTTGATGACGCCGAAGCGCGCTAGCGCAGCGTCAGCTTCTGCACCCTGAAGTTGCCGACTTCGCCGACGTAGAGGACGTTGTCGGTGCGGCAATCGATCGCGTTGACCGTTCCGAACTCTTTGAGAAGCTTGCCCGCCCGGCCGAACTTGCCGACGATCGTTCCGTCGAGACGCATCTTGTAGATCTCGCCCGCGTTATCGAGATCGTTCGGAGGATTCGAATTCGACACGTACATCACCTGATTGGCGCCCGGCGTGATGCAGATCGCCTGCGCGTTGCCGACACTCTTGATCTCGGTCTTGAACGCGCCGTTGTTGTCGAACACCTGGATGCGCTGGTTGCCGCCATCGGCCGCGTACACGTTGCCCTGCGCATCGACGGCGATGCTGTCGACGGTGGCGAACTGGCCGGTGGCGTTGCCCCGCTGGCCCCATGACTTGACGAACACGCCGTCCTTCGAGAACTTGGCGACGCGCGCGTTGCCGCGGCCGTCGGCGACGAAGATGTTGCCCTGTGCGTCCCACGCGACGTCGGTCGGGCGGTTGAACACGTCCTGCGGCGCTCCGGCTCCCGGAGCGCCGCCGCCACGTCCGCCACCTTCAGCGCCGCCGCCACCGCCGGCTCGGCCCGGGTTCTGAATCGATTCCGGCTTCCGTCCGAGGAGGAACGCCACACGGCCCTGCGGATCGAACCTCATCACCATCGAGGAATACTCGTCGACGACCCAAAGGTTGTCCTGCGGATCCACGCGGACCTGCGCGGCGAAGAGGAATCCGTACACGCCCTGCCCGATCTCGCGCGTGAATTTGCCGTTGCGATCGAACTGGAACAGCCGCGAGCCGCCGTGCACGAATGGACGCGCTGAGGCCATCGATATCGTCGGGTGGCCGGTGCGCGTGTAGACGAAGATGTCGCCGCGTGAATTCGTCGCCACGCCGCCGACCTCGCCCAGGTAGACGTCGTCAGGGAGCGTCAACGTGTTCGGCGCCGAATCGAAGTTGATCGTGGGCGCGTTCTGGGCGGTGACCGCGGTCGCGAGAGCAGTTGCACCGCATAGCGCGAGGGCGAATCTCATGACGGTCTTCATGGTGCGCCTCCTTCAGCGTCCCGCGCTCGGGCGCGCCGGCGTCGGCTGCAGGATGTACTTCTGCACGCGCCACGATTCGATTTCGCCGAGGATCAGCTCGTTCGGGTTACGGCAGTCGATCTTGTGGACCACCTGGAAGCCGGGCGCGATCTTGCCGGGCTTGCCGAACTTGCCGATCACGGTGCCGTCGATTTCCGCCTTGTAGATTTCGCCGGTATTCTCCCACGACCCCTGCGGGTTGCCGTTCGGGTTCGAGTTGGAGAAGAAGATGTACTGATGCGGTCCCGGCGAGATGCACAGCGTCCAACCGGTGCCGAGATTGGTGATCTCCCTGATCGGCTTCAGATCGTTGTCGAGCTCCTGGTAGCGCGTGTTGGTCCGGTCGGCGACCCAGACATGGCCGCGCTCGTCGACCTGAAGGCCGTGCGGCAGGTTGAATTCTCCAAGCTTGTTGCCCGCCTTTTCGCTGCCCACCTGCGCGACGAAACGGCCGTTCTTGTCGTACTTCACGACGCGGTTGTTGCAGTAGCCGTCCGAAATGAAGATGTTCCCCTGCGGATCGAACCCGACATCGGACGGGCGGCACAGGATGTACTTCTGCGCGGGCGGGTTCGGTCCAGCGGGCGCAATCACGGGGCCGTCGATGGCCGGCGGCCGGCGGCCAATCACCATCAGCACCTTGCCCTGCGGGCTGAACTTGGTGACGAGGTTGGTGCCCTCGTCGACGGTCCAGATGTTGTCGTCCTTGTCGACGCGGACCGAGTGGGCGAATTCGAAGCCGTAGTAGCCCTTCCCGATCTCCCTGAGGAAGTTGCCATTCCTGTCGAACTCGAAGAGCCGCGTCGTGTCGCGCCGGTGGAACACGTAGATGTTGCCCTTCGAGTTCGTGGCGACGGCGACCGACTCACCAAGATATTCCCCAGGCGGCAGCTTGAGGAAGTTCGGCACCGTCGTGAACGGAATCTCCGGCACGCCGGCGATCGTCGCCTTCGCCTGCGCGAACGCCGGGCCGGCGGCGAGCGTCACGATGGCGCACGCGGAAGCCAGAATTCGTGTCATCGAGCGCCCCCTCTCACGCGCGGAGCCTATACCAGCTCCGCCTGTGGATCAACGGTCATGAACTGATCGCCGCGACGCGCAAGACTTCTCCCAATTGCTCGATCTCGAGATCGTAGATGCTAGGCGGGTCGAGGCGCGAAAACCTTTTGAAATTCTTAGCTAATGGTTAAGATCAGCGCGAGCGCGGAGAACCCACCTGGCGTGATCCGATTCTATGAGTTCGCAACCCGCAACGTGTCGACGATCGCGGAAATTCCCCGCTCTGTTATTGTCTCGGCTACCGGTTTTGATGCCGCTCCGGACGGTTCGATCGTCGTGTGGTCGCAATTGGATCGGAACGTCCACGATCTGATGCTGTTGGAACGCTTCAGATAGAGACCGACAATCATGACGGCCAGAGCTTGTAAGTCTCTCGTCGTCGTCGCAACCCCGATGCGATGCGGCGTCGCAGATGCGCACGTCGCAGGCTCGCGATTCAACGGCACGGTCACAGACTCCGCGGGCGGCATGCTCGTCGGTGCAACCGTCATCGCGACGAATATCGAGACGAACGGCCGGTCGAACACACCGCGGAGCGTTCGCGTTGAGAATCCTTGACACAGGAGGAACGATGTCAACGATCCTCGAGAAGCACGGCACGCTGCGAGCGCGCCGGAGTGAAGCGTCGACTGTTCTTCACTACGCCATGTGGGTGTGTCTGCTGCCTTTCGTAGCTGTTCCGACACTCGCGCAGACGACGCTCGGCACTATTCGCGGAACAATCGTCGATCAGCAGCAGAACATCGTACGCGGGGCCATCGTCGTCGTCACCGACGAATCGACCAACGTGGCGCGAGAAGCTCGGACCGACGACCACGGGCTCTTCGAGATTCCGGACCTCCGTCCGGGCATATATACCGCGACGGCGAGCTTGAGTGGGTTCAAGAAAGTCGCGCGCTCGGGGGTCGTGCTGCGCGCCGCATCGATCGTACGGGTGGATCTGACTCTTGAAGTTGGTGGGCTGCAGGAAGTCGTCGCGGTGACAGCCGAGGGCCAAAACAACATCGCGATCGAGAGTCAGGCCATCGCACGGGGTCTCGACGAGCAGCAGCTGCGGGATCTGCCACGCAACAGCCGCGACATCCAGGACTTTCTCACGCTCAATCCGAACATCGTCGGCGGGTTCGATGGCATCCAGTTTCTGGGCGGTCGAACCTACGGCGCGTCGTATATCCAGGACGGTCAGCCGTCGAGCGCCGGCATCTTCGGTGAGCTCTCGAATGCGGCGCCCGGACTCGATGCCATTCAAGAAATGCAAGTGCTGTCGAACTCGTACAGCGCCGAGTACGGCGGTCTTGCCGGCGTGATCGTGTCGACGAAACGCGGCGCCAACGGTTTTCGTGGAACCGGGTTCTCCGACTACAACTCGGACGAGCTGAACGCCCTGACGTACGCGCAGACGCTGAATGGCGTGTCGCGAAACGACCCGAATGCCGACACGCACGATTATCGGTACGGCGGAAGCCTTGGCGGCCCGATCGTCAGGCAGCGGACGTTCTTTTTCACGAATTACGAAGGCAGCAGGCTGAAAGCCCTCGCTGGCGGCTCGCAGGCGATCGTGCCGACGGCGGCGATGCGCGCCGGCGATTTCTCGGCCAATACGTTCCTCGTTCGCGATCCTCTGACAGGCGTCCAGTTTCCCGGGAACCGCATTCCGGCCGAGCGAATCAGCTCCGCGGCACAGCGGATCATCGACTTCTTTTATCCACTCCCGAACCGGCCAAACGTTGCTGCAGGAGGCTACGGCGCATACCGGCAGATCCTCCCGCTCAGCCGCGAGCGCGATCGCGCGGACGCTCGAGTGGATCACGAGCTGACCACTCGCGACTCGGTGTTCACTCGATTCAGCTGGCAGCGGCGCGATCCTGACGCGTTCACGTTCGAGAGCACTGGTGGCAATGGCGGCGCGGGGTTGACGAATCTCGGTCTCCTCGACCGTGGATCGAAGGCCGTTACGATCGCCGCGGGATGGACGCGGATCTGGTCCAGCAATGTCGTCAACGAATTCCGGGGCGGCTATACAACTGACACGCGCAATCGACGCAGCCGTTTCATCGCCGGCACCGTCGCATCTCAGTTGGGCCTCGAGGTGCCGGCGCTTGCTGCGCAGGCCCCCGGCTTCCCGACGTTTCTGTTTTCCGGGGGCAATCGACCGTCCGACATTCGCGACCAGCGGCAGAACACGTTTCGCGATCTCGATCAGTCGTCCTTCTCGGTCAGCGGCAGCGCGAGCTGGCTGAAAGGAAGCCACTCACTCAAGTTTGGTGGAATCTACACGCGCAATTACGCGAAGGACGGTTACTCCACCGGCGCGAACGAGTCGAAAGGCGCGTACGCCTTCTCGGGATTTGCTTCGGGTAACTCGTTTGCGGACTTTCTGCTTGGTTTTCCCAACGAGGTGCGCGAGCAGCGCAATACCCGCGGCAACCTGCCGATGGACACGTTCTCGAACGACTGGGCGGTGTTCGCACAGGACGACGTCAAGCTGAATGCCCGGCTCACGCTGTTCCTCGGCTTGCGGTATGAAGTGGTCGGGGTTTTCAACGATAGAAACGATATTTACGCGAACTTTGTCCCTATCGACGGCGGGCATCACATCGTGCCGAACTCAGCCATCGGCGAGCTGTTGCCGCCAGGCGCGCGACGATTGGGCCGCACGCTCCTTGCGGACCAGTTCGATGTCGGGCGTGGATTGATCAAGACCGACCGCAACAACATCAGCCCGCGTCTCGGCTTTGCGCAGCGCCTCGACAACAGCAACAAAACCGTGCTTCGCGGCGGATTCGGCATTTTCCATCCAACAGGCGCCGCTCAAGGAGCTCGGGACATCATGTCGCGCAATCCGTTCCGGTACAC
>Ga0070699_100003057_pt1 | contig 14839 bp, 12 predicted proteins | sample KBSK1503metaG_FD_65473 | JGI IMG/M metagenome (GOLD analysis project Ga0070699, IMG submission 65473) | Corn, switchgrass and miscanthus rhizosphere microbial communities from Kellogg Biological Station, Michigan, USA - KBS K1-50-3 metaG | ecosystem: Host-associated > Plants > Roots >...
TTTCTGATGCCGGCCGACGCGGTGCGCGAGGCGGTCAAGGCCGAAATCCGCGCCGTCACCGGGCTCGACCCCGTGCTTCGCGGCGGAACGTCGGTGTCGCTGTTCCCGACCGGTGCGGTGAGCTTCGATGATGTGATGCTGGGCGACAACCGCACCGGCGCGCCCGCGCTCACGGCCGAGCACGTGGTCGCGCGCTTGCGCTTTTTTCCCTTTTTGGCTGGACGCATCGAGATCGCGGACGTCTCGCTGGTGCGTCCGACCATCGCGATCATCTTCAACGCCGACCACAGCTCGAACTGGTCGGGCCACATCGAGACACTCGCGCGAACCCTCAAACCCGGCCCGGATCGGCCTGCGTCGTTTTCGGAGATCCGAATCGCGGACGGCACGATCATCCTGCGCGATGAGACGTACGAAATCGTCGAGACGCTCGCGAACGTGGAAATGGCACTCGCCTGGCCGTCGATCTCCCGAAGCTTTGCCGCCACCGGCCGCTTCGCGTGGCATGACGAGCCGATCGACGCCACGATCGGTCTCACCGACTTCGTTGCCGCGCTACAGGGCGACCGATCCGGCCTCAAGATCCGTCTCGCCAGCGCGCCGTTCAAGTTCGCATTCGACGGCTACATCAGCCACCGGCCCACGCTCAAAATGGAAGGCACGCTGGCGGCCGACACCGCGTCCTTGCGTGACGCGCTGCGCTGGGCCGGTCAGCAGACCCCGCCGGGCGGCGGGTTCGGTCGCTTCGCGCTCAAGGCGCAAACCAACGTGGTCGGCGGCACCATTGGGCTTTCAGGGGTCAATGTCGAGCTCGACGGCAACGCCAGTGAAGGCGTGCTGACCTTCGATGGGCGGCAGACCTTGCAGGGAACGCTTGCGGCCGAAGGGCTCGATCTGACGCCTTACATCTCTGCCGTACGCTTGCTGACCGGCGGCGAGCGGGGCTGGGACAGCAAGCCGATTGCGCTCGATGGCCTCGACGCCGTCCACCTCGACCTCAGGCTGTCAGCCGCCCGCGTCAATATCGCGAATGCCAAGCTCGGGCGCACGGCGGTGGCGGCCAATCTGCGCGGCGGCAATCTCACCGTGGCGGTCGGCGAGTCGCAGGCCTTCGGCGGCGTGGTCAGGGGGACGTTCGGGCTGGCGAAATCGCCGGCCGGCGCTGATTTCAGGGCCCAGTTGCAATTCTCCAATGTCGATCTCGACCAGTGCCTTGGTGACATGTTCGGCATTCGCAGGCTCGAGGGCAAAGGCAATCTCAGCTTCGCGATCGATAGCTCGGGCCGCAGCGTCTACGACCTGACCAAGGGACTCAACGGCACCGCGGGCCTCACCAGCCGCAAGGGCGCCATCGCCGGGTTCAATGTCGAGCAATTGCTCAAGCGCATCGAGCGCCGACCGCTCTCGGGCGGCGGCGAGTTCCGCACCGGGAAGACGCCCTACGAGACGCTCACCGTCAATCTGAAAATCGTCCAAGGCGTCGCGAACGTCGAGGATGTTCGCATGGAGGGGCCGAGCGTCGGTCTCGCGTTGGCGGGTTCGGCTTCGATTCCTGAGCGCGAACTCGATCTCAGGGGAACCGCGAGCCTGCTTTCGATTTCGGCGAGCGGCTCGAGTGCGGCGGCACCCGCATTCGAGTTGCCCTTCATGGTACAGGGACCGTGGGATGACCCGATCATATTGCCCGACCCACAGAGCCGCATCCAACGGTCGGGTGCGGCGCAGCCTATTTTGGACGCGGCTCGCAACCGCAGTCCGCGTGATCCAATACGCTCTGCAATCGAACGGCTGACCGGGACGGCGCCGGCGGAGCCCGCGGAGGCGCCGCCGGCGGCAACCGCGCCGGCGCTGGCGGGTAGTTCCGCGCCGGCCGAGGGCGCGCCGGCCAGGGGGGAACCGACGCCCGCGAAAGCCCAGCCGAACATCCCGCAAAACCCGCAATAGTCGGCGCAATGCGGGTCCTGTCTCGCCGCTGTGCGTTTCCACCCGCACGGGCACGCAACGACTGATCCCCGTCACCGCGCGGCAAGACCTCCGATGCCGCCGCGCCCGACATCATGAAATTTCGCGAGCAATGACGCGCCGGCAATGCCGGTTGCGACGATTGCGATCAGGATCGAGCAGATGGCGTTGATCTCCGGTTTCACGCCCAGGCGAACCTCCGAATAGATCCGGATCGGCAGCGTCGTTGCGCCGGGACCGGTGGTGAAACTCGCTACCACGAGATCATCGAGCGATAGCGTGAAGGCGAGCATCCAACCCGACGCCAGCGCGGGCGCGATCAACGGCAGGGTCACGGTCAGAAACGTTTTCAACGGTGGGCAGCCGAGATTCATCGCCGCTTCTTCGAGGCTCGTATCGAACGTCAGCAGCCGCGATTGCACGACCACCGTCACAAAGCACGTGATCAGCGTGGTGTGAGCAATCGAAATAGTCCAGAAGCCGCGATCGATATCTACCGCCACGAATAGGAGCAACAGGGCAAGCCCGGTGATAACCTCGGGCATCACCAGCGGCGCATAGACCATGCCGGAAAACAGCAACCGACCGCGGAAGCGGCCGAGCCGAACCAGTGCGATGGCCGCAAGCGTGCCGAGCACGGTCGCCGCCGTCGCCGATAGCAAAGCGATGCGCAGCGTCACCCAAGCGGATTCGAGCATCGCGCGGTCGGCAAGAAGCTCGACGTACCACCGCGTCGACCAGCCGCCCCACACGGTGACGAGCCGCGAGGCATTGAAAGAATAGATCACCAGAATGACGATCGGCAGATAAAGGAAGGCAAGCCCCAGGGCGACCGAGCCGACATTGAACCAAGACGCCCTGCGCATGGTCAGCGTCCTCCCGCGAGATCACGCGTCTCCATCTGCTGATAGATCACGATCGGCACGACCAGAAGGCAGAGCAGCACGACCGCAACCGCAGAGGCCACCGGCCAATCCTTGTTGCCGAAGAACTCGGTCCACAGGGTCTGGCCGATCATCATGGTCTGCGAACTGCCGAGGAGATCGGGGATGACGAACTCGCCCACGATCGGAATGAAGCAAAGCAAGGCTCCCGCGATCACGCCCGGGCGCGACAGCGGCAGCGTCACCAGCCAGAACGCTTTCCAGTTGGGGCAGCCGAGATCAGCGGCGGCTTCGATCAGCGTCTCGTCCATCCTTTCCAGCGTGGCGTAGATCGGAAGCACCATGAACGGGAGGTAGGAATAGACGATGCCGATATAGACCGCCGTGTCGGTCGAGAGCCATGCCGGCGGCGTGTCGACAATGCGCAGCGCCAGCAGGAGCTGGTTCAGCAGGCCGTCGCGTTGGAGGATGTTGATCCACGCGTAGATGCGGATCAGGAACGACGTCCAAAACGGCAGCACCACCAGCACGAACACCACCGGTTGCCACCGTCGAGGAGCGCGCGCCATGCCGTAAGCAAGCGGGAAGCCGATCAGCAGCAGCAGTAGCGTCGAGCCGGCCGCCACCTCGAGGCTCTTGAGATAGGAGGCCAGATAGAGCCAATCGGAACCGAGGAAGGCGTAATTCTCGAACGACAGCGCGGAGAAGAACTTTTTGAGACTCTCCCAACCAGCAGCGGGTTCGAAGACGGGCGTATAGGGCGGCTGGGCGATTGCCGTGTGCGAGAGGCTGATCTTGACCACGATCAGGAACGGGAGAAGGAAGAAGGTCGCGAGCCAGAGGTAAGGAACGAGCACGATCAACCGCGCCCCCCAAGGTCTGTCGTGCTCGCCACGCCTGTTCATTGCCCCATTCATCACGTCGCCCTCGCTTATCGCGTCAGCACCATGGCCGCCTCCGGGGCCCAGCTAAGCCACACGCGGTCATCCCAGCCGATCGGCCGCTCGACCAGCCGCGTCACGTTGGCAACAGCCGCCTTCATGACAGTCCCATTGTCGAGTCGGACCTTGTAGACCGAGAGGTCGCCGAGATAGCCGATGTTTCCCACCTGCCCGGCCACACAATTCTCGCCGTCGGTCGGCGGCGGGGCGTGGGCGATGCGCACTTTCTCGGGCCTGAGCGCCACCCACACCGCATCGCCCGGCTTTACATCCGTGGGCGAGAGCGCACGCAGCCGCCCGACAGCGACGCTCGCGATCACCGTTTCGGACGCTCCCACGTCGACCACGCGACCTTCGATCAGGTTGACCTCACCGATGAAGTCCGCGACCCAGCGCGAGTTCGGCCGCTCGTAGATTTCAGGCGGAGTGGCAACCTGGATCAGGCGCCCGTGGTCCATGACGCCGATACGGTCAGCGAGCGTCATCGCCTCCTGCTGGTCATGGGTGACGATGACGAAGGTGAGGCCGAGCCTCTCCTGCAGCTGCATCAACTCGAACTGCGTCTCGCCGCGCAGCTTCTTATCGAGCGCCGCGAGCGGTTCATCGAGCAGGAGGACGCGCGGGCGCTTGACCAGCGAACGCGCGAGCGCGACGCGCTGGCGCTGGCCGCCGGAGAGCTGGTGCGGCTTGCGCTTGGCCAAGCCTTCGAGCCGGACCAGCGCCAGCATCTCCTCGACCCGAGCTGTGATTTCAGTCTTAGGAAGTCCCTCCTGCTTGAGCCCGAACGCGACATTGCCCTCGACCGTGAGATGCGGAAACAGCGCGTAGCTCTGGAACATCATGTTGATCGGCCGCCGATACGGCGGTAACGGCGCGATATCCTCACCGTCGAGCAGAATGCGTCCTTCGTCCGGCGTGTCCAAGCCGGCGAGCAGGCGCAGCAGCGTGGTCTTGCCGCAGCCCGAGGGGCCAAGCAACGCAAAGAATTCGCCTGCGAAAATGTCGAGCGACACGCGCTCGACCGCAGCCACGGCAGCAAATTGCTTGCTCACGCCATCGAACCGCACGAGCGCCCGCGCGGTCGGGTCCGTCCACGGCGCGAACGTTCGGCGCGTACCCCGCCCCTGCGGGTCGTCCTTAGAATCGGCGCCGCCGTTCCCCATGCCCGCCACGCTAGCGGGATAGGGCATGCGGCTCAATCTCCCGCGCACCGGTTGCGACAACGGCCGCGTGACGGGCGTGCCTTGGGCACAGAGGGGCGTTGCCGGCTTTGCGCATTTCCGATGGGGGAACTGCCGGCGCGGCTTCGCAGCGGCCGATGGTCAACCTCGGCTCAGCGTGCGCGCGACCGCCTCGCGCCAGCCCGCCCACTTGCGCTCACGCGTTGCGGCATCCATCCCCGGCTCGAAACGCCGCTCGCCCCTCCACATTGCGGCGAAGCCTGGCAGATCCGGGCACAGTCCCGCGGCATGGCCTGCGAGATAGGCGGCGCCGAGCGCGGTCGTCTCCATCACCGCCGGGCGGTCGACCGGTGTGGCCAGAATGTCGGCCACGAATTGCATGGTGACGTCACTCGCCGCCATGCCGCCATCGACCCGCAATACCGTATTCGCGCCGGCCCCCGGCCAGTCGGCGCGCATGGCCTCAAGTAAGTCGCGGGTCTGGTAGCCAACCGCCTCGAGCGCCGCGCGCGCAAGCTCGGCCACGCCGGACTTACGGGTGAGCCCGTAGAGGGCACCACGCGCTTGCGCATCCCACCATGGCGCGCCGAGCCCGACAAAGGCGGGCACGAGGTAAAGCTGTTCCGCCGGGTCGGCCGCCGCGGCGAGCGCGTTCACGTCGGGGGCCGCCCCGATCACCTTGAGCGCGTCACGCAGCCATTGCACCGCTGCCCCGGCGATGAAGATCGCACCCTCGAGTGCATAGGTGCGCTTACCGCCGAGCTGGTAGGCGACGGTGGTCAGAAGGCGGTTCTTCGAAGCGACCGGCTGATCCCCCGTGTTGAGCAGCGCGAAGCAGCCGGTGCCGTAGGTCGACTTCATCATGCCCGGCGCAAAGCAGCCCTGTCCCACCGTCGCCGCCTGCTGGTCGCCTGCGAGCCCTAGAATGCGGATCGGCCCGCCGAACAGATCGGTGGTGCCAAAGTCGTCCGCGCAATCGCGTATCGGCGGCAACAGAGCATTGGGGATGCCGAACAATTCACAAAGGCCCGCATCCCAGTTTCCGCTGTGAATATCCATCAACAGGGTACGTGCGGCATTGGTGGCATCGGTCGCATGCACCCTGCCATCCGTGAGCCGCCACAACAAGAAACTGTCCACGGTCCCGAAGGCAAGCCGGCCCTTCTCCGCCGCTGCACGCGCGCCTTCCACGTGGTCGAGCAGCCATGCGATCTTGGTGGCCGAAAAATAGGGATCGAGCACGAGTCCGGTGCGCGCCGTGATCGCCGGCTCGTGCCCGCCCTGCCGCAGTGCGGCGCAGGCATCCGCCGTGCGCCGATCTTGCCAAACGATGGCATTGTGGATGGGGCGGCCGGTGGTCCGCTCCCAAACAACCGCGGTCTCACGCTGGTTGGTGATGCCGAGGGCAGCGATATCGCCGGTGTCAGCCCCTGCCCGCGCAATTGCCGCGCGCACGGTTGCCACCGTCGTCGACCAGATGTCTTCGGCATCGTGCTCGACCAGGCCGGGCGCCGGATAGATCTGGGTAAATTCCTGCTGCGCACTCGCGACCGGCATCAGCGCGGCATCGAACAGGATAGCCCGCGTCGAGGTCGTACCCTGGTCGATTGCGAGAAGATAATCGGGCAAGCTCGTTCCTTTGCGGCGCCATGACCGCGGACGACCACGCTCGGGCGCCGACGATCAATTCACGTATCATATCGGCGTCCCAAAGCGGCAGCATCTATCATGCGCGGCCGCCGACCATGGCAGCCATGGCATTTGCCAAGCGCCGCCGCTCGTCGGACGAAAAGCGCAAGCCCAGCTTCGTGCGCCGCCACAGCACATCATCCTCGGTCTGGGCCCATTCTCGCTCCATCAAATAGCGCACCTCCGCGGCCGTGAGGTCGGCACCGATGCAGGGCCCGAGGTCCTCGAGGCGCCGCGCGGACCCGAGCACGCGTTCGACGCGCGTGCCATAGGCGCGCACCAGGCGCAACGCGTGCTCCTCGCTCAGAAATGGTCGCGATTTGCGCGTTTTGGCCACGAGTGCCTCGACGCCGTCATAGGGAAATTCACCACCCGGCAGGTGCGAGTCCTTCGTCCAAGCCGATCCGATCGCGATCACATGCGCAAGACGGTCGAGCGCATGCTCAGCCAGGCGGCGATAGGTCGTGATCTTGCCGCCGTAAACAGTCAGAAGCGGCGCCTCACCGTCGCGCTGATCGAGGGTCAGGACATAATCGCGGGTTACGTCCTGCGCTTTTCTCGAGCCGTCGTCGTAGAGCGAACGAACGCCGGCGAACGACCAAACCACGTCGGCGGGACCGAGGGTCGCGCGAAAGTGCTCGTTCGCCACGTCGCAGAGATAGGCGATCTCGTCGGCGGTGGGCTCGATGCCGCTCGGATCACCGGCAAAGCTTTGGTCGGTGGTTCCGATCAGCGTGAAATCCCGCTCGAATGGGAGCGCGAAGACGACCCGCCGGTCGTGTGTCTGGACGATGTAGGCGCGATCGTGCTCGAACAGGCGCCGCACCACGATGTGGCTGCCCTTGTCGAGCCGTACGGGCACGGAAGTTGCATCACCGAGCGCGCCGCTCGCGAACAGCTTCAGCCAAGGCCCAGTGGCGTTCACGAGGACGCGGGCGGTCGCGACGTCGCGCCGGCCCCGCACGTCGAGCACGAGGCGCCATGCGGCTCCCTGCTCTGCCTTGATGCAGCGGGTGCGGGTGCGGATTACAGCGCCGCGCTCGGCGGCGTCGAGCGCGCTGAGCATGACGAGACGCGAGTCGTCCGCGAAGCAATCCGAATATTCGAAGCCGTGTTCGTAGCGCCGCTTGAGCGGCGTGCCGAGCGGGTCATTTGCGAGGTCGATGGCGCGGGTCGGAGGAAAGATTTGCCGCCCGCCGAGGTGATCATAGATGAACAGCCCCAAGCGCAGCATCCACCTTGGACGCAGGCCCGGCTCGCTCGGCAGGACGAAGCGCATCGGCCGGATGAGGTGTGGGGCCATACGCAACATCACCTCGCGCTCGAGGAGGGCCTCGCGCACCAGCCGCAGCCATCCCTGCTCAAGATAGCGCAGCCCCCCGTGGATGAGCTTGGTCGAAGCCGACGACGTGCCGGACGCGAGGTCGTGCTGCTCGATCAGCAGGACACGCAGCCCGCGGCCGGCGGCGTCGCGGGCAATCCCGGTGCCGTTGATGCCGCCGCCGACAATGGCCAGGTCGAAGTCGGCCATCCCTGCTGATTCCTCTCTGCGCGGGCGTGGAGCATGGCGCAGCGGGTATGTCGGCTCAAGATAGTCGACGCATGACGCGGCCTTGCATCGGGCGAGCCATGGGCGATGATGCAAGCGCGTTTGCAAGCAACGGGAGAGGCCGATGGACTATCGCGATCGCCATGTCGTCGTTACCGGCGGGACCGGAGCGCTCGGCACCGCGATGGTTGGCGCGCTGATCGAGGCCGGCGCCGTCTGCCACGTGCCCTATATCGATCGGGCGGAAGCCGATCGCTTCGCGTTCCGCAACCATGCCAAGGTCAAGCTCGTCGCCGATATCGAGCTGAGCCAGGAGGCCGCTGTGGCCAAGCTCTACGGCACCGTGCCGAAGCTCTGGGCCTCGATCCACATCGCCGGCGGTTTTGCCATGGCGCCCGTCAGGGAGACGACGAAATCCGATTTGATGAAGCAAATCGAGATGAACTTCGTCACCGCGTTTCTCTGCTGCCGGGCTGCCGTCAATGCCATGACGCCCACCGGGGCGGGCGGGCGTATCGTCAATGTCGCGACCCGCCCCGCGCTCGAATGGCGCACGGGCGCCGGCATGGCTGCCTATACCGCCAGCAAGGCAGCGGTCGCAGCACTCACCGTAGCGCTAGCCGAGGAAGTCGTGAAAGCAGGCATTCTGGTCAATGCGATCGCGCCTTCGACCATCGATACCCCGGCGAACCGGCAGACCATGCCCAGGGCCGATCATGCCGCGTGGGCGAAAGTCGAAGAGGTGGCGGCAACGATCCTATTCCTGGCGTCGCCGGAGAACTGCGTCACCCGCGGCGCCGTGGTGCCGGTTTATGGACGAACCTAGCGTGACGTGCGGGGACACGCTGCGCGCTTCGGGAGTGTGCGGTCACTCTGCCGCCGGAACGACGTCACGCGTCGGCGCGCGGACGAGGCGCGTCACCGCGCTTGCCGCGACGATCGCGTGCTGCTGCGCATACGCCTCATGGTTCTGCTCGATGTGCTCGAGATCGTAAAGGTAATTCACCATCAATCCATGTGATTGCTGCAGCGCCCGCTCCGACGTATCGGCGAGGAAGTTGAGCCGTTCGAGCCGCGCGCCGTTGCCGAGATGGAAGCGCGCAACCGAATCGAGCGGCGTGCCGCGGGCACCGCGCGCGTGCAGATAGTACCAGGCGGCCGCTCGCAGCAGCGGCTCGTGAACCATCTCGGCGATCGCCTCATCCCGCCACCAATCAGGGCGGTCGAGAACGGCGAGCGCCGTGCGATCCTCCGCACTGAGCGCAACCGACCCCTCCTTGGCGCGCTCGCGCTTGAGCCATTCGGCAAAGTTCGGCGCCGGCGACAGCGTGATGAAGGTCGCCAGGCGCGGAATTTCACGGCTGACTTCTTCGACCACCTGCTTGATGAGAAAATGGCCGAAGGACACGCCGGCCAGCCCGCGCTGGCAATTGGAGATCGAATAAAACACCGCCGTGGTCGCTCGCTCGGGTTCGACCGGATCGCGTTTTGCGGACAGGATCGGATCGATCGCTGCCGGGATGCCGCGGGTAAGCGCGACCTCCACGAAGATCAACGGCTCGTCGACCAGTGCCGGATGGAAGAACGCGTAGCAGCGTCGGTCAGGCGAGTCGATGCGCGCGCGCAGGTCGTTCCAGTCGCGGATCGTGTGCACCGCCTCATAGCGGATGATCTTCTCCAAAAGGTTCGCTGGGGTCGACCAGTCGATGCTCCTGAGCAGGAGGAAGCCGCGGTTGAACCAGGACGAGAACAGGTGGAGGAAGTCGTCGTCGATGACCGCGAGATCGTCGCGGTGATCCATCGCGTCGATGAGTTGCTCGCGCATGCGCACCAGTGCCGCCGTTCCGCCCGGCGCGAGGTTGAGGCGCCGGAACAGCTCGAGCCGTCTCGGCTCGGACGCGCGATGGACCTTGGATGCGGCCGCGTCCGAGGGTGCGGTCAGCCATGCGCTGGCGGCGGCGCTGAGCCGGTTGCGGTCGGGGCCGAAGCGGCTCGCCAGGGCCTCGAAGAAGGCGATACGGGGACCGGTTGTCAGTTCGCTGTAGCGTGAAAGGATTTCGCGCGCGAGAGCCACCCCCGAGGCTTCGCCGCGGCCGGACAGCAAGTCCTCGCAGAGCTGGGCGAGGTTTGCCGAGCGCTGCTCGGCAACACCGCGCCGGTCGCGCGTGCGGTCGATGAGCGCGCGGCCGCGTTCCGCGATGGACTGCAGCATATCGCTGAAGGAAGAGGTGCTCACGGGGGGCTCGAATCTCTCGCCGCGTTGGATGACTAGATAGTGTTGCCGTGGCGAATTCACAAATCATGCCAAATCGCCGCGCCCCGCGGGGTATGGACAAGGTGGGGGCGGGCAGGCCACACAAGCGGCTGTTTTTTCAACTTGAACCGCCCGCCGCTCGCCCGAGGGAGGAATGGCCGATGCCGGGGCCTTTGGCCGGATTACGCGTGCTTGAGCTTGCCCGCATCCTGGCGGGGCCCTGGGCCGGGCAGATTCTCGCCGATCTCGGTGCCGACGTCGTCAAAGTCGAGCGCAAGGGGACGGGGGACGACACGCGGGGCTGGGGGCCGCCCTTCGTCGAGGCGGCCGACGGCGGCCATCTCGGCGCCGCCTATTTCCACGCCACCAATCGCGGCAAACGTTCGATCGAGCTCGATTTCGAGAGTGAGGACGGCAGGCGCATCGTCAAAAAGCTGGCGGCACGCTCGGACGTGTTGATCGAGAATTTCAAGGTCGGAGGGCTTGCCAAGTTCGGTCTCGACTACGCGAGCCTGAGCAAGGACAATCCACGGCTGATCTATTGCTCGGTCACCGGCTTCGGCCAGACCGGCCCGTACGCCGCGCGCGCCGGCTACGACCTCATGGCGCAAGGCATGGGCGGGATCATGGACCTGACCGGGACGCCGGACGGCGAACCCCAGCGTGCGGGCGTCCCAGTCGCCGATCTCTTTACCGGGATCTATTCGGTGGTGGGCATTCTCGCCGCGCTTGCCGAGCGCCAGCGCACCGGTCGCGGCTGCCAGGTGGACGCCGCCCTCGTCGACAGCCAGGTCGGAGTGCTCGCCAACCAGGCGCTCAATTATCTGGTCTCGGGCAGGGTGCCCGCACGCATCGGCAATGCGCATCCCAATATCGTGCCCTATCAGGTTTTCCCGGTTGCGGATGGTCACATCATCATCGCCACCGGCAACGACAGCCAGTTCGCCAAGCTGTGCGGGGTTCTGGGCGAACCCGACATCTCCGGCGAGCCAAACTATCGCGCTAATTCCGACCGGCTCCAGCACCGCGAAGAGCTGATCGCGCGTCTGTCGGCGCTGACCCGCCGCTGGCACCGCACCGACCTGTTGGCGAAACTCGAGACCGTTGGCGTTCCGGCCGGCCCGATCAATGCGCTCGACCAGGTCTTTGCCGACCCGCAGGTGGTCCATCGCGGGATGCGGATCGACCTGCCGAGCGCGGCGGCCAAGGCCGGTACCATCCCAGGCGTACGCACGCCGATCATTATCGGCGGAAGACCCATGGCGTCGGAGCGACCCTCCCCGCGGCTCGGCGAACACACAGCGGAAGTTTTGCGCGAGATCGGCGAGGGGTAGGCTTATCTGCGCACCGGCCCCATGAGATGATCCGGCAGCCAGGTGGCGATCTCGGGAAAGATGCACAGGATCACGATCGCCAGCATCATGCAGACGACGTAGGGGATGGTGCCCCACATCACCCGCGTCACCGGCACGTCGGGCGCGATCGAACTGACGATGTAGATGTTGAGTCCGACCGGCGGGTGGATCAGCCCGATCTCCATGTTGATGGTCATGATTACGCCGAACCAGACCGGGTCGAACCCCGCCGTGGTGATGATCGGATAGAGGATCGGCGACGTCATCAGAATGATGGCTGCCGGCGGGATGAAGAAGCCGGCCACCAGCAGGAACAGATTGATCAGCAGCATCAACACCCATTTGTTAACGTGCATATCGGCGATCGCCTGCGCCAATGTCTGGGTGAGATAAATCGGCGGCCGATATGACGAGGCAGGTCCGTTGCGGCGAGGTCAGCATGTAGCCGAACAGCACGGCGGCGGCGATGATCATCAGAATCATCACCGACTCGCGCGTGGTGTCGCGAAGGATGAGCCACCATTTGTCCGGCGCCCACATGCGATAGATGATGACGGCCACGAGGATGCAAAGCGCGGCGCCGACGCCGGCCGCTTCCGACGGCGTCGCCACGCCGCCGTAGAGCGTGTACATGACGCCGACGATGATCAGGATGAACGGCGCAATCTTTGGAATGGACTGGAACTTTTCCTTCCATGCGTAGCGGAAATCCGCCGCGTGCGAGCGAAAGCCGCGCTTCCAGATGATGAACAGCGTCCAGATGATGAACAGACCGGTGAGCATCAGGCCCGGCATCACGCCGGCGAGAAACAGCCGGCCGATCGAGGTCTCGGTGGCGATGCCGTATAGGATGAAGGTGATCGACGGCGGGATCAGGATGCCGAGCGTGCCGCCGGCGCAGATCGATCCGGTGGCCACGTCATCGGGGTAGCCGCGCCGGCGCATCTCCGGGATACCCATCTTGCCGATGGCGGCGCAGCAGGCGGGCGATGAGCCCGTCAGCGCGGCGAAGATCGCACACGCTCCAATGTTGGAGATCACAAGGCCCCCCGGCACGCGATAGAGCCAGCGGTCGAGCGCCTCGTAGAGGTCCTTGCCGGCGGGCGACGAGCCGATCGCGGCGCATCATCACGAACATCGGGATCGACACCAGCGTGAAGTCGGACAGGCCGGTATAGAATGTCTCGGCCGCAGCCGCGCCCGCCACATGGATTCCGAGCGCCAATTGTTCTCCCAGGCTTCATACCAGAATTGATACGTCAGCACCGTCATGACGGCGCAGAACGCAAATGACATCAGCATAGAAGCGAGCGCGAGGCGATAGCGACCCTCCTGGCCGAGATAGAGCGGCAGCACGTCCACGTTGACGTGACCGCGATTGAGCAGCAGGTAGGGACTGCCGATAAAGGTTGCCGCAACGATGCTGAAGGTGACGAAGTCGGTCTGCCAGATCGTGTTCTCGTTAAGCACGTAACGGATGAATACCATCTCGCAGACGATCCCCACGCTGGCGGCGAGCAAACCCGCGGCGAACACGCCGCAAATCTGCGAGAGCAGCGTGATGCCACGGACAAATCGATCCATGTATCGCCCCCTTGTCCGCGGTCAGACGACGACCGGCGGGTGGGCCGCCGGTCGGTTGCGATCCGCTAGCCCCTATTTGACCGCGAGCGCTTCGTCGATCAGTTTCTTTCCGTCGGGGACCTCGGCGGCGAACTGCTTGTAGGAGCTGTCCTGAGCAATCTTGACCCAGGCGTCGTATTCCGCTGGCGTCAGGGTGACCACCTCGACGTTGTTCTTCTTGAAGGTAGCGACCATTTCGTCGTCGAGGCGTTTGGTCGCCTTATTGAAATAGTCCTCCGCCTTCTTTCCTGCCTTGATCAGCGTGTCCTGCTGCTCCTTGTTGAGCCTGTTGAAGCTTCTCTTCGACATCAGCACCGGCTCATACATGAACCACAATGCATTCTCGCCGGGCGCAGTCATGCACTTCACTTGTTCATAGATTCGGAATAACACGAAGCTTCCGGTGCTGGTATCGGTGGCATCGGCCACTCCGGTCTGCAGCGCGTTATACACCTCGTTGCTTGGAACCGAGACAATCGAAGCGCCTGCCTGCTGCCACATCGCGGCGAAGGTCGGGCCGGCCGAACGGACCTTCAGGCCTTTGATATCGTCGGGCTTGCGAATGCAGCCCCTCTTGGAAGCGACCGCGCCGGCGAGCCAGGCATCGGCCAACACAATGACGCCGGCCTTCTCGATCTTCGCCTTGATCTCTTTCATGAACGGCGAGTCATTGAGCCGCGCTGCCCGGTCGTGACTGCGCACCAGCGCCGGCATCAGCGTGGCGCTGAACGCGCCGATTTTTCCGCTCGCGTAGTCGAGCGGGAAAGACGATATGTCGAGTTGGCCGTTGACCATTGCATTCCATTGGTCATTGGGCTTGAACAACGACGCGCCGGGATAGACCTGGATTTCGAGGCCGACGTTGGCGGCTTTGGCTTCGCGCGCAATGATCTGGACCATTTCGTCGCGGGCATCGCCCTTGCCGCCCGGGAATTGGTGCGACGCCTTGAGCACCGTTTGGGCGTGGCTTACGGCCGAGAAGGTGCAAAGTGTAGCGGCCGCGGCCAAAATAGCGGCAAACTTCCTCATTAGGCTCCTCCTATTGAGTTTTTCTTATCCCCCAAGGAACGCAATTTTTTGGACAATGTCAAAGTATAGGTCGACGCAGGTCGGGTGATAACTGCGGCCCCGGTTGCGGGAGGGACGGCTGTCGGCCCGATGCCGCTACCACGTGAACGTGCGCACATTGTCCGCGAAGACAAAATTCTCGAGATAGCCCGGCGAGCCGAGCTGCACGCCTGGCAGGATGTCGTCGAGCTTGAGGCCGAACTCAGAGAGACACGGCTGACAAATCAGCACGATGGCGCCATCGCGGATCAAGTCGGCGATGATTTCGCGCGGGACCTGCGGCATCGAGGCCTTCTTCTCCTGCTCGCCTGTACGGAGCGCGAGCCTGACCGC
>Ga0070699_100003060_pt1 | contig 14833 bp, 19 predicted proteins | sample KBSK1503metaG_FD_65473 | JGI IMG/M metagenome (GOLD analysis project Ga0070699, IMG submission 65473) | Corn, switchgrass and miscanthus rhizosphere microbial communities from Kellogg Biological Station, Michigan, USA - KBS K1-50-3 metaG | ecosystem: Host-associated > Plants > Roots >...
GGGCTCGTTCGGCAAGGTGTTCGGCTTCGTCACCACCGGCTTTCATATCGGCGGCATGGTGGCGCCCTTGATCTTCGCGCAGTTTCTCGACCATGGGTTTCCGCGCGGGGTGTTCCTCTACGTCGCCGCCTGTGCGCTGGTGGCCATCGCCACCGTGGCATTCGGCATGTCGGGCCGGCGCACGGCGTGAGCGGCGTCTGCCGCTACAATCGAGCGACGCGGCGAGACAATGCGACGATCGCAAGACACCGGGTGGCGCCCACGCTAGGGGCCGGGCCTTTCGCGCTTGGAAAGCCGACCCAGATGTCCTAGATGTGCTGGCGTCGCGTCGACGTTCAAGCCCCGCGCTGACCAAGAGAAAGGAACGAGGCGTGGACGCGCCCCGGAGGCTACACTCACAGATTAGCGTTTCCCAATTGGGGGATAGTTCAATGGTAGAACAGCGGACTCTGACTCCGTTAATCTAGGTTCGAATCCTAGTCCCCCAGCCATGAGAAACCCTTATTCCATCGGCATTACTTGCATTTTGGGCGGTTCCGTGCACGCCGATTTCATGTCACGCGTGTCGTAATATATCCTATTCAATTTCAATGTGTTAGAATCAGCCCGGCTGGTCGATACAACATGGACGTGACATGAAAGGTAACGATAACTGGATCCGGCAACGCCGCGCTGATGGATCAGGGCGACGATTCTATCGTCCTGCTTTTTCGCCTGCCCACGAAGACGCCGGAGCTTCACAGTTTTCCTCGGCCGAAGGGCCCTGCCACGTTCAAGGCGCTGCGTGCCGAGCTACAGTATCGGTGGATCGCCGAATACGTGGCAGAGTTCAGGCGGAACGGAAGGCAGATGAAGAGCGCCGTGCTCGGCGCCGTCGAGGAGTTCGACGTCGAGGAGCGGACCGTCTACACGGCTTGCGAACACAACCCCCACATCGTTCCCGACGAAGACGTAACGCCTGTGACGGCGTAACACTCACCTCACGACAGACGCGCACGTTGACTGCAACGAAATTTTAATTCGTTGCAGTTGCCGCGTTACTGCAACGAAACGGAATTTCGTTGCAGTGTCGTTACCTGCAGCGAATTCAAATTTCGCTGCAGTACTTTGTTGGTGCCCGCCCGATTCAATTCGATTATGTGGAAGGTCGCCCACTCGTAATGAGGGTCGACCATGCCCAATCAAATTGAAGACGCCGAGCTCGACGTCTTACACGGCGTCAAAGAAATCGCCGCGTTCCTTCGGCTCCCCGCGCATAAGGCGCACTACCAAATCGCCAAGGGGTGGTGGCCCGTCATCCGTCGCGGCAAATTAATCATCGCCCGCAAGAGCGAGCTCACGTCCGCCGCCTCGATTTCCAGGCCGCTGGAGAATGACGGGGCGCGCGAATGACCGGTGACGGCATCCCCGACTTTCTCAAAATCTCGCAAGAGCACCGCGCCGCCGCGTGGGCCAAATTTGACGCCCGACCACGACACGCACAGCAGCATGCACCTGACGACCGCGGCCCCGGTTCGGTGTCGCGGCGGCTTGGTTTTCCGGAAAACCCCCGAGACACAGAAGTCCGCGCCGAGCTCGAAGCGCAGACCCCGTCGCTGCCGTTCGCGGTGGCGGCGGGGTTTTTCTTCGACCGAAATCAAGGAAACGACCATGCAGATCCAGATCGAGGCCGCGGTCGAGAGTTTGTGGCAGGCGATCGAGTTCGAGCTCGACCCCGAGACCAGCGCCATGAAGGCGTTTGATCGCATCGCCTACCTCCTCCGCCGAAACCCGCACTTCCGGAACATGTCGATTGCCGAGGCCGACCTGCTGCTCGCGGACGCGCGCCGTGAATTTGAACACGACGTAGACGAGCTGCGATGGCGCCTGGTCCGGACTTTCAAGGATGAGATCGGCTTCATCTCCGACGAGGCCGCCGCATGAGCAAGATCATTCCAGCGTCGGCGCATGACACAGCGCCGCGCGGAGCGAAAGCGTTAATCCTCGGCCCAACCGGCGTCGGCAAGACCACGCTTTTGCGCGGGCTCGACCCGGCGACGACGTTGTTCGCCGACATCGAGGCCGGCGACTTGGCGGTGGCGGATCTCGCAATCGATACTTTCCGCCCGCGGACGTGGCCTGAATGTCGTGACCTTGCCGTCTATCTGGCTGGCGCTTCACCCGCTGTGCCGGCCGACGCGGTCTATTCCGAACAACACCTCGACGCCGTTATCGACGCATTCGGCGATTCGGGGCGGCTTGCCCAGTACAAGACCTTCTTCATCGACAGCATCACCGCCGCCGGCCGCTTGTGCTTCGGCTGGTCGAGTCAGCAGGCGGAGGCGTTTTCCGGGCGCAGCGGCAAGCGCGATCTCCGCGGCGCCTATGGTTTGCACGCGAGAGAGATGTGCGCGTGGCTGATGCATCTGCAGCAAGCGCGCGCGGTCAACGTCGTGTTCCTCGGAATCCTCGAGACCGTCACCGACGAATTCAATCGAACCGAGCACCGACTACAGCTGGAAGGCTCCCGCACCGGACGCGAGCTTCCCGCCATCGTCGACGAGCTCGTGACCATGAACTTCGTCGACTTCGGCGACGGCGTGCTGACGCGCGCCTTCGTCTGCACCTCGCCGAATCCCTGGATGTATCCCGCAAAAGATCGGAGCGGTCGTCTCGAGCAGATCGAGCAGCCGCATCTCGGCAAACTCCTCGACAAGCTTACGAGATCCAGCGGCGATCTCGACCTCCCCCCAGCCGCCCAGTCGAAATGAAAGGAAATCACATGTTCGACTTCAGTAAAGCTCCCGATCCAAACGACTTTGATCTCGTTCCCGCCGGCACGGTTGCCGTCGTGGAAATCAAGATCCGTCCTGGCGACGCTGGCGAGGACGGAATTTTGAAAAGGACCAAAGCCGGCGATGCGGAGGGCCTCGATCTCGAGCTCACGCTCGTTTCGGGAAAGTTCGCTAAACGCAAGCTCTGGATGTTCCTGCTCTTCTCCGGAACGACCGACAATCAGAAACAAATGGCCGAAAGAAACCAGGGCATAATCAAGGCCATCCTGGAATCGGCACGCGGTATCCGGCGAGCAGACGTGTCCGAAACGGCGAAGGCTGCTCGCCAGATCGAAGGGCTTCACGAGCTCAACGGTCTGCGCTTCCTGGCAAAGATAGAAATCGAGCCAGAGAAGAACGGATACCGGGCGAAGAACATCCTCGGTCGGGTGATCAGACCGGATGACAAAGACTGGCAGCCGGTAGAGCAACCACCGCCCCAACCCGTATCTCCGGCAGACGCGGCGGCGGACGTTCCGTCGTCGTCATCGTCGCCCAAAGAGATCAAAAAACCGGATTGGGCGAAATGAGCCGGCGAACCAAAGTCCGCTTGCCCACGGCAAGCGCGATCGAAGACGCATGGCAGCGACAGGCAACCGCCGCTGCCATCAAGAAGATCCGCGCCGTCGTCAGCGGCGGCGCGGTAAATCCTAACACGCCGGTCGGGCGGCTATCCGATACCGAATGGGGGTGGATCTTCAGTTCAGGATTATTCGGATGGGTCAGTGAGCGCGCCACGCAGGCGACATCGAACGGACTCGATGCCGAGAAGAACATCCGGGACACCGATCTCGATCCCGATCCGTGGGATGCCGGCGCAATCGCCGCGATTCTGCCGGAGCTCGCCAGACCAGAGGTCGATTGGGACCGCCCGCTCGCCAAGTTCTCACGCGACGAGATGATCGAAGTCCTCGGCCACGCCTACACGCTGATCGCCAAGCCAATACACGCGCGTGACTTGGGCGAGAACGTGATCACACGCAAATCGCCAGACGGCACAGCGATGGCCGAAGGCGAGCCTTGGGACGACCCGCTTCCATTTTGAGGAAATACGACGATGCTTGACTTTAACCGCGCTGAACTTTCCGCCACGCCCGCCAGCATCGCGATCAACGCACTACTCGATGCACATGTCGACCCTGAGAAGACGCGCAACTATCTCGGCGCGTCTGCGGTCGGGAAGCCGTGTCTGCGTAAGGTCCAGTACGATTGGCTGTGTGATCCCAGGCATTCGTCCCGAACGCGAGACATCTTCGCGCGCGGCCACTTCTTCGAAGACCAAACGAGAGAGCATTTTAAGAAGGCCGGATTCCAATTCGCCGAGAAGGACCGGCTCGAGTTCGAGGCGCTCGACGGATGGCTGCGTGGCCATGCCGACGGAATCTTCATTTCCGGCCCCGAGATTTCGGATGTTACATATCCATGCCTCTGGGAACATAAGGCGCTCAACGCCAAAAGTTGGAAATCGATAGAGCGCGACGGCTTAGCGAAGGGCCATCCGCAGTACGTGGCGCAAGTGGCTCTCTATCAACTTTACCTTGGCGTTGATTCGCATCCCGCGATCTTCTCCGTGACAAACGCGGACACGTGCGAACGTCTGCACATCCTTATCCCATTCCACGCCGAGCGGGCCGAGGCGGTCACGGCGCGTGCAACTCAAATCATTAAGGCAACACAGGCCGGTGAGTTGTTGCCGCGTGCCTACGACGATCCGAACGATTGGCGCTGCAACCTATGCGGCCATCGCGAAAGATGCTGGCGATAATGATCGACCCCGGCGCCGAAGAAAGGCTCGAGAAGCTGCTCAAGCTCCTCACGTCCGACAAGGACGGAGAAGTGATCGCCGCGGCGCGCGCGATCAAGCGCACATTAGACGGCACCGGTGCCGACATCCATGAGCTTGCGGCACGCGTCAAAGGCGGCGGCAAGCTGTCCAAGGCGGAGATGCAAAAGATTTACGACGCCGGCGTCGAGGCCGGAAAGAACGACGCTGCGGTCGATACGGGCTTCAACAGCGTCGACGGCACGAAGTCCTGGCACGAGATGGCGCTGTATTGCGAGAAGCAAATCAGCAGCAGTCGTCTTTATCCGCGCGAGCGTGAATTCATCGAGGACATGGTGCGCTGGACGGAACGAAGAGAGCCCAGCGAAAAGCAGGGCAAGTGGCTACACGCGATCTACATACGGTTAGGCCGACGCCAATGAAGAAACCACGCGCGCTCAAAAACGACCTCGCTCACCTCCCGGCCGCGTTGACGCCGCTGACCGCGCTCGATCACTGGGTTCTTTGGCGCTGGGAGCTCCGGCGCGGCAAATGGACCAAGCCGCCGTACGTCGCGACCAGCCCGAGCACGCCCGCGAAGAATAACGATCCGGCAACATGGCGACCCTATAAGGCTGTGGTCGATCAAGGATGCGCGCAAAGGGGCGGCAATCGAGATCTACCGGAACTGTGAGCGCTATATCACCGTGACCGGTGCGCAGGTTGGTGACGTCAAAGAACTCGAGCCGGTCGACCTCCTCGAGAAGATCAAGGCGTATTACGACGGCGCGCGCGCACGTCGGAGCGGATTCGACTTCAACGACGCCGGCCAGCAACCCGGGCAGCAATCTTCGTCGATCGACTTCGATGACGTGATCCGTAATGGCGCACCGGAGGGAAAGCGCAGTGAACTCTTCCAGGCGTGCGTCTGGCACCTTGCGGCCAAGCGCATGTCGGTCGATGAGATCGTCGCCGAACTAGCGCGATACCCCGATGGCATTGCGCGCAGGTATGTTGGCGAAAAACGCCTGCGTACCGAGGTGGAGCGCTCATACGAGAAGTGGCTCGGCGAGCACACGGTCCCGCCCGCTGCCGGCGGCGTAGGCGATCAGGAGCCAGACGAGCCGGCGGTCTGGGACTCAACGGACAGGAACGGCAACCCAAAACCAACGCGGACAAATACCCGGCGCGCGCTCCGGATGCTCGGAATAAGCTTTCGCTACGACGAATTCCACGACCGTTGGTTGGTCGAGGGAGGCAAATACAAAAAGATCGCCAGCCTAGATCACTGCGCCCTGATGCTGTCCCTACGGATTCTCAGAGCATACGGATTCGAGCCTAACCCCGGACACGTACTCGACGGCGTTATCCAGATATGCCTCGAGAATCGATTCGATCCGGTGCGCGATTATCTCGACGCGCTGCACTGGGACGGCGTGCCTCGCCTCGAGCGCTGGATCATCACCTACTTGGGCGCCGACGACACTGAGCTCAATCGCGAATTCGGTCGCCTCGCGCTGGTCGCTGCGGTCCGGCGCGTGCGACATCCCGGCATCAAATTCGACCCAATCATCGTGCTCGAGGGCCCGATGGGAACGCAGAAGAGCAAGGCGATCGAGACTTTGGCCGGGGTTGAGAACTTCTCCGACCAGACAATCCTCGGCGCAAGAGACCGTGAGCAACAGGAGTTACTGGCCGGCGTGTGGCTCTTCGAGATCGCCGAACTGTCCAACATCCGCAAAACAGAGGTCGAACACCTCAAGGCCTTCGCATCACGGACCCACGACCGAGCACGACCAGCATACGGCCGCACGCGCGTCGACCAGCCGAGACGCTGTGTCCTGTTCGCTACCACAAACGATGACCAATATCTGAAGACCGCCGACCGCCGATTCTGGCCGATACGGACGACGACGATCGACATTGAAGCTCTGAAGCGCGATCGCGATCAGCTCTGGGCCGAGGCGGTACAGCAAGAACGCGAGGGCGCGTCGATTGTACTGAGGCGTGAGCTTTGGGGATCAGCCCGTGTTGAGCAAGAAGCGCGCGAAGAATCGGACCCGTGGGACGACCTCTTGTGCGACGTCCAAGGAACGGTCGAGCAGGGCGAAGAGCGCACATTCAGTCGCGATCTGTTCGAGCTCGTGCTAGGCGTCCACAAGAGCAGGCTTACGGACCGCGATAACAAGCAGCTAGGACGATGCATGCGCCGGCTTGGATGGGACGGACCTAAACCCATACGAAACAGTAAAGCCCAGGCCAAGGGATATACGCGGCCGGCTACGTGATCCCACGTGATCTCATGAGAAATTTGGTACCGGTGGTACCGGTGCGCCTGATTTTTTGGGACCGGTAGAAGTGCCCGAAAAATAAGGCTTGGTACCGGTGGTACCGGTGGTACCGGTACTTTGTAACTTCTGTATGGAAAACAATTCGTAGAGAGATAATACAGGTACTGGTTGGGACCGGTACCACCAGTACCAAACGCCCTGTTGTAAACATGAAAAAGGGCGGCATTTGCGTCGCCCTTGGCCGTCGCGCATTACGCGGTCAAGCTCAAGCTGCGGCGGGTACGTTTGACCATTCCGGCCTTATCCTTGAGTCAAACTCATTCTCTGCGATGATTTTGTCGCGTTCGCGCCTCGCCTTGAGGCTCATGGGGATGTATCTCTTGTTCGGCAGATTGTCGATACGGCCGATACGAATGTCGTAGCGCTGGTGCGGGGCATCAACTGTAACGGCGGCATACACCGAAATTGCATGTTGGCTGCGCGCGATTTCTTCGGCAGCACGCACCTGCGCCATCGGGTCACCCGGCTTCCCGTTACAGTGCAAGTTGTAGTCATCATTCTTGGTGGCGCCCGTACAGGTGGTGTGGTTTCGGGTCTTAACAGAAAAGAGGAATTTCTGCCCGTCCTTGTACGCTTCGACGTCGAAGCACGGATTAGTGCCCCCAAGGTGTCTGCAGCGGCTGTATCCCATCTGCTCAAGGGTTTCGAGGGTAATCATTTCGCCATAACAGCCAAGTTGGCGCCTTCGCTCGCTTTCGCTCATTTCGATCTCCGTATTTCGAGCCCCACCGCATAGCGCGTCGTATATGAGAGGGCGCCCCTTTTGGCGCAACCGATCTGTCAACAGTTCGTCAAAAGCTGTCAAAGCGCAACCCAAATTGCGCAGCGACATCAAGCTCAAAATTATTTTGATATTGGCAAACGGCTGAGCCGAAATGAGCCGATCTGGCCCGTTTTAGGTTCATTCATCGCGCTCGTGCCTGTACGGCCGCCCTCAAACACTCCGTAAGGGCAGAAAAACAAGCGCCAGTGGTAAAGACCACTGGCGCTGACAGTTGGGAAGAACACGCTTCTAGTACTGCAACGGAAGCGTGGTCATGGTAGGCGTGCTAGACCCATCGTCTCCTGCACCTGTGATGGTGAGCGCACCAACTGTGACAACAAGAGCAGCGACAACGTAGAGGATGATCTTAGCCATAGGTCTCCCCCATTCCGTGGGACGCTGTATAATAAACGCTATGCCTTGCCTTCACTGTGATCGCTGTCACAAATTGCTCGATTTTTAGCCAAAGCAGTCGTTGTTCACATGTTGCCAGCGTACCTTGCCGGCCGGGTTCATCGCGCCGTGCCTTCCGTCAAAACCACAAAACTACCCTCCGGCGGTCACATCCAAGTCTTCCCACGGCGTCGAGTAGTCTATCTTGATTAGATTGACTGGGTGGAAAACCGAGCAGATCAGGCGAATCTTTGGCTCATCCAGGGTTTCTGTCGGTACCGTAAATTCCGACGACCTCTCAATCTGTTTTTCCATCGTGGAAGCCATGTTTTGACTCTGATAAGTGGTGCCGCGGGACCTCAGCTCGACACCGCAGGAGGCTTGCTCCGAGATATTCTTTGTTATTTGGTACCTGACCGTCACGTGCCGCTCCTTGGTCTTTGTCGGCACACTCGTTGCGGTCAGGACATTTAAAGTGATCGGCGGTGGTAGAGGCCCCGCCAATTCGTTCAAAGGCATTCGAATTGCGCTTGGCGTAAGCGAAAGCGCCAAAACCGCCGAGCCAGCAAGCCAGAAGAGGTATTGATTGCGCGTCGGTGAGTCGTCTTCGCGACCATCCACCAGCCTGAGGGTTGAAACGTACGAGCCTTGCCAGGGCACGAACAGGCAGAGCAGAAAGGTCAGCGAAAACAGTTCGGTACTCAGGACATTCAGGACAGCGGTCGGGCTAGCCGCAATCACCCCTAATAAACCAAACGCGACAGATGTCCTCGATACTGTGCGCAACGTTTGGCGATCGACCGAGCTTTTTCTTCGCAAAATGGTTGCCAAAGCGACACTGAGCAGAAACGATCCGATATATCCGGCGAAGCCTGAACTGACGACAAGCATCGGATCGGCCGGGAGCGCAAGCCTGGGCACTAGCCACATCGCGTAGAATACGGTCAGCCATGCCATCACCCATGCCAGATACGTCACCAATAAAATCAACGCGTTTGACTTCCACCTGAGGCCGGACAGCGCATTGACAACAACCATAACGCCTCCGGCCAGCAACAGCGCTGGTGCTATTGGAGCAATGTCGTAGTCCCCGGCACGCGATCCTGCCAGCCCAAATGGATAGCGTATGAAGGCGCAGGCCAGACTGCTGAACAAACCGCAAAGGATTCCGATCATCATTCTCGCGTATGGCGCGCGCAGCGCCGTTGCGAGCCAGTGTTCTGGCGCGCGAACGGTTGTAGTTCCAGTTATCTGTTCGCCTGCCGGTTCATCCTTCCAGAGCAGATTGGGAAACAGTGGCACTTTCGCTGGATTTCCGCGGGCCTGCTCCGGCACATGAAGTTCAGGTCTGACGGAGTCGTTTGGATACTTGTTCTGGATGATCAGTCGCGCTGCCTTTCCGACGTCCTCCAGCGTCAGAGCCTGCGGTCCTTTGGGGACTCCTACGCGCAAGCATTCAAGCAGCGCACCTGAGAACATCGTATACTGCTCGCCCGGCGGCGCGATCGATACAAGCTTTGCAGCCGACGAGCAAAGCACCGCTGTTCCCGACGGCGGCAGCTCATCCTCCACACGCTGCATCACCACCTGGCTGATATCAGCTTGTGTCTTGACAACTGCCGCCGCAGCGAAGCAGCAGTCGAGGATCAGATATTTCCGGAGAGTGTCGGCGTGGCGCTTGATGCAAGACGCGAGATCGACATAGCGTATGCTCGTCGCGCCTTCCGACCCCTCTCGTGTCTTATGAATCGCCAAAAAATAAGACTGATCGTTGCGAGAAAATCCGCCGTGGCCCGTGTAGTAGACTACTAGATCGGTGGGCGAGCCGCCGGACGGTACTGATGCGTTTTGGGCGAGCCAATCCTCGATCCGATCTAGTTGGTCCGAAGCAGCAGCATCGGAATCAAAAAGGTTGATGATGTTCTTCCGGGCGATGCCCAGCGACGAGCGAAGATACTGTTCAAAATCTTTGGCAGAGTTCGCGCATTGAGGGAGCGGCTGCAACCTCGGTGCGCCGCGGACGTGCCGCCGCCGCCTTCCACCTTTTTCAAACCCCCATTTTCCGGCCATTTCTGCCACCTCGAGGCCTGAGCTGGGGCGGGCGTGGGCGCGACATGGCTGCGACATGCAATGCTAATGCCTTGAACTAATTGGTAATAAATGGTAGCGGGCAGATATGATATCCGCTTGTCAAACGGATTTGGGGCTTAGATAGGGTCTCGAAATGCTCGAAAACTCACCCTCTGATCGTCCCACGGTCGGCCACCTGAAGAATCCGCAGCGCAGCCGGATCACAAACGGATCGGCGCTGCTTCCTGGCGTCGACGGCCGTTCGGCTTGGATTCGCCGGTGCAAGGACGTGATTGCGGCGCACCTGTCCGACTTAGGCGGCGCCGATAGTGTGTCCGAAGCCGAGCATTCGATCGTTCGTCGTTGCGCCACCCTTACCGTCGAGCTCGAGAGGCTCGAGGCCGTCTTCGCCACGGCCGGTGAGGCAACGGCCGATCAACTCGATCTGTACCAGCGCACGGCCAATAGCTTGCGTCGGCACCTTGAGACTATCGGCATCGAGCGCAGAAGCCGGCTAGTCGGGCCTAGCTTCAGCGAGGCGTTGAGGGCCAATCCGCATGCTTGACGCTGCTACATTCAAGCGCTGGCGCGCTCGGCCTACCCTGTTCGTCGAAGAGGCCCTGCATGATCCCGAGACTGGTAAGCCATATCGGTTGCTGCCGGCTGAGAGGCGCTTTCTCAAGCATGCGTTCAAGACCGATCGTCATGGCAAGTTGTTGTATCCGGAGCAGCTCTTCGCTGCGCCGAAGAAGTCGGGCAAAACGGCGTTCGCCGCCCTGCACGCGTTGACGATTGCGCTCTTGTTCGGTGGCCGCTTTCCCGAGGTGATTTGCGCGGCAAACGACTTCGATCAAGCGCAAGGTCGCGTCTTCGAGGCGATCCGCAGGATCATTGAGTGTTCACCGCTGCTCAAGGCCGAAGCCAAGTTCACGGCCGACAAGATCATATTTCCCGGGATCGGTGCGACGTTTGTTGCGATCCCTAGCGACTACGCCGGTGCAGCCGGCGGCAACCCGGTAGTTTCAGTCTTCGACGAATTGTGGGCCTACACGTCAGAGCGCTCGCGTCGTTTGTGGGACGAATTGATCCCGCCACCGACGCGCAAAATCGCATGCCGCCTCACCGTCACCTACGCTGGCTTCGAGGGTGAGAGCGTGCTGCTTGAAGAGTTGTGCAAGCGCGGCCTAGAGCAGCCGGAGGTCGGCCCGTATTTGAATGCTGGTAATGGTCTTCTCATGTTCTGGTCGCACGAGCCGATCGCGCCGTGGCAGACGCCGCAATGGATCGAACAGATGCGCCGTTCGCTTCGGCCTAATCAATTCCTGCGCATGATCGAGAATAAGTTCGTCACCACTGAGAACACGTTCGTCGATCTCGAATGGTGGGATGCGTGCGTTGATCCTGCGTTGCAGCCGGTGCTGGCGGACAAGACGATACCGGCATGGATCGCGGTTGACGCTTCGACGAAGAGCGACACGACTGCGATCGTTGCCGTGACGTTCGACAACAAGCTGCAGAAAGTGCGGCTTCTCGCGCACAAGATATTTCGGCCTACGGCCAATCAGCCGCTCGACTTCGAAGCGACGATCGAAGCCACCATCAAAGACTATTGCAGGCGCTTTGGTGTGCGCACCGTGGTCTTCGATCCGTGGCAAATGCAAGCGGTGGCGCAGCGATTGCAGACGGCCAACGTTCCGATGCGCGAGTTCCCGCAGTCGGTGCCAAATCTCACCGCCATGGGATCGATGTTGCACGAGTTGGTCAAGGGTGGGCGCATTGTCGTTTATCCGGACGATCTGATGCGGCTAGCGGTATCGCGCACCGTTGCCAAGGAGACGCCGCGTGGTTTGCAGCTCACAAAAGAAAAGACGTCGCACAAGATCGACGTTGTGATTGCGCTGGCGATGGCGGCGCTGTTTGCGGTTGAACAGGGTGCGTATGAGGTTACGGCGTTCGTTCCTCCGGTTGTCGTCTCGGTGCCGCGTACATGTTTTGGTGATCATCCTGACATCAATGGCGGGTGGCCCGGTGGCGGCGGTGATGCGCCGGGACTTGCGAGTGGGCCGGCATATACGGGCGACGGCGGTCGAGGTTGGGCATGAGCGAAAGCTACGACGAGCGAAAGAAGCGCCCGTTTCGCAAGCAATTGACGGCCACGTTTTGGTCGCCGTCGTCGCAGCACGGGTTTGCCGAAAACGTCGGCCTAGCCGTATTCGGGGAACGCGGGGTCGACCTGGGGCGTGCGATCCTCCCGGCCCCGTTTGAATTTGGAGAAAGTGTCGGGGCCAATCGGGAGGCAACGCTTTCCGCCCAGCCTGTCACCGACAAGAAAACCTACTGACGCAACGCGCCTGGCGGGGTTCTGGGAGGTCAAATGATCAATGTGAGCAGTGCAATCATACCCATTCCGATAACCAGCACTGCGAGTGCTACGGCATCGTAGTCCAGCCAATAAAGCCTTTGTTGCATGGTACGCGCCTCCCTGTTCCAAATCCTGGTGAGCGAGAGGGCCACCGAGACAACGCCTCCCGATGCTTCGCGTTCCCATGTCCATAAAGAAAAGCACCACCAGCCAGGAGATCGGCAAGCCGGTCAGTTTTTGGTAGAAGTCATGAAGGTCATGACGCGCCGCCCGGCTGCGTTGTGCGTCGCTGGCAGCGGGCGGGTCGGGGCGCTTAGGATGCGTCTAGGAAATCCGTGGACGTCTGATAGATAATTCTTCGATGAACAACCTACATTATCAGCGCGCTGACTATTCTGTTGTCGTGAAGAACAGGGCACCTCCGCCAAAGGCGTGGAGGTGGGAGATTTACCGGGCCGGAAACGCCAACCCGATCAAGCTCTCATCGATCTATTTCGAGACTACGGCGGCGGCCAGGCGGGCAGGGAAGGATGCCCTCAAGGAGCTGTTGAACAAGCTCTTCGCCTGATCCGTATTTGCGTGCTATTTCGGCATCATGTTGTCGCATACCCTGCCGGCCGGCTTTATCGCGCCTTCGCGGCCGCGACGAGGCGATCAGGCCTTCCTTCCGCGGAACGGTATTCAATGGCGATGTTCCGACCTTCGATGTAGCCGAGGTCGCGCAGCCCTTGCCGAAAGTGGTCCCAGATGGCTGCGTTATCGATGATGCCGATGCGCCGTACGCGGTCGCCCTGCTGCGCGCGCGCCGCGAGCGGCAATGTGGCCGCCGCTCCACCGAGGAGCGTGATGAACTCGCGACGGTTGTTCATTCGATAACCTCGTCGGCACGCGCGAGCAGCGTTGGCGGCACATCGAGGCCGAGCGCCTTGGCGGTCTTGAGGTTAATGACCAACTCGAATTTGGTCGACTGCTCCACCGGGAGATCGACTGGCTTCGTGCCTCGCAGAATTCTGTCGGCGTAGTCGGCAGCGCGCCGGTACATGGTCGAGAAGTTCACCCCGTAAGAGACGAGGCCACCGACCTCCACGTATTCTCGGAACGCGAAGCTCGTCGGTAGTCGGTTTTTCATGGCGAGCTGTGCGATTTGCGTGCGCCCGCGGAAGATGGGTGCAGACTCCAACACGAAAATCGCGTCGGCGCGGGACCGCATTGTGACGCGGAACGCGTTCTCGAAGTCGTACGGCGGATTTTGCAGGTTCAATGGCTGGAGCTCGAGACCCACCGACCGGTTTGCCGCTTCCACCGCATTGAGTTGGTCAGCCGTGAACGAATCTGAGAGGACGGCGATTCGGCCAACCGACGGCAGCATCTCCTTGAACAGCCCGAACCGTTTGGCCAACAACTCGAGGTGCTGGAAGAATAGCCCTGTGATATTCCCGCCAGGCCGAGCGAGACTATCGATGTAACCAAGCGCGATCGGGTCGTAGTTAATCGCCACCATGAGAATGGGGATCGTAGCCGTGGCTCGCTTGGCGGCACGAGTTGCGGGATCGGTGGCCGTAACGATAACGTTCACGTCGAGACGGACCAGGTCGGCAGCAAGGTCGGGCAGCCTATCGGCCTCTCCCTCGGCGTTCCGGTACTCGATGATGATGTTCTGGCCTTCGATGTAGCCCAGGTCGCGCAATCTTTGCCCAAAGGCCTGGAAGAAGGGCACTGTGCGGGGGTTCGCAGTCGACAAATAGCCGATTCGAGCGATCTTGCCGGATTTCTCCGCGCGCGCCGCGAGCGGCAATGTGGCCGCCGCTCCACCGAGGAGCGTGATGAACTCGCGACGGTTGTTCATTCGATAACCTCGTCGGCGAGCGCCATTAGCTTGTCCGGTATCGTCAGCCCGAGCGCCTTGGCGGTCTTGAGGTTGATAACGAGATCAAACTTGGTCGGCTGCTCGACCGGGATGTCGCTGGGCTTCGCGCCGCGCAAAATCTTATCAACATAATTGCCTGCGCGCCGGAACAGGTCCAGATAGTTTGCTCCATAGGACATGAGACCCCCCGCTTCGACCATGTCCCGAAAACCGTACACAGTGGGCAGTCGCGCATCGAGGGCCAATGTGCTGATGCGAACCCGGTTGTTATTGACCAGCGTGTCGGCAGTGACATAGAGCGCCTCCGCTTGGCCTTTTAGTGCCGTGAATGCCGCCGAGATATCCTCCGCACGTCGGATTTCTGCGGTGACGACATCGAGACCCTGCGCCTTGCTAATTGCCAGCATCGCTTCGGGAAAGTCGGCGTTTGCCATGATCGCCAATCGGCGAAG
>Ga0070699_100003062_pt1 | contig 14827 bp, 14 predicted proteins | sample KBSK1503metaG_FD_65473 | JGI IMG/M metagenome (GOLD analysis project Ga0070699, IMG submission 65473) | Corn, switchgrass and miscanthus rhizosphere microbial communities from Kellogg Biological Station, Michigan, USA - KBS K1-50-3 metaG | ecosystem: Host-associated > Plants > Roots >...
GACCGATGGGGCAAATGCACTTACAGCGCGCCCTCGAATTGCCCGATGGACCGAAACTGGTCATTGCCACGGAGATCAGTGATGAACGATTACAGACTCTGAACGATATGTTTGCTCCGCTGGCAGAGAAGAACAAGCGCAAGATTCTGTTCTTCAACCCGAATACCGCCAAAGAATCTTTCTACGATTTTGTGATGAGGGCAACCAATCATCAAGGCGCGGACGATGTCGTGGTCAGTGTGCCGGTTGCCAAACTGATGGAAGAAGCCGACACGGTGATGAAGCCCGATGGAATGTTAGTTTTCTTCGCAGGTGTTCCCAATGGTACGATGGGCAACGTGAATCTCAGCAATGTCTATCTTTCGAATGCCCAGTACACTGGCACCTCAGGCTTGACAATTCACGATCAGGCTTCCGTAATGGAGCGCAGAATCGCAGGGACGTTATCGCCCGGTCGTTCTGTCGCAGCTATCGGTGGGATGGAGACGGCAGCGGATGCCCTCCAATCAGTGATGGAGAGCAAATATCCAGGCAAGGTCGTTATCTTTCCGCAGATTCATAATTTGCCATTGACGAGTCTCAAGGAATTAAAGGAGCGCATTCCGGAAGTCGCCTCTAAACTCGGCGAAGACCTGATGTGGACGAATGAAGCCGAACAGGCGTTGATCGAAAAGCTTTGGCAGGAACCTGTGTAAATCGTCTGCACATGGGAGCCCAAATGATTTATACACTCACCCTCAATCCAGCCATTGACCGCGAACTCACAGTCGCTGAGGTGCAATTTGATTCGGTGCTATCGGCGGTCAAGTCGCAGGTGGATTTCGGCGGCAAGGGCTTTAACGTTTCCCGCCTGTTGAAATCGATGGGCATGCCTAGTACCGCGCTTGGTTTTATCGGCGGCAGAACTGGCGAGAGACTTCGTTCTGGTTTGCAGGCTCTTGATATCGCAACCGATTTTGTTTCAATTTCTGGTGAGACGCGCACCAACATCAGTATTGTGACTGAGAAACATGACCACTACATTAAGGTCAATGAAAAAGGGCCGCTGGTGGATGAAGTCAAGCAGTGCGAACTGCTGGACAAAATTGCCTCGATCGCCTCAGCTGGAGACTGGTGGGTGCTTGCAGGAAGTTTACCTCCCGGTGTCCCTGACTCGTTCTATGCTCAGATCATCGAGAGCCTCAATGAACATCAAGCCATCAGCATTCTCGACACAACAGGAGAAAGTTTAAGATTAGCATGTGAGGCAAAACCGTTCCTCATAAAACCCAACGCCGAAGAGACTCAAAAATTGACAGGTCTGCCCGTAAATACTGTCTCCCAAATTTCCATCGCCGCTGCTGAACTGCGCAGGATGGGTGCGCAAAATGTGGTCATCTCAATGGGCAAGAAAGGCGCACTCCTACAAACCGCAGAAGGAAGTTGGCTAGTACACAGCCCGAAGATCAAAGAGAAGAATCCCATCGGTGCCGGCGACTCGATGGTCGGCGGGTTGGTCTGGGCTTTATCACAGGGATATGCTATCAAGGAATCGCTAGGCTGGGGCGCCGCCAGCGGAGCCGCCACCGCTTCCAAGAGTGGTACAGAAGTTGGTTCACGTGCATTGATCGATGAATTGTTTCAACAGGTTACTTATGAAGCTCTCTAACGGAGGCTGACATGCCATTCGAAGTACATCAGGAAAAAAATTACTCACAAGAACAAGGCAAAGTCTATGACGCGGCAATGAAATCCGTGGAAACATTGAAAGGCAAGATCATTTCCTCCAAGCCTGCAGACTTTCGTTTTGAAGTGAAATTCGACAAGACACTCCTTGGTAAAGTCCTGGGTGATCGGACACAAATGACCTTCATCGTTCAAGCCGAGGATGCAGGAAGCAAAGTCGTTATGGATATCTATCCGCTGGATGCGGTGGGGCGCAAGTTGATGTTCGGTGCGCGGAAAGGTGTCTCAGAAGAAGTTATTAGCTTGTTTACCAAGGACTTGGAGGCGAATTTGAAATAAGAGAAATTGGAGATACTCATCATGGTGAAATCAACTTTACGCCGTCATCAAATTAGGTCGATACTATAGTGCCTCCGTCAGGATATCTTCACTCCCCACCAGCGGGCATCCCCTACAGGGGACGATGTCGCAAACCGCTCGGCGCTAGCGCGAGAAGACTATGACGACCTGGTTCACCCATATCGGTATCAGCGTGGCCCAATAACCTGTCATCCAAGTCAAGCCAACCACGCCGCCCCATGCATTGGCATCGCTTGTCTGGTTTCTCACGTGCATGGATCGCCACAGCCCTTCCTTTAGCAGCTTCCAGTTCACTCCTGTCCCCTGTTCAACCACCTTATGACTCTGCTTGGCATCCGCACGCAGAATGCGAGGTGAATAAACTGCCAGGGGAGATACACGCTTCCAAAGAGCAGGTTCAGGCGAAGGAGAATTTCCGCATCGCCGAGCATGTCGATGGTCAGGTAAAGATAGAGGCTGGTAAGCGTGTTGATCGCGAAAATGTTTGCCCATCCCAGTTCTTCGTAGTAGTAGAATGCCAGCTGCCTGGTCAGTATGGCTCCCCAGACGAAGCGCTGGGAGATCACCACCTGCAGGATCATCGCCCAGGATAAAACGTTCACCCATCCGGTGTGCTCGATATTGAGCAGACGAATCACGTGAGAAAATTGATAGATGAAAGCCACCTCGGAGAAGGTAGCCAACAGACGCGTCAGGAAGATCGAGGAGAACAGGGAGTCGTGGAATACGACATTGTCCTTGTATTGAACGGGAAAGAGGCAGCGATACGCGGACACCGCAAAGAGAATCCGCGCGGGAACGAGGATGTGTGTATCCACCATGCTTGAAGAAAGGGTGTAAGTATTCGCCAGGAAATAGAGATTGATGAAAACCCCGAGCTTCAACAACCAGAGAAAAATCGTGAAATCATTGAGCATTGGTAAATCCTGATTCCAAGCTGCAGAGCGCAGAAGCGGATATAATGCGAAAAAGTTAGTGGTTATAAGGGATTATACAGCCTGTGTAGGCTATATAATCGGTAGTTGGGCGGCTCTCAATCGCAGTCCTGATTGAGCAAAACAAAACATTATGAGTGAGGCAAAACAGCTAATCCTACAGAAATACGGTGTGTCGTCGAATGCGTTGATCCGGAAGGGGATGGAAGCCGAAGTCGCAACAGCCGTGAGTTAAGTCTCAGCCCGGTTGTTGCCACTTCGGCCCCGCCATCTGATCTATCTCCTGCCATCGTCGGCAAGTTGACGGGTCAACACCATACTACTATGGGTCTACTATTCGACCTGGCTCAGCACGGTGTTCTGGAAATACGTGAAGAAAAAGGGCCCTGGGGAACGAAGAAACACATTTTGGAACGCAAGGCTTCCAAGCTCGTCTTGAAGCCGTATGAACAAAGTTTGCTGAATATCATATTCAGATCAGGTGAAGTGCAAATCAACATGAGTGACATCCCGACGCGATTGGCGTCGAAGAAACACCTTTTTGATGAATCCCTGGAGCAGGAACTGATCATGCGCGGCTGGCTTGACCTGGAGCGCCAACAAAAACGCACAACCCTGCTGGCAACCGGGTTTATCGTGATGGTCCTTGTGATGGGATTGTTCGTTGCCATGCTCCTGATTGGAGGTATACCCGACAATAATATCAATCTGGCAGTGCTGTTTGCCGGGCTGGCAGGCGTGTGCGCGGGAGTATTCATGCTCTGCATTGCCTTGTTAATATAATATACGCGGGGCTGTTCTCCGTGATGACACCGGCAGGCGAAGAACAGGCAGCGCGTTGGAAAGGCTTTGCTGCATATCTTGAGCAGGTCAGTAAAGAAGATGCACCTGCCATCCGCCCTGATTATTTCGAACGCTATTTACCTTATGCCGCCGTATTTGGCCTGGGATCGCATTGGGCAAAATATTTCCAGAGTCTTGGCGGTGTGCCTTTGCCGATCTGGTTTCACGCCACAGCAGGTGGTGAGGCTGATTTCAGCGCCATAGTCGCGGTGATGGCTTCCTCAGATACTGCCGGTGCAGGAGGTGATGGAGGCGCGTCAGCTGGAGCTTCCGGCGGCGGCTCCAGCGGCGCGGGGTAGAAGTTGGTCACGGTTTCGACTATTACAGGAAGTTACCATGCTCTTCCGGCGCATTCTGGTCTGTAGATAATCTTCCCGATCTAGATTAGATAGAAGCAATCCGGGTTTGGTGCCCGGATTGCTTTTTTGAAGTTCTGAACTTCGTGGATGTTGCTATTTAAATTTTCCTGGAGGAATATGCAGTGCAAGGAGCTGCCCACCCTCCGCCAATTCAGCATCGGTTGCATAGTGGGCCTGCACATCCAACAAGTACCAGCCTTCGCCCAGGATCGAGGAAACGTCGATGATGCCAGAGGACTCTTCATCCTGGTTAAATGGGGCTGTGGCCGGGACACCAATGTTGCCAAAACGCGCCTGGTCATGCTGTGCAATCAGGGTCAATATATCGGTGGCGATGCTGTATTGCCAGATCTTGCCGAGGTGTGTCTGGTTCCCAACATCTTCCTGCAGTACGATTTGACCGCGGCTATTGATAGTCATGTTATCGAACATGTTGCCAGCCTCCGTGCCATCAAGCATGGCCTCAATGGTGCCGCCAAGTTCCGGCTGGGAGATATCGGTGAAATGGAGGCGATATAGGCGGCTGCGGCCAACCTGCGTGCCAATCCCGTCCTTGACCTGGTCATAGCGGTCGGTAGTGACGAAGTAGTAATCACTTGGGTTGCTTGAGTCCCATTGACCATCTTCCGGGCGGAGGAACTGCGTGCCACCCTTGTTGTCACTGAGGGTTTCCAGTTGCGCTGCGGTCAGTCCGGACACATCGCCCTCGTTCTCGAGGGTAAAGGTGCCATTGAGCGGGGTGGCGCGGTCCTCGTTGGTCGCCCCAGAGGCATCGGGGGGCAAGCCATTGACCTTAACGACATAGAGATTATCGTTGGGACTCTGGCGGGTGAGTCCGGCACGCTCGACCACGTTGCCGATGGTCTGCTTGTCGCCGACCCACACATAGACCTGGCCGGCAGGGCTGGTGTCGTCATTTCCGACAACGATCGTCTTGTGCTGTGAGAGTGGGTTGACGAGGTTATTTTCCCACCCGAATAAACCCTGGTGCGGCAGTTCGTAGGCGGTGTTGGCTTGGTTGCCAGGGATGTTCGAGTCATCGGTGGCGATGAAGGCAAATTGTCGACCGAAATCAATGCGAGCTTCCTGCCCTTGAGGGGTTAACTGCGTACCGCTGGATTCTTCACCACTCTCGAATATTAAGGCATCGGTTCCATAAGTGATGCCCGTGGTCGGATCAGTCCAAAGATGGGCATTGGAGGCACCCAAGTCGGCAGAGCACAACCGGGCGATGATGGTTGTATCGCCTGGAAGATAGCTGGTGTGAAGAGTGCCAGTCGCCGGATTGTTGTTGCTTAGGTAAATGCTGGTGTTGTCGCCGATGAAATCGTTGACGGATACCACGCTCAGATCAGATTTGTTGATGATCCACTCCGAGACGAAGGCGCCGATGTTGCCGTGGGCGCGCGGTGTTCCTATAGTATTGCCCAATTCATGATTCATCAATAAAGTGAATGTGCCATCACCATTATCGAAGGCTCCCAAACCATCCGGGATTCCGACCATGCGATAAGGTGTTACACCATCTGGCTTAAAATTGGCGGAATCGCCGACAGTGAAGATGGCCTTTGTCACTACCCCTGAACGACTGCGGACAATATAAGGCGATTGTGAACTGCTTGGTCCTGTAATAGCATTGGCCAATGCTGTCCCAACTGTGACGAAAACCAAGATTCCTGCAAGAAACACGCCACTAAGGGATTTTGTACTAATTTTCATTTTTACTCCTCTATGATCTGGGGGGAATTGGAAACACAAAACAAAACCATTCTATGTCCTCAGTTTGAACATCTAATTAAGGCTGGTTTAAGAAGCTGTAATATTTTTGTTAAGTACGGGTGTTTACAAAATTTTGATATCAGCTATCGCGATTGACTTGTATAACAAATGACTATTTTAGAAAACATTCCTATGACGACATTAATACTGCCTCAGCCGACTCAAAATGCGAGTAGATGGGAATAATTGCTGGAATACCAGTTACTTCAAGTACGTTTTGTACCTCAGGGATCGTGCTGCCTAGGGATACTCGCCTTTTCTTAATATATTATCCGGATAATCCGTGTCCTTTATAAAACGAAGGACTACCCTCTGCGTAGTTCTTCGTTTTTTTCCAAGAAAAGGCTATTTTTTGGATTTCTTTTCTTTATACTTTACACCATTGATGCTTTCAAAATGCTCGTCCTGTGTCCAAAGGATTGCATTATAAGCACGAGCTGTTGCAAGAATGACGCTGTCTGCCATTGCTAGTTTTAGCTCATTTGAAATCTGCGCCGCATGAATGGCGATCTGTCTTTCAAGATCTATGATCGTTCCAAGCGACATGATCCCCATAGCGTCCAGTGCGCGTTCCTCCCCATACTCGTGGAGGACTCGTTTGAACACCTCATATAAACAGATGGTCGGAACGAGCAGGTTTTCGGTATCAATAATCAATGGCTCAAAAAAATTAGCATTCACATCATCCGCGATGTATTCGATCCAGCCCGATGAATCAACAATGTTCATTACCGCTCCTCATCAACCTCTTCTCGAATCTTGTCTGCATTCATGCCCTTAAGCATTCCTCGTGCTTTTTTAATAGGAGGCACAATTACAACGCGTAGTGTGCCATTGTACGGAATAAACATCAGCCTTTGACCTGGCTTGAGGTTAAACTGTTTACGAACTTCACGCGGGATGACTACTTGATATTTGGAAGAAATGGTTACTGCCTCCATCGCTTTACATCTCCTTATCGACGCTAAATCGTAAGCCAATTATAACCCTAAAACTGTGGAAGCCTTGAAAGTTTCGCGTTATGAAAATAATTGTGCTAAAAGAACCATTCTTATCTATAACTTTTCAGCAGTAAAACGGCTGGTAGAAAGTCCGAGTTTCTTTCAGTGACTTCAACTAAATGCAAATTTTCGCAGGTAAGCCCGGTCTGGACTTCTGAGTTCTCACGCGCGCGGCCCCAAAACCTATCGAGGCCACCAGAGACAACGCGAAACAACCGACCCACCTTTTAATTTACGCAGATATTGTTAGTTGGAGTATATTTATCCAAAAATCGTGCTCCATTGCTGGCAACAATTGTCATGAGAGAAAGTGTATGGCAAAGCCTCTTAAGCGTAGAGAAGCAACATCCGACCGTAATCTCACATGGGGCTAACAATAGTTGTCCGCCATCGACTCCATGCTGTTATTGTATCCTGTATAATTGTACCCATGAGCATACCCCAATACCTACGGTTAAGGGATACTCGCCAAAAGTAATCCATCACAGAGCACCACAGTAGTTACGCGTCGCTGTTTCCAATCTCCTCGGGACCGCCAAGATTAAGACAAAAAACCGACCAAAAATGGTCGGTTTTTTTGTTGTTTTATGCTAATTACCTCAGAATAATAGGCCCCATAAGGTTAACATGATCTCCCGCACATTTCAACAAACAGTGGAACGAACCTTATTACAGGCTTTGATCCTAAAACCATAAATACTGGATTCTAAGGTGTCCAGATTGTCCCATCAGGCCAACGGCTTTGAGTCCATTCAATTGGCGGTATGTTGATTGGATACTTTGCCGCTTTCTTTTCGTCAATGTCGATTCCCAAACCAGACTTGTCATTGGGCCATAAATAGCCGTGGTGTAATTCAGGAATACCTGGGAAGACTTCTTTTAATGGATCACCAAAATAAATCATTTCCTGAATACCAAAATTGTGACATGCAAGATCAAGATGAAGGTTTGCCGCATGACCTACAGGCGATGTATCACCAGGTCCGTGCCAGGCAGTGCGCACACCGAATGCTTCACACAAGGAAGCAAGCTTTCGTGCCGGAGTGATTCCGCCGAGTTGTGAGATGTGCGAGCGGATGAAATCGATCAATTGTTCAGCGATCAGCATACGCCATTCCAACGGATTATTATGCAATTCGCCCATCGCGATCGGTATGGCAGATTGACTACGCAGACGGCGGAACCACTCAATCTGGTCAGGAGCAAGCGGGTCTTCGAGGAAGAACAAGCGATACGGTTCCAAAGCCTTTGCCATGCGAATCGCATCGATGGGTGTAAGCCTTTCATGAATATCATGAAGCAAAAATAGATCGTAGCCAATCTTACTGCGAACATATTCAAACAACGGCGGAATGGAGCGCGCATACCAATCAGGGTCATAATACGCGCCAGGAAAATTGCTCTGAATATTATCCATGGTCTTCATGCGATGTGTAGCTTGCGGGGCTTTTTTACCGGGTCGCGTATTCTTCTTGTTCAGGTCTTTCACACGACCACCGTAACCGCCCATTTGCAGGCGCACAGCCAGCGCGCCCTCAGCTTGATATTTGAGAACATTATCCAGCACTTCTTTCGGCTCGCGCCCATCGGCATGACGATAGACCATTGCCGCCTCCCGACACTTGCCGCCCAACAAATCATAGACGGGCATGTTCGCGACCTTGCCTTTGATATCCCATAGTGCCTGGTCCACACCGCTGATAGCATTGTTCAGTACGGGTCCATTACGCCAATATGAATTGACATACATCATGTGCCACAAGTCTTCGATATTTGCCGGGTCACGTCCCTTTAACAACGGAGCCAGATATTCCTCCACTGCTTTTGCCACCAGCGTAGGGCGTTGGGTGAATGTTGCGCAACCAACCCCATAAAGACCGGCCTGGTCAGTTTCAACTTTGACGATAACAAGCGCAATGCCATCTGGCGCAGTGAGGATGGGTTTTACATTTGTGATTTTCACAGCATTATCCTTTTCAAATAATTTTGAAAATTGACCGAGAACGCTTACTTTTTACATCACAGATTATTAATATTACTTAATCAAAAAAATCCTTATCTTCGGCTGGAAGATACTGACGTGCTTGTTCCACCTTGAAATCCACGCCCAAGCCGGGAGTATCCCAAACTTCAATGAGTCCATCTTTGACAATGGGGTTGGGTAAACCCTCGATGATGTCATACCACCATTCAGGCTTTGCAATTGGATATTCAAAAGCAATGTAGTTTTGCGGAAGTGTGGCACAGACCTGAACAAGCGCCACCAGTCCGATCAAACCATCAAAGACGCCGTGTGGCGCCATCATGATTCCGTGCAAGTCAGCGTATTCTGTGACCCATTTCAGTTCAGCTAAACCACCGATGTCTTCTGGGTCAGGTCCAATCACACGGACAGCATGTTTTTCAATCAACTCTTTGAAATTCTGACGCAAATAAATTTGCTCGCCGGTGTGAATGGGAGTGGAGGTTGCCTGCGTCACCTCACGATAGACATCTGCCAATGTATAAGGTGTGTAATCGCCTGTGATCAAATCTTCCATCCACATGAGGTTGAATGGTTCGAGGGCGCGCGCCACACGGATCGCATCTGGCACCATCCAGCCGGGACCGCAATCGAGCGCGAGTCCAATTTCATCACCCAGCATCGACTTCATCGCTTCCACACAAACAATGATATGCTTCATACTTTTTTCTGTCAGCAATCCGCGGTTGGCATGCGGAGTGTCATACATCGCAACTATATTACCCTTCGGCTGAAAGTAAGGGTTGCCTTGCGGCGCAACTCCGCGCGGTTCATCGTAAGAAAAATTGGGGATGTGATAAGGCATCGCACTGTGAAACCCGATCGGAGATTTAATGATCGTAAATCCTTCGGCTGCGGCTTTCATCTTGCGCATATCGTCAGCATAATCTTCCGGGTTATATCCTGTCATCGCGAAGCGCACACCGCCATTATACACACGGACTTTGTCGCGGGTTTTACCTCCGAGAAGTTTATATACTGGAATACCAGCGGCTTTTCCGGCAATATCCCATAAAGCCATTTCAATTGCGCTGACGGCACTGCCCCAGGGTTTGAAACTTCCCATGCGGCGGATCTTCATCATGACACGTTCTACATTGGTTGGGTCTTCGCCGATCAAGTAGTTTTTGTAAAACAGCACATGCGGTTTGAGATAAGGCTTGGTGTTCTCGGCTTGACCGTAGCCATACAGCCCCTCGTCAGTGTTGATGCGGATCACAGGGTTTTGACCAATGACCGCACATTTGAGATCGGTGATTTTCATCCAATCATCCTTTGGCTTCGGCGTTGACACGTTCCAGCAGCGCTTTCATATAACCAATCGTGTATGCCGTTCCGACTTGCGGATGACTGCCCATTTCGGGAATATGATCGGCGATGAATACGCCGTCAAAATCCACCACACGCATGGCTTTCAGCACCCGATACATATCCATGTAACCATCGTCAATAAATGTTTCAACGAAGTGCGGCAGTGGCTGGTCCACATTGCGGAAGTGCACCTTGAAAAGTTTTTTACGCTCACCAAAATAGCGGATCGTTTCAAACACATCCCTACCCATCTTCGAGCCGCCTTCAGCCCAGCAACCAACACATAGACATATGCCCACGTTCGGGCTATCGGCGATTTCGAGGGCGCGTTTGTAGCCATCGAAGCTGCTAAAGATACAACGTGGGATGCCTCCCAATTCTTCCACAGGTGGATCATCAGGATGAATGCCGATTCTGACTCCCGCCTCTTCTGCCACTGGCGCGACTTGCTTGATGAAGTAGATGAAGCTTTCCCAGATTTCTTCTTCCGTGTAAACACGCTCGTGTGTCAGCGAACCTTCATATGTCTGTCCGACCCACCAGCCTTTGCCGATCTTTTCGAGATCGAAGGCGCGAGCGGAGGCATTGCCGCGTGTTAATTCACGTTCGGTGTTCCAGATGCCATTTGCCATATGAGCATATGTAGTGTAAGGAATACCTGCCTTGCCTAGGTTGCGCAAATGCGTTTTATATTCTTCGATCTTTTCATCACGACCAGGCAAACCCAATGTGATGGCATCCTGATTATGGACACTGGAATTTCCGAAGCCGTAGACTTTCAATCCAGCAGATTCGAATAATTCTTTACGACTGGCATAATAATCATAACTGGCTTTATCGCCGCCCGTCCACAGAACAACGTACTCGACGCCCATTTGACAGATGAAGTCGAGGTCTTCCTGAGTAGGTTCGGGCGTGACCTGCGCAGCGATTTTCATACCGGGAGAGATAGGGGTGAGGGTCATGTTAGTCTCCTACGACCAAAGCCGATCCCAGCTTCGTTCCGTATCCCACTGTGGAGTTGGTTCGAAGAAGCCACGGTCTTCGGGAATGAGATGTTCTTTTATTGCATCTTCATTCAATGTGAAGCCAAGACCGGGCGCGTCAGGAACGGTGATATATCCATTTTGAATAACAGACTTTGAACCTGTATCAATAAAATCGCTCCAGAACTGCACATCGGTAAAGTGATGTTCTAATGCGATGAAGTTCTCGGTCGCCGCTGCGCAATGGACAGCTGCCATGGTGCTAATGGGTGTGCCTGCCATATGGAGCGCCATGCTAATGCCATACTCTTGCGCGATATCGCCAATCTTTTTTGTTTCAAGAATGCCACCGCTGGTAGCGAGATCAGGATGAATTACATTGACAGCATGTGCTTGCAACAAAGGTAGAAAATTTTCCTTGAGATAAATATCCTCACCTGTGCAAACCGGCGTATTCAGAGCACGTTCCATTTGTACCCATTGATCAGTAAACTGCCATGGCACCATATCTTCGAGCCAGGCAAGATTGTATGGTTCCAGGCCTTCACCCAAACGAATACAATCGTCTACGCTAATGTGACCAAAGTGATCGGCAGCGATCGGGACTTCATAGCCGACAACATCGCGAACCTGCCCCACATATTCACATAACATCTGGATACCTTTCGGCGTGAGACGCACATGCGTGAACGGATGCTGAATTCTGTTGATATCAAGCATTCGCTCCAATTCAGTTCCATCATCTGTTTTCAAGAATCCCGCTGGATAGGTAAGCGCATCCTTCACACCAATGAGTGGTTGAATACCAATATCCATCTTAAGCATAGTGAAGCCGCGTGCCAGGCGCTCTTTGAGTTTATGCCCCATTGCTTCGCCGGTTGGTTCATTCGGAGTGTCGCAATACATGCGGATCGCATCGCGGAATTTTCCACCCGCGAGCGCATACGCTGGGACGCCATAAGCCTTGCCTGCCAAATCCATCAACGCCATCTCGACGCCGCACACACCTCCACCTTGTCTGGCGTGGTGACCAAATTGTTTTATCTTGCGAAAAACTTTATCCACGTTGCATGGATTCTCGTCAAGCAGTCGACTCTTAAGCATCAATGCATATGTCTTGCTCGCACCATCGCGCACTTCACCATAGCCGCTCAGCCCTTGATTTGTATCAATACGGATGATGGGGAAGCGCCACCCTCCCCAGCCGACAGTTGCCGCGCGGACATCCGTGATCTTTAAATCGCCCGGACGTGAATTTTGGTTGACATTGTCTTCGGGTGGCACGCTCATTTATTGTTTGCCTTTCGCCAGGACGTAAAATCTGCTTCGATATCTTCGCGCCACGGCGAGACGTCAATTTCGCCACTGGTGTATTTACCTTCTGCCAAACGCCTCTTGCCAAACTCATCGCGGACACGCGTCGCTTCGCTGGCTTCAACCACTTCCTGCACAAGATGCGGCGGGATGAAAATGACTCCGGTGTTGGTACCCAACACAACGTCGCCGGGAAGAACCGTTACGCTACCGATACGAACCGGGATGTTAATGCCCTCTAAAGTTTCGTCCGCAATGGCAGTGGGATGAACGTCACGCATGAAAAAATTCACGTCGGTCAGAGTCACAAGTCCGGGTAGGTCACGAATCGCACCATCCACAACGAGACCAGCGCGTGTGCGTGTGCGGACCGCAGTGCCAAGGTTGTCACCGACGATTGTCCCGTTTTCGATTTTGCCGCGCAGGTCAACGACCATAACATCATGAAGTTGAAGGGACTCAATGATCCACGAATTCTGTCCGCCGATCTTTCCGCGGCCTTCGGCGGTGCCCGCTTCTTGAATAGCATCATGGTAATCAGGGCGATGCGGCAAGAATGATGCAGTTAGCGCGCGGCCCACAAGTACAACTCCCGGATGAGTCTGCATGAAGCCGCCCACGAATTGACGATGATAGCCATGATTCTTCAAAACAGCCCAGGCTTCCTCGGTGGTTACCAGTTTCATGCGCTCAAGCAAATCCTCCGGCACCTGCGGTCGCCCATCGGGGAAGCGGTCGAAGGGATTGAGTTTGGTCAGATGGATCAAATCTTCTTTGGACGGTTGAATGTGCATGTGATGAACTCCAATAGTGAATTGTTATTGCGACCATCTCGTTGGTTGACGATCCCAACGATGGGCGCGTAATTTTTGGATCAGATCGGGTGCCAATGCGCCAGCATCACTTGTGGCGATGTTCATTTCCGTGTTCCTAAGTTTTCGCATTCCTGGAATAATTGTACTGATGTCAGGATTCGCCAGGATGAATCGCAGTGCCATTTCAGGCATGGTCATGCCGGAGGGAACCAATGGTCGAAGTGCTTCTGCGTGCTCTACACTCGCTTTGAGGTTTTCCGGTACGAAGTAAGTGTTGCGCCAGTCGCCTTCGGGCCATTTGCTATCGAGAGTCAAAGTCCCGGTGAGGGTACCCTCATCAAACGGCACACGGGCGATCACACCAATATTTAACTCGCGACAGACCGGAAACAATTTGTCTTCGGGATTCTGATCAAAGATGTTGTAGATCACCTGCACCGCATCAATCATGCCGGTACTTAAGGCCTTGATCGCATTGACAGGTTCCCAGCGGTCGATGCTAATGCCTGCGGCTAGAATCAAGCCCTCCCTTTTAAGATCGTCGAGAGCGCGCTGCCAGCGTGAATCTTCAGCCCATGAGTCATCCCAGGTATGGAACTGGATCAGGTCCATTTGAGGCAATCCAAGGTTTTTCAAACTGCTTTCAACATATTTACGGATGTGGTCGGGAGGATAGCAATCATCGAGCGAATATTCAGGCTCGGCGGGCCATTTGAAATTCCTAGGTGGGATTTTGCTGGCAACATACAATTTTTGGTCGGGGTAGGCACGAACCAGTTGCCCTAAAAGTTTTTCACTATGTCCACGTCCATAAGCCCAGGCTGTATCAAAGAAATTACAGCCGAGTTCAACACAGCGATGTAGAGATTTCAAAGATTCTTCATCGTCAGAGCCTGTCCAGCCTGCGAGACCCCACATCCCATAACCAATATCGCTCACCTGCCAGCCGGTCCTGCCAAAAGTTCGGTATTGCATTCACTCTCCTTTATTGATCGTGTTTCCAGCCCAGCAAACGCTCTGCCTTACTGGAATTAAAAAAGCTCTTATTCCCGCTTAGATCGCCGCGGATGGGTACATCGGGAAAGAATTTCTGCTTAAGTTCCAGTGATGGAATTTCTGTTATGGTGTCTGGCGCGGTAATATAAAAAACTTCATGTCCTATAAAATCGGCGGTCAGCGAAAGCAGGCAGGCTTGCGCGGCGGAGCTGTGCAATGTATAAGCCCATAGATTTTTTACAGCGGCGTCCGTCTGGCTATAGCCTTTCGCCCGAACGGCAAAATCCCTTTTGGGAATCACCCAGTGGAAGCGCATGCTAGCAATGGTCATCTCTTCATAGCGCCGTGCAAAAGAATTACCCTGTTCCTCGCAAATCCATTTGGAAAGGCTATACGGGTCTTCATTGTATGTAGGATGTTCCTCATCAAGCGGGAAATAA
>Ga0070699_100003063_pt1 | contig 14827 bp, 6 predicted proteins | sample KBSK1503metaG_FD_65473 | JGI IMG/M metagenome (GOLD analysis project Ga0070699, IMG submission 65473) | Corn, switchgrass and miscanthus rhizosphere microbial communities from Kellogg Biological Station, Michigan, USA - KBS K1-50-3 metaG | ecosystem: Host-associated > Plants > Roots >...
TGGCCTGACCAGCATGCAGGAGCGCGCCGATCGCATCGGCGGCTCGCTGACGATCGTCACGGCGCCGCGCGCCGGAACGGAAGTCGTTTTAGCCTGGGAGCCGCCGGCGTTCAGCATTCCGACTTCATGACCGGGTCCCACGGGGTTCTCGTCGTCGACGATCACGCGCTCGTGCGAACCGGCGTCGTCAACATCATCAGTCACGAATCCGATCTGCGCGTGGTCGCTGAAGCATCGAATGGCGCAGAGGCCGTCGACGCCTTCGCGAAGCATCATCCCGACGTCACGCTGCTCGATCTGCGGATGCCGGTGATGGAAGGCGTCGAGGCGGTGCGCCAGATTCGCGAGCTCGATCCGAATGCGAAGGTCATCGTGCTCACAACCTACGACACCGACGAAGACATCACGCGCGCGCTTAAGGCCGGAGCGAAGGCGTACGTGCTCAAGGACATCGCCGCTGATGCGCTGATCGCGTGCATCCATGATGTGCTTGCCGGGAAGACCTATCTGGCGCCGGCCGCCGCGGCGAAGCTCGCCGAGGGCGTGGCGCGGGTGCAGGTGACGCCGCGCGAGCTGTCGGCGCTGCGCCTGATGGCCGATGGGAAGAGCAACAAAGAAATCGCCAACACCCTCGGCATCAGCGAACGCACCGTCAAGACCCACCTCGGCCACCTGTTCGAGAAGCTCGGAGTGACGAGCCGGACGGAGGCGGTGAAGGTCGCCACTCGACGCGGCCTGGTGCGCATGGACTAGTGGAGGACAGCGGCCCTCCGCTGTCGGGGACAGCCGGGGGCGGCTGTCCTCCACGAAAGGGGTGCCCAAGGAGGCGATTCAATGAAGGTCGCCATACGCCGCGCTGCGCGTTTTCTCACGCGGCGCAACAGCAGTACTATTCTAGTTCGGGTTCAAAGATCGTCTAACGTTGCAGAATCACCGCCACGCTGCCGCGGAATCGGAGTCGTTCCGCGGCCGCACGCGTGCGAAGCAGGTCGACAAAATGAAGCGCCCTCCTCAGGAAGAAATTGAGACGACGAGTGTCCCTGCCGGGGAAGCGAAGGAAGCGGCGAAGCAGGCCGGGCTTCAGGCATTTGGGCCAGGCGACGTTTTGGCGGATCGCTATCGCGTGATCCGCTTCATCGCAAAGGGTGGGATGGGCGAGGTGTACGAGGCCGAGGATCTGACGTTGGGGGTGCGCGTCGCGCTGAAAACGATTCGTCCGGAAATTGCCACGAACCCAATTTCGGTAGAGCGATTCAAGCGCGAGATCAACATCGCACGGAGGATCACTCACCCAAACGTCTCACGCATTTACGACCTCGGGATCAATCGGGGAACATCCGACACGATGTTTCTGACGATGGAGTTCCTGGCCGGCGACACTCTTTCAACGCGTCTCACGCTCAGCGGCAAAATGACGGAGGGCGACTGCCTGCCTCTTGTGGAGCAAATCGCGGCAGGGCTGGCCGCCGCACATGAGGCCGGAGTCATTCACCGCGACTTCAAGAGCGCTAACGTCATGCTTGTCCCCAATCCGAACGGCGCCGGCGTGAGAGCGGTCGTTACAGATTTCGGATTGGCTCGCACGGCTGAAAGCGACCAGGCGCTGGGCACGCTCTCGGAGGCCGACGCAATCATGGGAACTCCAGCCTACATGGCGCCTGAACAGGTTGAAGGCCACCGCTTGACGCCGGCGGCTGACATCTACGCGTTCGGCGTCGTCTTATACGAGATGGTGACCGGGAAGCGGCCGTTTGCGGGAGACACGCCTCTATCGATGGCGGTTAAGCGTTTGACTGAAACTCCGGTTCCACCACGGGAACTTGTTCCATCACTCGAACCAGCTTGGGACGCGGTCATCATGCGCTGTCTTCAGCGCGACCCGTCTGCCCGCTTTGCCACCGCTCTTGATGTAGCCGGCGCTTTACACAGCGGCGAGACGCCGACGCTAATCCAGGCCAGAGGAGTTCCTGTCGCTTCGGCAAACAGAACGAGATGGCTTCTGGTGAGTATCCTCGTCGCGGCTGCAATCACGACAATCGGAATTGTGTGGTGGCCTGCGGCGAAGTCTCATTCAGTCGCAGCATCGGCCCCATCGCCGTCGACCCCGATTCGCCGCGGCGTTGCAGTCCTCGGTCTAAGCAACAACTCCGGGCGGGCAGACGCTGCATGGCTCTCTACAGCCATATCGGAAATGCTGGCCACGGAATTGGGCGCCGGCGGAAAGATTCGCATCATCTCGGGAGAACAGGTTGCGCGCGTGAAGGCAGATCTTGGAATCAGCGACTCGGAGGGATTTACGCCCGACGGTCTCCAAAAGATCCATAACCGGCTTGATGCTGAGTCGCTCGTCCTCGGTTCTTACACGTTGGTTGGACAACCGGACTCGCTGCTTCGAATCAATCTTCGGCTTTTGGATGCTGCGTCAGGAAAGGAGCTCGCTACATCGTCGACCAGCGGAACGGAGGCTCAGCTCTTCGATCTGGTTTCACGAGCGGGCGCACGCATCCGCCAGCAGCTCGGTCTCGGGGACCTGACTTCAACACAGGCAATCGAGCTGGAGGCATCCATTCCTTCGAACCGTGATGGTGTTCGTTACTACACCGAAGGGATTGCAAAACTTCGATCGCTCGACGCCACGGCGGCCGTCGACTCTCTGACCAAGGCGGTATCGTCAGACAACAAGCATCCGCTTATCCACGCCGCTCTTTCGGAGGCGTACTCCGTGCTTGGCAATGAAGCAAAGGCGAAAGAAGAGGCCTCGCGGGCAGTTGCACTCTCGGAAAAACTCGGGCCTGATCAGAAGCTTCAGATCGAAGCCGGTTTTCATAAGGCGGCGAAGGAGTGGGGAAAGGCCGTCGATGCGGAGAAGTCGCTGTTCGAGTCGTTTCCTGACAACATCGAATATGGATTGAACCTCGCGAACTCGCAAATCTCGGCGGGAAAGACGAAGGAAGCGCTGGTCACAATCGAGACGTTGCGAAAGCTTCCTTCACGCATCTCCGGTGACGGCCGGATCGATCTCGTAGAATCACGCGCTCGTCAGGAAATGGGAGACTTCGCGGGACAGAAAGCGTTCGCGGCGAAGGCGGCTACCAAGGGGCGGGCCACTGGATCGCGGCTGTTAGTGGCACGTGCTCGAATGCTGGAAGCGTCGGCCACGCTCGCATTGGGCGATCTCCCCGGTACGACCGCGGCAGTCGATGAGGCGCGGTCGCTGTTCGAGGCCGCGGGTGACAGAAGTGGAGTCGCGCGCGCACTGGAGCTCACAGCGCGCACTGTAAGTCAGCAGGGAGATTTGGAGGGTGAGCGTAAACTCCTCGAGCAGGCATTAGTGATCCATCGTCAGGTCGGAGATAGCAGCAGCGTTGCGCGCGTGCTCTCCAACATTGGCAAAGTTCTGTTCCTGCAGGGGCGCACCTCAGAGGCGCAGAAATACTTTGACGACGGCCTGGCCACGTTTCGCCAGATCGGCGCGAAATTCCCTGCCGCGTTAACGCTGAACAATATCGGAGCGATGATGTTCAACCGCGGCGATCTTCCAGCGGCACAAAAACGATATTCGCAGGCGCTGACGCTGTTCACGGACCTTGGAGACAAGTGGGGAACCGCGATGAGTCTCACCAACATCGCCGAAGTGTTGGAATGCAAAGGCGATCTCGATCAAGCCCGCGAAATGCACGAGGAATCACTTGCTCTCAACCGGGCGATCGGCGAGAAGGGCGGCAGTGCGTATGACCTGCTACGGCTGGGGGAGATTTACTCCCTCCGTGGCGAGCTCGTCGCCGCGCGTGACCGATATCAGGAGGCTCTGTCGATCCAGAACCAGATTGCTGACAAGCTCGGTGCGGCTGACTCACGAGTGGCACTCGCCAGCCTTGCGATTGAACAGGGACATCCTGCCGAGGCCGAAAAGCAGGCTCGAGAGGCCGAGGAGATTTTGCGCACCGAGGGGGCCGCGGAGCGCAGCGTATTGGCCCTTGCGGTCATCGCTCAATCGCTCCTCGCTCAGGGCAAGCAGAAGGAAGCGTTCGACACCGCGAGCCGTGCATGGAAACAGGCGGAAAAGAGCGAAGACCGGCGAGTCCGATTCAGTGTCGCCGTTGCTTTGGCACGTGCCAGGGCGGCATCAAAGAATCCGAGCGATGTGGACGCAGCAATCAAATTCCTCGAAGCAGAGACCGCCGAAGCCTCGCGAAGCCTATTCATAATCTCAGAGATGGATACCCGGCTGGCACTTGGCGAAATCGAGATCGCATCCGGGCGAACAACAGGGAAACAGCATCTCGCTGGACTTGAAAAAGACGCAAAGGCGAAAGGCTTCGATGCGATTGCCCGTCGTGCCGCGGCCGGTTCTACCTGAGAGACCTCATCACTGCACGCCATTGCGTAGATCGTTGATGTGCGCCGCCTTGATGACCGTCGAGTTTGGCGTCAACGGCGCGTCGGTGTAGACGAGCGCGGTCAGGCTGAGTGCAGCGCGCGCCGCATTGAGTGCTGTGCGCAGGTCGGTGATGTGCACAGCGTTGGCCGTCGTTAGGCCGGCCGTAATGGTCGGGTCAGTGAAGGAGTACGCGCCGAGCCCGGCCAACGTTCTCACAGCGTTGACCGCCGTTCGCAGCTCGATAATGTGCGCAGCTTTGATGAGCGTCGATCCCACTGTCAGCGTCGGGTCGGTGAAGATCACGGCAGTCGCCAGATCGGGGTTGCTCAGAGCCGAGGCGTTGCTTCCGGCGTCAATCGCCTTCACAGCATACAAGTAGGCGGTATTCGCTGCGGCGGTGTTGTCGGTGTAGTTCGTGGTCCCGCTCGAACCAATCTTCGAGTAGTTCGTCACGCTCGCACTTCGATAGACGTCGTAGCTCGCTGCTCCGTTAGACGAGCTCCAGCTCACGGCGACGCTCGTCGTAGTCGTGGCGGTGGCAACGACTCCTGTCGGCGCATCTGTCGTAACGTCCACCGGCTTGGGAAGACCGAGGGCTACTGCGCTCGCAGGCAACTGCGCGCTCACGTAGTCGAGCCATGTGATGTTCCCGCGGTTGTCCACCGCTTGGATCATGTACGTCAGGCGGCTGACGCCGTTTACCGAAATGTTGCCACGGAACGTCCCGGTGCCGTCGTTGATCAGGTCCAAGGGTGTCCAGGTTCCTCGTCCCAAGCCATCGACTGCATTCGTGTTGTACACAATGACGACACGCCAGACTCCCGAGGGGTCGCTCGCAGGCACGGCCCAGTTCAGCGTCGAGCCGCTCTTCTGGTGATATTCGCCGGAATAAGGACCTGTTCCAAGAGCGGGGCCGCTCCGGTCGCAGTTGTCACTCGGCGTGCTCTGATTGTTGAAGTAATAAACCTCCAGGTCGATGGTCCGGTAACGCCGCGCAATCGAGTACACAGGATCCGCGGTCTGGTTCTTTACTGCTTCTCCCGCCGCAACCGTCAGGCTGTTCACTTCCAGGTCGCTCGGCCGGCATGTGGGGGAGTCGATTCCCGGAACCACGCGAGGTGCTGTCGGCCGGATGCTTTCCACTCGTGGTGATGAACCATGGTTCGAGCCGTCGCCGCCATTGGAAACAAGCTGCGCGATCACCGGTGTCCACCCCGACTCCTCGTCGTACGTTCCTCCCTTCCACAAAACACCATGTTGGCTGGTACCCGACAATCGCGAGTCGTAGATCAGATACGGCTGAATCGGAAGATCTGCCGATCCCGTCCCGCGGTCCACGAGTCCGTTGAGCGTGTAATAGCAACCGTTCAGATCCGCGCAACCTGGTCCGGGGGAGAGTACGTTACCGGCCGAGTCGTGCTTTGTGTAGACGCCGCTCGCTGTGAAGTCGAACGAGAGATTGAGCTGGGTGAGCGATGACGGCAGCGCGAGCGGCGTGACGTTAACGGATCGAGTTCCACTGGTAGTCAACGAGTTCCCAGAGCGTTCCAGTTGCCGTCTCACTCGTACAGCGCTGAGCATCTCTTCGGTTGCATCTGGAGTTGTCCGGACCGACTGATCAGTTAGGCCATGTGGAGTCTGCGATGAGGCTCCCGCTGCGATTCCGGTCTTCAGCGCATACATTGGCAGCCCGTAGAGCGTCCACTGCATGACGCTCTTCTCGTCATACGGGTCATATCGAGGAGTCTCCAGGTAATATCGTTGCTTGCTCTGCTTCACCGCGTCGCCCACGGCGATCGTTCCGCCGCTCGTCATCTGCTCCGTAAAAATCTGTGTTAGGCGGGCGCCGTAGCCAATGCCGAACTTCAGTCCCCACCCGTATCCGCTGTTGGCGATATATGCCACCACGCCGCGACCAAGCATCGTCTCAGGAAGATCGAGGGAGTGGTCCGCATCGGTTCGGCAGCTTCCAGGCACGCTCAATCCGCCGTGGCACCCCAACGCGTAAACGATGCCGCCTGACAGATCGAGTGCTCCGAGGCTGGGCGTGGTGCAGGAGTCGGCACCGTAGATGTCTGCGGTGGATAGGCCCTGAATATCGAGGGGGTCCGTCCCGGGCACACCTTCCTCATAGTGTGTTGCGTGACCGGCGATGGCCATCACGCCATACCGCGCGCCCCCGTTTCCTGAGATCCTCGTTCGAAGAGCGGTTGATCTCGTCGAAACAGATCCCAGACTCCAGCTGCCTCCAACCAGGCTCCCGTCAACCGGAGCTAACGAGTTGTCCGCCGTCGTGATCCCAAGAGAGCTTTTCCATCGCGCGCGCATCTGCTTTGAGGCGTTCGAGAGAAAGTCATACCCGGTCACGAGGACTTTGTGCCCGTTGGCCGGGTCAAGGAGTGACAGGTCCAGAATGCCGTCCTGGCCAATGTAGGTAGCAATGGCAGTGATGATTTCCTGCGGAGTTTCCACGAGCCGCCCGACAGCGAGGTCGGGCAGAAACAGGTTGCCATCGAGTTGAGTCGGCGTAACTGGATCGAGCACAGCCAACGGATCGTCCGTGAGGTACTTGCCGGCCGCCAACGCCTGGCCCACGGTCGTGCCGGACGGTGTCAGATCTCCGCCGGCCGGGTAGCTCGACTCAGGCAATAATACGGTGTGGTCTTGCATCCGAGCCATTGGAATGATCCGGTCGTCTCCCACGATCGCCAGGTACTTGATTCCCGAGTAGGCGGCAAGGAGATTTGTTCTTACGTAATCGTGGATGCCGTTCGTGCCGAAGAGAACTGCATTGGCTTTGCTTGCATTGGAGGGGTCTGCATCCCATACGGCATCCAGGCTCTGGATCGCAGTGACACTGCCAAGATCGATCACCACTCCCTGAACACGCGGGTGGTTTGCAAGCTCCTGGAGCTTACCGTTGATGGTGGCCGTCTGGGCGTTGCTGATTCCCTGGCGCGAGACCATCCGCAGACTGTCCCACAGGATCAGTGTCCTCACTGAGTCCGGATTTGACTGGACGATATAAAACGGATTCGGGCTTGTAACGGTCGTGGCGTTACCCGCCTGGTCCGTTACGACAACCTGAATTTTATAGAGCGATCCCGAACGGCCAGAGGGGAATGACGTCGGCACTGTATAGGGAACGCTGGTTGTCAACGCGCCCGGAAAAGGGCAGCTCCCACCTGTTCCGAAAGTAGCAGGCAGGCCTCCTCCGGTTGGAGCCGCCGAATACGTTGCACCTCCATCATTAGAATAAAGGAGTGAAGCAGCTACCTGGCACACTCGAACGTTGTCGGACATCGACCAAGTGACGACCTTTGTGTTCGGCGGGTTGCCTACCGTCGACAGCAGCCAATACTCACCGCCCGTCGGCGAGACGAGACTTGCTACGGGGGGCGTCGAGTCTGAGATTATGAGGATCGAGGAGCTGGAGGTCGCGCTCGAGCACGCGCCACCGACAACGCAGCGATATGACGATCCCGAGTCGGCGCTTATGACCGGTGGGGTTGTGTAGCTGGCGGCAGTCGCCCAGGGAATGTCGACACCATTCTTCTGCCATTGAAACGTCCTGCCGCCCTGCGTTTGAACAGTGAGCGTCAGCGAGCCGCCAATAGTTGCAATCTGGGTGGGTGGAAGGGGCGTGATCGATAAGCTGCAGGTCACGTCGACGAACTGCGAGACGCTCGGGACTCCGTCCGTCGTGACCGTGAGAAGCTGCCAACCTGGATTGAGCTGCGTCGGAAGGGAGCTGACTGTCAGAGTCATCGGGTCGTCCCAGAAGTTGCAGGTCGCGGGAAGAATGCAGCGGGAGTCAGGGACGAGCCTCGTGGTCTGACCTCCCTCGATTGAGAGGAGCGAAACCAACGGATAGTTGACGGAAGAGTTCGAGCTTGTGCCGCCTGAGCCCTCTGAGTCCCCGCGGAATGTGGTTCCCGTTAAACTGAACGGGCTGCCGAAGCTGATCGTCGGAGAAAATGATGTGATGGCGGGCTGGCGCGATGGAAGATAGTTGCCAGCGGAAAACAACTCTGAACTCGATAGATATGCGCACCCTTGTCGGCAACCGGTGAAGCCTCCGGAAATGAGAACCGTCCCCGAGGGGAGCAGGGTGGCGGTGTGAGAGGTTCGGGCGCTTACAACGAGTGCGCCCGTCGTGATCCACGTTCCAGTTGCCGGATCGAACAACTCGGCGCTGGTGTTTGTGAATGGAGGCGACGAGTTGTCGTATCCGCCGACGACGAGGACTTTCCCGGAGGCGAGCAGAGTCGCAGTATGACCATACCTAGCAGTCGACAGGCTACCGGTCGACGACCAGGTTTGCGTTTCGGGATCGAATAGTTCAGCACTCGAAAAAACGCCGTTCCCGCTGCCGCCAGCGATCAGTAACCTTCCCGAAGGCAGCACTGTGGCAGTGTGAGAGGCACGCGCCATCGCGAGTTGGCTAGTCAGCGACCAGGTTTCAGTTGCCGGGTCGTACAGCTCGGTCGTGGAAACAACATTCAAAACACTAGTGCCGCCCGCGACGAGAACCTTCCCTGATGGCAGCAGAGTGGCTGTGTGACTCGTGAGAATCTCCGGCAAGGAGCCGGTAGGTGACCAGAGTCCCGTCGACGGATCAAACAATTCGGCGCTGGAAGTTTGAGAACAGCCGTTGCAGCCGCCAATCGTCACCGAACCCCCGGCGGCGAGAATCTTCCCGGAGGGAAGCAGAGTGGCGGTGTGATGGGCACGGGCGATCTGAAGGGAGCCGGTCGATGACCAGCTGCCGAGTCCACCGTTGCCGGCCGGATCGTAAAGTTCAGCGCTCGAAATGGGCTGCAGCGCGCCAGTGAACATGACACCACCGGCGACGAGAACTTTCCCGGAAGGGAGCAGAGTGGCGGTATGTTGGGCACGACCCCCGGGCGAAACGAGAGATCCGGTCGACGTCCAGAGTCCGGTCGCCGGATCGTAGAGCTCAACGCCTGAGAGGGTCGTGCTTCCATTCCATCCCCCAGCGACAAGGATTTTTCCGGAAGGGAGCAGCGTGGCTGTGTGATCGGTGCGCGTGGCTTGCATGGTGCCCGTCGTAGAGGTCCAACTCCCCCCGGTCGGGTCAAAGAGTTCAGCGCTGGCGAGATATCCGACACCCGGTCCGCCCGATCCGGCCGCGACGAGTACCCTCCCCGATGAAAGCAGCGTGGCGGTGTGATAAGCGCGAGTGGACGCGAGCTGACCGGTCGACGACCAGACCTGCGTAGCAGGATCGTAGATTTCGGCGCTCGAAAGGTAGGTTCCGCCGGCGACGAGAACTCTTCCCGAAGGAAGCAGCGTTGCTGTGTGAGACGTACGCGCGGCCTGCATGTTGCCGGTCGTCGAGGTCCAGGTTCCGGCACTCGGGTCATACAACTCGGAGTTCGCTGATCCCGATCCACCACTAGCGAGAACCTTTCCCGAGGAAAGCAGAGTCGCCGTGTGATTCGAACGAACTGCCTGCATTGAAACAGTCGCCATCCAAGTTCCTGCGGCGGGGTCATAAAGCTCAGCGTTTGCTGCGCCTGATCCCCCGGTCACGAGAACTTTTCCCGACGGAAGCAGAGTCGCTGTGTGATTCGAGCGGACGGCCTGCATGGGTGCCGCAGTGCTGGTCCAGGTTCCTGCGATCGGGTCGTACAGCTCGGCGTTTGCGCTGCCCGATCCGCCTGCTATAAGTACTTTCCCCGATGGAAGCAGAGTCGCTGTGTGATTCGAACGGACGGCCTGCATTGGAACCGTTGTGTAGGTCCAGGTTCCTGCGGCGGGGTCGTACAGCTCGGCGTTTGCGCTACCCGATCCGCCGACGACCAGAACTTTGCCCGACGGAAGCAGAGTCGCGGTGTGACCGTAGCGGCTTGTTTGCAGCGGTTGTGTAGCTGTCCAACTCCCAGTGGCGGGATCGTATAGTTCGGCGCTCGAGAGAAAGATGTTTCCCTGGTCCCAAGGGAGCCATCCACCAACGACGAAGACTTTCCCCGAGGGCAGCAAGGTGGCCGTATGGTTTAGTCGCGCCGTCGCGAGCCCACCGGTCGGTTCCCAACCGGCCGAGCTCAGACTCTCCGGAGTCGGGATCAGACGCAAAGTTCTAATCGCGCCAGCGACGGATTCTCGCTTGTCGATTGATAAGGACTGGGCTCCAGAGGATGGCGCTAACCCGGTTATGAGAAGGTTGGCGGTTAAGACAGCCCTGGCGAACCGAGGAAGATTTGTTGCGAACATCTTCATTCCTCCAGGTTTCCTCCCGCCAGGGCTGGACGGGCAATGGCAGTGAGTCCAAGATTGTTGTGCGAGCAGGCGAAAAACCAGCGACGAAACGCGAAGTGGCATTCGAGTTTTGAATTCGAGTGAGTCTCATGGACAGGTTTCGTCCGTCTCGCGATTGAGCGCGGCTCGGGACCGATTTAATTGTGCCGAAGCGAACTGGAGTGTACCACCTCTAGGTCACGTCGCCATCGTTGCGCGGTATGCCGTCGCCATCGGATATATAGACGGAGGGCCATACCGACAGCGAGCAAGTAATGGTCACGCCAGAGCGGAAGATGCGAGCGTGCACGTCCGCCGGCTTTCGCCAGGGAAGTCGAGGATGTCTGGGCGCACCGAGCCGCAGCCCTTGTCGAGAACATTTTGGACTGACGAAAAAGCCGGCGCCTCCAGAGCGTAGAACAACCGAAGAGTTGCCCTCGAGATCAAGTTGACTTCAGGCGTGCGATTACGGCGGCGGCGCTCGCCAACACCCGCTCGCGCAGCGCCGCCGGCTCGAGGATCTCCGCCCGCCCTCCCAGCCCCTGCGCGACGAAGCAGGCGTGCTCTTCGTCGTCGAATTCGACCCGCAGCGTGACCCACCCTTCCGGGTCGGGGGCATCGCACGGAACGGGCTTTGCCGCCCGCCAGCTCATGAATTCTTCGGCGGCGCGCGGCTCGAGCCTGACGGTCATGCTGTAGCGCGGCCGGCTCTCGCGAAATTTTTCGGTGGACGATTTCCAATACGCGCCGAGATCGAAGTCCGCCGGCCGCTCGACCGCGACGTCGAGCATCACCGCTTTTTCGATCCGTGACACGCGAAATGTACGAAATCCTTCGGGCGTGTTTGCGACCAGGTACCACGTCATCCCTTTTGCGACGACGCCGAGGGGATCGACGGTGCGGGCGGCGAGTTGACGGTCGGGCTTCCGATAATCGATGGCCAGCTTGCGATCGCGCGAGACCGCATCCTGCACGATCGGAAGAAACGAGAGATTCTCCGCCACCCCGCGCCAGCCGCTGGTGTCGACGTACAGGCGCTGACGGATGAACACCGCGCGGGCGCGCAACGAAACCGGCATCGCAGCCATCAGTTTGTCGAGCGCGCGCTGGGCGGCGGCGGCCAGCGGCGCGTCGCCGATCACGCGCGGCTGGGCCATCAGGAAAGCGCGCAGCTCGGCCTCATCGAGTCCCGGCACGCGCGTCCGCCATTCCTCATCGAGCTGCCATCCCCCACGGGAGCCGCGCAGCGCGAGCACCGGCACGCCGGCCGCGCTCAGCGCTTCGAGATCGCGATACGCCGTGCGATACGAGACCTCCAGGCGCCTTGCAACCTGCCGCACGGTCATCTTGCCGTTCGCCTGCAGCAGGAGGAGCGTCGAGAGCAAACGATCCGCTCGCATGATCACTGAATCGTTACATGTGAATTATGCCGCGGGTTGGCATATATCAATAGTTACAGTTCGCGGCGAAGGAGATGCTCATGAAGATGACCGAAATGCTCCTGGCGCAACTCGACCGCGAAGCTCCCGGAACGCGACACGCTCTCGAGCGAGTTCCCGAAGGTAAAGACGACTGGAAGCCCCATCCGAAGTCCATGCCCCTCGGCAGTCTGGCGGGGCTGGTGGCCAGAATGCCTTCATGGTTCGACATGATCGTCGCTCAAAACGAGCTCGATCTGGCCACGGCTGAGAGGCCGACCCCGTCGAAGACGAATGCCGAGCTGCTGCGGATCTATGACAAGTCGCTCGAGGCCGGCCGCAAGGCGCTATCGCAGACCACCGACGATCATCTGATGAAGAACTGGCGACTCCTCTGGGGCGGGAAGGTTCTCGATGACCGGCCACGGCATCTCATCCTCGCCGACACGATGTGTCATCTCGCGCATCATCGCGGTCAGTTGACTGTCTATTTGCGCCTCAACGACCGGCCCGTGCCGGCCATCTATGGAGCGTCGGCCGACGAAGGGTGGTAGTGATGTCGGACGTCATCGCGGTCGACTTTCGCCGCCACGGGACCATCCGGGCCTCGCTCATGAGAGTGAAGCGAGGGTTGTCGCCCGGTATTTTTGCGGAGCTGGTCGCGATGGCGTACAACATGACATCGGCGGCCGAGGTCGCGATGGTGATCACGGACGACGGCAAACCGGGCGCCATGGCATCGAATCATGATGTTGCCAAGCGGCTCTCGCGAATCACGAAGAGGCCGGTGGTCTACGTCGACGTTCCTGAGAACACGGCCAGGGTGTCGATGCGAGAGCTCGGAATGCCGGCATCGCTGATTGAAGGATTGCTGGAAACGCAGCGCTGATCTTTGGAGTGCGGCGGCTTGCCGCCGCTTTAAAGCCGGCAGCTTGCTGCCGGCTCGGCCGCAGCAAGCTGCGACCGGGAAAGCGGTGCCAAGGCACCGCACTCCAAAAGGGCCTGCATCACGCCGTGACGTCCGCGATGACGATGGTGAGGTCGTCTGCATCTTCTGTGGCGCTGCGGTCGCGCCAGCGATGAACGGCCTCGATGACGGCATCCGCCGAGCCGCCGTTTTGCACGATGGCGCGCAGGCGTTCATCGCCGAAGGGTTCGCCGCGGGTGTTGCGGGCTTCGACGATGCCGTCGGTCCACGCCACGATGCGATCGCCGGCGACCAGCATCGTCTGCTGCGCCTCGTAGCGCACCATTCCGAAACGACCGAGAAGGACACCGGCTGGGCCGAGCTCGCGGAACTCGCGATTGCGGAGGAGAATCGGCGAGGGATGGCCGGCATTCGAGACCGCGACGCAGCGCTGGCCGGCGTCGAAATACAGGTAAGTCGCAGTCACGAATGCGCGCCGAACGTTTTGCCGCAAGATTTCATTCAAGGCGGCCAGCATGGAGGCCGGATCGCGCGCCAGGTGCGACTGCGAGGAGACCGCAATCTTCACCATCGATGCGATGAGAGCTGCCGGGACTCCATGTCCGGCGACGTCGGCGACCAGGAGGCCGACGCTCGTGTCGCCGGCTGAAACGAAATCGTATAAATCGCCGGCGACGGAAGATGCCGGATCGTAACGGACGTCGAAGCGCAGGCCGGGAAGCTTCGGCATAGTTGTCGGAAGAATCGATCGCTGAATCTCGCGAGCGGCGGCAAGCTCTCCCTCGATCGACAACCGCTGCCGTTCGCCGCGCACGAACGCGCGGAGCGCGGTGTATCCGAGACAGGCGACGAAGACCACGAACCCGAGCGTCTCGTCGGTCTCGGGCCACGGCAGCAAATGAAGTGACGAAAGGTTTCTGTTCAGCGCGTAGAGCAGGAAGAACGTGGATCCCGCGAGTAAAACCCAGAGCTCGCGAAGGCCGGCGCGCATAGCCAGGATGAGATTCAGCAGCAGGTTGATGCCGCCGATCACCACCAGCACGTTGTTCGCCGCCGACAATGATTCCGGACGTCGCTGCACGATGTCGCTGACGATCCCGATCGGCGCCAGCACCGCGAAGGCCACCACCTGCCAGCGCAGCGATGACTTCCAGCCGTCGCCGAGGAGAGCGCGCGCCATTTGCCATCCGGGGATGGGGATGATGTACGTGATCACCGCAGTCGCGTAGGCCGTCGCCAGCACCGACACTCCCAACAAGATCGGCAACCCGGAAGAGATGAGCATTCGCAATCCATAGAGCAGCGCGAAGACTCCGAACCACAAGAGCGCCGAAGCGTTGCCACGCACGCGCAGCCCAGAAATGGCGATGCACGCGAGGCCGATGATCATCAGCACCGCGCCGACGGCGGCGTGTCCGATGTCGGCGCGCAGCGGGGCGGTCGTGATTTCGACAATCGCGGCGGGTACCGCAGACGCCGGCGCAACCACCGGGACGCCACCGATCCGCCGTGAACGCTCATCGGCCGGGAATCGAATCAGCAGCCAGTTGCCGGCGGCGGATGAGGGGAGCGGAACGTCGTGCGTCCTCAGATGTCCGGAAGCCTGCGGCTCTTCGAACCGATAGATGTTTTGCGCGCCGGCGAGAAGCTCCAATCGGCCGGCGTAAGCGCGGAAGACGAGATGAGCGTCGGCCGGCAGCCGCGGCGGCAGCCGCACGCGGCCCCACAAACTATGTTCGCCGTATTGCCAACCCTCGCTGAGGGGCACGATGCGAGGATCGCGATCTCGGGCACACGCGGCCGCGACCAGAACGAACGCCAGAGCAAGTCGCCGCATGT